>Ga0078972_1004969_pt1 | contig 34880 bp, 29 predicted proteins | sample YelNatPaOPGAMG01_FD_67568 | JGI IMG/M metagenome (GOLD analysis project Ga0078972, IMG submission 67568) | Hot spring thermophilic microbial communities from Obsidian Pool, Yellowstone National Park, USA - OP-RAMG-01 (SPADES assembly) (version 2) | ecosystem: Environmental > Aquatic > Thermal... | reverse complement strand
AGGGGACGAAGCCCCGCCCGCGTGCACCCCCCCGCCCGAGGCTAAAGCCGTCGGGCTGAACGAGCAAAGCCCCGAAGGGGCTTCGTTCCGTCAGCGCGGGGGTTCAGCCCCGCGCGGCACGCGCGAACGTGGCCGCGCCTTTCGCGCCTTTCGCGCCGCTTCGTGTCCTTCGCGATCCAAGCGCCCCTCGCCCTAGCCCTCTCCCAGCGGGAGAGGGAACGGCGCACCGCGCGCTGGCACAGCCCCCGAAGGGGCTTCGTTCCGTCAGCGCGGGGGTCCAGCCCCGCGCGGCACGTGCGAACGTGGCCGCGACTTTCGTGCCTTTCGCGCCGTTTCGTGTCCTTCGCGATCCAAATGCCCCTCACCCTGGCTCTCCCAGCGGGAGAGGGAACGGCGCCCGCCCGCGCGCACCACCCCGCCCGACGCTGAAGCATCGGGCTGACAGAGCAAAGCCCCGAAGGGGCTTCGTTCCTTCAGCGCGGGGGGCAGCCCCGCGCGCCCCGATTTTTCGTGCCTTTCGCGCCGTTTCGTGTCCTTCGCGATCCAAACGCCCCTCACCCTGGCCCTCTCCCGCGGCGGGAGAGGGAACGGCGCACGCTCGCCCGACGCTGAAGCATCGGGCTGACAGAGCAAAGCCCTGCGGGCGCATGTCCGGCCGTAGGGGCGACCCGCGGGTCGCCCCTACGCGGTGCGTCGTGCGGGCGCGGGCGACGCCCCTCACCCTGGCCCTCTCCCGGCGGGAGAGGGAATGGGGCACTGCGCGCTGGCCCAGCCCCCGAAGGGGCTTCGTTCCTTCAGCGCGGGGGTTCAGCCCCGCGCGGCACGCGCGAACGTGGCCGCGACTTTCGCGCCTTTCGCGCCCTGTCGTGTCCTTCGCGATCCGAACGCCCCCCGTCGCGGGGGTCAACCCCTCGTGTCATGCTGCGCCAGGCCCCCGCCGTCCACATGCGCAGGTTATCCTATCCCCGCAGACGGACTCCAGACGAGACGAAAACCGTAGTTTTCAGGCGTCCTGCCCGCGATATTCGTTCTATCCATCTGCACGGATGGCGCACTAGTTTTGCACAAACTTGTGAAATCTGCTATAATGCGCGCCGTGCCGCTGAACCATCACGCAACTGCATGAGGAGGAACGAGATGCCGACACGCGTACCCGACATCGTCATCGGCCGTCTGCCCCTGTATCTGCGCGCCCTTGAGCACCTGCTCAAGGAGGGACGCGAGATCACCTCGTCCCAGGAACTGGGAGAGCGGCTGGGCTACAGCGCGGCCCAAATCCGCAAAGACCTCTCCTTCTTCGGCGAGTTCGGCAAGCAGGGATCGGGGTATCGCATCGCGTATCTGGCGCAGGAACTGCGCAAGATTCTGAAGGTGGACCGCGAGTGGCCCGTGGTGCTGGTCGGTGTGGGCGACCTGGGCCACGCGCTGGTGCGCTACGCGGGCTTCAAGCCCAAGGGCTTCCGCATCGCAGCGGCCTTTGACAACGACCCCGCGAAAATCGGCCAGCAGGTCGGCTCGTTGGTGGTTCAGGATAGCCGCTTGATTCCGGAGGAAGTGAAGCGCATCGGCGCGCAGATCGCCATCATCGCCACGCCCGCATCCGCCGCCCAGGAGGTGGCCGACACGCTGATCGCGGCGGGAATCCGCGCCATTGTGAACTACGCGCCCATCTCGGTGAAGGTGCCGGCGGGCGTGCGCATCCAGTACGTGGACCCGGCGGTGCAACTCCAGCGCCTCACGTATTACCTGTAGCCGCCGGACAAGGTGGAACCCTCGCATGGTCGCTGATGTCCGGGCGAAGGCCCTGGAAGTCCATCGTCGCCTGCTGGCTGCCTACGGCGAACCGCCGCCTCCATCCGGGCGGGACCCCATCCAGTCGCTGGTGCTGACCATCCTCAGCCAGAACACCAACGACCGCCTGCGCGACATCGCATTCCAGCGCCTGCGCGACGCCTTCCCCTCGTGGGAGCAGGTCCGCGACGCGCCCGTGGAGGCCATCGGCCAGGCGATCCAGGTCGCCGGCCTGTGGAAGCAGAAAGCCGCGCGCATCAAAGAGGCGCTCCAGCGCATCACGGCGGAGCGCGGCGCGTTGTCGCTGGAGTTCCTCCGCGAGTTGCCGACGGAGGAGGCCCGGCGCTACCTGCTCTCGTTCAACGGCGTAGGCCCGAAGACGGCCGCCATCATCCTGCTGTTCACCCTGGGCATGCCGGCCTTCCCGGTGGATACGCACGTGCATCGCGTAACGCGGCGGCTGGGGCTTATCCCCGACAAGACGGGCCGCGAACAGGCGCACGAACGGCTGGAGGCGCTCCTGCCGCCGGACATCTACTACGCCTTCCACATCAACGTGATCCGCCACGGTCGGGCCGTGTGCGTGGCGCGACGCCCACGCTGCGCCGAGTGCGCGCTCCGCGACCTGTGCGACTACTGCGCCCGGACCTGCGGCCCCGCCGAGACGATGCAACCGTAGGCCGTCAACAATCCGTCCGAAGGAAGACGCTCATGACCACATTGCTCTTTGTACGGCACGGGGCCACCGAGGCCAACAACATCGGCTACTGGCAGGGCTGGGAAGACACCTGCCTGACGGAGACCGGCCTGGCGCAGGCCCAGGCGGTAGCCCGGCGCATCGCCCGCGAGTTCGCGCCCGTGGCCGTGTACAGCAGTTCGCTGCGCCGCGCCCTGCAGACCGCCGAACCCATCGCCCAGGCCACCGCGTGCCCGCTCATCCCCCACGACGGCCTGCGCGAAATCCACTTCGGGCAGGTGAGCGGCCTCACCATTGCGCAATTCCGCGAGCGGTTCCCCGGCCTGTTTGAAGCCTGGACCGACAAGACGAATCTGGACTTTCACTGGCCTGGGGGCGAAAGCCGAAGGGCGTTCTTCACGCGCGTGTGGGGGGCCGTGGACGAGATTCTGGCGGCGCACCCGGGGGACGAAACGGTGGTCGTCGTGGCGCACGGCGGCAGCCTGCGGGCCGCTCTGGCCTACCTCCTCCCCGAGCAGTTCACCAACTGGTGGGCCTACGACCTGCGCAATGCGTCGCTGAGCGTGGTGGACGTGGTCGCGGGCGCGCCGAGCCTGCGCCTGCTCAACGACTGCGCGCACCTGGAAGCGCAGCCCGGCACCCGCGCTACATGATGCTGAACGTGGAGCCAGCGGGCGTCTTCTCCACGTGGATGCGGACGGGGAATGCGTCCTGCAATTCCTCCACGTGGGTAATCACCAGAATCTTGTCAAAGTCGTCCTGCACCGACTGGATCGCTTCCACCAGTTTGCGGCGGCCCGCGGCATCCTGGGAGCCGAATCCCTCGTCAATGATGAGCGTCCGCAGTTGAGCGCCCGCCCGCCGCGCCAGTAATTTGCTCAGCGCGACGCGGATGGCGAAGTTCACGCGGAACGCCTCGCCTCCAGAGAACAACTCGTAAGGGCGCGAGCCCAGTTCGTCCGAGATGTGGATTTCCAGCGTCTCCACCGTGGTGCCCGACTTGGTGTCCCGCTGCGTTTGGAGCGTTACCTGCATCCGACCGTCGGTCATGCGCTGCAGAAGGGCGTTAGCCTCGTCCTGAATCTCTGGGATGATGCTTTCTATGATCATGGCCTGGATGCCCTTCTTGCCGAAGGCGAGCCGCAGGTCATCGTACAGGCTCTTGTTGCTTCTGGCCTCTTCCAGCGCCCTGGATTTCTCTTCCCTGCGCGCGGCCAGGCGGTCGCAATATTCCAGTTTCTGGCGCGCCATCGCCAGCCGATCGCGGGCGCGGCGTTCCCGCTCGGCCAGCGACTCGGCTTCGGCCCGCTTTGCCTTCGCGTCGGCCTCGGCGCGGGGGAGGGCTGCCAACTCCACTTCCAGTTGGGCCTTGCGGTCGGCCGACTCGGCCAGCGCCCTTCGGAATTGGGCGATTTCCTCGTCGTAGCGGGCGATGTCAGCCCGAAGGCCGTCAATTCGCTGGCTCGCGCTCAGCAGATTGGCGTGCTTGGTCTCGTACTCGGCCAGGGCTTGGAGGGCGCGGCGCGCTTCTTCGTGGGCCTGCGGGTCGTAGTCCAGCGCGCGAATCTCGGCCTGCACCTCGGCCAGGCGCTTCCGCTCGTCCTGGGCGAACTCCTCGCGTTCCAGGCGGCGTTGGATGTCGGCCGCCGCTTCGCGCAGGCGCTTCGCCTCCTCTACGGCCGCCTCCGCGCGGGCCAGCGCCTCGGCCAGCGCCGCTTCTTCCCGCTGCTTCGCCGCGCGATCTTTCAGCGCCGTGTCCAGCGCCCCCAGTTCGCGCTCCATGCGCTTGCGCTCGGCGTCCAGCGCCTGCAATCGCGCCTGGTTCGCCGTGAATTGCTCCTTCTTCGCGCGCCCTTCCGCCGTCATGTCCTCTATCAGGCGCTGGCGGCTCTCGTCGTCCAGGGGCGAACGGCACAGCGGGCAGGTGGCTCCCGCCGCTCCCAGTTGGTCAATCTTGCCCTTGAGGTCGGCCATCTCCTGGCGCAGCCGCTCGTTCTCGGATTTCAGGCGCTCGGCTTCCAGGCCCGAATCCTGGATGGACTGGCGGAGCGTGTCCCGCTGGCGCTCCTTATCGTCCAGGGCTTCCAGTTCCCTGGTGACCTGCGCTCGCTTGGCCCGCAGAGATTCGGCTTTCTGGGCCTCGGCCTCCTTGTCGGCGGCCTGCTTCTGCGCGTGCTCCAGTTCCAGCGCCAGTTTCTGGCGGGCCTGGGCGATGCGGCCTTCCAGGCGCACCGCTTCGGCGTTCAGTTGGTTGGCGCGAATGCCCTTGCTCGCCAGGGCCGCCTCGCGCTCTCGCGCCTCCAGAAGGCGCTGGTAGCCCGCCTTGATGTCGGCTTCCTCGGTCAGCAGGGCCTCCAGCACGGCCATCTGCTTCAGCACCGATTCGCGCCTCTGCTCCCTGTCTCGCAGCGCGCGCTCGTCCTGCGCCCGCCTTGCGGCCAGTTCGTCCAATTCGCGCTTCTTCTGTTGCAGGCCGCTCAGCACCATTTCGGCCTCCCGCATGGCCCGCTCGGCGTCCTCCCGCTGGCGGGTCAAACTTTCGCTCTCCAGGGCGAGCGCCTTCTCCTCGTCCCGATACGCGGCCAGGTTCTTCAGTTCGCCGTCCAGGTTCTGAATCTCGCCGGTGAGTTGGGCGATTTCCTGCTCGGCCTGCCGCGCATGATCTTTGGCGATTTCTTCCGCGCGGTCGTAGAGCGCCAGGCCCAGGATGTCGGCCAGCACCTGCTTGCGCTCCGCGGGGGCTTTCACCGTGAATTCGTCGGCGCGGCCCTGCACCAGAAACGCCGAGTTGATGAACGTGTCGTAGTCCATCCGCAGAATCGCGTTGATGCGCGCCTGGGTTGCGCGCTGCGAGTCTTCGGTCAGCACCACGAACTTGCCGCCCCTGTCCGCCTGCAACTCCAGCGCGCTCTGCCCGCGCCCCCGACTGGTGCGCTTGCGGATGACGCGGTAGAGTTGGCCGTCCATCAGGAAGTCAAACTCCACATCCATGTCGGTCTGCCCCTGATGGATGAGTTGGTCATCCTGGCGTGCGCGGGCCTTGCCCCACAGCGCCCAGGTGATAGCGTCCAGCAGCGCCGACTTGCCGTGGCCGTTAGCCCCCGACAGGCAGGCGACATGGATGCCGGCGAAATCCAGCGCGGGAGCGTTGTCGCTGTAGCAGAGGAAGTTGCGAACCTGAAGGCGTACCGGAATCATGGAACCTCACCTCGCCGTGCCTGAACTACGGGCAGTATAGCACAGGTGGCGGCCGAATCAAAAGCCAGGATTGGGCGCACTGGGAGTCGTGTCCGAATTGCCTCGCGGTTGAGACCTCACCCGCTGCGGGCAGCCCGCGCCTGCTCCTCAACCGCGCGGATGAATGCCGTCTTCGCGTCGGTGTACGCCGCGCGGTCGGAGCCGAATCGCACGGCCAACTCGCGCTTGAGCCTTTCGTAGGCGCGTGCCGTGTCGGGGTGCGTGCGCAGGTAGTCGCGGAACAGCAGATGCCGCTCCCAGAAGGCGCTGGTAACGGCCACCAGATGCAGATGGAAGACTTCGCCCGCCTGCTTTCGGTCAAAATAGCGGCGTTCGGGGATGGTCGCCTCAAACTCGGGCACGTACTTGTAGCCGAGGGCCTGAAGCGGCGGGATGCACTGCGCGGCGCAGTCCAGGCTTGCCACACCCGCCAGGATGTCTATGATGGGCTTGGCCGCCAGGCCCGGCACCGCCGTGCTGCCGATGTGTTCCACAGCCACAGCCCACGCGCCGATGGCACCGAGGATGCGCGCCTTCTCGGCCTCAAAGCGGGCCGGCCAGGCAGGGTCGTAGTCGGCGATGACGATGGGGTCGTCCATGGCTCACGCTCGCGCCCAGGCGAAAACCCAGGCCCGGAGCGCGTCCGAGCCTGGGGCTTTGCGCACAAGGAGACTGCGGTTAGGACTAGAAGGAGCGACGCCCGCCCCGGCCCCCGTAGCCACCGCCACGGCTTCCGCCTCGGCCACCGCCGCCGCGGCCACCGCGGTCCTCGCGGGGCTTCGCCTCGTTGACGTTCAGCGCGCGCCCGCCCAACTCCTTGCCGTTGAGGCCGGCGATGGCCGCCTGCGCCTCGGCAGCGCTGGGCATCTCCACGAATCCGAACCCTCTGGATTCGCCGCTGTACTTGTCCTTGATGATGGCGACCGAACTCACCTGACCGAAGGCCTCAAAGGCCTGGCGCAGTTGTTCTTCGGTGGTCTCCCGCGCCAAATTCCCTACATAGATGTTCATGTTACCCCTTTCTGGGTTCACCCTGGCGTCCGATACGGCATCGGACACATTCCACACGGTCAGTGAAAGCGGCCGCACCCGGTGTGTGGTCATCCTGACACAAACGCAGTGTACGCCTAGGCGCGGATTGTGTCAATTCGGGGGCTTGCGCAATGCGCCGCCTGGGGGGTCGCTGTGCGGATGCGCGGGAGCCGCATGGCCGCCGCGGTCTCATATCGGTTGGGCCTCTTCCAGAATGTGCTTGGCGATCGTGGGCTTCAAACTGTCCTTCATCACCAAATCCACCTTCACGCCCAGCACGTCACTCAACCGATTCTCCAGCGCAACGTAGCGAAACAACGATGGGGGCTCATCAAACGTAACCAGCAGATCCAGGTCGCTGGCCTTATCCTCTTCTCCGCGAACAAACGAGCCGAACACTTCTAGCGTGCGCACGTGATACTGTTCGCGCAGTTCGGGAAGCAATGTCCTGATCTTCGCCAGAAGCACATCAAGGGTTTTGGGTGTTTTGGTCCTAGGTTGATTGCGCTGCACAGCATCCGCTCCCTGCGGGCCGTTGGCCGCCGACACGGCGATTCACGCCGCGCGACGCAAAGGCCCATGCGCCCAACATCCGCTCTACCGTAACTGTACCATACTCCTGCCCCCGTGTCAAGGAGTTTATGCCAGCCGTGGTGCCATTTCGGTGGAAACTGGCCAGACCGACGAGCGGCAGCATGAAACGCATGGGCGCAGGGCGCGTTCGCATACCTGCCCTGCCTCGGGCGGCTGCGGAGTGCCGACCTACAAACTTGTGTTGGCGGCCAACGTGCGACGCACGTGCGACGCACTTCCGAAGTGCGTCGCACCTTAGCCACACTACGGAAAGGCGCCCCACGTGCCTACGATTCTTCCTTCGCGTGGATTCGTGTTATTCGTGGATGGCTCTGCCGCGGCTGTGGAATGCCGCCCTACGTCACCGCACCTGCACGCTGCCGATCGTGAGGTGTTGCCCCTGACCCAGGCGGGCCAATTCGGCGTCCAGCACCGGCAGCGGGTCTAGCGTGAACGCGTCGTACACCGTGAGGCGCAGCGTGGCCTGCCCCGTCGCGCCTGCGGGAATCTCCAGCGCGTGCGGGTCGTCCACGGCCACGCCCCGCGTCCACTTCAGCGTGGGGATAGCCCCCAGCGCGGGCGTGGTATCATGCTGCACGGCCCACGCGCCGTCGTCGGCGGCCAGGGACACCGACACGGCGTAGTCGTTCACGAGCGGCTTCAGCGCCACGAACCTGGCCGTAACCCGCAGCGACTCGCCGGCCCGGGCCTCGGCGGGCAGCGCGCCCACGCCCGCGAAGATCATCTCGCCGCCCAGGTTCACGTACCGCGCGCCGGCGGAGAAATGGGGCAGCATGGCCTCGTTGCCCCAGGCCCGGCCCCACGGCCCCAACGGTTGGAGCAGGCGGCCCGCTGCGTCGTGCAGGCGGATGGAGAGCCAGCCCTCGCCGTAGGGCACAGGCGTGCCCGACGTGAAGTAGGCCGGGGCAGGCGGCACGTGGACAATGCCCTGGGCCGCCAGGTCGCCCGCGCGCAGGAATTGCACCGCGTAGTCCCCCGCGGGCAGGCCGTCGTTTCGCCAGTGCAGGTACAGCGCGCCCGACCCCGCGGCGTCCCAGTCGGCGCCGACCAGGGTCAGCCCGCCCGCGAACCGCTGCACCATCGGGTGCAGGGTTACGGGCGGCTCCGTGGCCGGCCGCACCCGCACGTCGGCAAGCGGCACGGCGTCGCGCCCGTCCGGCGTCTGCAACCGCCGCCAGCCGTCGGGCAGCGTGATGTACGTGCCCGCGATGACGGCGTACTCGCCCGCGTCGGCGGTCGGCAGGATGGCTAGCCGATGCTCATCCACCACCACCTCGCCAGCCTGGTACAGTCTGCCGTCGCGGGTGAGGTCGCTTTGGCCCTGCACCCGGCCGCCGGCATCCACCAGGTGGACGAAGAACGAGTAGTCGCGATCCAGCGGCTCCACCGGCTGCCAGCACAGCCACAGGCGCAGTTCCTTGCCCGGCGCGGTTTCGCTCTCGCTCAGCCGATAGCCGATGAGGCGGATTTTGCCGTCAAAGACCGCATCCACGGCGACCATGCCCGGTGGCACGTCTCGCATGGGGGCGTCCGACACCTGCCAGCCGCCTTCGGTGCGCACAAATCGGTAGGGGGTGGCCTTGTACGCCTCAAACCAGTTGGTGATGAGCACGGGGCCTTGCCGCAGCGCCTCGCCGATACGCCGAATCCACACGTCCTCGTTCGGCGTCGCGCCTTCGGGATAGACGTAGAGCACGCGCACGTCGGGCCGCGCGCCCTCCACGTACTGCAGGTACCAGAGGGGCGTGGCCCAATGCCAGTTGGCGAGAATCGTCGCGCGGGCCGGCGCCGAGCCGAGCAGGGTTCGCGCCGTCTGCTCGGTGGAATGGTCCTGATGCAGGGCGCGGAAACTCGGCGCGTTGGCGACCCAGGGGGCCGCGCACAGCGCCAGCACCCCCGCCGCGACGAGAACCCGCAACGTCGCCTGGCGCGATGCCCACGCCATTCCCTCGGCCAGGCCGATGCCCAGGAGCACCGCCAGCGCCACGTAGGACGGGATGAGGTACTCCACCGTCTGCGGCGCGCGGTAGGTGATGGCCGTGGCGGTGTTGACCAGGAACACGCCGCCGATGAGGAGCAGGGCCTTGGGCCGCCTGGCCAGCGCCGCGATGCCTGCCAACGCCATCGCCACGGCCAGCGGCGCGCCGAACTCCATACGCACGATGTTCAGCCACACGCCGATGCGCCCAGGCAGCAGGTCGGCGCGGGCAAAGTAGAACATGTCGCCCTTGAAGCCCGACGCCAGGATATGCTCCAGAAACCGACCCACCGAGTCAATGGACGAGGGGTCAAAGGGCGCGCCTGTCAGGCTCCGCACGGGCAGGTACAGCAGCACCAGGAGCGACGCCACAAATGCCCCCGCCGCCGTCAGCAGCCAGCGGGCGCGCTTGAGCAGCAGACGGTCGGCGACGAGAAGGTAGATGGCCAACGGGATGAACAGCAACCCCAACGAGCCGTGGTGCCCGACGGCCAGCCCCGCTGCCACCGCCAGCGCGACCAGCCCTTTTTCGGACGGCCTCGCGCCATACTCCAGCGCCAGAAGGAGCATGAGGGCCGTGAACAGCGCCATGAGCGAGCGGATGTTGGCGGTTGTCGCCTGCGCCCAGAAGGTGGTGATGCCGCCCAGGGCCAGCGCGGCCGCGAGACCGGCCACCGCCGATGCGGTCAGCCGCCGCACCGTTCGGGCCACCAGCGCCAGCGCCAACGCGGCGAACACGGCCGACAGGAGATTCACCCGCCACGCGACGGAGTTGAGGGGCAGGAGCGTCGCCAGTTTGCCCAGCAGCGTGTACAGGGGGTAGCCGGGCGGGTGCGCGATGCCCAGCACGCGGGCCACGAACTGGAATTCGCCGCTGTCGGCGGGGAGCAAGCCAGGGGCCAGAGTCGCCGCGTACACGGCGAAGGCGACGACGGCGATGGGGCCTTCCACCGGCCAGTTGGCCCGCGCGGGCAGGTTGGCCAGCGCCAGCGCAAGCAGCGCGAACGCCGCCACCCATCCGGCCACCGCCGGCGACACGACAGGCCACGCGGCGTAGGCCAGCAGCACGAACAGCGGCCAGGTGCGGATGCGCAGCCGCGCCGAGGCCCGTCCGAGCGCCCCGCCCGCCGCGCACGCCAGGCCGGCGATGAGGAGCAGCCGCGGCGCGGATAGCGCGGCGGATTGGCTCTCGGCCCAAACTCGGCTCGCGAAGAGTCCAAGGACGATGCCCGCCAAAATGTGGGATATGCCTCGCAGCCTTGCCAATGCGCCCTCCGGTGATGGTGGCGCTCATTCTATCCCGCCGACGCGGGAACGTCAAAGCGCGCCTTGCGGGCATCAAGGCCCCGCTATCCCCCTGCGCGCCCCGCTTGCGGGGGAGAAGGGGCCAGGGGATGAGGGTGAACCGTCGCCTCCCTATGCCCCGCCCAGCAGCAGGCCCACCACCATCACCAGCGCCACGCCGATGCCGGCCAGGACGCCCACCCCGTCCCGACGCGACGCGGACACGACGACGGTCGCCGCCACGGCCACCAGCGGCGTCAGCAGGATGCCCAGAAGGCCCGCCGAGACCAGGCCCTGGGCTTCCCCTGCCAACACGGAACGGAGCACCTGCGTTGCGGGTAGCGTGCGTTCGGGCAGCGCGCCGGTGGTTGCCAGTGACCATACGCTGCCGGCCAGGATCAGCACGACGCTTGCCGACAGCCCCACCAGCAGCACGTAGTACACGAAGCGATGCAGCGGCGTGGCGAATCTCATAGCCCCAGCGCCCTCCATCCCATCTGAACCGCGATCACCAGCAGCAGCAACTGGAACAGCCTCCGCAGGGCCTTGCTTCGGATGCGAGTACCCAGGCGCGAACCGACCTGCGCGCCCAGGAACGCCCCAAACGCCACGGGGACCGCCAGCGAAGGGATGACCAACCCGCCGCCGTAGTAAACCATCGCGGCCGTCGCCGTCGTGATCCCGATCATGAACGTGCTGGTGGCTGTGGCCGCCTTGATGGGGACGCCCATGACCTGGCACATGACGGGAACCTTGATGATGCCACCCCCGACGCCCAACAGCGACGACAGGACACCGGCCACGGTGCTCACCAGCGCGCCGATCCCCAGGTGCCGGACGCCGTAGCGGATTTCGCGGCCCGTGGCGGGGTCCGTGAACGCCGCCGGCAGAACGCCATCGGGGTCATCTTCGGCCTCGCCGGCAGGGGGCTGCCGCATGGCGTAGATCATGTACACGGCCACCAGCGCGAAGAGGCCGTAGAGCCAGCGCCCGCTGACCCACATGGCGATCAGCCCGCTGCCGAGCGCCCCTATCGTGGTCGTGGTCTCCAGGATCATCGCCAATTTGATGTGGGTGAACCCGCGGCGGATGTACACCAGGCTGCCCGCCAGGGAGTTGGTAACCACCGCCACGACGCTGGTGGCGACGGCCGTCTTGATGGGCAGGCCGAAAAGGAGCGTCAGGCCCGGCACGATGAGGATGCCTCCCCCCAATCCGAGCAGGCTGCCGAGGATGCCCGCGGCAACGCCCAGGCCCAAATAGCCAAGCGATGTCATCGTCTGCGCACCTCAGCGAGGGGAAGGATAGGAATGATTGGCGGCGACCACAGGCAGGTAGAGCCAGGGGCGGGGCCTGCCAGGGGTTGGCGGCGTCGCGGTAGGGGTCAGCGTGGCGGTTGGGGTCGCCGTCGGGCCGGCCATCGGCGTGGCGGTTGCGGTGGGCGTGGCCGTTTCGGTCGGCGCGGGGATCTCCGTCGGCGTGGCGGTCGGCGAGACCACCAGCGTGGAAGTCTCGGTCGGCGTGGGCGACGCCAGCGCCCCAGGCAGCGACTCGGGTTCCGCATACGTGATCACCAGGCACGGGCGGAGGCCCACCACCGGATACTCCGACGCCACAATCTGCACCTCCGTGGACCCGACCGAGCCTTTGAGGACCACCCCGAAGTTGGCAGCGGGGTTGACCACCCATTCCCGCACCGCTGGCGTGATGTCCAGCGAGTACCAGGTCTTATCGTCCAGCAGGGTTTGCTGGCCCGTGTACGGATCTATGTACAGGAAGCGGCGCAGCGAGCGCGCATCGGTGTGGATCGCATCCCTATCCCGGCGGCTGCCGTTGACGCTGTTGGCCCCGGGTGCGCCCCACGCGGCCGCTGCCGATGCCCGCTCCCATGTGGCCTCGTTGGGATTCCACGCCTTGCGCAGGGTGTACGCCGAGACGTCAATTTCCCCCTCGTTGGAATGTTTCAGGACGTAAAAGCCCAGCGTGGCCCTCAGGATGCGGGCATTGGCCGGCACGGACGACACGTCAAACTTCAGGAGCGCCGCCTTTCTGTCAGGCGACGTTACGCGCAGTCCCCCCGAATCGCCCAGGTTGTTGAAGTTGCGCTTGGGCTGGCCGGAGTCAATGTAGGTGTCCACCGCGCCAGTGTACCCTTTCCACCCCTGCCGCAGGGCCACCTGGCGAATCTCGGGCGGGCGCGACACCACGGCAACCGCGCGGGCCGGCGCGCGGGTTACGACCGCGTGGTCGCGGGTGGCCAGGTACTGGAAGACCTCATCCGCCGGAGCCACCCATACCTCGTCCGCGCCGCCCGGGCCGTAGGTGAAATGCAGGTAGTCCAGCGACGACCCCGCCACGTCATTGGGCGCTACCTCATGCCCGTGAAGGCTCAACCAGAAGTGCAGCGTCGGGTTGTTGACGGCTTTCTGGTGCGCGTCGTCCATGTAGTAGATGGCGGCGCTGGTGTTGGGGCGCGACTCTCGGGGCCTGCCCACGTCGTACCGTTGCAGCCGGTAGGGAAGGGTGCTCCACGAGATGTTGTCCACTGCCGTCGCGCCCCCGCCATCCGCCTGGACGATAGGCAGGCCCAGGATGTCGTAGTTCGCGATCGCCAGGTCGCGCAGGTCTTCACGATTCTGATACGCCGTGTACACCAGCGTCCGGTATCCGCCCAGCGCATACGCCAGCGCCTCGGTGCATTTGGCAATGTTTTCCAAGACGCAGCCGGGCATGGCTTCAGGGGTGGTATGGAAGAACCCGTGATTGTACAGGCTCCAGCCGGATGCCAGAAGCGCGGACACGTCGTTGGCATCCATATAGTCCCAGGTGTGCGCGCCGTCGGGATTGCCGCGCCAGACGATTTCGGAGCCGCAACTGCCGAGAGACATGCCCGGCGGCAGCATCCACTCGCCGATGACGGCCACACCCGCGCGGTATCCCAGGCGGTCCAACAGGGGCTTGCCATACTGCCACACCGACAGCCGCCCGTCGTCAAAGGTGAGGCTGTAGGCCCAGCGCTTGTCGCCCCGCAGGGCCGCCTTCCGCACTTCGCCGATCTGCTCGGCAGGGGTAACCAGGCCCACGATGCGGATATCCACCTGCGGCGCGTTCGTGGTGAAGACCACCCATCCGCTCGCGGGGTCGTAGTCCGAGGGGAGCACGCGCCCGCCTGCGATCACCTCCACGCTCTCGGCCTGGCCCACGCGCACCTTGAGCGTCAAATCCCGGATGCGCACCCACGCCGGCACGGCCGAGTAGTCCACGTCGTAGTGCAACCAGGACGACGCTTCGGCGTCCGCGGACGATGGCGCCACCCAGTCGGGCAGCGCAAGCCCGGCGGCAGCCGCGCCGCCGAGTATGACAAGAGCGAGCAGGATCCGAATCGTGGAGTTCAAGGGCATCGCCTTCCTGATAATCGTAACGCCGGGAAGAGCCCAACGGTTGCTCCGCCCGGCGCCTGATTATAGGCGCGCCCACCCTGGATTGTCAAAACGAGTGGACGGGCCGGCCGCCGCGGGGTATAATGCCCCCATGAAGACGTGGATTCTCGCTGTCGGGCTGGCCTGCATGGGGCTACTTTGCGGGGGGTGCAGGAGCGCCGCGCCCACCCCGCCTGCCGCCACGCCGAGCGCCGCCCCTAGCCCCGCGCCGACGGACACCGCAACGCCGCAGCCCACGCTCACGCCGACGGGGACGGCGGTCGCCACGTCGGCCCCAACGGCCGCGCCGCCTTCGCCCACCCCCACGCGCACGCCCAGCCCCGCGCCCAGCGCGACGCAGGAGGTGCAGGTGTACGAGCAGCCCATGACCATTCTCACGTACCCGTTTGCCGCGCACCTGGTGGCCGCCCCGGATTCCGTGTACGGCGGCCAGGTGGTGCGGCTGGATCGCGGCGCCTACGAGGCATCGCGGCCCGAGCCGTCGCCGCACGCCTATCGGGCGCTGGTCGTGGAAAACGCCTACCTGCGGCTCATTTTCCTGCCCGAGTTGGGGGGTCGGCTATATCAGTGCGTGTACAAACCCACGAATCAGGCGGTCTTCTACAACAACCGCGTGCTCAAGCCCACGTATTGGGGGCCGCTGCCGCGCGAGGAGAACTGGTGGCTGGCAGCCGGCGGCCTGGAATGGGCGTTTCCGGTGAACGAGCACGGGTACGAATGGGGCGCGCCGTGGGAGGTCGCCGTCCGTCGGGACGCCGCGGGCGTGGAGGTCGTCCTGCGCCGTGCGGAAGGCGCGCTGCAGGCGGAGGTGATCGTGGCGGTGGCGGCCGGCGAGGGGCGCTTCACCGTATCGCCGCGCCTCACCAACGCGGGCAGCCGCACCCTGCCCGTGCAGTTCTGGGCCAACGCCATGCTTTCGCCCGGCAGCGCGACGGTTGGCCCCGACCTGCGCCTCATCTTCCCGGCGGCGCAGGCGATTGTCCACAGCACTGGCGACCCATCGCTCCCCGGCGAGGGCGCAACGATGCCCTGGCCCGTGGTCGGCGGGCGCGACTTGAGACTGTACGCCAACTGGCGCAACTGGCTGGGGGTCTTCGCCGCCGAACCGCTGCCTGCGTTTGTCGGGGCCTACGACGCTCGCGCGGATGTGGGAGTCGCCCGCGTGCTCGGGGGCGTCAAGGGGGTCAAACTGTTCGGCTTCGGCAGCGAGTTCCCGGACCTTTCCACCTTCACCGACGATGGCTCGGCGTACGTGGAACTGTGGGCTGGGGCGAACCGAACGTTCTGGCCCGGAGATGACGTGGCGTTGAACCCCGGCGCGTCCGTGGGCTGGACCGAGACCTGGATTCCGGTGGCCGGCATGGGCGGATTCACCGCCGCCACGCCGGATGCCGTCGTCCGCCTGGAGCGCGAGGGCGGCGGCATCGCAGTGGGGGCGTTCAGCCCTGTGTCGCGGGCGGCCACGTTGCAGGTGGAGGCCGCGGGCGCAACCCTCCTGTCCGAGCGCGTCCTGCTCGGCCCAGGGCGGCCCGTGGCGCGGCGGCTGCCCTCTGCGGAAGGCCCCGTGCATTTGCGGTTGCGGGCCGATGATGGTATCCTGTTGGCCGAAGCGCAGTGCCCGTAGCGGTGCGGACACGCGGGTTTGCGCTACCAACGGCCGCAACCTATCCCAGACCGTCGGATAGAGGACATGGACAAAGTGCCCACGGACATCCAACCGACACCAAGCACGCGCGCACCCAAGCGCCGATTTCACCCGCGGCTGGGCGTGGCGTTGGTGATTGTCGGGGTGCTCGTGCTCCTGGCGGCGGTTACCGCGCTGGCGGTCTATCAGGGGTTGCAGGATCGGGCCACCCTGGCGCGGCGCAACGCCGAGGCTCACTACCAGGCCGGCCTGGCCCACATGCAGGCGGGCGAGACCGACCTGGCCATCGCCGAGTTTGAACTGGCGTTGAGGCTGGCCCCGGACTATTCCGAGGCCCGCGCGCAACTGGCGGTGGCCCAGCGCACCCGCGCCGCCGCCGGCCTGCCCACGTCCGAGGTGTACCAGGCCGCGCTGGATGGTCTGTTCGCCCAGGCCGTGGACTTGTACAACCAGCGCGATTGGAGCAATGCCGCCGCCGCCTTTGAGCACATCGCCACGCTAGACCCCACCTACCGCCCCCAGGAGATTCAGCAGTACCGCTTTGACTGCTATCGGCTCCAGGGCGAGGCGTTGGAGGCCGAGAATCGGCTGGAGGAGGCCATCCGTGCCTACGATCAGGCCCTGCGCGTGCGGCCATCGGCGGCCGACATCGCCCGCAAGCGCGAACTCCTGGCGCTGTACAGCACGGGCGCAGGCGCAGCGGGTGCCGATTGGGGCAAGGCCGTGGAGGTGTTCCGCCAACTGTACGCCATTGACCCCACCTTCCGCGACGTGGGCCAGCGCCTGTACGACGCCTACGTGGGGCACGGCGATGCCTACATGGGCTGGGGGTTGTGGTGCCAGGCGCAAGAAGCGTATGCCGCCGCCAAGAACATGGACGACAACCCCACCATCCGCGCGCGCCTCAACGACGCGTCGCAGCGGTGCGCGGGGCTGGCCGAAGTCGCGCTGACGCCTTTGCCCACCCGCGCGGCGGAGCCGCCCATCCTGTCCGAGTTCCCGTTCGGGAGGCTCATCTTCGCCCGCTACGATGACGCCCGCAAGACCTACGACATCATGGCGCTGGACGCCGGAGCGGAGCAGGCCCAGGTCCTTGTCCGAAATGCGAATCAGCCGGCCACAAGCCCCGATGGCGAGCGCCTGGCGTTCCACTCCACCGACAAGACGGCGCCTGGCATCTTCGTCCTGGACGTGCGCGGCGGCAAACGATGGGCCATCTCCAAGTCGGCGCGGGATTCGCGGCCCTTCTGGTCGCCCGACGGAACCCAAGTCGCCTTCATCCGCGACGCTGGCTCGCCAACGGCGATGATTTTGGCGGCCCCCGCGGACGGGTTTGGCGAGGCCGCGCCCCTGGCCAGCGGCTGGTCCGCGGCCTGGTCGCGCACAAACCACCTGGCCCTCACAGGCTGCGACGAGGCCCAGCGCGAGTGCGGCATCTTCGTGGAAGACTTGAGCCGCGGCGGGCGCATTCGCCTCACCGCCGACAAGAACGACGTCGGGCTGGCCTGGTCGCCCGACGGCAGCCACGTGGCCTATGTGTCCAGCCACGACGGCAACTGGGAAATCTACACCGTGAGGATAGAAGGCGGGTTTGTCCGCCGATGCACCGTCAACGCCGCCGACGATGGGATGCCGACCTGGTCGCCCGACGGTCGGCAGATCGCCTTCGTCTCCAACCGCGACGGCGTGTGGAGCCTGTACGTGATGCTGGCCGACGGAAGCGAGCAGCGCAAGATCATGGACTTGAGCATGTCCAGCCCCGACTGGATAAGCGGGCAGATGGCCTGGCTGCCCTAGCGACCGCCTGCGTGCGGGCGATTCATCGGCCCAGTTTGCGTTCCAGGTCTCGCAGCGCCTCTTGCAGTTGGTCCTGGCGCACGGCGGTGGTGAAGTCGCCGCGTGTGCGCTCCAGGACGCCGCGCACCATGTCGGTGGTGCGGCGCAGCCCCCCTGTGATCGCGTCGGGATAGTCCACCGTCGCCAGGTGGCTGTAGATGACGTCCATGGCTTCCAGGGCGCGCTCCCCTTCGGCCACCTGGCCGCGACGAATGCAGTCCAGCACAAAGCGGCGCAACTCGCCCGCGGCCTCGCCGATGCCGTTGAGGTAGGCGGCTGGCTCCACCGCCAACTCCTTGGGCGTGGGCACAGGCTTGTTGGCGATGATGGCGTAGGTAATGTGGGCCTCGGCCAGTTCCTTCAGGGCGTCCTGGGTGTAGCCAGCAAAGTAGATGTCGGGGTAAGCAGCCAGGTCGCGCACCATCTCGGCGGCGACATCGCGGGCCGCCTGCAGCAGGTCTTCGGCGTCGGTGAACTCCCCACGGTGCACCGCGCGGATGGAGTTGGCGCAGTGCCGAATCAGCGTGCGCGAGCGGGCCAGGGTCGCGTCCCGAACGGCGTTCTTCGTCTCCAGTTCGTCCAGGATGGCCGCAATCGTGTGGTGCAAGTTGTCCATGCGCGTCTCCTTTGCTAGGGCTGCGGGCGCGAATCTGCGGGCGTTGGCTCTTCTGGGGCGGCCCGCTTCACGGCCAGCAGCGTATAGTCGTCAAACTGGGGTTGGCCGTTCACGTGAGCGGCAACCTCGCGGTCAATGTGCTGAATCAGGGCTTCGGCGCTCTGGCTCATCGCGTCCACCAGGCAGCGCGCCAGGCGCTCGGTGCCGAACTCCTCTTCGCGCTCGTTGATGGCGTCGGTGAGGCCGTCGGTGTACATGAGCAGCACGTCGCCCGCGTTCATGCGCGTCTGCTTTTCCTCCAGGGCCACGCCCTCCATGACGCCCAGAATCATGCCGTCGGCCGGCAGGCGTTCGGGCGCCTGGCCGCCCACGCGGGCGAGGAGCGGCGGGTTGTGGCCCGCGTTGGCGTAGGTGAGCACCCCGTCGCGCACGTCCAGCACGCCGTAGAACACCGTTACGAACATGCCCGACGACGAGTCGGCCACGAGCAGGTCATTGGCCCTGCGCAGAGCCTCGGCGGGGCTGCGGCGTTCCAGCGCCGAGGCGCGGATGATGGTCTTGGACAGCGCCATGTACAGCGCCGCGGGCACGCCTTTGTCCGAGACGTCGGCGATCACAAACCCCACGCGGCGCTCGTCAAACAGGATGATGTCGTAGAAGTCGCCCCCCACGCGCCGCGCCGAACGCCACAGGGCCGCCACCTCCCAGCCAAGCAGGAGCGGGCACGAACTGGGGAGAAAACTCTTCTGGATGCTCCGCGCCACTTCCAGTTCCTGCTCCAGGCGCTGGCGTTCGGCCATCTCCGCGTACAGGCGGTAGTTCTCCACCGCCATGGCGGTCTGACTGGCGATGCCCGTGAGCAGGGCCATGCGGTTCTCGGGGAAGCGGTGCTCCAGCCCCTGGAAGTCCACCAGCATGGCCCCCAGGATGTCGCCTTTCGTCTGAAGGGGCAGCGCCAGGAGCGAGCGGATGCCGAACTTCTCGGCCAGGTCCTTCGGGACCAGGTCGCTTTCGGCCACATTCGCGACAATGAGCGGCTCCTTGCGGTGCGCCAGTTCGCCGAGCAGGGGAAATTCCTCGGCGCGGAAGGCCAGCCCCGCGAAGTCGGCCTCCAGTTTGCGGTCCACGCCGTACTGCTTCGCGGGCAGGAACTGCTGCCGACGTTCGTCCCACAGGAGAATCATGCAGCGGTCCACGCCGACCAGGATGGGCGTGATGCGCACGACGGCTCCGAGCGCCTCGTCCAGGTCCACGGCGGCGTTGATGGACTCGGCCACCTGGAGCAAGGCGTTGGAGACATAGGCCTCTTCCTGGAGGGCGTCGTAGAGTTGGGCGCTTTCAATCGCGGTGGCCGTCTGATTGGCCACGCCCGACACGATGGCCAGCGCCTTGCTGGCGGGGGGCCAGGCGGCGTCGGCGAATTCCACCGCCATGCAGCCGCGAACCTCGCCGCGCGCCACGAGCGGGAAGGCAGCCAGGTGGCGGATTCCGTAGGCGCGCACCAGGTCGGCGGGAACCCAGGCCGTGATCTCCTCGTCTGGCACGATCACGGGGGCCTTGCTGGCGACAATCCTGGCGAGCAGGGGCACATCGGCGGGGCGAAGGCACAGGGCGCCCACCCTGGGGGCGGCTCCGCGCGCCGTGCTGTATCCCTCGTCGGTGCAGAACTCGCCGGTGGCGCGGTCCAGCAGGAAGATGGTGCAACGGTTCACGCCCACCAGGAGCGGCACGATGTCCACCACCGCGCTGATGGCGCCCTCCACGGAAGTCTGCTGGCCCACCGCCTCGGCCACCTGTAGCAGCACGGTGGAGACCCACGCCTCCTCCTGCTGCGCGGCGAAGAGCGTGGCGTTGCGCACGGCCACGGCAATCTGGTCGGCCAGCGCCTGGAGCACAGGTAAATCTTCGGCGTCAAAAGCGTTCCGCTCCTGGCTCTGGAGGTCAAACACGCCGAGAATCTGCTTGCCGAAGCGCAGCGGCATGGCCAGTTCGGAGCGGACATCGCCGATGCTGGGGCCAGGGCGGTAGCGGGGGTCCGCCTGCACGTCGTTCACCACCAGCGGCTCGCCAGTGCGGGCCACCCAGGGGACGATGCCCTCGTCGTCCAGGCCGAAGCGCAACTGGGCCGAAACGGAGTCGGCAGGAGCCGTCCCTGCTCGGTACACCACCTCGCGCTGCGCCGCGTCCACGGTGAAGACATGGACGTGCGGATAGTTGAACTGCTCGGACACCAGGTTCACCACCTCGTCCAGCATGGCGTCCAGGTTGAGGATGGAGACGATCTTGCGTCCCACCTCGCTGACGGCGGCCAGTTGCCGCGCGCGCTTGCGTTCGCGGTCGTACAGCCGCGCCTCGTGGATGGCGACGGCCACCTGGGTCGCCACCGTCTGCATCGTCGCCAGGTCGTCTTGGGTGAAGGCGTCGCGCCGATCGCTCTGCACGTCCAGCACGCCGAGGATGCGCCCTTCCAGCAGCAGGGGGACGGTCAACTCCGAGCGGGTCTCCTCCAGATGGTCCACGGGCCTGTAGCGCGGCTCCTGCGTTACGTCGTTGGCCAGGACGGGCTGGCCCGTCTCGGCCACGTAGCCCGTGATGCCCTGGCCCAGTTCCACCTGGAAGTAGCAGGTGCGCCCCGACTCGGACGAGGCCGCCTGAAAGTCCAGTTTGCCCGTGCGCGGGTCAACGGTGAACAGGGCCACGTAGTAGTAGCCGAACGTCTCGCGGATGACGTCCACCACCAGGTTGAAGAGCGCAGCCAGATCGCGCAGCACCGCCACCTGCTGCGTAACGCGCGCGATGGCCGCCAACTGTCGGGAGCGGCGCTGTTCGGCCTCGTAGGCCTGGGCCTTGCGGATGGCGAGCGCCCCCTGGGCCGCCAGCGCCGACAGGATGCGCAGGTCGTCCTCGGTGTACACGTTGGGGTCGGCGTGCTGCACCGACAGGACGCCGATGAGGTCGCGGTCGGCCACCAGGGGCACCAGGATGACGGAGCGGGTCGCCTGGCCGATGACCGTCGGCGCGAAGGGCAGGGCCTCGCGCTCCATGTCGCGAATGAGGAGGGGCTGGCGGTGCTCCTGGAGGTAGCGGATGCCAGGCGTGTACGGGATTTCGTTGGGACTCAACCGCTGGCCATTTTCCACGATGATCGCGTGGCGAAGGCGCTGGTTCTGCGGGTCGGCGATTCCCAGCATGAACGTGTGCGACGCGTCCACCAGTTCGGAGCAGTAGCGGTAGATGAGTTCGCACAGTTCGTCCACGTTCAGGGACGCGCGGGCGAAATCCCAGCCGATGCGGTCCAGGAGCGTGAGTTCGCGGAGCCGCCGCTCGCGGGTCAGACGGGCGTCGGAGAACGCCTGCAAGGTGATGCTGGCCGCCACGACCCCCGCCGTTACGACCGCAAACAGGCCCATCTCGCCGCGCGCGTACAAAGCCGCGATGGGCACGGCCATGGGCAGCGGCAGGAGTTCCACCAGCACGGAGACGGGGAGCGAGTCGCGGACGAAGGTACGCAGGCCCGCCCTGCCGCCCGATAGGGTCATCACCGCGCCCCAGGCCAGATGATCCACCGCGAACCACGCGACGAAGAGCGCCGCCAGGGCGGGCGCGTCGCGCCACAACGGGCGCAGCAGGGGGATGTCGCCACCCAGGTGGAGATAGAGCGCGCCGCCCCCCAGCGCCATGAGCGCCTTCAGCCCGCCGTCAAACAGCGGGGTGAGCAGGAGCGTCTCCCAGTTGCGCGCCTTGCCCCGCAGCGCGTGGAGCCACAGGTACGCGAACCCGCCCAGGAACGACACCACCGCGCCGCCCAGCGGGCCGAAGATGAGAATCGCCGCCACGTCCACCATGCCCACCAGGCAATGGGTTACCTTCTGGGTAGTGTGGAACCCCGACCTTTGCAGGATGGCCGACAGGGCGACAAAGAGGAGCAGGGGGCCAACCTGGGGGCGCCATGCCATCGTCGCGGCGGCATAGGCCAGCGCGGCCAGCCCACCAGCAGCGACCGTGAGTTGGAAAGCCACGCGCCCGAATGGGAGTCCTGCCTTCACCCTAGCCCACCTCGCCGCCCAGAAATGCGGCCGCCGCTTCCCGCTCGGACGCGTGAATCGCGAAGATTTTGTGGAAGCCCGACAGCACGAACACTTCTCTGACGCGGTCGTTCATGGCACACAGCCTGACATCGCCGCCCTGTTTCCGCGCGGCGCGCAGGGCCACCAGGAGCACCTTCAGCCCGCTGCTGCTGATGTAACTCACCCGCCCGAAGTCCACGATGATGTGAGCGTGCCCCGCCGCCAGGAGCGCGTTCAGTTGCGCCTCCAACTCGGGCGCCAGGCCAGCATCCAGTCGCCCGCGCGCCTCTACCACCCACACGTCCTCGGCCCAGTCGGAGCGGCGCACATTCACGGGGCTCTCCTCTTCACCATCGTCAGGCGGTTGCCGTCCTGGTCAAACTCAAATCGCACCTCGTCCATGATGGAACGCATGAAGTGGAGGCCCAGGCCGCCGGTTTCGCGGCGCTCCAGCGGGGCCTCCAGGTCGGGCGCGCGCACCGCACGGGGGTCAAAGGGGCGGCCCGTGTCGTGCACCTGGATTTGGATGCGGTCGGGGTACACGGTTACGGCGATGCGAATCTGCCCTGGGCCGCCGGCGTAGGCGTGCTCTATGACGTTGGTGCACGCCTCATCGCAGGCCAGTTGCAGGTTGAACACGCCTTTCTCGTCAAACCCGGCCCTGCGCGCGACGCCGGAGATGAAATCGCCGATGAGGGCCAGGTTCTCAAACCGAGCGGGTACCGTCAGTTCGTACAAGGATGTTTCTTCCATCCGCTTGTTTTCCGCGACGGGCGACTCGCGGCGGCGCCCGTAGCGCGGGTTCCCATACCCGCGGCCCGCACGCGCCCCTGCGCCTTCGGCATCCCCTGCCGCTACAGGTTTCCGACGGCCTCTACCGCATCCGGGAATATCTTGAACACGCGGGTGAGGCCCGCCAACTCAAAGGTCTCCATGATGTGCTGGGGAAGCGCCGCCAGGTACACATCCCCGCGATTCCAGCGGCGGCACGTCTTGGCCGTGGAGATGAGGACGCGCAGGCCCGCGCTGCTGATGAAGTTCAGGCCCGACATGTCCACCACGATGCGAAACTGCCCCTGCTCCATGAGGTCTTTGAGAACCCTTTCCAGGTCGGGGGCGTTGCTGCTGTCCACACGGCCGGAGACCTTCACCAGGCTGGCCCGCTTGAGTTGCTTGACTTCCATCTCCATTGGGAGTCCTCCTTGCGCAAATGTGGTGATGGTGCGAACGTTCAGGGCCCATTATACCCGATTGCGCGGCGCGTGTACAATTGCGGGCGGGGCCAGACTCGGTTCCAGACCGTGTTGATCGCGGCATGCGCACAGGCGCGGCGCACTTCCGCAAGTGCGTCGCACCTGAAATAGAACCGAGCCCGAGGCCAAGCAAATACAGGGGCAGACTCCTGGGTCTGCCCCCTGACATCTGGGGCGCACGCCGTTACGCCCCCTGCTACTCGTACCGCAGCGCGTCTATCGGGTTCAGCGCCGCCGCGCGGCTCGCGGGGTAGATGCCAAAGAACAGCCCCACCGCCGCCGAGAACCCCGTCGCCAGCAGGACCGTGGACACGGTGATGACCGGCTTCAGCGACCCCGACAGCCGCCCCACCAGTTGCGACCCCACGGCGCCCAGCGCGATGCCGATGAACCCGCCGGCCAAACTGAGCACCATCGCCTCAATCAGAAACTGCCACAGCACGTCGCGCCGCCTGGCACCCACCGCCTTCCGCAGGCCGATCTCTCGCGTGCGCTCCGTTACCGACACCAGCATGATGTTCATGATGCCGATGCCGCCCACCAGAAGCGAAATCGCCGCGATGGCCCCCAGGAAGATGGTCAGGATGGACGTGATCTCGCCGAAGATGTTGAGGATGTCCTTCTGGTTGATGACGGTGAAGTCATCGTCGCTCTCGTACAGGATGCCGTGGCGGTCGCGCAGCAACTGGGCGATCTGCTGCATCGCCGCCTCCATGCGGCTTTCGCTCACCGCCTGGGCATAGATGGCCGACACAACGTAGTCGCCCGACGCCGAACGCCTCTGCGTCAGTTTGGTGTGGAACGTGGTCAGCGGCACGAACACCGAATCGTCCACCCCGCCGAACCCCGTGCCGCCTTTGCTGGCCAGGACGCCGACGACCCGAAACGAGATGCCTTTGATCTTGATTGTCTGGCCCACGGCGTAGCCATTCGGAAAGAGCGCCTCGGCAGCCGAATGGCCCAGCACCGCCACCCGCGACCCGCCGTTGAAATCCTCCTCGCTGAAGAACGTCCCCTCCGCCACCTTGTGATTGCGCACCTGGGGGTAGTTCACCGTCGTGCCGCTCACCGATGTGCGGATGCTTCGGTCGCGATAGACCACCGTGGCGTTCATGAAGGACTCCACCGCGACGGCCTGGACGTCAGGCACGCGCTGCGGGTCTGCGATGGCCTTGGCGTCGCCATAGGTCAGGGTGTTGATCGTGCTGGTCGCCATCGCGCTGCGCGGGTTCCCGCTGGACTGGGCTGACAGGTTCCCCGGCACCACGAACAGCAGGTTGGAGCCGATGCTCTGAATCTGCTCCTGCACCAGCACCTGCACGCCCTGCCCCACCGACAGAAGCGTGATCACCGCCGCGACGCCGATGATGATGCCCAGCATGGTAAGAGCCGCGCGCAGTTTGTTGGCCGAAAGGCTCCTGAGGGCAATCTTGATGCTCTCTGCGATGTTCATGGCGCGCCTCCCACGGATTCTACGGCCAACTGCATTTGGGCCACCGGCTCGTCGCCCACGATCTTCCCATCCAGAAGCCGCACGATCCGCCGCGTGTGCCGCGCGATCTCAGGGTCGTGGGTTACGAATACAACCGTGATGCCCCGCTCCAGGTTCAGCCGCTGGAAGATGCCCACGATCTCGCGCCCCGACTTGGTGTCCAGGTTGCCGGTCGGCTCGTCGGCCAGGATGATGGACGGCTGGTTGACCAGCGCCCGCGCGATGGCCACGCGCTGCTGCTCGCCGCCCGACAGTTCGCTGGGCCGATGATCCAGCCGATGCCCCAAGCCTACCGCCTGCAGCGCCGCCACCGCCCGCCTGCGCCGTTCCGCGCCCGAGACGCCGCCGTAGGTCAGCGGCAGTTCCACGTTCTGCAGCGCGCTGGTGCGGCGCAGCAGGTTGAAGTTCTGGAACACGAAGCCGATCTTCTTGTTGCGAATGCTGGCCAACTGGTCGTCGCTCAGACGCGACACGTCCACACCCTCCAGGGTGTACTGCCCGCTGGTGGGCTGGTCCAAGCACCCGATGATGTTCATCAGCGTGGACTTGCCCGAACCCGACGGCCCCATGATGGCCAACAGTTCGCCCCGACGGATTTGCAGGCTCACGCCGCAGAGCGCCGGCACTTCTACCACGCCCATCTTGTACACTTTGCAGATGTCGGTCATTTGAATCAATACGTCATTATCCATTGCACTCTGCCCGCTCTCGCACTGGGGAACTCATCGCGGCCCGAACAGGCTCCGCAACTGCTGGCCGGATGAAATCGTCGTGATGACGACGGTCTCGCCCTCGGCCGGGCCTTCCAGGATTTCGGTGTAGCGCTCGTCGCGGATGCCGGGCTTGATATACACCTGCTCCACCTGCCCGTTGCGCAGCACCTGCACGTAACGCTGGCCCGTCTTCTCGTCGGTGCGGATGGCACGGTTGGGCAGGACAAGGGCATCGGCCTTCTCGGCCACGACGATGTCTATCGTCGCGCTCATGCCCGTGCGCAGGGGCGCGTCGGTGGGATCCACGGCGATACGCACGTCGTAGGTAACCACGCCTGTGGTCTGCGACCCCGCCAGCCCGATGCGGTCCACGTGGCCCTGAATCGGGGTGTCGGGCAGCGCGTCCAGGGCGATGCGCGCCACCTGCCCCACGCGCACCAGCGCCACGTCCATCTCATCCACCGCCACCATGATGTGGAAGGCGGACGTGTCGGCGATGACCACAGCGGGCGTCCCCGCCGCCACCAGTTGTCCCACATCCACCGACACCTTCTCCACGACGCCGGCAAACGGCGCGCGCAGCACCGCCGAGTCCAGCCTTCGCTTCGCCTGATCCACGGCCACCTGCGCCGAATCCACCTGCGACTGGGCGATGGCCAAATCCTCGGGCGAGGGGGTGCGCTTCAGCCGCTCCAGGTTGGCCCGCGCCTGGGCGATCTGCGCCTCGGCAGCCTTGAGCGCGCTCTCGCTGGGGCCCGCCGTCGCGACGCGGTAGTTGGCCAGGGCCGTCTGGTAGTCTATGGTCGCCTGCTGCAACTGGAGCGCTTGGGGCGAGGCCCCGGCATCCCCGCGCCACGCGATGCGGTCGTAGGCGGCCTGCGCCTGCTTCAGCACGGCCTCGGCCCGCTCCACGTTGGCTTTGGCCACGGCCACCTCGTCGGCCGTCGGCCCCTTCTTCAGTTTCTCGTAGGACGCAATGGCGCTGGCCAGGCTCGCTTCGGCTGCGGCAATGTCCTCTTTGCTGGGACCGGCCTTGGTTTGCTCGTATCGGGCCTGGGCCGCGCGCAGCGATGCCTCGGCGCTCCGCAAGGCCAACTCCAGGTCGGTGGCGTCCAGCCGAACCAGGGGCTGGCCCTTCTGGACCACGTCGCCCTCGTCCACGAGGATCTCCAGGACGCGCCCCGATATCTCAAAGGACAGCGTGGCCCTCTGGGCGGGCGCCACGTTTCCGGTGGCGTTGACCACCTGCGTGAGCGCCCCCCGCGCCACGGTTACAGTCTCGGCTTGGGCTGTGCCGCTGTCGCTTCGGCCCACCGCGCGCACCAGGAAGAACGCGCCTACGGCCACAGCCGCGACGATGGCTACGATGACGATGGTCTTCCGCTTCATGTTGCCACTCCCTTATCACGCGACGCGACGCCGGGGCATCAGGTCTCGTAGGGGCAGGTCCTGTAGGGGCAGGCCTGAGACCAGCCCCTACCCTACCCTGCCACGAGAGTTCCCTACGCCGGTCGTCGTTTAGCGTCGCTATTATTTTGTGTCGCTAATTATATTCACCCTCGCGCCGCATGTCAAATCGGGTGTGTTGCCCATGGCAGCGACCGTAGCGCGGGTTTCGATACCCGCGGCCACCACACGACACCCGTAGCGCGGGTTCCCATACCCGCGGCCACCACGCGACACCCGTAGCGCGGATTCCCATACCCGCGGCCGCCATGCGACACCCGTAGCGCGGGTTCCCATACCCGCGGCCGCCATGCAACACCCGTAGCGCGGGTTCCCATACCCGCGACCGCCACGCGACACCCGTAGCCGCGGGTTTCCATACCCGCGGCCGCCATGCGACACCCGTAGCGCGGATTCCCATACCCGCGACCGCCACGCGACACCCGTAGCGCGGGTTCCCATACCCGCGACCGCCACGCGACACCCGTAGCCGCGGGTTTCCATACCCGCGGCCCCGACGGCGGCTACTCAGAGTCTATGCCTGTGAGATTGTCTGGCTGATCGCCCCACCCCCAACCCAACTCATAGTAGCCGCGTTTGAGCCAATACCGGTACGACGACTGCGCCCACTTTTCTGGTTTCTGCACATGACCGTGCTTGACAGGATTCCAGTGAATATAGTCCATGTGGTTGTTGAGATCATCCTCATCGCGGATCACATGATCCCAGAAGCGAGCCTGCCAAAGGTGCAGGGGTTCAACGATCCCGTGAGCCTTCTTGAAGTCAAGAGTGAAATTGCGCTTGATGCTGTGCAACACGGGAGAGAAATCGCCACCCGCCACCTGCATCAGCCAATGGAAGTGGTCTGGCAGAACCACGTAGGCCAGTAGGTGAAAAGGATGGATGTCTCTGACGCTTCGGACGGTATCCCAGAATAGGTTGAGGTCATAACCCGACCCAAGGTAGGGTATACGGTTACGAGTTACGGCGGTGATGAATACAATCGCGTTCGGAACATAGTAACGCCGAAAGCGGGACATGTCGCATCTCCATTTGAGGGCGGCTATGGAAAGCCGCCCTACATATACGACTCCCGTTGCACGGGCTTCCACACCCGCGCACGGCGGCTATGGAAAGCCGCCCTACATATACGACACCCGTTGCACGGGCTTCCACACCCGCGAGCCTGCACGGCGGCTATGGAAAGCCGCCCTACATATGCGACACCCGTAGCGCGGGTTTCCATACCCGCGCGCCTGCACGGCGGCTATGGAAAGCCGCCCTACCCCATATTACATCCCGTTGCACGGGTTCCCATACCCACGCGCCTGCACGGCGGCTATGGAAAGCCGCCCTACATATACGACACCCGTTGCACGGGCTTCCACACCCGCGCACGGCGGCTATGGAAAGCCGCCCTACCCCATATTACATCCCGTTGCACGGGCTTCCATACCCGCGCGCCTGCACGGCGGCTATGGAAAGCCGCCCTACATATACGACACCCGTTGCACGGGCTTCCACACCCGCGCACGGCGCCTATGGAAAGCCGCCCTACATATACGACACCCGTTGCACGGGTTCCCATACCCACTGCACGGCGGCTATGGAAAGCCGCCCTACATATACGACACCCGTTGCACGGGTTCCCATACCCACTGCACGGCGGCTATGGAAAGCCGCCCTACCCCATATTACATCCCGTAGCGCGGGTTTCCATACCCACGCGCCTGCACGGCGGCTATGGAAAGCCGCCCTACATATACGACACCCGTTGCACGGGCTTCCACACCCGCGCACAGCGGCTATGGAAAGCCGCCCTACTTCTCACGAGCGGCGAGGGCGCGCTAGGTCCTCGGTGTCCAGAATCAACGTTACGGGGCCGTCGTTGTGGATTTCCACCAGCATGTGCGCCTGGAAGCGGCCCTCCTCCACACGGACACCCAGGCCGCGCAGCGCCTGACAGAATCGCGCCACGAGGGGTTCCGCCACGTCGGGCGGGGCGGCGTCGGTGAAACTGGGGCGGCGGCCCTTTCGCGAGTCGCCGTAGAGGGTGAACTGGGACACCACCAGCGCGGCCCCTCCCACGTCCAGCAGCGACAGGTTGAACTTGCCGTCGGCGTCGCTGAAGATGCGCAGGTTGGCCACCTTGTCGGCCAGTTTCGCCGCGTCTTCGGGCGTGTCCCCATCTTTGACACCCAACAGGACGACCAGCCCGTCGCCGATTTCCCCGACGGTCTGGCCGTCCACCGTAACCTTGCCATGCGTTACGCGCTGCACCACGGCTCGCATGAGGTTTCCTCTCGCACGCTCTATCTATCCGGCGTCGCGGCCCACCAGTTGCCGCAAATCGTCCAACGCGCGGTTCTCCATTTCCTCCATGATAGCCGCCAGGGCCTGGCCGGGCAAATCGGGCAGGCGGCAGATGGCGATGTCCAGCATCACGGCGCTGGCTCCCGCGAGCACGGCCTGCACCGCCTGATGCGGCGCGTGGATGCCGCCGAAAGCGACCAGCGGGAAGGGGAACTCGCGCAGGGCGAGGAGCGCGCGCACCACCAGGGGGAACACGCCCGGGCCGTGCACGTCGCCTTGCACCCAGGCTTCGTCCTCGGCGCTCCATGCGGTTCCCTGCGGGGGCGCGCCCACCACGAGGGCATCGGCCATGCCGACCAGCGCCTCGGCGTAGTCGGCCGCGCCGGCAAGGGGAACCTGCACCAGCAGCGGCTTGTCGCTGGCGGCGCGCAGTCGGGCGGCAGCGCGCGCGGCCTCGTCGGGCGGCAGGGCGTCGGCCCGCCATTCCAGCGCAGCAACCTCGCGCACCTCCTCCAGGGCCTCGGCGCAGGCGGCCAGTTCCGCCGGCGACTCGCCCGCCACGTGCGCGATGACCGGTGGATTGGCCCGCCGCCAGCGCTCTCCCCAGTGGCGCAGCACCGCCCGCACCGCCGCCGGCCCGCCGGTGTCTATCACGACGCCTGCGGGAACAGGCGCGAAACGCGGCGACGTGCCGACCGCCCGCGCGGCCAGCGGCAGCGTAACCACTGCGCCCAGCGCCGCCGCATCCACCGCCTCGGGCGCGGCCCCATACCCGGCCGTCCCGCACCCCAGCAGGATGGGCGTGGCCAGGGGAAGCCCTGTCTTGTGCCCAGGAGCCAAATCCACCGACAGGTTCACAGAGGGTCTCATCGTTTCGCGCATCTTCACACCAGGTCGCGCAAGTCAAACACCGGGCCGTCGGCGCAGACGCGGGCCGAGCCGCGACGCAGCCGAATCCGACACAGGCCGCACACGCCGAGCGCGCACAGCATCCGCCCGCGCACCAGCACCTGGCAGAACCCCCGGGCGTAGCGCAGGCGCACCCGCTGTATGGCCTCGGCGAGGGCCAGATGGAGCGTGTGCGACCCCGCCGCATAGGCCGCATCGGCCCAGCGCAGCGTTTCGCTCAACGCCGCCGCCAGGGCCTCGGTCCCCACGGCCGAGCAGTACTCCGCCGACGACGGCAGCAGTCCGGGTGGCAGGAGTTCGGCGCGGCTGAACGGGCTCCACACCAGGAACGACACCTCTAGCCGCCGCGCCGCCGCTTCCTGCACCAGCGTCAGCAGCGGCAGCCCTTCCATGCCTTCGGACACCACCAGGATGTTGCGCGCCTTCCCGTCCAGCGCGAACCCGTTGCCCAGCGGCCCGGTAACCTGCACGGGCTGGCCTTCGGGCAGAGTGGTCAGCCAGCGCTCGCGCTCGCCCACCCGAAGCAGCGCGCCCAAATCCTCCGCCGCGATGTGCGTGGGGAAAATCGGCGTGGGCAGGTACGGCTCCAGCCGCTGGCGATCCACGACGGCGACGAACTGCCCCGGCCGCAGCGACGCCGCCAAGTCGGGCGCATGGAGCCGCAGCCAGAGCAAATCCGGCTCCAAGACCTTGCGCTCGGCGACCTGCGCTTGCGTAACCCCGGCGGGCATCGTTCGCCCCTCAGGCCGACAGGGCCTCGCGCAGCGCGTCCGCCACGCGGAACGGATCGCTGCTCACGACGCTGGACCCGAAAAACTCCATCGCGCCCACGTCCGACGTCTTGCTGTGGAGCGGGCCGCGGTCCACCATCCGCGCGATGACCGGAAAGCCGTCCCAGTCTTCGGGCACGGAGTCTATGGGCTTCCACAGGAGCGCCAGGTTGAAACTCTGGACGCCGAGATGTCGCACATACGCTTGAAGCGCGCCGTACACGCCGTGGACGAACGCTGGCCCGATGCGCTCGGCCACCACCCAAACCTCCTTCTCCTTCTTGGGCGCCAGGTAGGCGAAGACGTGGACGCCCTGGGATTCCACGCCCAGGCCGAGCGCCTGGTGAACCGCGCAGAGGTCCGCGAAGTAGTCCGTGCCGTGGCCGATGCGGTAGAGGAGCGCCGCCCGCCTCAAGGCTTCCACCTGCGCGTAGTGGATTCCTTTGCCCAACACGGCCTGCATGTGGCCGTGCACGCGAGACGCGGCGGCCCGCCACAGACAGTTCCAGAACAGCATGAAGTAGCGCGCGTCGGCGTCGGCGCTGTGGGCCGCCCGCGCCCAGGCCAGCGCGGTCTCCAGCGCGTCGCCGATGGACGCCTCGGTGAAGGCCAGCGGGTCGTGCTCGTCAAAGATGATGACCGAGTGGAACCGCTCAATGGGCACGAGATTGGCCGCCGTTACCGACCAGGCGCCCCGCACCCGCCCGAAGGTGTTCTCGGTGGTGCGTTCCAGCGGCGCGCAGAAGGGGTCGTCGGGGGTCGGGCCGGGGATGTCCACCGACGACGCCAGCCGCTCGTCGTGGGGGCGGCGCTGACGCAGCGGGTTGAACAGCGTGCCGTCCAGGGTGATGAGGTTGGTAACACGCACCAGCGTCTGGCGCAGCACGGGCTCCACGCCGCCGAACAGCGCCTCCACTTCCGCCTTCATCGGCGCGGGAATCACCACGTCGGCCTGGTCGGTTGCAACCTGGAAGATGCGGGCGAATCGTTCCCGTTCGGCCTCGGGCAGCGCGGCCACCAGGGACTCCAAATCGGCGATGGTATGTTCGTGTTCGGTCATGTGCTCCTCGTTTGTCGTCTAGTATCCCAGCGTCTTGTCAACCAGGTTCAGCAGCGGCTCCCCGGCCAGGTAGCGCCGCAGGTTCTCGACGAACAGGTCGGTGGCGCGGTCGTTGTAGGCCGCCGTGGTCGCCGCGATATGGGGCGTCAGGATGACATTGGGCAGGTCGTACAGCGGGCTGTCGGGCGGCAGCGGCTCCTGCCAGAAGACATCCAGGCCGGCGCCCGCGATGCGGCCCTCCCGCAGGGCGCGGATGAGCGCCTCCTCGTCCACCACCTCGCCCCGCGAGATGTTGACGAAATACGCCGTCGGCTTCATGGCCCGAATGACCGATTCGCTCACGATCCCGCGCGTCTCGGGCGTCAGGGGCAGCGCCACCACCACGTAGTCGCACGCCGACACCATCTCTTGCAGTTGGTCGGGGCCGAAGACGCCGTCCACGTACTGCATCTGGGCGTCGCCCGCGCCAGGGATGCGATAGCCAACGTCATCGCGCCTGGTCGGGTTGCGCTTGGACGCCAGAACCCGCATGCCGAAGGCCTTGGCGAGACGGCCGATCTCGCGGCCGATGCTCCCGTAGCCGATAATGCCGATGGTTGCGCCGCGAAGTTCCGCGCCAAGCAGGGCCGCCCAGCGCCCCTTGGGCCATTCGTGCTTCTGCTGCAGGGCGAAGGTTACGGGGAATCGGCGGGCGAAGGCCAGCATGGAGCCGAAGACGTATTCGGCGATGGGCACGGCGTGGATGCCGCTGGCCGTGGTGATGGCGATGTCCGATTTCATGATGGGCTTGTCCAGCAGGTGATCGGCCCCCGCGCTGGAGAGTTGCACCCACTTCAGGCGCGGCGCCTGTTCGGGCAGGAAGTCGGCGTGGTACGTGTACAGGATTTCCGGCTCGCCCACCAGCGGCAACATGTCTTCGGGCGTCTTGCAGGTGATCTGCGCGACCTCAAGGACGGGCGAGACGGCTCGCAGCCGCGCCAGTTGCTCATCCGACAGTTTCAGCACGCTCAAAACTTTGACTTTTTCGGCCATATCCACGCTCCGATGAGGGATTCGGCATTCAGTATAAACCGAGATGGCCTTCTCGTCCAGAACGCGCAGCCGCGTCATCGCGGGCGAGCCGACCGCGCCGCCGTTCTTGCATCGCCGCCGCGCCCGTGCTACACTCGGATAAGAATCCCATCTCGTCGTCTCCCATGATCGGGCGGAGCGCACTCTATGGCAAGGCTGCACATCGGCATCGTCGGCGCAGGGCCGGCAGGGATCATAGCGGCGCTGGAAGCGGCGCGGCGCGGCGCGCGCGTAACGCTGTTTGACACCAACGCCACCGTCGGGCGCAAGATTCTGGTAACCGGCAACGGGCGGTGCAACATCACCAACGTCCACGCCGCGCCCGACAAGTACGCCTGCGCCGACCCCGAATTCGTGCGCGTGGCGTTCGCGCGCTTCGGCCACCGCGAGACCGTCGCCCGCCTGCGCGACGTGGGCATCCTCATCTACTCCACGCCCGACGGCTGGTGCTATCCCCTGTCCGAGTCGGCCGCCAACGTGGCCGAGATTCTGGCGGCGGCGCTGGAACTGGCGGGCGTGGAGACGCGCCTGCAGACCAAGATCGCGGACATCCGCCCCGGCCCGCGCGGCATCGGCCTGGCGATCGGCGGCGGGCCACACGTCCAGACCTTTGACCGCGTCATCGTGGCGTGCGGGGGCAAGGCGTATCCGGCGCTGGGGTCTCGCGGGGATTTGTTCCCGGTCCTGGAGTCGCTGGGGCATCGCATCGTGCCGATTCGTCCGGCTCTCGCGCCCCTCACCGCCGACGTGAAGCGGTTCCACAAACTTCAGGGCGTGCGGCTGGACGTGGCGCTGACCCTCTACGACGGCGACCGCGTCCTGGGGCGCAGCATGGGCAACATGATGTTCACCGAGTACGGGTTCAGCGGCCCGGCGGCCATGGACCTGGCCCATCTGGTGAGCGCGCGCCCGGGCACCTACCTCACGCTGGAAATCAACCTGCTCCCCTACGTGCGGGCGGCGCTGGAGGAACTCCTGGCGCGCAAGAGCCGTGAGCCGTTCCCCGTGCGCGTCCTCCTGGGCGCGGTCCTGCCCCAGAAGATTCCGCCGCTCGTGATGGCCGTGGCCGGCGTGCGCCCCGACGCCAGGCTCACCGAAATCTCGGACGCCGAGCGTGCCCGCCTTATGGAGACGCTCACGTGCCTCAAGGCCACTGTTACAGGCACGCGCGGCTTCACGTTCGCGCAGGTGTCCACGGGCGGCGTCCCGCTCGCCGAGGTGGACCCGACCACGATGGCGTCGCGCGTGGTGCCGCACCTGTACTTCGCGGGCGAGGTCCTGGATGTCGTCGGCCCGTGCGGCGGGTACAACCTGCAGTGGGCGTGGACCAGCGGGGCGATTGCCGGCGCGAGTGCGGCGGGGAGCGGGTAACCCCTCACATTCCCCTGGCCGCGCATGGCGTCGTTCCCTCTCCCGCTGGGAGAGGGCTAGGGTGAGGGGCGTTTGGATCGCGAAGGACGCGAAACGGCACGAAAGGCGCGAAAAATCGGGGCGGCGCATGCTGCGCGGGACTGAACCCCCCGCGCTGAAGGAACGAAGCCCCTTCGGGGCTTTGCTCGTTCAGCCCGACGGCTTTAGCCTCGGGCGGGGTGGTGCGCGCGGGCGTTGTTCCCTCTCCCTCCGGGAGAGGGCCAGG
>Ga0078972_1004967_pt1 | contig 34901 bp, 31 predicted proteins | sample YelNatPaOPGAMG01_FD_67568 | JGI IMG/M metagenome (GOLD analysis project Ga0078972, IMG submission 67568) | Hot spring thermophilic microbial communities from Obsidian Pool, Yellowstone National Park, USA - OP-RAMG-01 (SPADES assembly) (version 2) | ecosystem: Environmental > Aquatic > Thermal... | reverse complement strand
GCCTCCCGTAGGAGTCTGGACCGTGTCTCAGTTCCAGTGTGGCTGGCCATCCTCTCAGACCAGCTAACCATCGTAGCCTTGGTAGGCCATTACCCTACCAACTAGCTAATGGTACGCGGGCCCATCCCTGAGCAGTAGCTTGCATGCAGAGGCCACCTTTGATTACAACCCCCGTAGGGATTGTAACATTATTCGGTATTAGCCCCGCTTTCGCGAGGTTATCCCCAACTCAGGGGCAGGTTACCCACGTGTTACTCACCCGTGCGCCACTTTACTCTCCCGGTTGCCCAGGATTTCTCGTACGACTTGCATGTGTTAGGCGCGCCGCCAGCGTTCGCTCTGAGCCAGGATCAAACTCTCCAGTTTATACCAGAAAATGATCCTTTTCTCAAAGAAATTATTAATCCGGAAAACGGTAACCCTTTATTCCTTTTTCAAAGAGCAAATTTATTCGCAATTATATTATGATAATACAGAAAAAATTTTTGTCAAGAGGAAAAAATAAATTTTTTAAACGTAAAAGTTTCAATAGGTTATTCTATCTTAATCCGATGAAATTTTTTCTTTCCTGCTCGTAATGTTAAAGTTTTATTTCTTAAATACTCACTTTTTAACCCAATCACCTCGTCGAATCTCTCTACCCTCTTATTATTAATATAAGCTCCTCCTTGTTCAATCAACCTTCTTGCCTCCGACCCTGAATTACAAAGCTTAACCATCTCAAATAATTTAAAGACAGGAATCCCTTCTACAAACCTTTCTTCCGAGATATAAGTTGTAGGTATAGATTCTTCATCAACCTCTTCACCAAAGAAAAAGGCTCTCGACGCTTTTCTTGCCTTTTTGGCCTCCTCTTCTCCATGAACTATTTTTGTTGCTTCAAAAGCTAATACTTCTTTGGCCTTCCTTAAATCAGCACCTTCTAATCTCCCATACTCTTCTATTTCCTCAATGGGAAGAAATGTAAAAAGACTCAAAAATCTTTTAACATCTCTATCGTCTGTATTTATCCAAAACTGATAATATTCATATGGTGAAGTACGATTTGGATCCAACCATACAGCACCTTTTTCTGTCTTCCCCATTTTTTTGCCATCAGCTGTCATAATTAATGGAAAAGTGATTCCATAAGCCTGCTTTCCTTCCAAACGACGAATTAAATCTATCCCTGCTACAATATTGCCCCATTGGTCACTTCCTCCCATTTGAATCAAACAATCATAATGTTTAAAAAGATACCAAAAATCATAAGCTTGAAGGAGTTGATAATTAAATTCAATAAATGAAAGACCGGACTCGAGACGAATCTTTATTGACTCTGTAGCAAGCATCCTATTTACACTAAAATGAACACCTATATCCCTTAAAAAATCTATATAATTGAGTTTAGTAAGCCAATCCGCATTATTTAAAAGTAATGCCTTTCCATTTGAAAAATCTAAGAAAAGAGAAAATTGCTTTTTTTGAGCTTCAGCATTTCGATTAATCTCTTCATAAGTCAATATCTGTCTCATTTGATCCTTCCCGCTTGGATCCCCTACTAATCCTGTTCCTCCTCCCACTAAGGCAATTGGCCTATGGCCATGGCTTTGCATATGGGCAAGTGCCATAAGGGGAACCAGATTTCCGACATGGAAGCTTGATGCAGTTGGATCAAAACCAATATAACAAGTAACTTTGCCTCTTAATAGTTTTTTTATACCTTCTTCATCAGTGACTTGTTCAATAAAACCTCTATCTTTTAAAACATCAAAAACAGTTTTATTGGAAGTATTCTGGAATAATTCCACCTTCTCTACCCTCATTCGTTTAATGGTATTTTTAGTCTTTTAATGCTAATTGACTTTCCTGTGTCAGAATCTATATCTACAATTACTCCCTGAAGCTCAACATCATCTGTAGCAACATCAAATTTCCAGGGAATTTGTGTTAATAATCTATCAATTGCAATCTGTGTCCGGATTCCTATAACAGAGGCTAAAGGCCCTGTCATTCCTACATCTGTGATATATGCAGTACCTTCATCTAAAACCTTCTCATCACATGTTTGGACATGAGTATGAGTTCCAATAACTGCACTCACTTTCCCATTCAAAAACCAGCCCATTGCTACCTTTTCAGAAGTTGCCTCTGCATGAAAATCAACAATAATAATCTTTGTCTCTTTACTCAGTGATTCGATTTCCCTTTCACCTGTACGAAAAGGACAATCAAGATTCTTCATAAACACTCTACCCTCAAGATTTAAAACCCCGATCTTTTCTCCACCTCTTGCTCTATAAACTCCGATTCCCCTTCCTGGAACTTTACCAGGATAGTTGGCAGGCCTTAGGATTCGCTCTTCTTCATTCAAAAATGGAATAATCTCTTTTTTCGCCCATATGTGGTTGCCTGACGTCAATACATCCACTCCTTTATCAAGAATCTCTGATGCAATCGCTGGAGTTATCCCCATTCCTCCTGCTGCATTTTCTCCATTAGCAATAATAAAATCAATTTCGTAACTTTTTATAATCTGTTCTAAGAGATTAAATATAGCCCTCCTTCCTGGTCTTCCAACAATATCACCAATAAATAGTAGTCGCATATTTTATTCTTTATTTAATAAAATTACTTTGCAAAATCAACAGCACGAGTCTCTCTAATAACAGTCACCTTTATCTGACCAGGATAGGTAAGCTCTCTCTCAATTTTACGAGCTATATTCCTACAAAGAATAATAGAATCCTCATCTGAAATCTTTTCTGGCTGAACCAAAATCCTTATTTCTCTTCCAGCCTGTATAGCATAGGATTTCTCAACGCCTGGAAAGGATTGGGCAATTTTTTCTAAATCTTCTAAACGTTTAACATATGTTTCGAGCATCTCCCGTCTTGCCCCTGGTCTTGCACCTGAAAGTGCATCAGCAGCTGCAAGTAATACATCGAGTACTGTTTCTGGTTTTTCTTCTTCATGATGAGCAGCAATTGCATGTACAATAATAGGATGCTCTCCATATTTCCTTGCTAACTCAGCACCGATTCTTCCGTGGGAACCCTCAACCTCATGATCTACTGCCTTTCCAATATCATGTAGTAAACCTGCTCTTTTCGCTTGTTTCACATTAATTCCAAGCTCTGCAGCCATTATACCACAAAGAAAAGCGACCTCAATGGAATGTTGATAAACATTTTGTGCAAAACTTGTCCTGTATTTAAGTTTTCCAATTAATTTCACCAATTCAGGATGAATTCCATGGACTCCCACATCAAAGGTAGCTTGTTCACCAGCCTCTCTAATAGAAGTTTCTACCTCCTGTTCAACTTTCTGAACGATTTCCTCTATTCTGGCAGGGTGAATTCTTCCGTCACTAATTAACCGCTCAAGTGCAATCCGAGCAATCTCCCTACGGATTGGATTAAATCCAGATAGAATTACTGCTTCAGGGGTGTCATCAATTATTAAATCTACTCCTGTAGCGGCTTCAAGGGCGCGAATATTACGGCCTTCTCTGCCAATAATCCTTCCTTTCATCTCTTCATTTGGCAGATTTACTACAGATACTGTTTTCTCAGCCACATAATCTCCAGCATATCTTTGAATTGCTAAGCTAATAATCTCTTTGGCCTTTTTATCAGCTACCTCCCTCAATTCATCTTCAATCTTTTTAATCCTTTTTGCTGCTTCATGTTTTGCTTCCTCTTCCATAGACTCGATTAATAGACGTTTTGCTTCTTCCTGACTCATCTTTGCAATGTTTTCTAATTGATTTCTTTGTTTCTCAATTAAGAGGGCTATCTCTTTTTCTTGTTCCTGGATCTTCCTTTCTTGCTGAACTAAATTTCTTTCTCTTTTAACAATTTCCCCCTCTTTGGCTTCAAGAAATTCCATCTTCTTATCAAGATTTGATTCTCTTTGGATAATCCTTCTTTCAAAATTCTGCAATTCTTGCCTCTTCTCCATCATCTCTTTTTCAAAATCTGCTCTTTCTTGATATAGTTTATCTTTAGCCTGGAGAAGGGCCTCTTTTTTAATGATTTCTGCCTTATTCTCAGCTTCCTCGATTATCCTTTTTGCAACTTGCTTAGCAGATACAATCTTTGATTCTGTTATCCTCTTCCTTATGAGGTAACCTACGATACCACCAAGGATGGCAACAATCGAAATCGTTATGATATAAAACTCAATGGATATCTTCAAGGATTCTTTCACCTCCTTTTGCAGTTTGGTTAAGATATAAATCGGGTAATGAGAGGAAGAGAGATCTTAGATTAGAAATAATGGATGGGGATATTTTGATAGCCTAAAATTTAGACCTACAATATCCAATGATGAACATTCAAAATTTAAGCCTTTTATATTTTTATATCCTACCTTCACAATGTTAAATTTTCTTTTTAGTGAACGTAGGATATTTATGATGCTCAAAATAAATATGGCTATCACCATGATTCTTTTTTCTATAAGATTTAACATATCCCCAATTTCCCTAAATCTCTCCCACTCATCTCCCGTATAATCATTTTGTTTAAATTATATAATTATATTTTTATGCTCCTCTTCACCAATTTTTATTTCAATCTTTTCAGCTATATTTCTCGACTTAGCTTTAATCTCCTTCATAAGAGCAATTCTTTTCTCTCTTTCCCTTAATAAATCATCCGCAATGTTTAAAGCAGTTAATATTGCGACATTTAATGTTGAAACACTTCTTGTCTTTTTTAAAATCTCTTCTACTTTTCCATTTACATAATCTGCAACTGCTTTAATATGATCCTCGTCAGCATCACTCTTAACCGAAAAAGTTTGACCAAAAACCTTAATCTCAATTGTTTTTTCTTTTACCATCTTTTATCCCTATTATTTAGATATCTATATTATTTAATCGATTGAGAAGTTGATCAATTCTTATCTTTACCTTTTCTCGATCTTGAGTAATGAATTCAAGCTTTTTTTCAAGTTGAGAAACCTTTTCCCTCTCCATCCTCAATTCATTAAATAAGTGATCTCTTTCTTTTCGAATCTCCTGATATTTCATTAAGAGTTCCTCAATCTTTTCTTCAAGATCTACTAACAAACCTTTTTCTTCTTTATCATCCATTATCAAATTTTTATCCAATGTTATTTCGGAATTCATAAAAAGTCAACTCCTAAATTTTATTCTAATTACCTTTTGAGGCATTCAATAGATAAGCCTTGATAAACTCGTCAATCTCGCCATCCATAACCTTATCAACCTCATGAATCACTTTATTTGTTCGATGATCCTTTACCATCTTGTAAGGATGCATCACATAAGAACGGATCTGACTACCCCAAGCTATCTCTTTCTTTTCGCTCTGGAGTTCTTGGAGTCTTTCTTCCTTTTCTCTCCTTTCCTTCTCATAGAGCCGAGCCTTTAGGATCTTTAATGCGGTTGCCTTGTTTTTATGCTGCGAGCGTTCATTTTGACATTGGACAACAATTCCTGTAGGTAAGTGTGTAATCCTGACTGCAGAATCTGTTTTATTAACATGTTGCCCTCCTGCCCCACTTGATCGGAAAGTATCTATTCTCAAATCCCTTTCATCGATCTCGATAACGATCTCATCTGGAATCTCTGGAATTACAGATACTGATGCAAAAGAGGTATGACGCCTGGCTCCTGCATCAAATGGGGATATTCGAACAAGTCTATGAATGCCAACCTCAGATTTTAAATAACCATATGCATAAGGTCCATTCACTGTAAAAGTAACATTTTTAATCCCTGCCTCTTCCCCTTGGAGAATATCAATAATTTCGGTCTGATATCCTTTCTTCTCTGCCCACCTCAAATACATTCTTAAAAGCATCTCAGCCCAATCCTGTGCCTCAGTTCCCCCTGCTCCAGCATTAATACTTACAATGGCATTACTGGAATCATGTTCTCCTCCAAGCATCTTTTTAAACTCCATTTGGTCAATGGCTTCTTCACTTTTATGGATCTTCTCCAACAATTCCATTGCTTCTTGCTCATCCCCTTGTTCTTCAATTAGTTGGAGAAGTATCTCCATCTCTTCCAGGGCCTTTTTTTCTCTCTCCCAAAGAGAAACCTCTTCTAAAAGCGTAGCACGTTCTTTTAAAATCTTTTGAGCCCTTCCATTTGTATCCCAAAACTCAGGCTTGGCCATCATCTCACTAATTTCTTTCAACCTCTTCTCTTTTGAATCAATGTCAAAGGTGGCCTCGTAAAATTCTTAATCTATTATTCAATTCATCTAAACGCTCCCTAATACCTGTTAACATTAAAACCACCTTCCTTCATTAATTTAATAAATTAAATAACATAAATTTGAAAAAATATAAATAATAAAATGCTAATTTATTGAAATAACTAAATTTTACTAAAATTTTTTAGGATCTCTTCTAATTCTTCTCCAATCATAGCTGGATTTCTAACAACTTTTACACCAGCCATCTCTAATGCCTTCATCTTCTCATTTGCTGTTCCTCTACCTCCTGCAATAATCGCACCAGCATGCCCCATCCTTTTTTCAGGAGGAGCAGTTACACCTGCAATAAATGCGAGGACTGGTTTTTTTATATTATTATGAATGTAATTTGCGGCTTCCTCTTCCACAGTTCCGCCAATCTCTCCAATCATTATAATAGCTTCAGTATCTTTATCGTTTTCAAACATTTCTAAAAGATCTATAAAATTTAGTCCGATGATTTGATCTCCTCCAATCCCAACACATGTTGATTGGCCTATCCCCTTCTTAGTTAACTGGTTTACAACTTCGTAAGTAAGTGTACCACTTCTTGACATAATCCCTATTGATCCTGGTTTATGGATATAGCCTGCCATAACCCCTATTTTACATTTACCTGGCGATATAATTCCTGGTGTATTAGGACCAATCAATTTTGATCCCCTTTCTTTAAGATACTTCTTAACAAATATCATATCCATAGTTGGTATTCCCTCAGTTAAGCAAACAATTAGAGATAAACCTGAATCAGCTGCTTCCATCATAGCATCTGAAGCAAATTGGGGAGGAACAAAAATGACCGTTACGTCTGGAGCAGTATTTTTCACTGCTTCTTCAACAGTGTTAAAAACAGGAACCCCTTCGACAAACTGGCCTCCTCGTCCAGGTGTTACTCCACCTACTACCTTAGTTCCATATTCAATCATTTGTTTTGTATGAAACATTCCCTCTTTGCCTGTAATTCCTTGAACAATTACTCTTGTTTTTTCATCAATCAAAATACTCATCTTTTCCTCCAAGTCAAAATTCATCTTAGGATTTAAACCAAAATTATACTCTATAAACTATCCTACACGTTTTTTGCTCTTCCAAGTGCTTGAACAACTTTTTCTGCTCCTTCTTTCATGCTTGAAGTAATAATAAAATTAAAACCTGATTCATTTAATATTCTTCTTCCCTCTTCGACATTTGTTCCTTCTAATCGAATAACGATAGGAATGTTTACTTTTGATTCAGAAATGGCTTCAAGAACACCTCTGGCAATGGTGTCACACCTCATAATTCCTCCAAATATATTTATAAATACAACTTTTACATCTTTATCTGCAATTAAAATCTTAAACCCATTTTTTACCATTTCAACGCTTGCTCCTCCTCCCACATCTAAGAAATTTGCTGGTTCAGCACCCAAAAATTTAATCATGTCCATTGTGGCCATGGCAAGACCAGCTCCATTTACCATACATCCAACATTCCCATTTAATTTAATATAATTTAGGTTATATTTAGAGGCTTCAGTTTCAAGGGGTGATTCTTCTTCGGGGTCCCTAAGTGAGACAATCTCTTTATGTCTGAAGAGGGCATTGTCATCAAAATTTATTTTTGCATCAATTGCTATAAAATCTTCATTGATGGTTTGAGCAAGGGGATTTATTTCAACCATCAGACAATCATATTTAGAAAAAATATTATATAGGCCTGAAATAATCCTTCGCATTTTTTCAACTTGATTTGATTTTAAGCCAAGTCTGTAACAAATCTTATTGATCTGAAAATTTCTTAACCCAACATATGGATCAATCCATTCCTTAACAATCTTCTCAGGGGCCTCCATTGCCACTTTTTCTATCTCTACTCCACCTTCGCTTGTGGCGATAATCAATGGAGAAGCCTTGGAACGATCCAATACCACTCCAAGATAGAACTCATCCCTTATATCTACACCTTCTTCAACCAAAACCTTCTTAACCAGTCGACCTTCTCCTCCAGTTTGGTTTGTTACTAATCTCATACCAATTATCTCTTGAGCAGCAATCCTTGCTTCAACTGGTGTTTTAACAATCCTAACTCCACCACCTTTTCCACGTCCACCTGCATGAACTTGAGCTTTAATCACAATCTTTTTTAATCCAATCTCTTCCGCAAATTGTTCTGCCTCTTCTGGATTCCTAACTAACTTTCCCTTAGGAACTGGAATTCCGTATTCTCTTAAAATTTCCTTTGCTTGATATTCATGAATCCTCATTTTATAAAGCCCCCTATTAATTTATTATTTTTAATAAAAACAGGAACAATTATAACGGATTTCAAAAATATAAGGAAGGCCTGAAATATCATCAGGCCTTCAAATTGTTATTCTTATATATCTAATATTATCTTAAGGTCCCAACATAATGAGAGGTAAGTTGACGCTCTCTCACGGAAGGATTGGTATAATCAGGAAGGAGCATTGGAGATACTCTTTGTGTAATAATACCTGCTTCTTCGAGTTCTTTATGGTATTTTCTTACATGATCTAATGTCAATCGTCCGTCTTTTGCCTTCTCTTTTGCATAGATTGCTGCATTAAAACCAGCTATTCTCCCAAATACACAAACATCCAATAAAGAATTTCCCATTAATCGATTCTCACCATGGACTCCTCCTGTCACTTCTCCTGCTGCAAAAAATCCAGGTATGGAGGTTTCACAACGACTATTATATTCTAAACCTCCATTTTGATAATGAAGTGTAGGGTATACAAGCATGGGTTCTTTAGATATGTCGATTCCAAATCTCTTAAATAAAAGATATTTGCCCGGGAATTCCCTTCTAATTGTCCCCTCTCCCCAAATGATATCTATCATCGGAGAATCAAGCCAAACACCTACCTTTCCTGTGGGTGTTGGGATTCCCTTTTTCCTTTCAAGACACTCCCTTATAAAAGCAGCTGATTCCACATCTCGTGGTTCACGTTCATTAACAAACTGTTCTCCATCAATATTAAGAACATTGGCTCCAGCACCTCTAAATTTCTCGGTAATTAGAAGACCCTCAGCTTGCTCTGGGAAAACAGCTCCAGTAGGATGATATTGAACCGTATGAAGAAAACATAGCCTTACTCCAGCCCTATAACCCATGACAAGCCCATCTCCTGTTGCGCCATAATGGTTAGTTGTCATATAATTTTGAATATGAAGCCTTCCAGAACCACCAGTAGCCATAATTACTGCTTTTGCCTTAACAATAAAATATTCTTCAGTTTCTAAATTATAAAGAATGGCACCAGCACAATGACCGTGTTCATTTAAAATCAGCTCAACTGCTGGAGAAAATTCAATTACTTTTATATCTTCTGCACGATTGCGCGCCTCGTCTCTTAGTGTCCTCATAATCTCTGCTCCCGTAATATCGGCAGCGTAATGCATTCTTTTCCTACTGGTTCCTCCACCATGGAGTGATTTAAGCCTACCATCCGGAAATTTTGTAAACATACAGCCAAGGTTCTCCAACCACTGAATTACTTTGGGTGCTTCCGTAACAAGGGTATAAACTAATTCAGGAACATTTTTAAAATGTCCCCCTCCCATAACATCAAGGTAATGATAATACGGTGAATCCTTTTCCTCCTTTGAGGCAGCTTGGATTCCACCTTCAGCCATCATTGTATTTGCATCTCCATGCCTAAGTTTTGTTGCAATTAACACCTTCACCCCTTGCTCTTGGGCAGTCAATGCAGCTGCAGTTCCAGCTCCCCCTCCGCCAATAATCAGGACATCTGTTTCGTAGGCTATCTTAGTAAGATCTACAAGATCTGGATTCACACGACTTTTAGCCTCCAAAATATCAACATATTCATGAGGTATGGAATAACCTTTATTTGGACCAACACGAATCTCCCTCCTCGTGCCTTCAATGAAATCGGGATGAAATTTTCGAAGAATCTCTTCCCTTTCCTTTAATGAAAGGAGGGGGAATTCTTCTCCCTTTCGCTTCTTCTCTATTCTTAAGTGTCTAGTCGCTTCTACCCTTTTTATAAGCTCTTTTAATTCATGTGTATAAGGCATATCTCCTCCATTTTTTAATCTAAAGATAAGTTTTATCCTTGGGAGTCCAATATTCATCAGCTTGATCAGGTTCGATCTCCCTTGCAGTATAAAGTTTTTTTAATGTCTCTTCATCTGAATCCATAAGTTCCCTAAGCATGCTTTCATACCTTCCCTCTTCAATCCTCTTAACCATAGAGGCTAAATGCTCTGCCTTAGGTGCGATATATTTACCATAGAGCCTCCTCCCTAAAATTGCAATATTATATTGACAGATTTCGGCAGGACATCGAGCTGTGCATAATCCACACATAATACAATCAAAGGAAAGCTCTGCAAGTCTTGTAATATCCCCCCTCATCGCTGCTGCTATATAATCCATTACTTCTATTTCCATTGGACAGGATTTAGTGCATGTATTACATTGGAGGCACCTCAAAAGCTCTGGATAATATTTTACCAAAGTCTCTATAGAAGGTTTGATCCTCTCAATATCGTATATGCTCTTTGGAGCAGGAAAGAATGGAATTTGTGTCAAATACATATTTGGTTGAACCAAGGTCTGACAGGCCAAACCTACTTCAATTTTATAACTTCCAGGGAAACGATATACCGTTGCGCAAGCTCCACAAATTCCTCCCCGGCATCCACACCCACGAATCAATTGATACCCTGCATATTCCATGGCCTTCTGAATAGTGAGCGTTGAAGGAACTTCATAGCGTTTTCCCATAATAAATATTGGAATTAGTTCCTCCTTCTTAATCTCTTTTTCTTCCATTGATTCCTCCTACGATAAAACTACAGCTATTAAATTAATTTAATTTTGAAATCACGAAAGCTTAGCTTTTTAAATCTTACAAACACATAACACTCAATTACTCCATAATATTTTTATAGGGCTCCTGATTCAATCTTTAACTCATCCTCTTTGAAAGTTGCTACTGGTGGAACTTCATTTATATCCCTTCCAGGAACATATTGAAACATTTGCTGTATTTTATGTCCTACAGTTCTAAAAAGGGCTGTAACGGGTAGATGGCTTGGACAAGCACTTTCACAAAGTCCACATCCAACGCAGGATGTCACCATATGGGCCATCCTAATTAGATGAAAAATTAGAGTGTCAGTTGGCATTCTAATCGAACCCTTCCTATCTGCCCATCTAAGGAATTGATCACCCTCATGCTCAAATATGGCTGTTCTAAAAACGCATTCTTTGCAATAACATATTGGACAAGCTACCATACAATTGTGGCATCGAATGCATGTTGAAAAGAGATCAAGGAATGATTGAAGATCCTTTACCCTTTCCTTAAATTCTTTAAACACTTTGTCCCTTTTATTGGTTCTTTGAGAGATAATCTTATTAACAACCTCTTTTCTGTAGCTTGGTTCTCCTGCCTCCTGAAGAGTAATACCATTTTTTTCGAATTCTACCTCTAACCTATCTTCTATCTCTATACCTATCTCGTCCTCAACATGATAACCAAATAATTTTATCATGATATCAGCCTTTGCAACTGGGTATTCACACATTTGACATGCATCACGGAAATGATATCCCATTGGAGAAAAAACATCACCCTTTTCCATACTTTTAATTAATTCCAATTCCAGTTCTCCCCAGTTCTTTCCTTCTTTTACCATATTAGCATAATCAGACACTTCAAAAGTTCCAGGACAATCAATCCCAATAAGATATAGATTTTCTAATTTTATCTGCAAGAATTTTGTCAATTCTATAACTCCTCTTATCTCACAAGGCTTAAGAACTACAGCTACCTTTTTGTTTAAGTTTTTTATTGAAAGATTGGATAAAATTCTTGCAGACTGAACTGGCATTGTTGGTGAAAATATAGTTACATTATTAAGATTAGTTATATTTCGGATTAATGTTTGAACAAATCCATCACCTGTTGGAAGAGCTCGAGGGATTAGCAGGGCCTCAACTAAACCTTTTTCTAAAATTAACTTTAAAAACTGAACTACAGTCTCGTTGATTTTCTTTCCAGATACTTTAATCACTGCCTGTTTTGCCATTTTTATATATTCTCCTTTCCTTCTTCCCTAATTCATAACTCTCTTTTTATCTATCAAGCATTCCAAAGGGTTCTCATTGGATTTGGTCCCATCTTTTTTAACTCCTCAACCATTTGGGTTACAGTATCAGCGAAAAGTTTCCCTTCACTGGCACTAATCCACCTTAGCCAGATTCTATCCTCTGTAAAACCCATTTGGTTAAGAATTCCTTTTAAAATAGCTATTCTTCTTCGAGCTTTATAGTTACCTGTCTGGTAATGACAGTCACCAGGATGGCATCCTCCAATCAAAACTCCATCAGCACCATCAATCAGTGCTTTAAGAATATAGATTGAATCCACTGCTCCTGAACACATCAGGTGGATAATCCTAATATTTGGTGGATATTGTTGCCTGGTCGTTCCAGCAAGGTCTGCTCCAGTATAAGTACACCAATGACAAAGAAAGGCCACGATTCTGGGTTCGAATTCTGCCATAAAACCCTCCTTTATTCAAAAATTTCATTCCATAGCTATATCCAAGACAGCAAGATTTAATTGCTTTTCAAAATTTCTTTGTTGGGAAGCTCCATTTCTACAAGCTACCACACAGTTTCCACACCCCTGACATAATTCTTCAATTACCTCTGCCTTCCATTCCTCTTCATTAAGGACTCTTGCTTTATACGGACAGACTTCAATACATAAACCGCATCCACAGCATAATCTTTTAATTACATAGGCTTGGTACTCTTTATGTTCTATTAATTCCTTTGAAAGTAATGTCATAGCCCTTGCCGCAACAGCATTTCCTTGGGAAATGGAATCTTCTATAAAATTTGGAGAATGACAGAGACCACAGAAAAACTTTCCACGATCAAGAAAATCAAGGGGAGCAGATTTTGGATTTGCTTCCATAAAAAAACCATCAGGATTAAGCTCAACATTAAAAATATCTGCTAATCCTTTATTTGGATTAGGTTCAATTCCTGTACTCAAAACAAGATTATCTAATGGAACCTTTATATATTTCCCAATTGCTGGATCAAAAACTGTTAAAAGTAGCTTACCATTAGAAATTGAAACCTCTGGCCTTCTCTCTGGTTCATATCGAATAAATATTACACCCTTTCCTCTTGCCTCATAATAATAAGACTCATAAAATCCATAAGTTCTTATATCCCTATATATGATATAAATATTTATCGATGGACTCATTAATTTTAATTTTAGGGCATTCTTAATGGCATGAGCACAACAGATTCGACTACAATAAGGATGATCTTCATCCCTTGAACCTACACATTGAATCATTGCAATCTGTCTGAATTCCTTAAGTTTAGGGTCTTTAAAATGGATCATTTTTTCTAATTGTCTCTGGGTAATAATTCTTGAATCTTCTCCATATAGATACTCTTTTGGTTGGATCTCCTTTCCACCTGTTGCCAAAATTAAAACTCCATGATCAATGACCATTTCTCCATCAGGATATTTAATCCTTGTGCTATAATATCCATTTTTTCTCTCAAATCCTATAACCTCTGATCCAAGATAGAGGTGGATAAGTTGATTGTCTTTAATTTTTTGAACCAAATTTTTAAGGAGGCTTTGTGGATCCGACCCCTTCAAAGTATAATAGGATTCTTTTAAATTACCCCCAAGCTCTTTCTCTCTCTCAATTAAAAAAACCTCATATCCTTGTTCTGCAATTCTGAGCGATGCCGTCATGCCTGAAACTCCTCCACCAACGACAAGAGTCTTCTTTTTCATACTATGAGTCGTTTTTTGAATAGGTTGAATCCATTTTGCCCTCTCTACCGCCATCCTGACGAGAGAAAAGGCCTTTTGAGTAGCTAATTCCCTATCGTTTTTATGGACTAATGCACACTGTTCTTTTATATTTGCATATTCAATGAGATATGGATTCAATCCAACCTCTTTGGCAATATCCTCTATTTGAAAGCCAAGCTCCTTATTCGAAAAGCCAGCCATTACTAATCGATTTATATTATGCTCCCCTATACTACTCTTAATCCTTTCAAAGCCCTTTTGAAATAAACTAAACTCCACTTCTTCAACCCAAACGACATCCCTCAATGTTTTTATTTTAGAGAGAAGATCATCTATTGAAATCTTCTCTTTTAATTCATCTCCATCATTACATATAAATACTCCTATTCGAGGAATTTCATCCCTTAAAACCTCCATCTTAGGAGCTGGCAGAATAAGTTCTTTAGAAATTTTCTCCTTTGAAAGAAATGAAATAGCTAAAGCTACCGCACTTGCACCATCAACCACAGTTTCAGGGATGTCTTTAGGAGCCCTAAATGCACCTCCAACAAAGATTCCGGGAACTGAGGTTTGGGAAGGATTAAATTCTTCTGTATCACAAAACCCTTGGGAATTTAGTTGAATACCAATCTTTTCTGCCAGTGCTTTAATGTTTTGAGGAGGAGTAAACCCTAATGAAAGAATGACCGCATCAAACTCCCTCTCTTCAAAAGAACCATCTTCTTTTACATAAGTTATTAAAAGATTCTTCGTTTTTTGAATCTCTTTAATTGAAGAGATTGCACTTCTGATATATTCAATCCCAAACTCATTTTTTGCTCTTTCAAAATATCTTTCATAATCCTTACCAATTGGCCTTATATCCATGTAGAAAAATGTAATATTAAGATTTGGAGAGCGCTGTTTAGCAATCATTGCTTGTTTAGTAGCATACATACAGCATATGGTTGAACAGTGATTCTGACCACATGAGGGGTCCCTTGACCCTACACACTGTATAAAGGCAATTTTTTTCATCTCCTTTCCATCGGATATTCGTATAGGCAATCCTCTTGTTGGACTCGATGTTGAAAGTAATCTCTCAAATTGGATGCTACTCATGACATTCAGATATCGACCAAAACCATATTCTCCCTTTCTCTTTGCCCAAAAAGGTTCAAAACCAAAACCAAGAATAATTGCTCCAACCCGAAGAGTTTCATGCTCTTCCTTCATTTCTAAATCGATAGCTTGGGGTTTACAAACCTTAATACATTCACCACATCGAATACATGTATTAGAATCTATTAAAAGTGCTTTTGGAATTGCTTGAGGAAAAGGTAGATAAATAGCTTTTCTTTTTTCAACCCCTCCACCAAATTCCCTATCAACTTCTATTGGACATACCTCTATACACTTCCCACAAAAAGTACATCTTTCTTGAATAACATATCGAGGTTTTCGCATTATAGAAACTATAAATTCTTCTCCTCTGCGGTCTATTCTTAGGAGCTCAGAATAGGTAAGTAGTGAAATATTTTTATGAAGTTTGCATTCATAGATTGGGCAGAAGGCAGGTGGATCAGGACTCATAAAACATATTCCACATGAATTTGTAGGAAATGTCTTATCAAGAAGAGAGAAATAACCTCCTATCGCTGGTCCTTGTTCCAGAAGAAAAACATCCTTGCCCATTTCAGCAAGTAAAAGGCTTGATTGCATCCCTGAAATTCCTGCTCCAATCACCAAAACCGATTTTCTGGAAGAACTATCTTTTTGTTTCTCCATCTTTATCCCCTGCTTTTATAATGCTCTAACGATATAAAACTACATAAAAATTTAATTGCCTTATATCAATCCCATTGAACTCAATAAGGGGTTAGGAGAAATGATATGTTTCCCCCACCAATTCTTCCTATCAATAATATCAAAAGCAATACCCATAAGTTCTGTAAAATAAAAAACAGGTAAATCTCTATCCTGTCTCATCTCAAGATTTGCTTGGCAAAGGCCACAGGAGGTAACAAGACATTGTGCTCCAGCCTCTTCAGCCATTGAAACGATTCTTCCGACAAGTTTTTTTACAATTTCACTATGGGTTAATGCCAAGTCTGCACCACAACAATCAACTTTATAGGACCATTCAACTGGATTTGCTCCAAGGGCCTTCATTAAACGATCCATATATTGAGGATTTTCAGGATCATCCATTTGGGTAATCTTTGGATGCCTAACGAGAGCACAACCATAATAACAAGCTGTCTTAAGCCCTTTCAGAGGCTTTTTCACCTTTTGCCGAATCTTTTCAAATCCTATTTTATTAATCATCACATCCATTAAAGCCAAAATTTCTAAGGATGGATCATATTTGAATCCTACAATCTCCTCTATCTCTTTCCTTTTTGTTTCATCTTTTTTAAGCACATTTTCTGTCCTTTTTAACATATTGAAACATCCTGCACAGGGGACTAAAAGTGGTCCTGCATTTAGAGCTTGAGCCTTTGAAATATTTCTTGCAGGTAGACATAGGGATAATAGATGATTTATACTGTGGGTAGCCGCTGCACCACAACAATTCCAATCATCAATCTCTAAAAGCTCTATATTTAAAACCTTAAAAACTTCGCGGGTAGATTTCCCATATTCCAATGAGGTAGAATGGTCAGTGCACCCTGGAAAATAAGAAAATTTCATTTAATTCCTCCAATCCCATTATTTCTTTTTGGTCTGGCATTTGTCAAAAATTTTCTTTATATCTTCTCGACCTTTAATGATACTTGGAAAAATTGGAATCTTGCCTTTTAAAAATAGCATTAGACCTGAAACCATATCTGTCATTATATCTTTACTTCGAAGTTTATATTCCATAAGCATCGTTGCTTCATGAACCCTTCCCAATCGTTTTATATTTTTTATAAATGTTTCGTGTAGAAGATAAATATTTTTCTCCCTAACAGTTACACCTTCTTCTACCGCTATTTCTCTCAATGTATCCATTAACACCCCAATATCAATCTCATTTGGACATCTTGTCCCACATGTCTCACACGATACACAAAGCCAGATTGCACTACTTTCCAGAATCTCTTTTTTCATGCCCATCTGAATCATCCTTATAATATTATTGGGCTTGATATCCATATATGGAGCAGTGGGACAACCTGCCGTACATTTGAGACATTGATAACAAAGATTTATCTCCTCTCCACTTCGTTTTTTAACCTCATCGAGAAACAAGGAATCAACTCTTTCCATGCTAATCATTGCTTCCAATTTTACTTCCTCCAGTCAATTGCTAAATCTTTAAATAAAAGTATCTACCATTCTTAGTATCTGTTTTGATGAACTATTTCTTAACTCACAAGCAAAATTTGGGCAAGCAGATATACATGCTCCACAACCTTGACAAAGGGCATTATGAACCACTGAAATCCCTTTCCGTTTGTCAATCTCTCTTGCTTCATATGGACATATCTCTACACATATCCCACAACCACTACATATTTCTTCATCTACAAAGGCAATTAATGGATCCTGAAGTAACTGCTCTCCTGATAAAAGGGCCTGGATCTTGCTTGCAGTTGCAAGGGCTTGAGAGACTGTATCTGAAATATCTTTTGGTCCCTGGCCGCAACCCGCAAGAAATATACCCTTGGTCGAACTTTCCACAGGATAAAGCTTTATATGCGCTTCTGTTAAAAATCCATGTTTATCAACCGTTGCCCTCAATCGCGATGCAAGCTCTTTAATACCTTTGCTTGGAATAATTGCTGTAGCTAAAACAACCATATCTGCTGAGATCTCAACCATTCTTCCCGTAAGTGTATCAACACCCAATACTTTAACCTTTCCATCTTCTTTAAAAACCCTTGAAACTCGACCTCTAAGATATAAAATTCCTTCTTCCTCTATAGTCTTTTGAAGAAACTCTTCATATCCCTTCGAATCTGACCTAATATCCATATAAAAAACGTAGGCCTGCCCATCAGGCACCTGTTCTTTATAAAGCTTTGCCTGTTTAGCAGTATACATACAACAAACCCTTGAACAATAAGGCATATACCTATCAGGATCTCTTGAGGCAACACATTGAATGAAAACCATCTCTTTTGGAACCCTTTTGTCTGAAGGTCTAATAATCCGTCCTTTGGTTGGTCCATTAGGTGAAACTATTCTCTCAAATGCTAAGCCATCAATTACATCGGGAATTTCGCCATAACCATACTCTCCTAATTCCTCCTTTGGAAATAGTTCATATCCAGTAGATACAACAACTGCCCCTGCATTTTCTGATATCAACTCATCCTGGCAATTAAAATCGATGGCATCCTCAGGACATATCTCTTTACATTTCTTACAGCTTTGGTCAATGAAAAAAAGACAATGGTTCCTATTTATCACTGGTTTGTTAGGAATGGATGAGGGGTAGAGTAAATCAACAGCCTTTCTTAACCCTAACCCCCTTTCAAAGATTGATGGGAATTCTACAGGACAATTTTTTATACAACTACCGCAGTTATTACATTTTCCCCAATCTACATAAGTAGATTTCTTCCTAATCACTAACTCAAAATTACCAATGTATCCCTTTATATCTTCCAATTCAGAGTAACAATAAAGATGAATCTTTGGATGAATCTCAATCTCCTTTATCAGAGAGATAATTTTCGTAAAGGCTGGATCAAGATCAGGAAATGTCTTTGAGAGTTGAACCATATGACCACCGAGTGCTTGTTCTTTTTCAACTAAGATAACCTCATACCCTCCATTTGCAAGATCAAGGCAAGCAGATATCCCTGCAATTCCACCACCTATCACTAATACCTTTCTATTTATAGGAACTGAAATAGGTTCAAGCTCCTCATTTCTTCTCACTTTCTCGAGAGTAGCCATAATAATCTCGAGTGCCTTTTGGGTTGCTTGTTTCTTCTCCTTTTGATGGACCCAACTGCATTGTTCTCTGATATTTGCAATCTCACATAAATAGGGATTCATCCCCTGAGATTTTACAGCCTTACGAAAAGTATTCTCATGCATATTGGGAGAGCAACAAGCTACAACTACCCCTTCTAAATTTTTTTCAGCAATTGCCTCTCGTATAAGCTGCTGTCCTGGTTCAGAGCACATATATATATAATCCACACTATGAACGACATCCTCGAGCCTTCTAATCTCTTCGGCAACCTTTTTTACATCAACCGTTCCAGCAATATTAACACCACAGTGACAAATAAATACGCCAAGCTTTTTCATACCTTATTCCACTAATTATCTTCTTAATATTTTGCGAACAAGGCCTGAACCTTACTTGCAGATGCATTTGCATGGGCCACTGCATCTGCTATGTCTTTTGGTCCCTGAGCACATCCAGCAATATATATTCCCTCAATCCCTGTCTCAATGGGTTTGATTTTTCTGTCTGATTCTGTAAAAAAACCATGTTCATCTGTTTTAATACCCAATATATTTGCCAATTTTTTTGAATCAGGTTGAGGAACAATAGCCGTTGCTAAAACAACAAGATCAGCCATAATATGAACTTGTTTACCAGAAAGTGTATCAACACCCCAAACTGCAATTTTTTCTCCATCTCTAAAAATCCTTGAAACCCTTCCTCTCAAATAAAGAATACCATCCTCCTCTATTGCCTGTTGTATAAACTCCTCGTATCCCTTTCCTGTGGAGCGTATGTCCATATAGAAAATATAGGCTTGGCCATCATGAACCTTATGTTTATAAAGTCTCGCATGTTTTGCAGTATACATACAACAAACCCTTGAACAATAAGGCATATAACGAGCAGGATCTCTTGATCCACAACATTGAATGAAGACTACTTCCTTTGGAATCTTTCCATCTGATGGCCTTCTTATTTCTCCATTAGTTGGACCTGAAGCTGAATTAAGTCTTTCAAAGGCTAAACAATCGATAACATCAGGTATCAATCCATATCCATATTCACCAAAATTCTCTTTAGGAATTAAATCGAATCCTATCGCAACAATAATTGCTCCTACCCTTTCTTCAAGGAAACTTTCATTCTGTTCATAGTCAATCGCATGGACAGGACATATCTTCTCACATACCCTGCATTTGCCTTCCTTAAAGTATCTGCATTTTGATGGATCAATTACAGGTTTGTTGGGAACAGCTTGAGGCGAAAGAGTATATATAGCTTTACCCATCCCCATTCCTCTATCAAAATCAGAAGGGTTCTTTGAAGGACATTTCTCCTGACAAAGACCACATCCTGTACATTTTGTCCAATCTACATAGGTAGGTTTTCTCCGAATCTTGACCCAAAAATCTCCTACCTTCCCTTTAACTTCTTCAATCTCTGAATAGGTAAGAAGTTTAATCTTTGGGTGTTGACCTGTTTCAACAGTCTTTGGCGTTAAAGTGCATTGAGCACAATCAAGGGTTGGGAAAGTTTCTGAAAGTTGTAACATCCTTCCTCCAATTGAAGGAAGTCTCTCAACTAACAAAACCTCATAACCACCATTCCCAATGTCTATAGCCGCAGAAATTCCAGCAATGCCTCCTCCAATCACCATTACTCTTTTTAAAAATCCATTATCTCCCATTTAGACTAACCCTTTTTCTCTCAAAAGAGGCATGGGATCGATCTCATTTTGATCAAATCCAAGGGTTTGAATATCAAGCCCCATTGCGATTCCAAGAAGTTGTGTAAAATAAAATACAGGAATAGATTTAAAATCGAGATATTTCTTTTTAATATCAACCTGTTTATGATCTATATTAAATGTGCACATTGGGCAGGTTGAAACCATTGCCTCTGCGCCCTGTTTTATAGCAGAGCTAAGAATCCTGTAAGCACATTCAGTAGCTACCTCAGGAGATCCAACCGATTGGAACGATCCACAGCACTCGATCTTGTATGGAAACTCAACTGGTTGTGCACCAAGTGCTAAAAGAAATTCTTCAAATATAGTTGGTCTCTCCTTATCATCAAATTCCATTTCTTCAAAAGGTCTAAGAAGCATACATCCATAGTAGGGAGCAGTCTTAAGTCCTTCTAAGGGCTTTTTGATTTTTTCCTTAAGCTTAAGGAAACCTATGTCGTTTTTTAAGATTTCTAAATAGTGAAGAACCTTTAAGTCTCCTTGATAATTCATTTCAATAAAGTTGTTAATCTTCTCTCTTTTTTCTTGATCTGTTTGTATGAGTTTATTTGTCCTTTTGATTACATTAAAACATATCGCACATAAAGTCGTAAGAGTGTCTCCCTCTTGTTTGGCCTTCGCAAGAATCCTGGAAGGAGCTAAAAGTGCCATAATATTGTCAGTTGCCAAAGGAAAGGTTGCTCCACAACATGTCCAATTGTCCATCTCTTTTAATTCAAAGCCTAAAAGGATAGAGCAGTTCCTTGCTGTTTGGTCAAAATTCTTTGCCTTCGTATAAAGTGTACATCCTGGGAAATAGAGATAATCCATTTTTAACTCCTAAAAATAATAGATCAGCTTATAAATTAAGAAAGAAATTTTCTAAACCCGCTAACAAACGCAATTTGAGGTAATCTCTCAAGAAATCCTTCTGGAAATTTTGAAATATCTATATAATCCTTCCTCTCTTTCCTTCTTAAAATGACACTTCTTAATGCATCCATAACACGAGCAATATCAATTCCTTTAGGGCATCTTGATGTACATTGGAGGCACGAGGCACAAAGCCAGAATGTATTAACAGTTAATGCTTCCTCTTCCAATCCTAAAAGGACGTATCTCATTACTTCATGAGGACCAACATCCATTGCAAAAGCCACAGGACATCCAGCCGTACAATTTCCACATTGATAACATGCAAATAGATTCTGTCCGCTGATTAGCTCGACCCTTTTTGCAAATTCATTATGAACCTTTTTTCTCGTGAGTTCTATCTTCATCTTTTACTCCATTGCAATTTACTCTTTTCTATATTTTCTTTCTCCTTCAATATAAAGGTCATTTCCTTTAACATCGTTGACTACAATTACTGGAAAATCATCGACTTGTAGTCTTCTAATTGCTTCAGGTCCCAAATCTTCATAAGCTACGATTTCAGATTTTTTTATCCTTTTTGATAAAAGAGCGCCTGCACCGCCAGTGGCTGCAAAATAAACAGCTTTATATCTAATCATAGCCTCTTTAACTTCCTTAGATCTCATTCCCTTCCCAATCATTCCCTTTAATCCCTTTTCAATCAATAAGGGCGAATAGACATCCATACGATAACTAGTGGTTGGACCAGCAGATCCAATTATTTGTCCTGGCTTTGGAGGAGTTGGACCAACATAATAGATAATTTGCCCCTTAATATCAAAAGGGATATCTTTTCCTTGTTTCAATAAATCGAAAAGCCTTTTATGGGCGGCATCTCTTGCGGTATAGATAAAACCGCTAATTAATACTCGATCACCAAAATTTAATTTTTCTATATCTTCATCACTAAGAGGGGGCTTTAATAAAATAAAATCATTCATAAATATTCCTATTATTCAGTTCTTTGATTTTAGAGAAATAAATTTTTTAAGAAACACAATCTTCTCCTGTTTAAATTACAACCTCCTTGTGCCTATGGGCATGGCATTGAATGTTTACAGCTAATGGAAGGCTGGCAATATGACATGGCATCATTTGAATATGGACTGCTAATGTAGTAATTCGTCCTCCCAATCCTTGAGGACCTATACCTAATTTATTAATCTCATTTAATATTTCTAATTCTAATTTAGCTAATTCTGGATCAGGGTTTTTACTTCCAAGTGGCCTAAGTAAACTTTTCTTAGCAAGCAGTGCACACTCTTCAAATGTCCCGCCAATTCCTACGCCTACAATTGTTGGAGGACAAGGATTAGAACCTGACTCCTTAACCCTCTGGACAACAAATCGCTTTACACCTTCAATACCATCAGAAGGGGTTAACATTACCACCCTACTCATATTTTCACTGCCCCCTCCTTTGGGGGCAACTATAACTTTAATATCCTCACCAGGAACCATCTCAAGATGGATAATGGCTGGAGTATTATCTCCTGTATTTTTTCGAGTGAAAGGATGACATATCGATTTTCTGAGATATCCTTCCCTATATCCCCGACGGACACCTTCTTGGATCGCTTCTCTTAAATCACCTCCTACCAGATGGACATCTTGACCCAATTCTATAAAAATAACTGCAAAGCCTGTATCTTGACAGACAGGGATCTTCTCTGTTTTTGCAATATGGGCATTCTCTTTTAACTCTTTCAAAATGGCTAATCCCAAAGGAGATTCTTCTTGCTCAATAGCCCTATCTAAAGCCTGAAGTACATCATCTCCTAAATCCGTATTGGCCTCTATACAGAGTTGGGCTACTTTTTCAGTGATTATTTTTACATCGATTTCTCTCATCTTCCCCTCTTAGTTTGTTAATTATTACCCAACTTTCTAATATATTGATTTTTCCCAATCTCAAAATGGTTCACATTTCTTTATAATTTTAATTCCATAATACTCTTTTTTACACTTTCTGCAGATTTCATTACAAGATTTTTTTCTTCCTCTGTTAACTCAAGCTCGATGATTGATTCCACGCCTCCTGCTCCAAGCTTTATTGGAACTCCAAAACAGATATCCCTTAAACCATATTCTCCCTCGAGATAAACACAACATGGAAGGATCCTCTTTTTATCCTTCAATATGGCTTCAGCCATCTGGATGGCTGCTGCTGAAGGAGCATAAAAGGCACTTCCTGTTTTAAGAAGGTTAACAATCTCACCACCACCCTTTCTTGTTCGATCAACTAATCTATCTATTTTATCCTTTGAAAGAAGCTGAGAAAGGGGAATCCCACTCACAGTAGTATATCTTGGAAGGGGAACCATCTCATCTCCATGGCCACCAAGAAGGAGAGCTTGAATATCTTCAACCGATACCCCCAATTCCATTGATATAAATGCCTTAAACCGGGCAGTATCAAGAATACCTGCCATCCCCATAACTCTTTGCTTTGGAAAACCGCTCTTTTTATATGCCAAATAGGTCATTGTATCAAGTGGGTTTGTAACAATAATCAGAAAGGCGTTTGGCGATTTTTCAACTACTTGCCCTACGACTGATTCAATAATCTTTCTATTTACGTCTAATAAATCCTCCCTGCTCATTCCTGGTTTTCTCGGAACTCCTGAAGTTATTATGACAACATCAGAATTCTTTGTTTCATCATAGCTATTTGTTCCAATAATTTTTGAATCAAATCCTTCTATAGGGCCTGCCTCAAAAAGATCGAGTGCCTTACCCTGAGGAATTCCTTCAAGAATGTCAACTAAAACTATATCACCTAATTCTTTTTGGGCTGCCCAGTGGGCTGCGGTTGCTCCCACGAACCCTGCTCCTATAATAGATATCTTTTTCCTTGCCATAATCTTTTCCTCCTGTTTTGTTAGGATCTAAACTTATTAGAAACCTGATTCAATATGGCTTGTATTATAATTTTTTAAACTTAATTGATAACCCTTTAAATGGAAACCACATGTCTTTCGAATAATTAATTCAGGTTTTAATAAGATTTCTCTTGGCGACGAACTTAAATTCCTCCTTTCTATATTTTCAATTAAAAGTTTTACTGCAAGAAAACCCATCTCATATTTTTTTTGTCCTATAGTTGTAAGTTCAATTCCTCTTAAAGATGAAAATTCTATGTTATTAAATCCAATAAGGGCAATATCTTCAGGAATTCTTAGACCTTCTTCAAGAATTGCATGCATAGCCCCAAGTGCCATATAGTCATTTGTTGCGAATATAGCAGTCGGAGGTTCTAACATACTCATAAATTTTTTTGCTCCCTTATAACCTGATTCTCTCAAAAAATCACCATCTAAAAAGTAATCTTCTTTTTCTTCGATCCCATATGCCTTTAAAGCCCTTTTCCCGCCTTCTACTCTTTCATGGCCTACTGATGATTCATTTGACCCTCCTATGATTCCAATTCTTCTGTGCCCAATTTTGATTAGATGCTCAACAGCCATAAATCCGCCAAGAATATTATCAATTCCAACATAATCGATCTTCTCTTTCACAAGAGGATTGTAAGTTCTCCTATTTACTAAGATAATTGGAAACGACTCGTGAGCTAATGCAATAATATTTGGATCTTCAATATGAGCTGATGTAAATATGATTCCATCTACTCCTTTGCTACGGAGCATTTCTATATGGTGCCTCTCAATGGATATATCAGAATGGGAACAGCAAAATATTATATTATATCCCATCGATCTTGCAGTTGATTCTATACTATGGGCAAGTTCATTATAAAATGGGTTTTCAATGTTCGTTATAACAAGACCCAATGTTTTTGTTCTTTTCTCAATTAAACTCTTTGCTAAAAGATTTGGTCGGTAATTTAGTTGCTTTGCAATTGATAGAATCCTTTCTTTAGTTTCTGCTTTGATGCGAGTCTTATTATTTAGGGCTCTTGAAACTGTTGTATGAGAAACCTTTGCAAGTCGTGCAATATCTTTTATAGTAACTTTTTCCATAATTATATGATTTTGCGTTAACGATAACACAAATTTATAACAAAAGCAATTTATTTAAAATTTATCAATAAAATTAATATATTAGATTTTTAATTTTTGAAGCGAATTATTTAATTTCAAAACTATAGATTTTTTAATAAATAAAAGAGAGGGGACCTAAAATGCCCCTCTCTTTTTATTTACCAATTTGGAATGAAGAAGAGGAATGCAAGTGATGTAATAATGAAATATACAAAGAACACCATAAGTAGCCATCCCATAATATCTCTAAAATTCAATTTTGCAACAGCAAGCATAGCAATAGCCCAGAAAGGTTGAATCATATCTGTCATCATATCAGACCAAGCAAAGGTGACAACTGTTGTTCCCATTCCAATACCTAACTGTTTTGCAGCGGGAATTATATATGGTGAAACCACTGCCCACTCTCCTCCTCCTGATGGAATCAGATAGTTTAGAAGTCCCCCATACCAATATATAAAGAGTGGAAATGTCTGTGGAGTAGATATTGCAACAAAGGCCTTTGTAAAGGCCTCTGAAAGCAGAGTGAATCTAAAGAGGCCGAATATACCTGCATAAAATGGAAACTGAATCACAATTCCCCAAACTGACTTTCCGGCATCCTCTGTTGCTTTTAAGAATGACCAAGGTCTCCAGTGAAAGAGAATACCAAGCATCAGCATAGCAAAATTTACAACATTTAGTGTCAGTTCAAGACCCTTTGTTGAAAAATGCCAAATCAACCAAATCAATCCGCCAATAAATATAATAATGTTGAATCCTGGCCACCAGTTCATCCAATCCGAAGGATTCTCAAATCTCTTTGGCCTTGGTGGAGGCTCATAAAGTTTAAGTTTTTCCATCATCTCAGAATTTACGAGAAATGCCTTTTCAGGCCTTGGATGCATCAAACCCATCAAAATTGTAACTACAATTACAATAATAATTGTCAAAATAATATTAAAAGGATGAAATATCGTATTGGATACAGGAATAACAGAATCTAATAGTTTACCTTTAATCAAAAAATTATCAGGTGTTGCAACCAAAAGAGGTGCTGAACCAGAGAGTCCAGAGTGCCAGGTGCATCCAAGTCCTAAATAAGCTGCAGCAACAAGTAGTCGATAATCAACCTTTGGATTACGTCTGACAATAAATAGGGCAAGCATTGCACTCCCAATCAAACTTAATCCCCAATTTAGCCATGCAAGAATCATCGAAAAAAGAGACATAACGATAATTGCTTGCCATGGTTTTTCAGGATTTGACCAACCTGAAAGTCCATCCATTAATCTTCTTATAGGGGGAGAACAAGCAAGAATATATCCTGTCATCATTATTAGACACATTTGCATTGCAAACTCAAGTAAAACCCAGAATCCCTTTCCCCAAGCTTGAATGGACTGATAGGCCCGAGAACCAATGCTAACTTCTGGTTTAAATCCCCATATAATAGCGAAAATATAAGCAACAATACTTAGTATGATTACAATAACAAGGGCATCAGGAATCCATCGTTCAGTCCATTTAGTGAGGGCATCTCCCCAATCTTTCAAAAACTCAAATGATCCTTTAACTTCTTCCTTTTTTTCTGCCATAATCCTTTCCCTCCTTTCAAAATTGATTTTATTGATATTGGTTTAAAAATGATAAAAATTTTTGAAATAATCACCTCCTTTCTTTAATCTATCCCATATCAAAACTTCATTATTTTGTCAATTTATATTTTTCAGTGATGTTACTATTTAACTAAGTGATTGCTGAAAGGATCTTCAATTTCCCCTATCCAGATAAGGCAGAATTTCCGAGTATAAAACCAAACAGAATTGATTATTTTCGATTATGTTTTGACTTCGAAAAAACTCATGAAACTCCAGTTATTTTACTGAGAAAATAACTTTCCCTTAACTTTAACCCTCTTTCCGAGGGGCGAGGATTTTTTTATTAATTCTCTCTATTGGTTGAGAGGATTAAGGTGAGGTGTGGATTATTTAAAACTACTACTTAAACTATGATTTTTACCATGTCCACATCCAGAGCCAATTATAAGCCCTATGTTCGAAATCCTCCCATTGTTCTCTGATCAATTTCTCATCACCCTTAATCCCATTCAATTCTTTTTTCTTAATTTCCCAAGATGTTATCATTCTCCGTGGAGGTGGGGTCCAATTATCAGGAGGTTTTGCACTTATCTGGATTTCAAATTTAGTTGGTCCTTCATAATATCGACCATATTCAATGACAGCATTAATCATAGCCCTGTAATTTTTTGGATTTGTTTGATAGTGTATACCACATCCACCATTAATGATATATCCACCATCTTTACCAACTTTCTCACATAGAATTCTTGTCCTTTCTTTTACTTCATCTGGAGAACCAAGAATGAGCAGAGAATTAGGCATACCACCAGCAATACATTGATGCCCCTTAAGATCTTCTTTAGCCTTAAAAATATCACCTTGATCATCAATGTCACAAAGAATTTTCCCTTTTGGCATTTCACAGAAATGGTGCCAATTTGGCTCCCAATTCCCTTCTAAATATGCTCTTATTGTATATCCTGCTTCAATAAGCTTCATCATTGCCTTTTTAAGCGACGGCCAATAAAACGTATCAAATTGTTTTGGAGATAGGAATGGATAATTCCCTCTATGGAGAGGCATAAAAATAGGATATCGTCTTAGTGGATCTGCATTCGCTAATGCTGCATTAACAATATCAGGAATTATAGCATCGCATGCTTCTAATACCTTATCTGGTTGTCTATAAATATCAAGCATAATTCCTCTCAAACCCCTCAGTCCATCTGCCAAGTAATCAAAAGGTGCTAACATAACTCCTGCCATAGGAAGAGGCATCCCTAATTCATTCTGTAAAAATAAAGAACGTCTTCTCATTAAATCACCCATCATTACAGTGGCCATACCACCTTTGAGAAAGGCAATATAAGATCTTATAGAACCGCGTTCTTTAAACTCATTGAATATACGAGGAAAAAATCGATCAAAAAAGAATTCAACAGGATTATTAATGAGAATATCATATTCATCACTTTTCATTCTCTCCCCTTCAATGAATTGAAATTGTATAGTTGGAGGAAGATCTCTGCCTGGAAGTTTATACATGTTCCATCCTACCACATCGTGTAAAATTCCCCAGAATCTCCCGCTACGTAGGTTATCTATTTCTGGAAAATCTTTAACAAATTTCTTGTCAGATTCAATCCACGCATTTACATCATATATAAATTGTTGATGATTATATCCTGCATAAACTTCAGCAAAATAATTTGAACCTGCTGAAATAGGAATACGATCAGGAATTTCCAGTGCGATAGCTGCTTGATATCTTTTTAGTCTCTCCTCAAATAATATTTTTACATCATCTATCATAAATTACCCCTCCATTTTTTATATTGCCATCTTTGTCCCTAAATAAGCTTCTATAACCCGTTGGTCTCTTAAAACATCTTTTGGTAACCCTTCCACAATTTTCGTTCCAAAATTTAAAACAACTATATAATCTGAAAGATCTCCCACTAATTGCATATCATGTTCTACCCAAATCATTGTAATACCTATTTCATGTTTTATCCTAAGAATAAATTTAGCCAAATCTTCTTTTTCTCTCCGAGTCATACCTGCAGAAGGTTCATCGAGAAGCAAAATTTGAGGCTCGGTTGCTAACGCCCTTCCTAATCCTATAATTTTCTGAATTCCATATGGGAGTTCTGATACAATATTTTTACGAAATCTCTGAAGTTCAAGAAAGTCTATAATTTTTTCTGCCTTCTCTCGATTTAAAACCTCTTCTTCTATAGTCTTTCCCCAAAAAATTCCATTTGAAATTAATCCCCTTTTCATCTTTATATGTCTTCCAACAAGAATATTATCTAAAACTGTCATACGCCTGAATAATTCTGCATGCTGGAATGTTCTTGCAATTCCTATTTTGGCTATTTCATGAGATTGTAGCTTTGTTAAATTATAACCATTAAATATTATATCCCCACTTGTTGAATGATAGATGCCACTTATACAATTAAGTAAGCTTGTCTTACCCGCCCCATTTGGTCCGATAATAGAAAAAAGGCTTCCCTTTGGTACATCGATAGAAACTTCATTTAGGATTTTTAATCCTCCGATTAATAAATTTAATCTGCTGATACTCAAATGGATTGAATCATCCATACCACTTACGTATATATTTATATTGTTTGACTTCGCGATAACTCCTTCGGGATTCAATATTATTTTGACCCAAATAGTATTCTTGAATATCACGATTATTTATTAGTTCAATTGAATCCCCTCCATAAACAATATGACCATTCTCTAAGATATACCCAAAATCAGCTATTTCTAATGCTGCCAAGGCATTCTGTTCTACCAAGAGAATTGTTACCTTTAAATCATCACGAATTCTTTTCACTAAATTCATAAGTTCTGAAACTATAATAGGTCCTAATCCTAATGAAAGCTCATCAACTAATAAAAGTTCAGGCTCACAAAGTAAAGCAGAAGATATTGACAGCATCTGTTTTTCTCCTCCGCTTAAATATCCTCCCAATCTATTTTTAACTTTAGCAAGTATTGGGAAATAGTGATAGATTAAATCATAGAAATATTTAACATTTTCTTTACTCTTTGATACAGGCACAGAGATTTGGAGGTTTTCTTCTACAGTTAGGGTTTCAAAAATCTTTTCTCTCTCAGGGACCAATACAATCCCTTTTTTTGTAATTAAATAGGGTGGTTTGTTTTGGATTTCTTCTCCTTTATATTTAATAATACCATTTGCTATTTTTGCACAATCTATTCCCAAGAAACCAGAAATGGCTCTTAAGGTAGTAGTCTTTCCTGCACCATTTGATCCAAGAATTGCGACAATTTGTTGATTCTTTACTTCAAAAGAAATTCCTTGTACTGCCAAGGACACATTGTGGTATACTACTTCAAGCTTCTCAACATTTAGTAATGATTTATATTTTTCCATTTACTCGATCCCTGAAATTTTATATTTAAATGGCCAAAGAATGAAATAATTTTTAATTCTTGACCAAATCCCGACTAAACCTTGTGGCTCAAAAACTAAAAAGATTATCATGATTAACCCAAATATTATATGGTTAATACTAAACATAAATGTTGTAATCCTTGGGGAAAAATGAAATATTTTTGTCATTATCTCAATTACATATGGGAGTAAAACAACAAAAATTGTTCCGAAAATAGTACCTAAAATTGACCCAATTCCTCCAATAATTATCATTGCAATATATTCAATGGTTAAAAATAATGAATATGCCTCGGCAGAAACAAAACCTCTATAATAAGCAAAAAGGCAACCTCCAATTGAAGTGATTGTTGAGCTAGTAACGAATGCAGAAAGTTTATATGAAGATAACTTAATTCCGAGAGCCTCAGCTGCTATATCCCTATCTCTCACTGCCATCCAGGCTCTACCTGTTCGACTACGAAGTAAATTAATTAAAAATATAATTAATATCACATCAAAAAATAAAAGTAGAAAATACCAAGCACGAGGATCTTCAATAATAATAGAAAAAAGAACAGGTGGTTCTATTACTACTCCTGTAGCAAAACCTCTTTGGGTTTCGTATTCTGCACCAATATAATTAACTATGAAATGTAATGAAAGTGTACTTAAGGCTAAATAAAGACCCTTCAATCTTAGAGATGGTAACCCAAATATAAACCCCAAAATCCCACCTACAAGACCCGAGGCCGGAAGTGTAATCCAAAAAGGTGCTCTAATTTCTTTAAAAAGAATTGCAGTTGTAAAAGCACCAGCAGCTATCAATCCAGCATGGCCCAAGGATATTTGACCCGCATATCCTGTAAGCATCATGAGAGCAATAGCACCAATCAATGCCAAAAAAACCTGATTGGCTAAATCTAACAAAAATGGAGTTGAAAAAAATGGAAAAAAAATTAATCCTAATATCAGAACTCCTAAAAGAAGCCATTGAGTTCGATTTTCAATAAAGAATAGTTCTTCTTTATAACTTTTTTTGAAATGCAGGCTTGTAAATGACAATTTAAACCCTCTCTAATTCTTCTTTAACTCCAAATAATCCCCATGGTCGAATAAGAAGCATTAAAAGTAAAACGAAAAATGGTGCTACATCACTTGCTTGTGGACTTATATAATTAATAGTAATTATTTCTGCCAGGGCGACTGTAAAGGCTCCAGGAATAACCCCAATAAAACTATCAAGCCCACCAACAAGCACAACAGGAAAAGTCTTTAGTCCAACCACAGACATTCCAGGATCTAAACCCGAGTCGCATGCTTGAATCATTCCAGCAAGGCCACCAGTGAATGCACTGATCCCCCATGAAAGGGCATAATATTTATGAAGTTCAATACCCCTTTGTGAAGCAAGCAGCGGTTTTTCACCCACAGCCCTCATTCTCTGTCCCCATTTAGTAAATTTTAAACATAAAAAAATAGCTAAATATATGAATATTGCACTTCCAATTTTAACAATGCCAAATGTAGATATAACTGCTCCTTTTATTATTTGATGTGATATATTTTGTATATCTAAATATTTTAGGGGATACCAGAGCTGTGAAGTCCATGTAAGTGTAATTATTCCTCTAAGAAGTATTCCAAGAGCAATTGTTACAAGTACGGCTGCGAATATTGATTCTCCAGCCATGTATCTCATTAAAATATAATAAACTACAAATCCTAATAATGTACTAAAAATAAAAGAAAGAATAAAGGATGGTACAGGGGCAGAAAATAAATTGATACTTATCGTGAAAAGAAAATAACCACCCAATGCCATAAATTCACCATGGGCAAGATTGAGTATACGACTTGACCGATATATAAATACATATCCACAACCAATAAGAGAATATAATGATGAGAGAACAATTAAATTTGCTATATTCTGCATTTATTTTAACCTACTTAAAATAATAAAATTATTGCGGGAACAACTGATCATTATCATTTATTAATAAATCAAAAAATTTTGTTATATATGTTGTCCCCGCTATATCTTCAAGAATTAATTAATTTTTACTTAACCTCTGAAGACGTCCAATCTTTAAAAAGGACAATTCCTTTTTTCTTTGAATCCCATTTATACACCCTGTGATATGTGATAGTTCTAAAATGGTTCTGATCTGTCCAGATTAAAGGGCCGCCTTTAAGTCCTCTTGTATCAACATTAATCTTACTCATTACATTTCTAATCTTCTCAGTAGTAGGTGGCCAGGGCGTATTTTTCAATATTGACTCCAGTGTCATCGCGATGATCCAACCTTCTGTAAGTTGAGTATATGGATATATACTTTTTGCTTTCTCTGCAGAATCTTTAATTTTTTTATGAGTTTCAGAGTTATCTGCAAAAAAGGCATTTGTTCCATAAACATATAAACCATCATCCTTTAACCTTTCCAATTCATCTTCTGCTTGTATATGAGCCCAGCATAGGTAATTTCCTTTCCATCCAATTTTTCGTAAAGCTTCAAATGTCCTAATCTGCATTCCCCATGGTGCCCATGAATATGCCCACTGAGCCCCTGCATCCTTTATTTTTGTCGCATATGGAGTATAATCAGGAGTTGGTGGTGGAGTATATTCTTTGGCCACGACTTCCATACCCATAGATTTGGCTAATTCTTCTGCATAATCAACCTCTTGTCTCGATATTGGTATATTCATTCCTGCAAGACCAATTTTTACTCTTCCTCCTGTTTGCTCACGAATGAAAGAGATTGCAAAACGAGTATCAAATTTTGATCCAAAAGCACAAGAACAAAATTGATTTGGATCAGGTTTTGGAGGATAAACTTCTAAGGGACAAACTGCTCCAAAGAAAAGGGGGATATTATAACGTTGACATACTTCTACTACCGGTGCATATGTACTTGAAAGACTTGCGAGGATAAGAAGGAGCACTTTATCTTGTGTAACAAGTTTTTTAACTTGAGCCGCAGCTTTAGAAGGTTGGTTAGCGTTATCTTCAATTATAATCTCAACTGGATGACCATTGATTCCTCCTTTTGCATTTATCTCTTTGAAATAGATATCTAATGCATCTTTAATCGGAGCATATGTTTCTGACCCTGGACCTGTAACAGCCATGTTAACACCTATTACATAAGCATCTTTGGTAAAGGCAACTAAGGGATAAAAATTTAGAAAAAATAAAACTAAAAAATTTATTGTAAATAAAATTTTCTTTTTCATTCTCCACCTCCATTTTTTTACTTAATTTTTAAATAAAAATTAATGAATTAAAATTGAAATTACACCTCCTTTCTATAATGCTTATTTTTATTAATAAATTTTTTCTATCAATTCTTTATATTTTTCAAAGGCAAGAAACCGATTAATTTTCCGTGAATATGTAATAGGCCCTTCTTCACCAGGAATCAATTCTTTAGATAAAATTCTAAAATTTTTTATTTTATTATTAACTGGGAGATTTTTATTGGCATTTTCGATCTCAGATGCAATAAATTTAATAATCTCAGGATTCTGTGTTAAATTTGTATAATTAGTAAATTGAACACCCTTTTTTCTGGCCCAATCTGATACCGTCTCAAAATTTATTTCTATTAAAGCAAATAGATCGTTCTTTTTGTCTCTTAAAATAATGGCTTCATTTATATAGAGACTTGATTTTAAAAGATTCTCAATATAGCTTAGATAGATCACTTCACCATTTGGGTTTTTTATAGAATCTTGAGAGTGACCTAAAATTCTTAAATTCCCGCTTGATGTCCATTCCCCTAAATCACCTGTATGGAACCATCCATCAGAGTCAAATACTCGTTTAGTAAGTTCATAGTTATCCCAATAGTATTCAAATAAACTATTATTACGTATTAAAATTTCTTTATCTGGAGAAATTTTTACTTCCAAATACGAAGATGGTCTTCCAACATCTCCTTGTTTTGGAAAACCTGATTTTTGTCCAGCAACAATACCTGCTTCACTAATTGTATATATTTCTACTAAGTTTAATCCATATATCTGCCATAACTTAAAAATTCCAGGTGGAATTGGTAACCCTGTTGAAATAATAATTTTTAGTTTATCAAATCCAATTTTACTAAGGATGGGTCTAAACACAAGCTGATAACAAATAAAATAAATCAATTTTGAGAGTAGCTGTGGATTTCCATTCCAATGTTTTTTAATATACACCTCTCCAATTTTTAAACTAATTTGATATATAAACCTGAATCCTGCGTGAAAACTATAGATTAGATCTTTAATTTATCGATTCTTTTTATGGCATATTCAAACGCATCCTTATACAGGAAATTAGCTGGTAATTTTAAGGTTGGTCTATTCTCAA
>Ga0078972_1004966_pt1 | contig 34903 bp, 36 predicted proteins | sample YelNatPaOPGAMG01_FD_67568 | JGI IMG/M metagenome (GOLD analysis project Ga0078972, IMG submission 67568) | Hot spring thermophilic microbial communities from Obsidian Pool, Yellowstone National Park, USA - OP-RAMG-01 (SPADES assembly) (version 2) | ecosystem: Environmental > Aquatic > Thermal... | reverse complement strand
TGGCTTTCACTTCCGGACGGTTTTCGAGAGCCAGGCAGGCTCCATGTCCTGATAGCCCAGAGCCGGGCAACCTGCTCGGTTCGTAGTAAAGGAGAGGGGGGAACTGGATGGCGTGAAGGACGCGTCCTTCACGCCATCCAGTTCCCCCCTCTCCTTTACTACAAGTCTGGCCACTCACATAAAGGTGGTCACAAGGTACGACCCGTGAGCGCCGGCGCCGCTTGCCGCTTGCCCATGCGCCACAGGGTCAGCATGCAGGCCATGCCCAGGAGGGGCAGGACGGTGTTAAGCAAGAGGGCGGGTTGCATGCCGATGTGGTCGGCCAGTATCCCGGTGAGGGCCGCGCCCAGGCTGCCGATGACCCAGCTGACGCCCATAGTCAGGGCAGAGGCAAGGCTGAGGCGATAAGGCATCATCTCCTGAGACATGGCCACCGCAGTGGGCTGGCTCAGGGCCGACACAAAGCCCACCCCCGCCGTGGCAAAGAGCACCTCGTGCCCCGGCAAAATCACCGCGCAGGCGTAGAGGGGCACGGTGAGCGCCTCGGCCAGGACGATCACCCGCCAACGGGGGATGCGGTCGGAAAGCGCGCCCCCCACAAACATACCCACACAGGCGGCTGCCGACATGGCAAAGAGCACCTCACTGGCCAGCCCCAATGAAGCGCCCCGGCTGGTGAGCAGAAGCGGCAGGTAGGAGGTGATCGCCGTCTCGATCCAGGCCTGGCCCACGATGGCAGCCACGATCAGAAAGACTGCCCGTGGAATGGGCTTCTGGTCAAGATTGGCCGCCTGTCGCCCTTGCGGGCGCCCATCAGCCGGGATGAGCAGAGCCATCGCCCCCGCCACGAGCAGCCCGATGGGGATAAGCCAGACTGTGGCGCCCATGCCGTGCCGCTCGCACAGCCAGGCGGCGATAACCGGCCCCAAAGACATGCCCACACTGCCACCGACCATGAGCAGAGCTACCGCCGTGCCGCGACGGCGCGGCGCAGTGCGCGTCATGTGCGCCGTCGCGGCCGGGTGAAAGGCCGCTGAGCCCAGCGGCGCCAGGGCCAGGAGCACGGCCAGCACGGTCACACTCGGCGCAACACCCACCAGGCTCATGCCCACCGCCATCCAGACCAGGCCCCAGATGGCCAGCCACCGGCCCCCATGCCGGTCAATCCATGGCGCAAAACCGAGCTGGGGCAGCGTCATGGAGCCGCGAAAGATCGTCCCCAGCAGGCCAATGGCCCCATAGGCCAGGCCAAAGCGTGCCGCCAACAGAGGCCAGAGGATGGAGAGCATGTTGTTGTAGATCTCGACGGCCCCGTGGGCCAGAGGGTAGAGCACCAGCGCCCAGGCCGGGTGGGCGGCTATGGAGGGGTCCAGTTCGTTATCTGAGGGCATGACGGGCAATGATCCTTCAGGAGTGGGCTCACGCAGGCGCAGCGAGCGGGCGAGAATCAGCGGGCCCCATTGCCCGGGCGGCCCGCGTTGGCCGTTTGTGGGAGTATGACACAGGTGGAGCCAGCAAGCAAATGCAGGCAGCGGCCCTGTTTCGGGCGAAATCGGGGTACTGCGAGCCTGGCTCACGACAGCATGGTTCTCACCCAGACAGGTATGGCACAACGCCATCCTGTGGGCCTTAGCGAATGTCCACCGACCCGACGGCGGCCTGGATCACGACATCGACCTTGTTCGGCGCCGTGTCGTAATTCACGGATTGGTACACATCGCCCTGGCGCGGGAAGCGCAGTTCGTCCACGCGGGTGTTGGACAGGGCGCCGCCGCTGCGGATGCGCGCCGCTACGCCCGTGGGCACGACCACGTTCACCGCAGCTGCCCCCGATTCAACCCGCACCCGCGTCTCACCGGCGTGCGCCGGCAGCATCAGGTGCGTGGAGCTGGCGCCCGTCTTGACGCTCAGATCGGTCACGCGCAGGTCGGCCAGGTCCAGGCGCGATTCGCTCGCGCCCATCTCCAGCTCCAGCGTCATGGGCACGTTACCCGTCAGGCGCAGGTCCCAATCGAGCGAGTTGTGCAGGCCCCAGGGGCCCGTCCAGTCGTGGAAGCGGGGGCGCATATCGAGCTCGACGGTATCGCCCACCTGCTGTCGCTGGCAGTCCAGCCCGCCCACGAAAGAGCCTTCGGCCAGGTTGCCCGGCGCGGCCCCGGCGCCGATCTGCAGCCGCCCGGCCCCGTGGCGCACGCGGATGCGGGCGCGCGCCACGCCGGCTTCCTGCGGGACGGCCGCCTGCTCGGTTTCGATGGATGCCCTGCGCACGGGGACGGCAGCCAGGGGGACCTCGGCCCGCTCGGTCTGGATATAACCGCGCCGGCCCATGGCGCCCCACAGGACCCAAAGCCCGAGCGCGACCAGGAACAGCGGCCAGAAGAGCGACCACACGCTCACATGCAGCCCGATGAATGCGCCCAGATTATCCAGCAGCAAAAGCACGCCCAGGATGATGAGCATGACGGGCCAAAAGATGTGATGACGGCGCATATATAACCTCCTTAAAAATGACGTTTTTTGACAGGATGAACAGGATTTGCAGGATTGGTAGAGTCCAGGCAGAAGACCTCGTTCCATCCTGTCAATCTTGTTAATCCTGTCCGTTTTCAGATCAGGCGCGCACCAGCCGCCGCACCAGGAGCAGCACCCCCAGGACGATCAACGCCAGCGGCCAGTAGACGCCCAGCCAGTTTGGCCCGCCCAGGAAGGCGCTGAAGGCCAGGAACAGGGCGGTGCTGATCACCATCAGCCACACGCCGGCCCAGACGGTGTCCCAGCGGCGGTCGAACAGGCCATGGATGACCATGCCGATGCCCACAAAGCCCGGGATGAGAGCCCAGGCGTAGGCCCAGGATTCCCAGTTGCCCGTGGCGTTCTGCCACCAAAGCAGGGCGCCGATGCCGCCCACGATGCAGGCGGGGATGGCCATGCCCGAAGCCCCGGTCAAGGCCCCGATGATCGCGAGCAACACCGCGACGGCGACAATGCCCAGCGGCCAGCCGCTCGAAAGGTAGATCGCATCCCGCAGACCGGGCACGACCTCCATGGCCAGGAAGATGACCCCCAGCATGACCAGCACCAGCCCGCCCGCCAGCTGCGGCCTGCGATAGGTTTCCATGATTGCCCCCTCCTCTTCAATCCGCTACCAGCAATACGAGGTTGGGCGTGTGCAGGTTGCGAGCGAGGGCGTGGTTCACTCTGGGGGCAGTCATCCCGGAGCATGGGCTTGCATGGCAGCCTCGCCTGTAGTTACCTCTGCATGCCGGTGTTCCCACTTACCACCCAGAGACATCCCCTCAATTCGGGAACAGGCGCGGCACGCGCCGGGCGTACGCTTCATACTCGGGAAAATGTGCGGCCAGTTCCCGATCCTCCCGCACGGCGAGCACCCAGAGGGCCAGGGTAAAGAGGAGCCAGTTGGCGTCGATGGAGTGGATATAGCCGGGGCCCAGGCCGAGGAAGGGGTATATCTGCGGCTGGAAGACCCGCGTGGCGAAAAAGGTCATGCCGATCGTGGCCAGGAACTGCGGGTGCCGCACCAGGGCATAGGGCCCCGATGTGACCAGGCCGTCCTCGACACGGCGGTAGAGGAAGGAGCGCCGCAGACCGAGGATCGCCGGGGCGGGCGTGGAGGCTCTCGCTGAGCTTGCCGATGGCCTGCCGCAGCAGGGTCTCTTTCCAGGCGGCGATGGGCATGTCGTGGGCAAGCGCCAGCGCCCGGCAGCCTGCGATATAGGCCCGGTCCACGCTGCCTGTGAAGGGCCGGCCGAGCACGGACGCCGCGAACAGCCCGGCGCCCAGCAGCAGGCCGTCAACGCCAGGGCGATGAGCTTTCCCATGCGCATGGGGCGTGACCTCCTATGATACGGACGTCGCCATGATGTAATGGGTTCCGTTTACAGATCCTACTTGTGACTGCTACGCCTTCTTCAGCGCCACGACGATGACATCCTCCGGCCCATAGATATGCTTCGTCACCACCGCCGCCCAGCGCCCATCGGGCGAGGCCAGGCCGTCAGCGCGGATGAGCAGTGGCCGTGTGCTGGGCTCTGCACTCGACGGCCAGGCCCGCGCGCGCACGAGCTCAAGCAACGCCTCGCGCGGGATCACGGCCGTGGGCACGATGCCCGTGGGCGCGGTGACGAGCTGCGGGCGTGCACCCTTGCCCGGCGCATACGCCCACGCCCGCGTGGTCTGCGTGGCCGTATCGGTCTCCCGGTAGTAGAGCACACCATCAGCGCTCCAACCCAAGAGCGTGTAGGTGCTGGGGATCTGGTCGGCCAGATCCTGCTCCATCTTCTTGAGGCCGCCCAGCCAGCCGGGCTGGGTGGCGACGTGCAGGACGACGCCGGGCGCAGCGACGACGGCGGGCTGGTAGCGAAAGAGCCGGGGAAAGGCTACTATGCCCGCAACGGCCAAGGCTACCACTATGAGCCCGACAACCCGTTTTCTTGTCATGGGTGTGCCTCCCCTATCGTAGATGATCCGCGATACGATGACTGTAGGACCGGAAGCGACGGTGTTGGTAGACCCGATTGTGTGCCTGAGAGAGGCTGCCTCAAAGCCATCGGGCTTAGAATACAAAGCCCCCTTCGGGGCTCGTGCGCGAGCGAATCTTGCTGTGCAAGCCAGATTACCCCCACACGAGCCCGGAGGGCTTTGCTCTTTTAAGCCCGGCGGCTTTCAGCCCCGGGCGGCCTCGCGCGAGCACACATCTGGGTTTGCCCAAGTCGGCGGGTCAGGCCAAAGTATGGCAACGAATAGCGGGGATTGATCGAATAGGCCTCTGCATGCCGCGTGTGTGCTGCTCTGCGGCAGAGCTCATTCGGTCAATCCTCGACATTCGTTGTCATTTTCCCCGGCCTCTGCCGATCCTGCCATCGCCATGCAGCTACTTCTCTTGCGTCGTGGAGCAGGCTTTCCAGGCTGCCGTCCTTATGCGTGGGGTGGAGATGGCAATCTGCAATGACTGCTCCACGGAGTGAGCGAGGGCTGGTCAATATCACGGCTCCACGATGAACAGCGCATACCGCCACTGGCCCATTACACTGCCCGCCATGGCCAGCCGCTTGCCGTCGGGCGACCAGGCCGCGGGCTGCGCCAGGTAATCGCCCGTCGCCCACGAGCGGAGCGCCGCCCTCTCCGGGAAGCTGTAGACCGTCGTCACGTTGGGCAGGCCGTACCAGCGGCCCCGGCCCGCCATCGCCACCCGCGCCCAATCCGGCGACCAGCGCGCCAGGCAATCACCCTCCGCCACCCGTTGCGCCGCCGCGCCGGGCGGGTCGATGGGGCGCGCCCACAGCACACAGGACTCGCACTCCTGGCCCGTGGGCCCGCACGGGCGGCGAGGATGATCGCTCATAAGCAGCCAGCGCCCATCGGGCGAGAAGGGGCCCGGCCCGGGGGACTTTTGCGCCAGCTCCTCGGCCTGACCCGTCTCCGAATGGTAGAGGCGCAGCGGCGGGCAGGCCGACTCCAGCCCCAGGCCGCCCAGCAGAATGTGATAGGTATCGCTGCCCGCCACGGCCTGTCCCCAGGCATAGAAGCGCAGGTCCGCCGACGGCCGTTGCTGGAGGCCGAAAAGCTCCCGCATGACCGCGGTGACCCGGCCCTCCGGCACGTCCACCAGCAGCGGGCCGCGGTCCAGCGTCTCGCTGATGAGGAAAAGGCGGTCGGTCAGCCACACACCGCCGAGGCCCAGGCCGCCCTCGCCGCCCGGGTGAGTGTACTCCACGACCTGCACAACCCGGCCGCTGCGGGCGTCGCTCAAGGTGGTGGTCACGTGGCGCTGTACGTCCCCACTCGGCTCCTCGCGCGTCGCTGCCCGGTAGCTGCCGCCGGGTGAGAGGGAGGCCGCATCGGCCGGAGGCGCCTCATCTGTCGGGTAGAAACTGCCCCGGCAGGGCGCGCCCCTCTGCGCCGTCTGGCCGTCCCACACGACGACCTGCCCGTCGTCCGTCCAGGTGAGCGGGAGTGGGCGCATATCCATCGGCCGGGTCTGGAGCTCGGGGCAGTTGCATGCCTCCCCGGTGCGCGCGTTGTAGAAATGCAGCGTCATCACCGGGTACGGCTCGGCCGGCGCGCCGTCATCCGCCCGCCAGAAGGCGAGCCACTCGCCGTCGGGCGACCAGCCGCTCACCTCGATCGACGCCCCTGTGGTGATGGGGGTAGGCGCGATAGCCGCCGGGTCCGGGGTGCTGATCACCTGCAGCCGCTCGGCCACGATCTGGAGGCTGTTGACGTCCGGCACGTCCGTCAGGAGATAGCCCCACACCCGCACCCCGGCCCCCTGCCGGCGCGCATCCTCGATCTCTGCCGCCAGCCCGGCGGCGCTGCCGTCAATGCCGTAGCGCTCCCCATCCGCGCGCTGAAAGCCGTCGTCGTACTGCGCCATGGCGTCGAGTTGGACGATCGTGCCCAGCCAGCCGTCGACGGGGAGGGGTGTGGCCGTCGGCGTCGGGGTGGGGGTAGCCGGCGCTTCAGAAACGGCAGGCTCGGTCATGAGGGGCGCCGGCGACGGGGGCAGCGTCGCGTCTGCAGGCGCTGGTGGATTGATCGATGCAGCCGTGGGATTCGCCGGCAACTCTGGTTGAGCACAGCCAGCGGCCAGCCCCCCACAGACGAGCGCGACGATCATCCAACGGGTGACTGAGAGCCAGTGACTCCGCCTCATGGCCGCCTCCTTTGCCTTGCCTGCAGGCCAATCGTCCGAAGGTACAACGCAGAGCGAAAACGACCTCACGCGAGGGCTTTGGACCACGAAAGACGCGAAAAGCGAAAGTACCCCTTGCCTCAGGGCGCGCAAAGGTGGAGCAAGGCCCGGTGCTCAAGCGCCGGCAAGGAAAGCAAACGTTGCCGCAAGGTCGCGGATGTGCTCCTTATCCGCATAGAGTGTCAAGTATCCGCAGGTATCGCCGCGGATCGTCACGGGCTGCGGGTAACGCACGATCAGGGCGGCCATGCGCTCCATGCTCTTATCCTGGTCCGCCGAGGGCAGAATCAGGCGCGCCTCGCGTCCCTGGATGGTGATCGTTTCGACCGCCGGGGTCGAGCCGTAGGGCTGCAGCTTGTGGCCGGTCTCCAGGGCAGCGACCTCGTCAATGCTGAGCGCCCCTGCTCGCGCGCTCAGAGAGAAAAAGCCATCCGGCCCACCGTAGCGCGCCTCGTAACCTGCGACCGGCTGCCAATGGGCCGGGATCTGCAGCGACACGCCATAGGTCGGGTCGGTGTACGTGCGCAAGGCATCCTCGCCTTGGAGCACGGCCGGCGACGGGGTCACGGCCACGGGCAAGCCGAGTTGTCCACCGATAGGGCGCCAACTGTTCCCACCGTCCTGGGTCATGACGAGCTGCGTCGCCCGCCCGTCGGCCCCCCGCACGATGGCCCAGCCGATCTCCCCGCTCACGAAATCGAGCTGCAGTACCTCGCCGCCCTGCGCCAGAAAGGCCGCCAGGTCGGGAGTGCCTGCCAGGGCTTGCCAGGTCTGGGCGCCATCGCGCGTGTGATACAACGTGCCCACGACCGGTGAGGTCGAATTGCTATCGCGCGGCTTGGCGGCCCAGATCCACCCTTCGTTGCGGTTGAGCCAATCGGTGGCGCCGCCGTTGCGCACGGGCGCCGTGGCTTGCCAGGTGCGGCCGTAGTCGTGGGTGGCGTAGATGATGGCCGCAAACTCGGGGGCCCGGCCACTCTGCGGTTGATACTGCGCGGGCAAGAGCCCATCCTGCTGCCCCGCGCCAAAGAAGATAGGCAGCCCGGTGCTCAGCCGGCCGCCCTCATAGCCCGGCGGCAGCGGCAGCTTGACCGCCTGCCAGGTCCGGCCGCCGTCGCGTGTGACGCGGAGCGACAACGACCCTGTACTCGCTTCGGCGCCGGAGAGCCAGCCGGTCGTAGAGTCTGTGAAGTGGATATTGCCACCGTAGGGCAGCGTATCGCGGGTACTGGATATTTGTTCCCAATGAGCGCCACCGTCGTTGGAGCGGAAAAGTGCGGCAGGAGAAGACTGCATCCCACCGATGGGCTCGACCAACAGCCAGGCCGAGTTGAGGTCGGCGGCGTCGAGATCCAATCCCATGACGGCGGAGGAGAATGCCTGCGCGAATTCTTTGGTCTGCCAGGTCTGCCCGCCGTCTGTGGTGCGGTAGAGCGTCACGATGGGGCCTTGCTCAAACGCAGAGGCCACCCACGCCCGGTTGCCATCCACAAAGGCCGGGCTGAAGGCGCTGCCCGGTGCGCCGGGGGGCGTCACGTTGGCCCAGTGCCGGCCGCCATCGGTGGTGTGGAGGAGCGCACCAGAGGCCAACGCCCAGCCGGTCTCCTCGTCGACCATGTGCAGCGAAAGGAGCGGCGGCATCTCCTTCTCGGGTAGAGGCGCGGGGGCTGGTGTGGGCGTCACCGCTGCAGCCTCGCGTGTGAGCGGCGCTGCCGGGCTAGGGGTGACCGGCGGCGCATCGCTCGCGTACTCCAGCACCGCAATCCAGTTCCCGGTCTCCTCCTTGCCCGGCAGGTCGCGCGTGAACGAGACCACATGCCCGTCGGGCGAGAGCTTGAGGCCGATGCCGTTGGTCCAGAGGGTCCTTGCCGGCCCCCCCGCGGCGCTGACGACCTGATACTCGGCCTGCAGGGTGGCCGTGTTGCCGCTGGGCAGGAACTGGTAGACGATGTAGGGCGTGCCGGGCAGCCAGGCCAGCCCGACGATTGCGCCGCCGTGGTCGCGCTCATCCTGCCGCGCCAGGAGCTGCCGCGCCCCCGCGCCATCCGCCCCCACGACCCACAGCTCGGGAGCACCGCCGTGCTCGCCGGTGGCATAGGCCAGGCGCCGGCCATCCTCGGACCAGGCCATGGCGGCGCGCCACTGCGGGTGGATGCGGCTGGTGATAGCAGTCTTCTGCCCCGTGCTCAGATCTATGATCGAGAGCTGTGAGCCCTCCAGCGCCGCGACGTAGCGGCCGTCGGGAGAGAAAGCGAGCTCGGTATCGACGCCCTCGGTGTATCGCGTGGTGACGCCCGGCAGGTCTTCGGTAACGCCGCTGGTGAGGTCCAGCGTCTGGTAGGCCGTCTCGGTCCCCACGATGAGCCGGCCGCGGGCATCGAAGCTCAGCCTCCAGGGGGTGTACGTCTCGCCCAGCGGCCGTGCCGCACCGCTCGCGGGGTCCACCAGGTACAGCGGCGCCGGGGGGCCTGCTGCGCCCTGGCTGACGACGATGGACTTGCCGTCGGGCGTCCAGGCGGCATTGAACACCGGCCAGCCCCCCTTGGCGCCATTCGTGGGGCTGATCGGCACCTCCCGCGCCTGGCCGCTGGATAGCGTGCGTACCTGGAGCTTGCCCTCACTGCTGATCGTCAGGTAGGTCTTGCCGTCGGGCGCAAAGACCGGCGGGCAGCAGAGGTCTTGCAGCCGTTCCAACCGCGCCACGGTGACGGCGGGTGAGGCCGTGGGGGTCACCGGCGGCTGCATGCGAGCGTACACCAGCGTCTCCCCGCGCTCGGTCAGCAGGGTGAGCTGCTCGCCTTCGAGCCGGTAGTGGCTGACCCAGCCCAGGCAGGTGGTGTACGCCCCCTCCTGCTTCTGCAGCGCCGGCGCGCACTGGGGCTCTACCTCCGTCATACTCAGCTTGGGGAAGCGGATGTGATCGCCCTCGGCCTCATAGGCGCCGGTGTAGCCCCGGCACCCTGCCTGCCCACTGACCTCATGCTCTGTGAAGGCGATGGTGATGGGCGCGCCCTCGATCGGCGGCCGGCCGTCCCAGAGGGCGAGCTGCCACGCGCTGCCGGCCAGCACGGCCGGGTCCATGGCGAGCGGCTTCCTTCTCTGGAAGCTGAGGACCGTCTCGCCGGCGCTGTTCTGCATCTCTAACCGATCGCCATCCAGCTGGTAGGCGACGGCGCTGCGCAGCGCCTCGGTGTAGGCGTGTTCCTGCTCCATGACTCCCGCCGGCTCGCGACAGCCCATGGCGGTGACCTGCATCATGCCGATAGCGATGGTCCCTTTAGCCGGTGTCGTGTACTCGAACCCGTAGCGGTTACAGCCGGCAAAGCCGCTGGCCTTGCCCTGATCCAGCTTGAGCGTGATCTGGGTCCCCTCGAGCGGTGGCTGGCCCTGCAGCGCCGCGAGTACCCACTCGCTGCCCGCAAGCTCTGCAGCCCCAGCGGGCAGGGTGGCCGGCCGGAGGCGCCCCACGATCTGTGGCCAGGTGACGGCGAGCGAGAGCACGAGCAGCGCCGCTACCGCCGCCACGGCCGTCCAGGCCGCCGTGTTGCCGAGTGCCCCCAGCGCCCGCGCGAGGCGAGCCCAGGGCCATCTGCCCTGCTCCTGTGCGCGCGCCCGCTCGACGGCCGCCGCCCAGCCTGTGCGCAGCCGGACGCTGGGCTGAGGAGCGGGATGGCCGCTCAGGGCCTCGTATATACGCTGATAGTCGGCGAGCAGCGCCGCACAGGCTGGGCAGGTGCGCAGGTGTGCATCGACCTCCGCGCGCTCTGCCGGTGTGAGGTCACGGTAGACGGCCAGCCGTTCCTCGTACTGGATATGGCTCATCTCGCGTCCCCCTTGCCATAGGCCTGGCGGAACAGCGCGGTCGCGCGGTAAATGCGCTTCCTGGCCGCGGCCTCGCTCATGCCCAGCGCCGCGGCCACCTCGGCCGGGCTCAGGGCGTACTGAGCATAGAGCAGGAGCGACGCGCGGAAGCCGGGCGGCAGGCTCGCCAACGCCGTCTCGAGCGCGCTCTGCCGCCCGACCTGCTCGGCGACGTCTGGAGCACTGCCCTCGCGCCCCCCGGCTTGCCACGGTAGCCAGATGAAGCGGCGCCGCCGCTTGAGGGCGTTCAGGGCGGCGTTGGTCGCCACCCGGTAGAGCCAGGCGCGGTGATTCTGCACCTCCGGCAGCTGCCGGCGGGCGCGCAGGGCGTGCAGAAAAGTCTCCTGCGCCAGGTCCTCGGCCCACGCCCGATTGCGCACCATGCCACACAGGTAGGCGTAGATCTCCTTGTGATAGCGCTCAAAGAGGTCGAGGACCAGCGCCGTGCCCGCCTCGGCGGCCGCGCTGTCGCCGGAGGCACGGGGCCGGGACTGCTGCCAATCGGTATCGGATGCTGGCATGAGCAGGCTCCTCAAGAGGCGCGCCGGCTGCCGCGCCGGGCGCCGGTCCGTGCGTCGATCGCTCTACTCAATATGACCATCGAGGAAGGCGATTTGGGACAGAGTTCCTCGCCGTTTCTTTGTGTCCCTTCGCGGCTTGGTGCCCTGGTGGTTAGGGGATTTCTGGCGACCGATGCTCAGCGCTCTCTGTGCTCTCGGTGGTGCAGGCCCGGCTGCTTTCTTCAGGCCAGCCTCTCAAGCGCCGACGCTGCAGTTTCCTTCAACCGGAAGACGCTCCCATCACCGGTCGGGTTCCATATAGCCAATCCCGCAGCCGGGCGCGCGCCTCACCCAGCCGCCGCCCGACCGCCGCCCGCGAGGCGCCCGTGACCTGCGCGATCTCCTCGTAGCCGAGCCCCTGTATATCGGCCAGCACCAGCACGACCCGAGCTTCTATCGGCAGCCTGGCGATGCCGGCTTCGATGGCCCGCACCATATCCCGATCCAGGGGGTGATCCGCGCTCGCCGATCCGTCTGCCGAGGCCGGCCGAACGCTCCGGGTCCGGTGCAAGCGTTTGGCGCAGGCAGCGATGACCGCGCGCAGCAGCCGCACCCTGAAAGAGCATTCCTGCGCCCCAGCATCGTTCAGGGCCGCCAGGAAGGCCTCCTGCGTCGCCTCCGCCGCTGTATCGGGGCATGCGAGCAGTCGATAGGCAATGTTGTAGGCCATGTCCTGATGCGTGCGGACGAGCTGATGGAAGCTTTCTGCATCACCTCTATGCGCCGAGGCAACCAATGTGCGTTCATCCATAGTACTTCAATTCATAGCCATACTGCGGGCCAGATACCCCCTATCTCCCTTGCTACGAACTGGTGCCCAAGACTGCATGTCGTGCCACGAACTGTCTCACTGGAGGTATCTACGCGGCTCGCTGTCGCCGGGTTTCTCTGGAATGGCCTTGACGCTCTCGGCCATGGTGATCAGATCGTCGTAGATGCCCTCCTGTTGCAGGCGGCCGATATCGGCCAGGCGGCCGGTCACCGTCAGCGTGAGCGCCAGCGGCTCGCCCCCAGTGACGGCATAGGCGGTGAGGGGCATCTCGCGGGCATTGCCGGATGCGGGACTGACGCTTGGACGCTACCTGAGAAGCAGGGCAGCCTTGCTCAGGAATCATCATCTCCGTCTGCAAGGGAATGTTCTGCGGCAAGCACATGGGGAAACCCCTGCAACAGGTCTACGACCACTATATCACAATCAGGGGCCAGGAATCTGGGCAAAATGTGCACAACCCTAACCTCGTCATCTCACAGAGTTCCGGCCAACAAGGCGAGGAACTCGGCCGGCCGCAGAGCGGGGAGGGGGCCGGCTTGATAGTCCTGCACGTTGCGTGTGATGAAGTATTGCGCTCCGTCGTGCAGGGCAGCGATCATCTGCACGGCATCCTCAAAATCCCGGCAGGCCAGATTGAGGGCTTCATCAATGACGGACTGATCGACGGGGGCGATGGCGAGGAACTGCCGGAGGTTGGTCAGCACGGCACGGACATCTTCCGAGGACTGGCCTTTGGCGATCAGATCGTAGAGTGTCGTGAACGTATGTGCAGCCATCGCGCCTTTGGCCTGGCCGGCCTCGATGCTTGCCAGCACGGCAGCGGAGGCGGCGTAGTGGGGCTCGCGCTTCTGCAGCACGTCCAGGATGACGTCGACGTCTACCAGGACTCTAAGCTTCGCTGCCATACTTTTCTTCCAGGTGCTTCTTATAGTCCTCGATCGTGATATCCGGTGATAGAATGCCGGAAAGCCGCCGCACGATGGGGGCCTTGGCCAGGGGATCGCCCTGGATGGACACCTGCTCCAGGTACTGAGAGACGAGGCGCGTCACCGTGGTATTATTCTCGCGGGCGTAGCGCTTGGCCTCTTCCAGCACCTTGCGCGAAACGCGGATAGTAAGTTTCGTATCTTCCATGATATACCTCCTGCCGTATAGCATATCACGATTGTGTACGGCTGTCAAGGACTCAACGGCAAGGGCTTGCGCAGCAGTTGTTGGCTCCGAAAGCCTCGGGCTCAGGACAGCGAAGCCCCTTCGGGGTTCGTGCACGAGCATTGTTCGCCGTGCAAGCCAAGTTCCCATCACACGAGCCCGAAGGGCTTTGCCGTTCTCAGCCCGGCGGCTTTAGCCCCGGGTCCCCTTGCCAAGCGAAATCGGTATGACAGGTCACGCCTCACACGCGCTTTAGCGCCTCGGCCAGTACGGCGATGGCCCGCTCGTACTCGGCCAGGTCTAGCCGTTCCTCGGGGGTATGATCGAGGGTGGAATCGCCGGGGCCGTAGGCGGCGATGGGGCAGGCCCATACGGGGCCGACGACGTTCATGTCGCTGGTGCCGGTCTTGAGGGTAAAGCCGGGCTCGCCGCCGCGGCTGCGGATGCCGGCGAGGAGCGCGGCGACCAGGCGCGTGCTCTTGGGGGCTTTGTAGGGCAGCTCGGCGCCGCGGAAGCGCACCTCGGCCTCGGGGCCAGCCAGGGGGGCGAGGGCCTGCTCCACGTCGGTGGGGTAGAGGCCGGGGGGAATGCGAAAGCCGATGGTCAGCAATGCGGATTCGCGCAGCCCGTCCGACTCGGTGTGGATGCTGCGCAGCGAGGCGTCGAGCATCTCAAAGCGCCGCGCGCGGCCCTGGTTGTAGTTAGCGGCGTAATCGCGCGCAGCCAGCCAGAAATCGACTGCCCGCTCGGGCGCGCCCGACTCCGGGCCGGCGGTGTGGCTCATGCGCCGCTGCAGGCGGTAATCGGCCAAAAGGCGCCCCTTGTAGCCCAGGGTGATGCGGTCCCAGCCGCTGGGCTCGCCGATGATGACCACGGAGGGGATGCGCCGCCCCAGCAGCGCGCGGGCGCCCTTGGAAGTGGTGGATTCCTCTTCCACCGCCCCGCAGACGACGATGCGCTTGCCTTCCAGCGGCCCTACTTGGGTCGCGGCGGCGATAAAGGCGGCCAGGGGGCCCTTGGCGTCGACGGCGCCGCGGCCGTAGAGGGCGCCGCCCTCAATCTGCACGGGAATGGCGCCTGGCACCGTGTCCATATGCCCCAGCAGCAGGATCTCCTCCGGCCCCGCGCCCAGCTCACCGATGGCGTTGCCGGCCTCATCGACCCAGGCGCGAAAGCCGCGCGCGCCCATCTCGCGCGCCAAAAAGCCCGCCAGCTCCTCCTCCTGCCCCGATACGCTGGGGATAGAGACCATGCGCCGCAACAGTTCTACCGAATCACTCACCATGGGCATTTTCCTCAAACCACGAAGACACAAAGACACGAAAGGATACCAGGCTGCTCAGAAGCTTGGCCGTAGATGCGAGGCAGGATTCCTCGCTGTGCGATATTTGCCATGTCGCAACGCCCGCAGAACCGCTCGGAATGACAGGGTGACGAGGCGTTAGCCAAGGTTCTGGGCGCCGACAAGGGCCTTGGGGTATTCGGAAAGCAAGCCTCCGCGGCTTGGACAGTCTCCTTGGTGTCCTTCGCGTCGCTTCGCTTCGCGCCCTTCGTGCTCCTTTGCGCCTTGGTGATAAATCATTGTCCCTCAAGCACTTACGCCAGCACGTCTCGTACCGCCGCGGCGACCTGCTCCAGGTCTGCCTGCTCGATGACCAGCGGCGGCAGCAGGCGCAGCACCGTCGGTCCGGCGGGCAGCGCCAGCACCCCGCGCTCCTGCAGGGCCAGCAGGTAGGGCTGCACCTTTTCCTTCAGCTCGATGCCCACCATCAGGCCCAGGCCGCGCACCTCACGCACTTTGGGGCTCGCGATCTGCCGCAGCTCAGCCAGAAGCCACTCACCCAGCTGTGCCGAGCGGGCGGGCAGGCCTTCGCTCTCAATGGCGCCCAGTGTGGCCACCGCCGCCGCTGAGGCGAGGGGGTTGCCGCCAAAGGTCGAGCCGTGCACGCCCTGCGGCAAGTCGCCCACGCGCTCGCCGATCAGCACGGCGCCCATGGGCACGCCCCCGGCGATGCCCTTGCCCAGGCAGAGCAGGTCCGGCGCCACACCGTGGTGCTCGCACGCCCAGAGTCGCCCCGTCCGGCCCAGCCCGGTCTGCACCTCATCCACGATCAAGAGCGCCCCGTGTTGGCGGCAGATCTCCTGCGCGCCGGCCAGGTAGCCCGGGCTGCAGGGGCGCACGCCGCCCTCGCCCTGCACGGCCTCCAGCAGCACCGCTGCCGTTTCGTCGGTAACCGCCGCCGCCAGCTTGTCCAGGTTGTCATAGGGCACGTGGCTAAAGCCGGGCACCAGGGGCTGGAAGGGCTCGCGGTATTTCTGCTCCCACGTGGCCGAGAGCGCCCCCAGGGTGCGGCCGTGAAAGCCACGCATCGCCGCCACAATGCCCGCGCGCCCCGTAGCCAGGCGCGCGAACTTGACCGCCCCCTCCACCGCCTCGGCGCCCGAGTTACAGAGAAAGGCGCGCGTCAGGCCCTGCGGCGCCAGCTCAGCCAGGCGGGCCAGCAGCTCGGCGCGGCGGTCGTTGTAAAAGATCTCCGGGCAGGTGATCAATCTCTCCGCCTGCGCGCGGATCGCCGCGACCACTGCCGGGTGGCAGTGTCCCACGATTGCTACCCCGTGCCCGCCCACACAGTCGATGTAACGGCGGCCCGCCGAATCCCACACCTGCGCCCCCTGCCCGCGCACAATCTCCACGTCGCGCTTGGGGTAGACGCCGGAGGTGTGAGTACGCTCAAGATCGATAATGGACATGAAAAGGCTCCTCTATGGTAATAAGTAATGACGTAATAAGTAAGGGCTACTCCAGCGAGAGATCGGCGTCAAGGGTATAGGGAGAGGATTCTTCCTTTAGGTTACGCGTTCGTTGGTCAGGAACCATCGTGATCAGCAGGCAGATGATCTCCGTGAGCACTGCCAGGCGGTGCTCCACCACATCCTCTCCCAACACATGGCGAGCCTTGAAGTACCAGTCGCGGCTTTCTCGAGCCGAGCCCAGGGCATATTCGTACAGGCGAGCGCGATCATGGCCTGACGAGCGGCTGTAGCCCTCGGCGATGTTGGCGCTGATGGAGCCCAGCGCGCGGTAGAGTTGGTCGGAGAGCCCCCGCGTGGGATAGCCCTGGGCCAACTTGGCCACATCCGCCCAGGCGATATCGGAAATGAACAGCGCCAGGCGGTATGCCTTGGCCTTCCACAGCGGGTCGCCCGTAATGGTCGCCGGCACTGACTCGACCCACGACCCGTAGTCCATCTTTGCACTCCTTGCGTGGCTCAATTACCTGCTGTGTCATTACGCACGTCGCTTGTTGCGCCATTACTTATTACTTCATTACTTATTATCCTATGACGGTCCCTTCCCCCCTGAGAGCTCGCTGCACCGGCTCCTCCGCGCGGCCGTCGGCAAAGACGACGCGGCCCACGCCCTGGCCCAGGGCCTCGACGGCGCCGAGGACCTTCATCTTGAACCGCCCCTCGGCGAAGGACATGGCTTGCTCGACCTGCCCTTTGGGGATCTCACGGATGAGCGAGGCTTCGTCGGGGTAATCGCGCAGCAGCCCGGGCACGTTGGAGAGGATCACCAGCGCCTCGGCGCCCAGGGCGGTGGCGATGGCGGCGGCGGCGCGGTCGCCATCGACGTTGATCGCCTCGGACTCATAGCTCACCGCGGGCGGGCAGACGACAGGAAAATACCCCGCCCCCAGGAGCAGGTTGAGCAGGTCCGTGTTGACCTTTTCCACCTTGCCCGTATAGTCGTCACGCAACACCAGGCGCCGGCCGTTCTCGACAATGCGCAGGGCGTCTTTGCGCGCGCCCTCCAGCAGCCGCCCGTCGATCCCCGAGAGGCCGATGGCGTTCACGCCCAGGGCCTGCAACTGCTCTACCAGCCCCTTGTTCACCTGCCCGCAGTAGACCATCTCGAAAATCTCGAGCGTCCGCCGGTCGGTGCGCCGGCTGGTAAAGCCCGAAACCGAGGTCACGAACTTGGGCGGGTGCCCCAGCGCCTCCGCGACCTGATTGGTCAGGTGCGAGCCGCCGTGCACCAGCACCAGCTGTTGGCCCTGCTTGTGCAGCGCCGCCACATCCGCGCACACGCGGTCCAGGCGGATGCCGGCCGAGCCACCGACTTTGACAACGATCATTTGCCCCTCCGGGGGCCGTAACAAGTAAACCGTAACAAGTAAACCGTAATAAGTAAGGTTGCCATTTCGCAATGGCGCTGCTTTTCTTGATGCTCGTCCCGGCAGAGCGAACGTAAAGCACCTGGTGCATCACGATGAGGCAAAGTACACTCTGCCGCTTGGCGATTTTACCTATTACGGATTACTTATTACGGATTACTTATTACGGGCCATAATCGCTTTACGGGTCACTCCTCACCCATCAAACCGGGTGCAGCCCCGTAAACTCCAACCCCGCCGTCTCGGGCCAGCCGCAGCACAGGTTCATGCACTGTACGGCTGAGCCAGCGGCGCCTTTCATCAGGTTATCAATGGCCGAGATGGCCACGATGCGGCCGGTCTCCTCATCCAGGGCAAAGCCCACGTCTGCGAAATTGCTGCCGGCGAGGATCTTGGGTTCCGGGTAGCGGTAGATGCCCTGCTTTTCGGTCACCAGGCGCACAAAGGGCTCGTCGCGGTAGGCCTCGCGGTAGGCGCGCCAGAGGTCCTTGAGGGTGATGGGACGGTTGGCGAAGAGGTGCGCCGTGGCCACGGCGCCGCGCACCAGCTCGATGGACGTGCCGCTCATGTGCACGGCCGGCGGCTCGCCCCCCAGGGCCAGCTCCTGCATCACCTCGGCCGTGTGGCGATGGCCGGTGGGGGCAAAGGAGCGCACGGCGCCGCTTCGTTCGGGGTGGTGCGAGCCCGGGCTTTCCTTGTTGCCGGCCTCGGAGGAGCCCACCTTGACTTCTACCACGATCCCTCGCGCACGATCCACGAGCCCCGCTTTGAGCAGGGGGTAGCAGGCCAGGTTGATGGCCGTCGCATTGCAGCCCACGCCGCTGATATAGCTGGCGCTGCGCAGCTCTTCCCGGTGCAGTTCCGGCAGGCCGTAGACAAAGCGGCCCAGCCACTCCGGAGCGGTATGCTCGTGCCCGTACCAGCGCGGGTAGGCGGCCGGGTCGCGCAGGCGGAAATCGGCGCTGAGGTCGATGATCTTGGGCGCCAGCCTGGCTAAAGCCTCGATGCGCTGCATGGCCTCGCCGTGGGGTAGCGCCAGGAAGAGGATGTCACAGGGCCCTACATCGGCGGCGCGGCTGAAGGTGAGCGCCGTGCACCCGCGCAGGTTGGGGTGCACGGCGTGGACGTACTTGCCGAAATTGCTCTCGGAAGTGACCTGGGCCACCTCGACCTGCGGATGTCCCAACAGCAGGCGCAGCAGTTCCCCGCCGGCATAGCCAGAGCCGCCGATGATCGAGGCGCGCACCGCGCTCATCGCGCCACCTCGATGAGATAGTCGATCACACGGTCGGGGATATTCACCCCGGTAGGCGCGATCGAGTTGCGGAATTCCATGGTATAGTTCACCTCGTTCACCAGGAACCCTCGCTCGGCATCCTCGAGCACGTCCACGGCCACAATCCCGCCGCCGACCGCCTGCGCCGCACGCACACACAGCTCATCCAGCTCGGGCGTAATGGGGCAATTGGAGGCCTGCCCGCCGCGGGCGGTGTTGGTGATCCAGTGCTCCGACTGGCGGTAGATGGCAGCGATGGTGCGGTCGCCGATGACAAAGGCACGGATGTCGCGCTGTGGCTTGTGGATGTACTCCTGGATATAAAAGATCGAGTGGTGATAAGTGCCCAACACCTGCTTGTGCTCAAGCACCGCTTCGGCCGCCTCGCGGTCGTTGATCTTGGAGAGCAGACGTCCCCACGAGCCGACAGCTGGCTTGAGCACCACCGGGTAGCCAAGGGTCTCGATGGCCTGCAGGGCCGATTCGGGGGTAAAGGCGACCAGGGTGCGCGGACTGGGGACGCCAGCGCGCATGAGGGCGCTGGTGGTCAGGAGCTTGTTGCCGCAGGTATCGGCGACATGGTAGCTGTTGACGCAACGCAGGCCCCAATCCTCCAGGATGCGCAGGGCATAGAGCGCGCGCGAGTGGTTGATGCAGCGCTCCAGCACCACATCATAGTCGAAGCCCTTGTGGCCCATATCGAGCACCAGCTCGCGGTCGTCGATCAGCTCATAGGTCAGGCCGCGGCGCTCCAGGGCCTCGAAGAGCAGCTTTTCCTCCACGCGAATACGCGAGGCGAGGATGCCCAATCTCATGGCGCTACTCTCCCCAGTCCTCTTCTTCCTCGGGAGCCAGCTCCAGGGTTAGCGGCGCCAGCTCCGTCACTTCCAGCTCGGCCCCACAGTCGGGGCAGGTCACGATCTCACCTTTCATCGGGTCCTTCATCTCAATGTCGCAGTCGCATTCGGGGCAATTCGCGTGCATGTTCTTCTCTCCTTTGGTACGTAGCCGCGGCATCGTGCCGCGTCGTCTCCACCGGCAAGCCCGCGGCAACATGCCGCGCCTACCGCTACAGGTTTTCAATCACAGCCCGGGTCACATCCGCCGTACCGGCGGCGCCGCCCAGGTCGGGGGTGTGGGGGCCATGCTCCAGCACACGCCATACGGCCTGCCGCACACGCCGCGCCGCCTGCTCCTCGCCGATGTGCGTCAGCAGCATGCTGGCAGCGAGGATGGCGGCCGTGGGGTTGGCGATCCCCTTCCCGGCAATATCTGGCGCCGAGCCATGCACCGGCTCGAACACGGCGGCCTCGGGGCCGATATTGCCCGCGGGGGCGATGCCCATGCCGCCGACCAGCGCCGCCGCCTCGTCGGAGAGGATGTCGCCGAACAGGTTGGTGGTGACGATGACGTCAAACTCCTCCGGCGTCAGGACCAGGCGCATGGCCATGGTATCGACCAGCAGCTCGTCCACGCGCAGCGCCGGGTAGGCCGCCGCCTGCGCGCGCACCAGGTCGCGGAACAAGCCGCAGGTCTCGGGCAGGATGTTGGCCTTGTGCACGATGGTCAGGTGCTGCCGGCGCTGCATGGCCAGCGTCGCCGCCAGCGACCCGATGCGCTCGCAGGCCCCGCGGGTGATCACTCGCTCGGCGATGGCCGTATCGCCCTCGCGGCGCTCTCGCCCGGCATACAGGCCCTCAGTGTTCTCGCGCACCAGGAGCAGGTCGATGCCCGGCCGCGAGGAAGGGAGGGGCGCCGAGACCGCCGGGCGCAGGTTGGCGTAGAGGTTCAGCTCACGGCGCAGGGCCACGATGGGGCTCTTGTAGCCCGGCACCTTACGCGCGGGCGACGAAACGGCGCCGAAAAGCGCCAGCCGGCATTCCTTCACCAGGGCGAGCGTCTCGGCGGGCAGGGCCGTGCCCTGCTGTTCGAACGTCGCCCAGCCCGCTTCCGCCAACGTGAACTCGAAAGGTATCCTCGTCGCCCCGAGCACCTGCACCGCCGCCGGGATCACCTCCTGCCCGATCCCGTCGCCCGGGATGACGGCCACTCGCCACGTCATGGCCTATTCCTCCCCCTTTACGTTCCTTCGCGTCTCATCCTCCCCTGGGAAGCGCCCATACTTGCGGTAGTACTCCACGATAGAGCCCTCACGCCAGATCTGGCGCACGAAAGCGGGCGGGGGTGTGAGCTGGTAGACGCCGTGGCTCGTCTCAAGCCGCCCCGCTTCCATATCCAGCGTGGCCTCTTCACCGTCGGCAATTTCATCCGTCCAGGGCGCCTCGAAGAGGGGGATGCCCAGGTTCAGCGCGTTGCGGAAGAAAATGCGCGCAAAGCTCGGGGCAATGATGGCGCCGACCTGCACCACCTTGAGCGCTTTGGGCGCATACTCGCGCGACGAGCCGCAGCCGAAATTCTTGCCGGCCACGATCAGGTCGCCCGGCCGCACCTGCGGCGCGAAATCGGGCCGCGCCTCGATAAAGGGATACTTGCCCAGCTCCGCCTCGGAGGTCATATAGGGGGCATAGCGCCCCGGCACGATTTGATCGGTGTCGACATCGGCGCCGAATTTCCAGACTCTAGCCATGTGTCTCACCCTATTTCTATGTATGATAGCAGTAATAAGTAATCCGTAATAAGTAAGGCGCCATTTCGATAGGCCCAGTGCTTTGCGCGAGCTCTGCCGGAGCGAGCACCACGAAAAGCAAAACGCGCTCCGCCATGAGGCAAAGGGTACTTTGCCGCTTGGCGACCTTACTTATTACGCATTACTTATTACTCGCCACGTCCCGCGGATCCGCAATCCGCCCCACGAGCGCCGTGGCGGCGGCCACTTCTGGCGAGGCCAGGTAGATCTTGGATTCGGGCGAGCCCATGCGGCCGCGGAAATTGCGGTTAGCGGTGGAGAGGCACACCTCACCCGCGCCCAGCACGCCCAGGTGCCGGCCGATGCAGGGGCCGCAGCCGGGGGTGCCCACCGTTGCGCCCGCTTCCAGCAGCGTGGCCAGCGTGCCGTCGGCCACGGCGGCCTGTAGCACCTGGCTCGAGGCCGGCACGACGATCATGCGCACGCCGCGGGCGACCTTTTTGCCTTTCAGCAGCCGGGCTGCCGCCTGCAGGTCCTGGAGCCGGCCATTGGTGCAGGTGCCGATAAAGACCATATCCACCCGCACGTTGCCCAGGTCACCTACTGGGGCCACCGTGTCCACCGAGTGCGGCACGGCGATGAGTGGCGGCAGCGCGCCCAGGTCCACCGGCACCATGCGCTGGCAGGGGGCATCAGCATCCACCGTGAGCCACTCGGGGACCCGGAAGCGCTCGCACACCTCGCCCGAGGGCGGCACGAGCCCGACCTTGGCGCCCAGCTCGGTGCTCATGCAGGCCAGGGTCTGGCGGTCGGCCAGCGGCAGATCATCGAGCCCCAGCCATTCGACGGCCGCATAGCGGGCCCCGTCCACGCCGATGGTGCGTGCCACGTGTAGCGCCAGGTCCTTGGCGCCCACACCGGGCGCGAGGCGCCCCGTAGCCTGCACACGGATCGTCTCGGGCACGCGCAGCCAGGTGCGGCCCGAGGCCCAGGCCAGGGCGATATCACTGGCGCCCATGCCCGTGCCGAACGCGCCGATGGCGCCGTAGGAGGTCGAGTGCGAATCAGAGCCGAGGACGATCTGCCCCGGCTGGATCAGCTCCTCCTCGATCATGACCTGATGGCACACGCCGCGGCCTACGTCGTAGAGGCGCTCGATTCCTTCCTCGGCGGCAAAGCGTCGGATGCCCACCTGCGCATCGGCCGTCGCAACATTGGATGCAGGCGCCACATGGTCGATAAAGATGGCCACGCGCTGCGGATCGCGCACGTGCGCCCCCAGTTCCTTGCGCAGGGTCGAGATGACTGAGGGGGCGATCGAATCGACGGCCATGGCCATGTCCACCGGCGCCACGATCAGGTCGCCCGGCTGCACCGGCTTGCCGGCAGCGTGTGAGAGGATCTTCTCAGCGAGGGTTTGCGACAGTCCCATGAGTCAGTCTCCTATTCAGCGCGGTCCTCAATCCAGGTCCGCAGGATGGCATCAACATCCTCCAGAGCCAGGGGCTTTTCATCGGCCAGGGCCTTGATATGCGCCGTGGCCTGTTTCAGGTCAGCATCGCTCAGGGTCAGCCCCAATTGCTCGGCGCGCGCCTTGATGGCGTTCCAGCCGGTGAGCCGGTGGGCAATACTGACATAACGCGTCAAGCCGAAATCGACCGGGTCCAGGATCTCATAGGTTTCCGGGTTGTTCAGCACGGCTTTGGCGTGGACGCCGGCCTTGTGGGTGAAAGCGGTGATGCCGGTGATATAGTTATTGAAGGGGATGTCGATCCCCACGATGCCGGCCACCAGGTGCTCCAGGTCGCGCAGGGCGGGCAGGCGATACTTGCTCACGAGGGAACGGTCCACGGTATACAGGCGGGCCACCAGGCCGCCCAAGGGGGTGATGCCGTTGCGCTCGCCAATACCGAGCACCGAAGTATCGACATGGGTGGCGCCGGCCTCCAACGCGGCAAAGGAGTTGGCAATGGCGCAGCCGGTGTCGTTGTGGCCGTGAAACTCGATGTCGGCGCGCACATGCTGGCGCAGAAAGGTCACCATATCATAGACCTGGTGGGGGGTGGCCACACCGACGGTATCGGCCAGGCCCACACGGTCGATGCCCAGCTGGTCCACGGCCTGGTAGACCGCCAGTAGATCATCGGATTCGCTGCGGAACGAGTCCTCGCTGGAAAAGCGCACCTCGCAACCCTGGCTCTTGATGTAAGAGACGACCTGCAGGGCGGCCTCGATGATCTCGGGGATCTCCTTGCCGTGGGAAAAACGCCGCAGATAGGATGATGTGCCAAAGAGTACATCCACGCCATCAACGCCGGTATCTACAGCCCGCTTGGCGTCATCCATGTGGCAGCGAGTGTGGGTGAGGACCTTGGCTTTGAGCTTGAGGGAGGCAATGCGGCGGCAATCGGCTTCGCTCTGGGGAGAGGCCGAGGGAGAGGTGAGCTCGATATAATCGACGCCGAAATCGTCCAGGGCGTAGGCGATCTCTTCCTTCTGCTCTGGCGTATAGTTTGCGCCGACGAACTGCTCGCCCTCGCGCAGGGTAGATTCGATGATGGATACTCTTGCGATCGGCATACGCATGCTCCTTCAAGCGATCAGCTACAAGCTATGAGCTATCAGCCCCTAGCTATCAGTGACTGCCCCAACCATCTGCCCGCTCGATCAGCAATAACCTCTATAGGGCTGGAAAGCGGATAGCTGATGGCTAGTAGCTGATAGGGAACAAAAACCGCCGTACACTCGACAGCATTGGCGTTTGCCCTGCATCCGTGCACGGCGTGCGGAGGCTTGCGTAGCCCGGAGTTCCGAACAGAGTCCATAAAGAAAACAGCTTCCCGGCCTGACCTTTGGCCTGGGAAGCTGGCTCCTGCTCTCCTCCTTGGCAGTGAAGCGCAACTAACCAGACCAGGGGTCCGGCTTCTTGTTGTGCTTGATCTGCTTGGAGCCAAAGAGCAGGTACATGAATGGAGAGTCCTTTCACGGGTGCAGAGCACCCTCAACCTGCGGTGCATTCTAGCATAGGTTCCATGTAGTGTCAAAAAGAGTAAAGGGGTCGAGTATAATCCTTCCGAACCATCTTTGATACCGGTGAAAGGACATGCTGGCATCTCATCATAGCCTCCCATCCATTCCTGGGGAGATGCACAGCCATGAGCCACTCCCAATCCCCTGCTGTCGAACGTTGGGGCCTCTACGACCTGGCGCTGCCGGGCCCCAGCGAGGGCAACCCGTTTGCAGATGTCACCCTGAGCGCCGACTTTCGGTATCGCAACCGGGTTGTTCTCACCGAGGGCTCTTATGATGGGGGGCGGTACCTACCGTATTCTGGAGCAAGGGCCGGCGCAGGGGCGTGAGCCGGTCGACGCGGTGGTGCAACACGGTTTTGCCTGTGCGGGCCGGCCGGGCGCGTACTACCTGGCCTACCTGGGCATCCACCAGCCGCGACCGCTGAGCCTGGCTCTGGCCGAGGGAGGGCGCTTTGCAGCGGAGGTGATCGACACCTGGGAGATGACTATCGCACCCATGCCAAGGCCCTGGAGGGTGAATGACCGTTGACCTGCCCGGCAAGCCCTATATCGCGCTGCGCCTCCGCAGGACGGACTGAGGGTTGTTCCATTGAGGGCTCTGGCCCTTGCTCAGGGCGCCTGGAGCTGTGCCACGATCAACCCCGCATAGACCTTTGCCCCCTCGGGCCGCAGGTGGATGCCGTCATCCCAGAAGAGCTCGGGGCGGTCGGCGCTGGCTGTGTTCCAGTCGATGAGCCTGGCGTTAGCGTAGCGCCGTACGCCGGCCGCCAGGACGGCGTTGTTGGGTCCCTCCCAACGGCGCGGCACCTTGATATTGACGAACACGGCACGGTGCACGCCGGCCAGGATCTGCATCATGTCATCGAACTGCTGAGCAGAGAAGGGGCCGTTATTGCCGATGTGCACCACCACAGCCGCCCCCAGCTCCCCGGCGTCACGGCGGGCCCGCAGGAGATCGATGGCTGTGGCGACATTGCGGTTGACAGCAGCGTCGAAGTCGAGGTCGCTGACGTTTTTCTGGATCTCTTTGGCGGCGCCGAGCATGACCGAGTCGCCGATCATGGTGACCTCGATGTGGTGCGCGCTTGGCGTCGGTATGGCCGGTCCCCCGGGCCAGATGGCGGGCTGCTCCGGCGGCTCTGATGTGACGGCTGGGCCTTCCGCCTGGGGCAGAGTTGCCATGGTAGGCGCCAGCAGAAGGGTGGCCGTGGGCGGGGCTTGCGGGCTGGCCCCCTGGATGGCCGGCTGCGGCATCTCCGGTGTTGCAGCCATGCCCGACAGGCTGACGACGTGGAGAGCTTGTACGCTCAGGTACGAGGGGTCCGGCGCCGGCTGGGCCGCGGCCACCGAAACCGCTACTACGATCGAGGGGGCCATGGCGACGCTGATAGCGGCAGCCCACCGCATGCTGATCTGCGGGCGCCGGCTGCCGCGTGCCTGCCGCCACGATTGCCAGGCGCGTTGCAGGGCGCCGGTGCGCACCGGCGCCTCCACATAGCGGTAGGAGAGTTCGGCCAGCACCACGGTTGCCCCCACCCGGAGGGCCAGCAGGGGCAGGCCGGTGATCGCGACATCAATCTGGGGGCGGGTGACCATAAAGACCGGCCAATGCCACAGGTAAAGGGAATAGGAGCGCTGCCCGGCCCAACGCAGCGGCCCCCATTCCAGCAACCGGGGAGCCAGATGGGCGCCCGGGTGAGTCACCGCGGCGATGGCTATAGCAGTCGTGCCGGCTACCAGGGCCAGGCCGCCCCGGTAGAGGAAAGGCTGGAACTCGTTAACCGTGGCGCAGAGTGCGATGAGCATCGCCAACGCGCTCAAGGCGGCGACATCGGGCCAGCCCACCTTGCCCCGGCCAGCCAGGGCCAGGTGAGGCGCCGGCATCCAGGCCAAAGCGAATGAAGCGCCGATGAGAAGGCCTGCGGCCCGTGTATCCGTTCCATAGTAGAGGCGTGAGGGGTCGACATCGGGGCGGTAAAGGGCTGCCATCACCAGCGTAGAAGCGGCCACCCCCAGGAAAGTGATGATCAGCATCCTGCTGCGCTGCAAAAAGCGCATGCCAAGGGCGAAGAGAATCGGCCACAGCAGGTAGAACTGCTCCTCCACAGACAGCGACCACAAGTGCTGGAGCAGGGAGGGGCGCCCGACGATCTGAAAGTAGGATTGCTGGCTGAGCACGAGATACCAGTTGGTCACCATGGCGACGGCGGCGGCCGCATCCCGGCGCAGGTTTGCCACCTCCTGCGGCAAGAAGAGAACGGCGCCGGCCAGGGTGACCGCGATCATCAAGTAGGCGGCTGGCAGCAGCCGCCGCGCGCGCCGCAGCCAAAAGCCCGGGATGTCGATGCGGCCCCACTCGTCCCACTCTGCCAGGAGCAAGGAGGTGATCAGATAGCCGCTGAGGACAAAGAACACCTCCACACCAAGAAAGCCACCGGGAAGGCAGCCCAGATCGGCATGATACAGAAGCACGAGTATGACGGCGATGGCGCGCAGACCATCCAAGCCGGGCACGTAGGGCAGTTGAGGGCGCCGGCGAGCCTGCGCCGCCTGCAGAGGCCCCATCGTCCCCCTCCTCAACCTTATGCACGGGTAGCACACCTGTTACCTTAATCTTACTGCGGCTCACGCCAGGTCGCAAAAGCGGCGACAATCTCATCTCGGCCAGCCCCCGCTCGCAGCAGGAGCGAGAGGAGCACCCGCGCCTTGGCGCCATCCAGATAACCAGCGGGGATGAGGCCGCGGGCGATGAGGTCCGATTCGCCGCCCGGGAAGCCATAGGTGTGTTCCAATACCTGGCCCGCCCCAGTGCGCGAGGCCATGACCACGGGCATCTCGGCCGCCAGTTGCCCCAGGGCATCCGCAAGCCAATAGGGAGCATGCCCGCCGCCCAGCGCCTCGATGACCGCTCCCCGGAAGCCCAGGCCTGCCAGTGCCCCCAGCAGCCGCCCATCGTCACCCAGGGCGAGCGTCACCAGGGCCACTGGCTGATAGGGCGCTCCTGCAGGGATCTCTACATGCTGCCGCCCCACTGGCCGCAGCGCGATATGCACCCGACCTTCGGCCACCCAACCGATGGGCCCCGTGAGGCGCGAGCGGAAGGTGGAAGGGCTCTGCGAGTGGGTCTTCTGCACAAAGCGAGCAGCATGGATTTCATCGTTGAATGCGACCAGCGCCCCCAGGCCGCGCGCCTGGGGGCTGGCTGCCGTCTGCACGGCAGCCAGCAGGTTCGCCGGCCCATCGGCCCCGGGCAGCGTGGGGTTGCGCATAGCGCCCGTCACCACCACCGGGGCATCGCCCGGCACCAGCAGATCCAGCCCAAAGGCGATCTCCTCGATGGTATCGGTGCCCTGTGTTACCACAATACCGTCGGCCCCAGCCGCGATCTGCCTTCGCGCCTCCACTGCTGCGGCCAGCAGGTCGTCGAAGGAGAGGCTCGAGCCGGCGACCTGCTGCAACTGGGCCGCCGTAATCTGGGCCGCCTGCGCCAGCCCCGGCACGGCGCGGATAAGGTCTTCGGCGCTCATGCTGGGCACTACCCCGCCTGCAGCGCTGGCCCCCATGGCAATGGTGCCCCCAGTGCCGATAATGTGTACGCGCGCAAGATCCATGGTCAACCCCTCCAGCTATAGTGCGAACCTGGCCCCTGCCAAGACGAATCAGTCCCTGCGGCGAACCAGAACGATGGCCAACACGGCCGCTGTCACGACCACGGCCAGCAAAACCAGCGCCGCGAGAAGGATGAAAAGGAAGGTATAGCTCATCGTGTTATCCCTCTAATTGCCTTTGTCCCGGGTGAGAACGATGGCCAGCACCACCGCCACGGCAATGATCACCACGATACCTGTGGTGCCCGCCACTGCGAACAGGGTCATAAGTTTGTCGCTGACCGCGGTCTGCATAATCTCCACGGCCTCCTGTTGATCAAAGTGTGCCAGTATGGAAGGACAGTGCCCTTGCGCACTGACAATACGCGTGGAAGGGGGTATCGTTGCGGTATCAGGGGTCAGCCCTTACCTGGCTTCTGGCGGAGGGTGAACGACAGCCGTGGGGAGACGGTGTCTCTCAAGACGAGTCTTTTCTCCTGCTGAGGATTGTGGGTGGAGCACGACAAGAATAGGATTCGCCGGCAGGCGAGTTGTGCGCAAGATGACTGGAGCGGCGCCGTCCTCGGGAAAAGGAGGAACCTCTGCCAGTCGATTGGCATGCCCGCTCGCTGTGAACTCTATGGGATAGCGATGGCGAGGGGCGGACTCAGGGTGACTTGATGAAGAATGAGAATTGTAGCAGGAATGAGCCAATCTCTCTAACAGAGGTTCCATATTCATTATATGCGTTAAGTTGAGATTTGTCAAAACAAGCGCAACAGGTTGGAAGGGCTTCTTGACAGGCCAATGGATTGGCATTATTATTTCGCTTATTCGCCAAATAACGAAAGGAAGGGGTATGGCCGTCAGCGAGGTGTTCCAGGCGCTCAGCGATCCGACACGGCGGGAGATTCTGCGCCTCTTGCGCGCTGGTGATATGACGGCGGGTGAGCTCGCCGAGCATTTCCCCCTGGCCCGTTCCACGCTTTCAGGCCATTTCAACGTCCTCAAGCACGCCGGGCTGATCGTGCCCGAGCGGCGGGGGACCACGATTGTCTACAGCTTGAACGCCTCGGCTTTCGAGGACGCCCTCACCAGCCTCATGGAGCTCCTGGGGGTCGATGGGAGGCGAAAGGAGCAGCTTGAATGAAGATCTCTTGGCGCACCGAATGGGTGCACTGGTTGTTGATCGCGGGCATGTGGATCCTGGCCGCGCTCTCGTGGTCCTCGGCGCCGGCACGGATCCCCGTGCATTGGGGCCTGAATGGCCAGGCGAACCGCTATGGCGGCAAGGTCGAGGGCCTGTTGCTGCTGCCCGCCCTGGCCCTGGGCCTCTATGTGCTGATGATCGCCCTGCCCCGCTGGGATCCGGGCCGTGCGAACTATCGCGCCTTTGCCGGCAGCTACACACTGATCCGGCTGCTGCTGACGACCTTGCTGGCTGTGATTTATGGCATCGTGCAGCTCCAGATCCACGGCTCTCCGCTGGCGACTAATACGGTGATCCCATTGGTCGTCGGTGGCCTGTTTATCATCCTGGGCAACCAGATGGGCAAGCTTCGCCCCAACTGGTTTGTCGGCATCCGCACGCCGTGGACCCTCTCCAGCAAGATGGCGTGGGTCAAGACGCACCGCTTCGGCGGCTGGGTGTTCATGGGTATGGGGGTCGCCCAGATCGCTGTCGGCCTGCTGCATGCGGTGTGGGCGACCAAGGCGATGCTCGGGCTCATCATCCTGGGGACGCTCGTCATCTGTGCCTACTCCTACCTGGCTTGGCGCAAGGATCCGGCCAAGGTACCGCCGGCCGGTACCCTGCCCGGCGAGGAGTAGGGCCGTGCGTAGGGGCAGGTTTCAGACCCGGCCCCTACCCGCACCAGGCAGGCGGGATTTGGGCGCCGGGATCAGCGGAACCTCGTGAGCAAGGGAACGTATAGTGTATAGCTGTTGATGTGCCCTCGCCTGAAACAGCACACGTGCGAGCGGGTGCGCGCTACCCTGGCCTCATGCTGAGTAACCCAAGGCCCATCGGACCCTGTCAGCGCTCAGAGCCTTGGCTTCTATGGCGGAGCGTCGCCTGCCAGGCGGCCAGGGCCGGCGCGGGCCGCCAGCGCTCCTTCTGGGTGGCCCAATTTCTGTGCGGTGGGGCATGGCCCGCAGGCCATGTAGGACTGCAGATGATGTCCGCAGACGTCATGGGCAGTACCCCAGGGTTCCCGGAACCCTGTGCCAAGCAGAGAACGTTGAGCAGCGAGCCTCTCGCAAGCATGTCGTGCCGAGCGGACAATCAGGCATCACGGCATGGCGAGCATCGCCCAAGCGAGGCATCCTACCTTGCCTCTAGCGCCACGTTCTTGAAAGGAGGCACTGTTATGAAGCGAGCGACTCTCGCCCTTTCACTGCTGCTGGTTGCGTGGTCGTTGGCTGCCTGTGGGGCCGCCGGCGGTAGCAATGCGCCTGCCCTGACCCTGGGCGCGGCGCCCTGGCAGGACGGCGAGCAGGCGGTGTACAATGTGCTGGACAAGAATGGCAGCTCCGTCGGCACTTCGACCTTTGCCTTTAAGAGTGATGGTGGCGCCTGGGTGCTCTCGACCCACGACGCGCTGAGCTCGGTCGATCAAGGGGCGACGATCCACATCGACGCGCAGACGCTCCGGCCCCTGAGCATCGAAAAGACGATCAAGGCCCAGGGCACCGACGCGACGGTTTCGGCGACCTACCCGGCCGGCGCTGGCAGGCTGCCCATCATGGCAGTGGTGAACGGCAAAAACAAGAGTGCAGCGGTCGATGTGCCAGCTAACCTGCTGGACAATGACCAGCTCCTGATGACCCTGCGCGCGGCGCCCCTGGCCGAGGGCTATCAGGCAAGCTTTGTGAACGTGGTTGTCGCCAATGCGACCAAGATCAATACCACCGTGCGCGTCCTGGGCTCGGAGACGGTTACCGTTCCGGCAGGCACGTTCGACGCGTGGAAAGTGGAGCTGAGCTTTGGCGGCACCCAGCAGACGGCCTGGTATGAACAGGCGGCGCCGCATCGCCTGGTACAGTACCAGAATGCGGGCTCCAAGCTCGTGCTGGCCAAGGGGTGAGATCATGACTCCACTCTACTTTGTCGGGGTTCCGGACTGGCGCTCGGCCGTCTTGGCGGCGCTCTTTGCCCTGCCCTGGCTCTATCTGCTGGCGCGCGGGCGACTGCGCCACTGGCCGCTGTGGGCAGGGTTGGCCCTGGCAGCCGTGCTCTTTCCCTTCGCCATTGCCTGGGTACAGGTGCCTCTGCAGGGGCTGCTCAACCAATTCTGGCTGAGCCTGATCGGCATAGACGCGATCAAGCGCTTCCTGCTATTGGTTTCGCTGCCCAGCCTGGTGGCAGCCAGTCTGGTGCAAGAAGCCGTCAAGCTGCTGGGCGCAGTGCTCGCGCTGCGCCTGCTGGGCGAGCGGCACGATGCGCGCGCCGGTGTGGCCGCAGGCGCCGCCGCCGGCGCGGGCCTGGGCGGCTATGAGGCCTTTTGGGTTTTCAACACGATCTTTGCCGCCGGTTGGACGTGGGGCTCTGTGCAACTCGGGGGAGCCCCTGCGCTTGTCGGCTTTATCGAGCGCTTTTTCGCCGTGCCCTTCCACATCGGCTCGGGCGCCATTTCCGGCTACGGCTATGCCAGCCGCTGCACCGGGCGCTGCTTTGCCCTGGCGGTGGCTCTGCACACCGTCGTCAACCTTGGCGTCATCCTCATGCAGACCGGCGTGCTCAATGCGCTGACTGTGGAGGCCTGGGTGGCGGCCGGGGCGGCAGTGACAGTCGCCATCGCCTTTTGGCTGTATCGCCTCACGCTTCACTCCTCGCCGATGACGCGGAACTCCCTCGGCGCAGGCATGGGCGTTGCCGGGTAGGCCGGGCCATAGCCGGGCCAGGGCGCGGCTGCGGGCTGCGGCGGTGGCGCCTGGGTCACCACGACGACCGGCGGGCGCGGCGCTTGCGGAGCAGACTCCTCGCTCCGGGGCCGCGGCCGCCGCGTCAACAGCAGAATGATGGCGCTCATGGGGATGCTGGAGCCGACGCCGCAGACCACACCAATGACGACTGCCATGGCCTCGGCGCTCATCCGCGTGCCGACGACGACCGCCAGCGCCACGGCAAAGGCGGCCGTGCCAGTCAAAAGCAGGCTGGCGGTCAGGCGTTTGACGCTCATGGCCAACCCTCCTCACGACCTCGAAGAGTGGAACCTGCGCGCTCACCCTCTTCGGGCAAGAGGCCACAGGCCAGGGCCACGGTGCTCAGGGCCGCCCGGTAGCCGCGCTGATAGGCGCGCAGCAACTGCGAGTCTGTGGCGCACTCGGCGGCCTGCGCCAGTGACGCCGAGCCCGCGCGCTCCGCAGCCATCAGGATGTACTTGATATCCTCGCTGAACCAAACGTCCAGGCTCATCGCTCGTTCGCTCCCCCTTATGGATGCTCGTGAATCGTGCCCTGTCGGCTACGTAGACCTCACCCCAGTCCCTCCCCGGCGCGGGCGCAGAACCACATCCAAAAGGCGCCCGGGAGGAGGCTCACTCGGGGCGGGCAGGGCCCAGCGGCGCGAATGCCTGCCGCCGCTGTGCAGTTGCTCGGCCAGGGCGCGCAGCTCGGCATCGCTGGCCAGGGCGGCCTGGAAGCGGCAGGACTGCCCCCGTACCACCAGCAAAAAGTCGCCCCGCCCCAGCAGTCTCTCGGCGCCGCTTCCCGCCAGGCCCGTGGCCACGCGCGCATCGTCGGCCGAGGTCACGCTGCCCACCAGGCGCACGGGAAAGTTGGCCTTCATCAGAGGGCCCAGCAGGGCCGCCGCTGGCTTTTGCGTGGCCGCCACCACGTGGATCCCCGCCTCGCGCCCGCGCTGGGTAAGCCGGGTCAAAGCCTCGATGGCGCCACCCCCTCCGACGGCGGCCACCTCAGCCAGCTCATCGATGGCCAGCACCAGGTGTGGCGCCGTGATGCGCTCGCGGTCTCGCCGCTCCATCTCGGCCACCAGCCAATCCAGGCGGTGGGCAATCTCGGGGCCATCGCTGACAGGCGGGCAGAGGAGGTGCGGCAGGCGCGCCAATGGGCCAAAGGCGCGGCCCTTGGGGTCCACGAGGATGAGTTGCACCTCGCCCAGGTGATTGTGCATGGCCAGCGAAGCGATGAGGGCGCGCAGGAGCACCGTCTTGCCGGAGCCGGTGGAGCCAGAGATGAGGACGTGGGCCACATCGGGGCTCGGCAGTGAAAGCAGCAGAGGCGTGCCCTGCTCGTCGAGACCGATCAGCGCGGCACAGGGTGGGATGCGCGCCAGACGGGCGCAGAGGGGCAGGAGCGAGACGGGGGCCGGGTCAGGCCGTGGAACCTCGACCGCAAGGGCGCCATTGTCGCGGGCGATGCGGCAGCCGGGGACGTCGAGGGCGAGCGCCAACTCTTCGGCGAGCCCCACAAGGCGGCGCACACGCACGCCGGGTGAGGGCTGCAGGTGGAAACGGACCATGCGGGGGGTAACGACCCCGCCCAAGACGCGCGCCGGCGCCCGGTGGGTGGCCAGCACGGCTTCGATGCGGTTGGCCTGCAAGTCCAGGTTGAGCTGTCTCATAAGGCCCTCCGAATAGAACGGATGTGCTAGTATTATAGCATGAACATCTGTTCTAGTCAATCCTCTATGAGACACTCTTTCGCGCAGAGGCAGGGTTATCGGGGAGGCAGACTTCGGCGGGCTGGGAAGCCGCTCTCGGAAGAGGTTGTCGTGAACGCAAAAAGTATCCGTTGCGGCTCCGGACCTTGGGCGGCGGAATGTCACGCGCGCAGTGGACCTTAAATCTGGGGCGCTGTCACCTTAAATCTGCCCCTGGGGTTTGGGACCACAACGTACATGCCTGGAAGGGAAGCCTGCCCCCAACCAGTTGTGCCCCGCCTGCGGCGCCCCTACGCCTGGCTGGCGGACCCTTGACGCGGCCCCTCCCGCATGGTATACTGGCGGCAGTAAGGGTCCTGAGGAGCACTAAGAGCTTCCGGCGGGGAACCTGGCTGAAAACAACCGTCAGTTGGCCAGCGACGTTGTCTCTGGCGACAGGGACAACGCCCGTAAGTGGGTCTAAAGGCGAGAGCTTAGAAGCCCACAAGCCAAGCCTCGGCGAAAGCCGAGACCTCTGGTGAGCCAGCCCAAGGTGTCTTGTCCCCGATAAGGGGATAAGCAGTAGGCCAGCGGAAACGCCGGAAGTGTCGAAAGGTTACTTGGGACCCTTACAAAGAAGGGGCCCAAGGGGCCATAAGAGCTACCAGCGAGGGAAACGAGCTGAAGGATGCCGTAAGCTGGCGAGCGGCGTTCTCTGGAAACAGAGACAACGACCGTCAGCGGGACGAAAGGTGATGAGCCTGGATGCCCGCAAGCCAAGCCTCGGCGAAAGCCGAGACCTCTGGTGAGCCAGCCCAAGGTGCTCTATCCTCGCAAGAGGATAGGCAGTAAGCTCGTGGAAACGCTGGATGTCTCGAAAGGTTACCTGGACCTCGAGTAGAGGGTCCCGAGCAGCCCCAGGCGCTGCAGTGAGGGAAACGGGCCGAAAAGGGCCGTAAGTTGGCCAGCGGCGTCCTCTGGCAACGGAGGTGACGGCCGTCAGTGGAAAGAAAGGTGATGAGCCTGGAGGTCCACAGGCCAGGCGCAAGTGAAAACTGGACGCCTGGTGAGCCAACCGAGGGTTTCTTCTCGCAAGAGACAGACAGTAGGCCCATGGAAACACTGCAGTGGCGTAAGGTTACTTGGGACCCTCGAAAAGGGGCCCCAAGAAGCCATAAGAGCCATCGGCGGGGAAACTGGTCGAAGGTAACCGTAAGTTGGCCAGCGGCGTCCTCTATTTATCATAGAGGCAACGGCCGTAAGTGGGTGTAAAGGTTGATCCTGGAAGCCCACAAGCCGGATCAGATGCCGGTGAAAGCCGGTGATCCGGTGAGCCAACCCCAGGTGTCTCATCCTCGCAAGAGGATCGGCAGTAGGCCATTGGAAACGCCGGTGGTGTCGAAAGGCTACTTGGGGCCCTTTTTCGTGCTCCGTAGGCCGCCCGGGGCTGAAGCCGCCGGGCTTTGTACTGCAACCGTACTTGATCCAGCCGGCTCCCGGTAACAGCCGGCAAAGGTGCTGTGCGCCTGCCCGGCTCTGACCCGGGAGGGGGTATTGGGCGGGTCATGGTTTATCCCGTATTTA
>Ga0078972_1004965_pt1 | contig 34909 bp, 21 predicted proteins | sample YelNatPaOPGAMG01_FD_67568 | JGI IMG/M metagenome (GOLD analysis project Ga0078972, IMG submission 67568) | Hot spring thermophilic microbial communities from Obsidian Pool, Yellowstone National Park, USA - OP-RAMG-01 (SPADES assembly) (version 2) | ecosystem: Environmental > Aquatic > Thermal... | reverse complement strand
CCTTTGTTCGCCCCTTATGATAGCAAGGGCCGCAAGGCCGAGGTCAAAACTGCAGGGGCCAGATTCCATGGGCCGCTACTCCTGCGGCCTTTTCCCGCCAGGCCGTCCTTCTTCCGGCCGGCGCGAAAGAACGGTGCACACCCAGGGCTCGGGAATGGCCATAAGCCCGTAGTTTGCGCCGCGAAACGCACTGGTAAACGTGCCATTTGTGTCGGTATTCGTGCCGTGCATTACCGTGTCCACTCGTGCCTCTTAAAAATCCCTCGTGCGAAAAAGTTGCTAAACAGCGTTTCCAAAGGCCGGCAGGACCCTTGCATTCGGAGAGGGGTTCACCGACGGTTGTTGACCACAATTTCTGCGAGTGTCTTTTTTGTGCATACCTTTGCTACTAATGTGCGAAGCTTAAGTTTTTGCTCGTTCCATGAGAGGAGTCCTGCGTGCCTAGCCGTTTCGATACGCGTCTTGAAGGACGCGACGCCCGGAACGATCCGGCCCAAGGGCTTTCCCCGCTCGGTGATCTCCACGATGAGGCCTGCCTTAACCAACCGCAGGCAACAGCTTAAGCGGCCCGTGAGCTCCCGGACGTTGACAGTACTTTTCTTCATCGCGACAACATTCTGATGGGCGTGGTTTAGGAGCACGCAGAGTTCGGGAGTCTTCGGAAAACCGGATAATAAGTGGCCGTACTGGCTGAATCCATTAAAAGCTGCACTACGAAAACTGAAAAACCCGCAGTTTTGCTCCTAGTCCACAGCCCATAAATCTACAAGTTCCCAATTTACCAATGGTCTTCCCGGTTTAACAATTGCATCAGGATCGGGTTTCATCTTCAAGGCAAGTTGGCGGATCAACTTCTGCTCTTCGCTATTCAAATTATTCCACCATTGGGAGGAGAAGTACACGTTCTCAACGGTCGCGAACAGGAAGCGCGCGAGCGCTTGTGGGAGATCACGCTCGCTGACAGTTGACACTAGAGAAGTGACGAACTCTCCACAGCAAGTAGCTTCTACTGGCCATGATAATACAATTTCAAAGTGATCTTCGCCCGAGACAAGCATGCTAACGACGAGAGGATAAATCAACCTGTCAAGGTCCTCTAAAATCTGTAGGCCGCGACCATCAAAACTGACTTCAGGGGCAAACACTCCTGTTGCAGCAATGCTTAGCTCTCCTGTGAGAGTAAACCCGACGTGTTGCCATCCACCGAACCGCCTTGCCAAAAGGTCCGCGTCTAGACGTTTCTTGTGCTCCATAAGGTCACGAATCCCTGCCTGCACACCTAGTTCAAACAGCCGTACAAACTCCTGTTCATCTGCATCCGGATCTTGTTTCAGATTCTCAGCCAAGATGCGAATCGTTTGCTCAGCCCACTTCTTGCAAAAAAGCTCGTAGCAAACCCCTCTAAAGGCTAGCAGAAAACATTGCTCCGGCGACCTGTTGAATGTTTGTTTTTCGAGCGGTGCGAATGTTTCATTGTCGTGCTTCGCACAAAATCCACGAAAAGTCGACGCTGGTTTCCAACCAACTTTCCACGGGCCTTCGGACTCTTCGAACGCGCGCCTAAAGGAATGGAATGTCAGCAAATGTCCGGTTGGATCTTTCACTCGTTTTAGGGTGGAAGCCTTCGGAATCGTGTGGGCATCGATAATTCTATCACAGTTTCCGGTACCCGCTTTCGGATGAAGGCAAAAGCCTTTTTTCCATGCTTTCGCTGCTGCGTCAGCGATCTGTTTAACGCCCACGAGTCTTTCCGACGATTCTTTTAACCGATTTTGCACTCGTTTCTCCTTTAATGCGGTGCCGACCAGGCTTCTAAAACGAGGCAGCGGGTGCGGTATTCGCCGTACTGGCGGAGTTCTTTCTCCTTCAGCACCCGGAAGGTCTCGCCAGGAAAAGTGCTTTTGGCACAACGTTCGGCGTAGCCTCGCGGGTCCAGCGGGTCCGCCACCTCCTCCCACGGGTCCAGGATGTCCGCCAGTTCCTTCTCGGTGAGGTCCGCCGGGTCCAGGATGTAGCGCAGTTGCTTGCGGGTGAGGCCGTAGAGGCGGGCGTAGATGACGTCCAGTTCGGCCCGCAGGCGGGCCCGGCGGGTTTCGTCCCACCGGAAGGGCGGGAACGGGATGCCGTCCGGGGCGATGTCGGCCCATTCGGGCGGTTGCCAGCGGTGCCCGCCCGTTTCCGCCGCGTTCTCCTCCCACTGCCTGCGGATGCGGGCCCGCAGGTCCTCCCCCGCCTCCCGCCACACATCATCGGCGAAGGGTTTGATGTCCCAGGCGGTGTAGACCAGTTCCAGGACGCGCGGGACGATGACCCCCAGGTCCTCCGGCGTGTAGGCCCGGGGCGGAAGGACGGGGAGTTGGCGCAAGGTGAAAAAAGTCAAATGCATCCCGCCGATTTTCTGGCGCAAAGGCCAGTCAAATACAAGCGAGTTAAGATTGGTCAATAAGGCGCACATCTCCAGCGCCGTTGCCTCATCAGCCAACAAAATTGGCATTGTGTGCCCCACGCCCACCCTGGGCAGCAGGCTGAAGACAGCGGTGCGCTCGTTGGTAGCGTTGGTCACATCCCGGAAGCCCAGCAGCCAGCCGCGCTTCCAGTCGCTCAGGCGGGCCTCCACCTCCTCCGCCGGTACCCAGTACCAGGGCTGGACGACGAAGGCCGGGTCGGCGTGGTCTTCGGGCGTGGGGGTCGGCAGGTGGGTGTCGGAGCGGGAGGTGACGCCCGCGTAGGTGCCGAAGCGGTGGTCGTAGTGCCAGATCATCTTGGCCTCGTAGAGGGGGAGGTAGAGGCCCTCACCCCCGGCCCCTCTCCCGCCTGCGGGAGAGGGGAGAAGGAAGCGGTTGCCCACCCGCCGGTATCCCGCCTTCTCCAACTCCTCCCGCGTGCGGAAGAGGTGGGAATCCGTGGACATATTGAACAATCCTTGTTTGAAGCGCACGCCCCAGGGGTTTTCGCCCCTGTCTTCGTTCACCAGCACGGGGACGCGCCGGTAGACGGCCTTCGTCAGTTCGGCGTCCTGGCGGGTGCGGAAGACGGGGCAGGTGCGGGTGTTGGGGTTGAGGAGGGCCAGGTCCTCCGGCGCCAGGGCGAAGCGCCGCTGGGGGTCCCCCAGGTGCTCCGTGCGGGTCAGGAAGAAGGCAAACTCGCTCTGCCCCGCGGGTCTCCCGCTCAGGGTCAGCAGGGAGAACTTGTAGCGGCTGTCCACCGCGGGAAAGAGTTTCTCCCGGTTCTCAAAGTCGTAGAGGCTGACCAGGCGGCCCGCGTCCACCAGGTGGCGGAAGAACTGCTGGTTGGTGGCGTCGGTGGCGATGCCGGTGGGGAGGACGACGCCCACGCGGCCCTGGTCGTTCACCAGGGCGGTGAAGAGTTCGGCGAAGACGGAGTAGGTGTTGATGTCGCCGCGGGCGGTGAGGGGGAAGCGGTTGCTCCCCCGCAGGAATTTGCTGAGTGCATCGGCATCATGCAGAGCCTGCTGGTATTCTTCCCACAGCTTCGGGTTGCGGGTGGGAAGCTCGCGGATAAGCCTTTGCCGCGCGGCCTTATTAGCGGCATTGGCAATCTCCTTATCGCGAGTGGCGAAGAACTCTTCTTCTTGGAGTTTGATGCGTTCCCACGGCGGATTACAGAGGACCACATCGAAGCCGCCTTCGGCAAAGACCTCCGGGAACTCCAACGGCCAGTGGAAGAAGCGGTGACGGTGGGCGAGGGCCAAGGCGTTCCCCAGCACCTGGCCGTGGCAGGTGCCTGTGTCCATGTATCGGAAAAGGGCATCGGTAGTGATTGGCCACGAGTTCTGGCCCGCCAGGGACTGAAAGAACGCCGCCGTCCAGATGTGGCCAGCGGTCCTATCGCGCTCTGTCTGCTTCTCCCATTCTAGTAAGGTTTTCGCCTTCTCGTGGATTTGGGCCGGGGTGTCGTCAGGCGTTTCGAGCAAAGGCCGCAACGCTTCCGCTGCTCGATTGATCTCGAGATGGGCCTCGAAGGCTAGGAGGTATTGCCCCCCACGCTCTGTCTTGTTCTGCTTCTTGAGCGTTCGGGCAACCTGCTTATCATCCTCCGCCACCGGCTCAAAGGCTTCGTCCGGGATGCCGGCTTTCAACACCCCCATGTCCAGGACGCCCACCAGCGAGTCACCGCAGCGGATGCGGTGGTCCAGGAAGGTGAGGGGCTTGCCTTCGCAGTGAGCCTCGAGCCACAGGGCCACGCGGCAGAGTTCCACCGCCAGTGGGTTTTTGTCCACGCCGTAGATGCAGTGCCCCACCACATCTCGGATCGCCTCGCGCACGCGCTCGGGGGCGGGTTCCTCTTCACCGGTGCGAACGCGCGCAAGTTCCTTGCCGAGCCGGCGGGCGGCTGCCAGCAGGAAATGACCCGAGCCGCAGGCGGGGTCGAGGATGTGCACGCTCAGGAGAGCGTGCTCAGCGAGCAGGGAGCGGCGAGCAGCGAGCGGTAGGGAATGCCAAATGCTCAGGAACGCTTTCTCGCTGAAAGGCTCCGTTGAAGGTTGATCAGTTGGCGCCCCAGCACTTGGCACATTTCCAACAGAGGTTGAATGTGGTCGTTGGTTGCCAGGTTCAATCGAAGTGCCAGCAGAAGATGGGTTTCCAGTTCCCGCAGGCTGCCCTGGGCGTTGTGCAGGAACTGGCGAAATTCCCCGGTCGTCTGTCGCCCCCATCCTTCCGCGATATTCGCCGGAATGGACGTTGCCGCTCGGCGGATTTGCGAGGTCAGTCCGAAGAGTTCCTCCTTGGGAAACGACCGGGTCAGTTGGTAGGCTTGCCCGGCTAAGTCCATGCCGTTCTGCCACACTTGCAGGTCTTGATACGACCGAATAGACATAGCGTTTTTCCTCCAGGGTAAGTTCTGATGCATCACTGCTCGCTGCTCGCCGCTCACTGCTCGCCAATCGCTCCGCGATCACCGGCTCCAGCGTTGAGCGGATGAGTTCTGCCACCAGCTCGGGGGCGGTGTAGTAGGAGCCTGTGCTTTTGCGTTCGGTGCCGGCGATGAGCTCGAAGGTGGGCACAGAGCCGGTGAGGTGCAGGTGCGGGTGGTGTTCCAGCAGGCTTTCATAGACCGAGCCCAGCTCTTCGGTGTCCAGGGCGGCGTAGTTGACCCGGCGGGGCGAGCTGTTCTCTTCGTAGTAAATCAGATACCACACTGCCCTCAGGAGATCACGGTTGGTGATGGAGCACGCATCCAGATCCAGTGGGGCGAACAGGTCGCCGTTCAAGGGGGCGACTTCCAAGAGCGGGGCGAGCTCCTCGTCGGAGAGCACCTTCCACAGAACACGGAGGCCGTGCCAGATGTCGTCGTAGTCATTGTAAGCGCTGCGGACATCCACCAGCCGGCGCAGCCGCGCCACGCCGTAGTGCTCGCGGTAGAGCGGATTGGGACTAATGAGCCCGCGGTCCTCGGAGACGAGCAGGAAAAGAAAACGATAGACCAGGCGCAGCAATTGCCGGTAGAGTTCTTCCGGAGCGAGTGGCGAATGGCGAGCAGCGAGCGGTATGTTTTCTTCACTGCTGGCTGCTCGCTGCTGGCTGCTCGCTATTTGTTGTCTCAATTCAGCGTTCCTGGAATGAGAAAGGAACCCGTTGGCCAGGCGCTTGATACACTCCTCCACGCCGTCGCGGAGGCGGTCACGGACTCGCCCGCCTTGCTCGACCGAATGTTGGAAGTAGCGTTCCAGGAGGCATTCGTGGGCCTCGGCAGCGGTCTTGGGCAGGCGGGTGCGGTGAAGCAGCCGATAGAGGGCAGCGAAGTCCTCGAACCGTTGCTCCTCCAGCATCGCCAGCAGGTCGAATTCGATGTAGGCCTGGCGGCGGATGTAGGTGCTGTCGCGCAATAGGCGCAGTGTGAAGCCGTTGGTGACGATACCCCAGAGCTGCTCGGTGCGATTGAGGAACTCCTGCACCAGCGAGTGCGGCGAAAGGCGCGGGCGGCCGGTTGGGGCCAGCAGGCCCAGTTCCTGGCGGGTCCCGACGATGTGCACGGGCGGGGCGTCCTCGGCTTCCCCTGCGCGATGGGAGATGGCAAAGGTGAGGCCGTCCACCTCGTAGGCGCGCGGGTTATATCGCAGTTCATAGCCTAACAGGCCCAAGAACGGGATGACCCAGGCATCACGGGTGAGTGAGGTGCCGAGGTCCGATTCGGGCAGCCGCTCCAGGCGATGTTTGAAGACGCGCCAGAGGTCCTGCGCATCCTGGAGGGCGGCGGCAATCTCTTCGGTGAGGCTCCTGCGGCCGTCCAGGCCAAAGTCGGCTGGCCGTTGGCCTGGAAGCTCCCCGGCAATGAGCTGGTCTAGGATGTCCGGCCCCAGCAAGCCACCTTCAATGCGAATTGATGGAAAGAGCTTCATGGCGTCACTACCGGTTGCAACACCAAAAGCCCTAGCAGGTCTGGGGGAAACTGCGGTTTGACCGCAAGCTCGCGCACCCGAAGGGAGACGGCCCGCCGGATGCGCTTGTGGCTGTCTTCGAGCGCTCCTGCCCGCTGTGCGATGCGCTCGCGAACGCCTTGTTGAATTGGATGCCCCTCTCCCCACTCACCTGGGTAACCACGCGAGGTTACCCCTCCGTGCCATTCGCCTATTTCATCCAACGCCGCGCGCACGAGTTCCCGCTTTTCTGCTAGCGGAACATTCTCATCCGGCTTTGCCTCGTCCAGCAAACGCAAGGCCTCACCGTCAGAAAGCCACTGGGCAGGCCGGCCATCTGCCCCAAGAGGCTGTTCGTAACCGAGGACTACCACCTCTTCGGACAAGAGGGGCGTCCTGTCCGGTTGCTCCATCAGATAACGCACCCGCAGGAGCAGCAGAGTCGTGAGCCGTTCCACGGACTTGGTCCGAATCACTCCGCAGCGCGACACGATTTTGGGGGTCGTGACTGGCTGGGGCAGGCTATCGGCAGTGCGGAGCGCTTCCTCGAACAGATACCGTGCCAAGGCGGCCACAAACCGATGGTTTCGGCCCAGGTATTCAGCGCCTTCAGGTGTGGGCGAGGTAAAGCTCACGGTCCACCACCCGCTTTTGCTCTGGGGCAAAGCCTGGCGGATGGGCTCGGGCAAAGCCGTGGTGGCTTGGGGCGCCGTAGCGATGTGGAAGACAGTCGGGTTACGGCGGTCGGGTCGGATATTCAAGCCCAGGCGTTGGGCCGCCGCCAACCCAAACTCGCGCACGGCCTCTGGGTCGCCCAGCACACTGTCGGTGGCTTCCAGCTCGCGCTGAACCTCGTGCGGCTTGAGCGCCCGCTGAGCAAAGCGGGTGCGGTTGATCCGCTCGCGCTCGACATCGCGGTCCCAGCGGCGGTGAAACTCATCGATCTGCGGAACCCCCAGGTCCAGGGAAAGCTGGCTGCCTGCAGTGCGCTTGCCTCTGATGAACAGCGCGTTCAGGACGGCTTCCATTACACTCTCGCTCTCTTCCGGCACCGGCACATGTGTCCCCAGCGCCCGGTGGATCTCGCGAGCCTTATCCAGGAGCACCTCAATCACAACACCGTCCACGGGGTTATCGCGGCCGTAAAACCGGATGGCTTTTACCTGCTTGGCAGTCTGGCCGTAGCGGTCCACGCGCCCTTCCCGCTGCTCTAGCCGGTTAGGATTCCAGGGCAGATCGTAGTGCAACACGGCGGTGAACTTATCCTGCAGGTTGATCCCTTCGGAGAGGCAGTCCGTGGCCACCAGCACGCGCGGCTTTTCAGGATCGATCTCGTCGATCTTCACCCGGCGCTCGTCGTCTCCGATCCGGCCGGTGATGGTCACAACCTGCACATCCGCTGGCAGGCAGTGCCGCAGATGTTCCCCCACATACTCGGCCGTGGCCACATAACGGCACCAGATGATAGGATGGAAGCCTCCATCGAGCAGGTTGCGGACGATCTCCGCACAGCGAGTGATTTTGGTGTCTTGCTGACTGGTGCGGATGTCCTGCGCCAGGCGTGCCAGCTCCCGCAGCCGTCGCCGGTCGCTTTCGGGAAGCGTCGCTTCGGTCGCTTCAATCGGTGGACTGGGAGCCTCATCATCGGTGCGGTCGGTGTCGGACTCAAACACAAATGGGCCATATTCGGCCTGCTCATCCGGCCGCGGCTCACCCCGCAGGCGGGCTTGAAGTGCGGCGACGGCTGCTGCGGGGCTAGACATGACGCAGCGCAGGAGCGCCAGCGCGCCCCAGTAGCGGACGCGGCGCTTGGGTTGCTCCAAAGCCGCGCCCGTGCGCACAATTTCGGAACAGAAGGCGTAGGTGCGGTCCAACAAGTCGCGATAAGGAGCCGAAAGCTGGTAGGTCTCGTCGGGCGTGATCCGTTTCGGAAAGCAAGCGGCGCCTTCCCAATCTTGTTCGATATCTTTGCGGGTGCGTTGGACAAAGTGCCGGGCCAGCTCGATCCGTTGGGGCTCGGTCAGGTTGGCAATGTCCCATTGCTTGAACTCGGGCTTTAACAGGCCCAGCAAGGACCGGAACGCTTCTTCGATGCCGCTGTGCGGGGTGGCGGTCAGCAAAATTAGATGGCGTTGTGAATTCCGCGCGACTTCCCGAAGAAGCTGGTGACGTTCCTGTTGAGCGCGACTGCTTGTCGAGGCCTCAGCGGCCCCATGCACCTCGTCCACAATCACCAGCTCCGGGCAGAACTGAAGGAACTGGTGCTTGTTCCGGTCGGTTTTGACCCAGTCGATGCTCAGGACTTGGATCGGGAAATGTTGGTAAATGGTTTTGCCTAGGGGAATGCGGCGTTCCAAGGTGCTGATGGTGCCGGAGCGGATTACCACCGGTTCCAGATTGAACTTCTGCTCCAACTCCGCCGCCCATTGGTCGCACAAATAGGGTGGGCAGAGCACGGCCAGGCGCTGGATTTTGGCCCGATCAAGCAGTTCGCAGGCGACCAACAGGGCCTCGATGGTTTTGCCCACACCCACGTCATCGGCAATAAACAGGCGCACTGGATCAAGCCGCAACGCCATCAGCAGCGGCACCAGTTGGTACGTGCGCGGTCGGATGGAAATGCGGCCCAAGGACCGGAACGGCGCGGCGCCTTCGCGCAGGGTCAGGCGCGCGGCTTGCCAAAGCAGATGCGCGCTGGTGGCGTCGCCGACGTCATCGGGCTTCGGGTGCGGGAACACCGATGGGCACAGCCGTTCCTCCGGTAGGCTGTAGCCCACCTTTTTGGCCAGCTCCTCATGGATGGCCACCACATCGTCCGTGCCGCCAGCTAGTGGCCGAAGCAGCACGATATTACTACCACGACTATTATTGCCCCGACTATCACGCCGAATGGCTAACACCACCCAGTCCCGGTTCCGACACCGCACAATGGTTCCAGGGTTCATAAAGGGTTTCCGAGACCAAATGAGCCACCCCAATGGCTGGGGCGCAGCCACCCCAAGCAGCCGATGTGGGGGTGCGGCAGGCCGCGTGCCCAACGGCGGGTGCGCAGCCGCAGTTGGCCCGCGCAGGGCACCGCGTTGGCCAAGTGCTGGGCTGGGACGCGCTTGGCTCCCACGCCCAAGCCAGTCCAACCGTCCTCACGAAGCGGTGCCGGAGCCAAACCGAACATGCTAATCTCCACGCCACTTTCGCTGAGGGGATGGTAGGATTCAAGCCCCGATGCGTGTGCGGTGGATCCATGCGGCACCGGTTACGCCGGACGCTGCCGCGGTCTGACCCGGTCAAGCCCTGGTCGAGATTTGTCACGTCGGGTTGCGGACCTCTGCAACCCCAGCCACCTGCCTGACCCTCGGCTATACCGGCCCGGCGCGGCCCAGGATCGAGCTGTGCCGCAGTGCATGCCGAGCGCTGCGGTGCCCGTGGAGTGCAGATGCATTTGGTTTTCAGTCGGGGCCAGCCAGCCTACCGATCGGGAATGAACCCATCTCGGCCTGGGCACGCCAATTTGTGGGGAGGTGGTTCGGCTGCGCGTGGGGCTTGCGGCTTGACTAGGGCAGGCGAATCGGTCTTGATGGGTATCGTTATGCGAGGGATGGGAAGGCACAACAAGCGGCTGGGTAGCTGGGGGGTGCATTGGGTAAAGGACTGCGCCCGTGTGGCTTTGGTTGCTGCCGCCTGCGGCGTGGTTCCAGGGCCAGTCCGGGCCCAGACCGATCAGCCGGTGATCACAGCCGTGCGAGCTGAGGGGACCAACCTAGTGGTGACGGCGCGCGTGCCGGCTGGCCTGCGCCGCGTCACGCTGGAATGCCGCGACCGGTTGGGCGCGCGGAGCTGGGAACCGCGTGCGGTGGCGCGGTTGGACGGGGCCGGTGGGACGGTGACGTTTCGATTGGGCCGGAGCCGTCCGTTCGAGGTGGTGCGGCTGCGAGCCGATCTGAGCGAGCCGCTACCAGCTTCGTTCTACACGGGCACCAACACGTTCTTGGGCGAACCGGCTACTGGTGCGGGCCCGGAAACCGGGGTGGTGTATTACTCGTTGGACGCTGTGGTGAGCCCACCCACCGAGTCGGGCCGGACAGTGTCGCGGGAGGTCGTCGAGTCGGACATTTGGAAGGTGCGCGGGTCGAAGCTGTATTTCTTCAACCAGTATCGGGGCTTGCAGATTTTGGACATTGCCAATCCCGACGCTGCGGTGTTGCAGGGCACGCTGGAGCTGCCGGCGGTGGGCGAGCAGATGTATTTGATCGAGACGAACTACGCGGTGTTGCTGGGGCGGCCGGACTGCGGCGCCAGCGATAGCGCGGTCTGGATCGTCGATGTCGCCCAGGCTCAGCCGGCCGTAATCGCTGTGGTAGCGGTGTCGGGGACCATTGTTGAGAGTCGCATGGTGGGCCAGGCCCTGTATGTGGCGTCGCAAGGTTACCGACCTGTCGGTGGGTCAGCCGGGTCGGCTTGGGAATGGGGCACGCTGGTATCGGCGTTGGATCTGGCCAGGCCAGAGGCGCCGGTGGCACGCGGCACACTGTGGTTTGCAGGCTACGGGCACGTGGTGGCGGCGACGGACGTTTACTTGTTTGTGGTGACCCAAAGCCCGACCAACTGGTGGCAAGGCATCGTGAACATAATCGACATTAGCGATCCAGCCGGATCGATCCGTCCGGTGGGCACGGTCACCCCAGCCGGCATGATCGCCGATAAGTTCAAACTCAATTACACCGGCTCAGTGTTGACCACCATCTCTGAAGACCGGCATTTGAACAACGGCACCCGGCTGGTGACCAAGCTAGAGACGTGGCGCCTGCCGCAGCCTGCGGCCTTGAGCCCGGGTGGGATTGTCAAGCTGGGCGAGCTGGCGTTGGGCGCGGGGGAACGGCTGCGTGGCACACGGTTCGATGGCGACCGGGTGTATGTGGTGACGTTCTTCCAGATCGATCCGTTGTGGGTGGTGGACTTGGCTGATCCGGCTCGACCGCGTGTGGCGGGGAGTGTGGATGTGCCAGGCTGGTCCACCTACATCGAACCGCTGGGCGACCGGTTGGTGACGGTGGGCGTGGAGACCAACCGCGTGGCGGTGTCGTTGTTTGACGTCGCCGATCCGGCAGCGCCCACCTTGCTGAGCCGGGTTGTGCTGGGCCAGACGTGGTCCTGGAGCGAAGCCAACGCCAACGAGAAAGCCTTCACTGTGCTGGCTGAAGCTGGGCTGATTTTGGTCCCGTTCAATGGCGACTTGACCAACCGGTACTGCGCGGTGCTGCAGTTGGTTGACCTGACCCACAACAGCCTCCAAGCCCGTGGCCAAATCGTGGGCGGGTTCCCCTTCCGCCGTGCCTCGGTCTTTGCCGACCGAATCATTGCCATCACCGGCCGCGAGTTCCTGAGTGTGGATGCCACCGACCGGGACCAGCCCAGGCTCAGTGGCTGGGTTGAATTGGCTTGGTCAGTGGACCGCGTGTTTTTGGTCGGGGACTATCTGATCGAAGTAGAGTCTGACGCAAGCTGGGGCGCAGGCAGTCGGCCTGCAGTGCGCGTGGCATTGGCTGCCCGCCCGCACCAAACGCTGAACCGACTCCAGCTTGATCCGGTGCCGCTGCTGGGGGCTACAACCTGGGCAGGCCGACTGTACCTGGCGCAAGGCCCGCTGGGCGTGGCGTACGTCGAGCCGGTGGCGTTGGACCACCATGGGCTTCCTGCACCTAACCCAACAGTCCCCTTCCGGCTAACCGTGGTCGATGTGAGCGCCTTGCCAGCGTTGCCGGTGCTGGGACAAACGGAGGCGGGAGTTGCGCCTTTGGGGTGGGGCCGACGTTGGCAAGCGGTCTGGCCCAAACCGGACCTGTTGGTGTGGGCTGGCGGCCAAAGCCAGTGGTGGTGGTGTCCAATCTGCTCGGTGCCGCTGCTTCAAACCGAGGCGCTGGCGGTTAGTCGGCCATGGCCGCCGTATTACAGCGGCGGTGGCGGGCGCTTGATCGCCTTTGATGTGAGCGATCCGGCGGCGCCGCAGTGGGCTTCGGAGGTCAATCTGGGCACCAACCGGTGGTGGAATTTTAGCTCAGCTTTCGCGACGGACGGTCTGGTGTATTTGAGTCACCAAGAGTCGGAGTTCATCCCTGGCCTACCTTCGCCATGGCAGACGACCCTCGAGCCGGCGTTGGTCGATGGCAGGGTGCGGACTGAGGCAGGCTCGAGCCTCCAGCCAGCAGCTCCGATTATCGGCACCTGGCTGCATCGGACGTTCTTGGATGTGATCGACTACGCCGATGCGCGCCAGCCGCTGGTGCGCCGGCCGGTCAGTCTGCCGGGTCGGTTGGTGGGTCTGTCGCACCAAGGGGCGTTGCTATACACGGTGGGCCCACACTGGAGCAGGGAGTTGATGAGTGCGGACTTGGAGTTCTTGGACGCCTGCGCCTATGACGGGGTAGCGGCGCATTTGGTTGCCTCGTTGCCTTTGCCCGCGCAATGGCCGCATCCGGTATTGGTCGTTGGGACCAACGTGTTGATTGGCTGGCCTCAAGACAGCGCCAGTCCAGCCTGCCGCCTGCCGGCTATTCGCACTTGGACCGTTTCAACCCAGGGCCGATGGGTTGAGCTGGGTTGCCACAGCGTGGCATCTGCTGTGAGCGCTCTGGCTCAGTTCACCGACCTATTGGCGGCACAGTGCACCGACAGCACGGTGGCCTTGTTCGATCTACGCGATCCGGCTGCATTGCGGTGGCTGACCGGGGCCAAACCGACAGCCTGCGTAGGCGTGGATCTGGCTAATGCTGACGGGGCGCTGGGCCGCGGATTATGGTTGCCGCTAGGCGCCTACGGCGTGGCAACCATCCCCCTGGCACCCTGAGCCACTGATCCAAGAGCCGGTTCCGAAGTCACTCGCGGTTGGCCTGCTGCTGCGGCGGCAGCGGGGCCGTGGCCAAAGGCGAGCTCGGTGCCCTGGACGATCTGAGCCAAAAAACAAACAGGCAGGCTGTAACCAGCCTGCCTGGGTGCACCCGGTGCGGAGGACTACTTGGCTTGTGGTTGGCCTTGCTTCTTCGGCTCGTCCTTCTGAGCAGGAGGCGCCTTGCGGAGCACGGGTTTACCTAAATAAAGCGACATAGCTTCCCACCGACCCTCGGCTCCCTGCCGCGCAGCGCCTCGGACCATTTCACCCGCCGTGAGGGCGTCGAGGGTGGCCGGCTGCCCCTCTTTCCAGATGCGAGTCTGAGAGGTCAGGTGGAAGGTCTCCGCCTGTTCGCCTTCAACCGTGAGGGTCATGGCCGTTTTGTCGAAGGCTTTAATCGTGCCGCGGAACGACCGGAACTTGGGCCGAGCAGCTTTCTGCTGTTCGGCAGGTTGCTCTGGCGGTTTGTTGGTGGGCTCATCGGCAGCCCACAATAACCCAAGACACGCGATCAACCACGCGGCCAGGAACGTTGGTGCCACGATTCGTTTCATACACTTACCGCTACGATTCTCGGATCAAAATCGACTGCCGGCGGGCACTTTGGTCTGCAGGCACGGCTAGAGCAAGCATTTTGTGACGGTAGCAGGCCCAGCGTGGGCCGGGCGAGCGGTTCGTGGCAAATCACGCCGGTGGAGGCCGCCGCGGTGTTCCCTGGCCTTGCGCTTATCCGGGAATCGCACCGTTTCGAACGCGGATTGGCTGGAGTGCATCGGTAAGGAGGTTGCCATCCGCCTTGCGAGGGCTGCAAACGCCGGTTCAGCCTTGCTTGGCGGGCAGCTTTCTCCTAGTGGTGAGCCCATGGCAGAATTGGCAGGGAAGTTGGGCCTGGTGCTGGGCGTAGCCAACAAACGCTCGATTGCCTGGGCCATCGCTCAAGCCTGGAAACAGGCGGGAGCCACCTTGGCTTTCACTTATCAGGGTGAACGGGTCAAAGCCAACGTCCAAGAACTGGTCAGCACCTTCGGCCCGGACACATTGCTGTTACCGTGTGACGTGACCAACGACGACGAGATTGACCGGGTATTTGCTGCGGTCAAAGAGCGGTTTGGGAAGCTGCATCTGCTGTTGCACTCGATTGCATTTGCGCCCCGAGAAGCTTTGGAAGGCGAGTTTATCCGGACCAGTCGCCAGGCGTTTCGAATTGCATTGGAGGTGAGCGCCTATTCGCTGGTGGCCCTAGCGCGAGCGGCTGCACCGCTGATGACCGACGGCGGCAGCATTTTGGCTATGACCTACTACGGCTCGCAGAAGGTTATCCCGCACTACAACGTCATGGGCGTAGCCAAGGCGGCCTTGGAGGCGTGCGCTCGGTACCTGGCTTACGACTTGGGCCCGAAGCGAATCCGGGTCAATTGCATTAGTGCCGGTCCGGTGAACACCCTGGCTGCCCGGGGCATTGCCGGGTTCACCAGTATCTTGGAGCATTACCAGACCAAGGCGCCGTTGCGGCGGAACTTGTTGCCGGAGGAGTTGGGGGCCACGGCTGTGTTTTTGGCCAGTGACGGTGCAGCGGCTATCACCGGCCAAGTCATCTATGTCGATTGCGGGTACGAAATCATGGGTATGTAGGCCCGTCCAAGCCGCAGCCGGACTCAGGTGCCAGGCGCAGCTTGAGCGTCAGACCTGCTGAAGTCATGGAGCTCTGTTTAACCCCACGGGCTCATAAACCAGCCGCAGGCTCGTGCCGGGCAAAAGCGTCTCACAGACGGTCAACTCAGCAGCCAGACGCTCCAGCGCCGTGTCGGCAATTGGGCGGCTGAGCCAGTGAACTCGACGCTGAACGATTCCTGCGGCGTAACTGGACCTACGTCCACTGCGCTGCTCAACACCGCCCGCACCAAGGCTCCACCGGCCCCGTTCCGCAACCGCTCCGGGCGCCAGCCTGGCGCCGCTTTCCGGAAGCCGGACCGAGCGACGGCGCGGCCCCTACATACCAGCGCCAAGCCACGGCATTCAGACGCTAGCGGTGGCGGAGCATGGAGCATGGAGCATGGGGCATGGAGTGAGGTTTCGGCGGGCTGGCGGAACGGACCGGCCAGCGGCTCGGGCTCTCCGTGCCCATTGTGCCTCAAGGCCGGGCGGGTCGAGCCCGGGGTGCTTGGAGAGGGCCAGCGGTGCAGGTTTGGCCCTTGCCAAAGTGGGCCTAATGCGGCATTGGTATGCCGGTGCAGGTCAGCTCGGCGGCGGTAAAGCGCCGGGCACCTGAGTTGCTGCAAAGGGCGCCGAAACGCGATGGGTCAACAAAAAGATCGAACTCCGCACCAGAGTGCATCGGCTGTGTGCACGCGGCCGTTGTGTCCGCTGAGTCGTGTACAAGCGGGCGCAGCGGTGCGGATCAAGGAGTTGTGTGCCTCACCAGAGGTGGCCTGCCGATTGCGCGAGATGGGCTTGGCCGAGGAGCAGATTGTCAAGTTATTGGCTAAGCAGAGCCATATTGTCTGCAAAGTGTGCAATGCCCGGCTGGGGATCAGCTCGCCGTTGGCCGACACGATCATCGTCGAGCCGTTGGAGCCGGCCCCCGCAGCGGCGGAGCCGGAAAAGGTGTAAGTCTCCGGGCTCGAACTGGATTCGCCTGCATGGAAGCTCATAGGAGCGGGCGGGGCGCCCAAGCTCGGAAGCCGTGTTAATCCGGGGTTAAGCGGATCGTCAATTCCAGCCGCTGGGGTGTCGGCGTTGGGCGGATTTGACGGTGCCCAGGGAAGAGCGCGCAGAACGGGGCTCTCCGTTGGGCTGATGCGTGCAGCAAGTGCCTGCGCGACACGGGCCAGGGCGGTCCGGGGCGAGTTCCGCTTACACAGGCTAAACCGAACAGGTCAGTTTAGCGCCGGTTACCGGAGCTACCTTGGTGTTGACCGCCACCTCGACCGCGGCGTCGGCGTCTGCGCCGGCTAGGCTGTTGGCCGGTTTGGACGTTTTGAGGAGCAGTGCGGTTGGCTTGAGTTGAAGGTTGAGCAGGGGCAGCGGGGCTGGCAGCGGTCGCAGGGGTTGAGCTTTGCGTAGTGGTCGTGGCAGCGGTTGCCGGCTGGGCGGCGGTGGTTTGGGGTGAGGTGCCTGCAGCGGCAGCGGCCGCGGCCATCTGCCGGTCGCGTTCGGCCATGGCTTCGCGCCGGGACAGCCGCACTCGGCCTTTTTCGTCCACGCCGAGGCATTTGACCCAGATTTCGTCGCCGACCTTGACGATGTCTTCAGCCTTCTTGACTCGGAAGTTGGCCAGCTCACTGATGTGCACCAAGCCGTCTTTGCCGGGTAGGAATTCGACAAAGGCGCCGAAATCCTTCACGGTGACGACGCGGCCGCGATAAATCTTGCCGACCTCAGCCTCGGCGTTGAGCCCTTCGATTTCACGGCGTGCCAGCTCCATGCCCTCGGCCGAGGTGGAGTAGATGTGCACGGTACCGTCGTTTTCGATGTCGATCTCGCAGCCGGACTCGTCGCAGATGCGTTTGATGTTCTTGCCGGCCGGGCCGATGAGGGTGCCGATTTTCTCTGGGTTGATCTTGATGGTGAGGATGCGCGGGGCGTATTTGCTAAGTTCTGGCCGAGGTTTATCCAGTACCTTGTTCATTTCAGCCAGCACCTGTAACCGGGCTACCCGGGCACGTTCGAGGGCCTCAGCCAGGATTGAATGCGGCAGGCCGGGCAGTTTCAGATCGAGCTGGAAACCGGTGATGCCCCGGTCGGTACCGGCGATCTTGCAGTCCATGTCCCCGAAAGCGTCTTCCCAGCCGATCAAGTCGGTGAGCAGCCGGTAGCGTTGGATTCGGCCGGAGGCGTCCAGCTCGGAGCACAACCCGATGCTGATGCCGGCCACGGGGCGTTGGAGGGGGATGCCGGCATCCATGAGGGCTAGCGACCCGGCACAGACTGTGGCCATGGAGGTGGAGCCGTTGGACTCCATGATCTCGCTGGTGACGCGGATGACGTAGGGGTAATCGGCCAATGGCAGCATGGGTTCCAGCGACCGCTCGGCCAAGGCGCCATGGCCGATTTCCCGTCGGCCAGGCCCGGCAATCCGGCCAGTCTCGCCCACAGAGAAATTCGGGAAGTTATAGTGGAGGATGAACTTCTTTTCGCTCTCGCCGCCGCCGTAGGCGTCCAGTTCTTGGGCATCTTCGGGTGTGCCCAGGGTAGCCAGAGCCACTGCCTGGGTTTCGCCGCGAGCAAACAGGGCCGAACCGTGGGCCCGAGGCAACAGGCCTACTTCGATGTAGATTGGCCGGACTTCGTCAAACGCCCGCCCGTCCAGGCGCCGGCCGTCGTCTAAGATCAGCTTGCGGACGGCCTCGCGCTGGATGTGCGAGAACGCTTGGTTAAGGACGAATTCGGTGATTCGCTCCGCACCGTATTTCTCGATCAGGTGCGCTCCCAACTGTTCCTGCAAACTGCGGCAGGCCGCTTCGCGGGCCAGTTTGCCCGGGGTCAACAGGGCCGACACGATCCGGTCGCCAATCAGGGCCTTGGCGTCGTTGAGGATGTCGTCGGGGACAAGCTGGAGGGTGATTGGGCGTTTTGGCTTTCCGGCGCGGGCGACCAGCTCCTTTTGAGCGGCAATCAGGGGCAAGCAGCATTGTTGGGCAAAGGCCAGAGCTGCCATGAAGTCCGACTCGGTGATCTCGCGAGCTGAGCCTTCGATCATCACCACTTCGGTCTCGTTGCCCACATATACCAGGTCCAAATCGCTCTCGGCCAATTCGGAGTGGGTAGGGTTAGCGATGAAGTTACCTTTGACGCGGCCCACGCGGACTGCGCCCAGCGGGCCGGCCCATGGAATGTCACTGACGGCCAAGGCGGCCGAGGCGCCAATGACACTGAGGATATCGGGGTCGTTCTCCCCGTCGGCGCTCAGCAGGATGCTTTGGACCTGGACTTCGTTGAACCAGCCTTTGGGAAACAGCGGCCGGATGGGCCGGTCGGTCAGGCGGCTGGTTAGGATCTCCTTCTCGGTAGGTCTGCCTTCGCGTTTGAAGTAACCGCCGGGGAACCGTCCGGCTGCGGCGGCCTTCTCCCGATAATCCACCGTGAGGGGGAAGAAATCCTGGCCTTCTTTGGGTTTGATGGCGCCCACTGCAGCCACGATGACAATCGTTTCGCCCAATTGCACCGTGACGGCGCCATCGGCTTGTTTAGCAAGCTTGCCAGTTTCGATGATGATGGTTTTGTCGCCCACTTGGGCGGTGACTCGTTCAGCCATAATAGCAAGGATGCCGCCGGCCCAGAGAAACTTCGGTCAACAGCCGGTGACCGGTTGCTGACTGAAATTGCCCCGGGGCGGCGGGTCGGTTCATACGCGCGCGGATTGAGGGTCGAGCCGCTGGACTGGTTGCGCAGGCCAGTAAACGGCAACTGGCAGCCAACCACCCGGTTGGCCAGCCAAAGAGACTGCGGGTCGCCACAGCTCGACCCGCACAGACACAAAATGGGACACTGGGCTGGCACGGTGTCGTGGGCAGCCCGCAGGATCGCAAGACACTATCGACGTAGTTTAAGCTTCTTGGTAACCGCCAAGTAGCGGTTGACATCAGTCGAATGCAGATAGTCCAACAGCCGCCGTCGCTGGCTCACCAGCATCAGCAAGCCGCGACGCGAGCTATGGTCTTTTTTGTGCTGCTGCAGATGCTCGGTAAGCCGATTGATGCGATCGGTCAGCAGCGCAATCTGCACGTCGGCCGAGCCGGTGTCTTTCTCGTGCAGACGGAACTCCTTTATGAGCTTGGCTTTATGCTCGTTCTGTCCGCTGTTTTTCTTCATTCTCTATCAACGCGACTGTGAAAATAGGCCTAGCCCACCCCGCTGTAAAGGACATTTCCGGCAAGACATGTGCGCCACTGGATGCCCGGCCCAGCGGCGGGCTCCGTGCCGACCGCCTGGCCAGCCAGGTCCACCCTCCACCCAAAGCCCAGGTTTTCCTCTAAAGCGATTGGATTGGGCTCGGCTGGATGCCCGGGTTGCTAAGGAGCCTCTGGTCTCCTGAAACCCAGATCACCTCAGGACCTATCCGTGAACCACTTCGTCCAAGGCACGTGCTTGACACAGAAGCCGGGTGGCCCGGTTGGTGTTGGCTGGAAGTTTCGGACCCAATCGCCACAGCATTGACAAGCCTTGCTCCTGAGCGGGATCCGACCCATGTTACGGCCCGGACACGCGCTGGGTCTAAGGTATGGGCCCGGTGCAAGGCAGCTGTGCAAGAGCTCAGGCGCACTGGACGGAAAGGAATTTGGAAACGGTTGGCTTGTGAGACGAGACCTAAACCGGGATTGGGCGTTGCGTAAGCGCAAACAGGCCGGACGACTGGTGGAGCTAACGTCAATTCTCCTGCTGGCTTGGGCCGGTGGCGCCTGGGCCGCCACAGGCCCAACTGAAGTTGGTTGGCCCATGTTCCGAGGCGGGCCGGCTTTGCTGGGGGTGGCACCGGCTCAACTGCCACCCAAGCTAAACTTGTTGTGGTCTTTCAAGACCCAAGGGCCGGTCAAGTCCTCCCCGGCGATAGCGCAGGGCCGGGTGTTTGTGGGCTCAGACGATGAGCATCTTTACGCTCTGGACCTGCGGACCGGGCGCAAGCTGTGGGCGTTTAAAACCGATGGGCCGATCGAGTCCTCGCCACTGGTGCTGGAGGATCGGGTGTTTGTGGGTTCGGACGACAGTGCGCTTTATGCGCTGGAGGTCGCCTCCGGCAAGTTGCTCTGGAAATACCTCACCGGCGACAAGATCGTCGGTGGCCCCAACTGGGCCAAAGCCCCCACCGGCTCGGCCCACTGGGTGCTGGTGGGTAGCTACGATAACAAATTGCACTGTGTCGATGCGGCCACCGGCAAAAGCAACTGGGTCTATGAAACCACCAGCTACATCAACGGTAGCCCAGCCGTGTCAGGAGGCGTGACAGTGGTGGGCGGTTGCGATGCCATTCTGCATGTAGTGGCGCTGGCTGACGGCCGGAAGCTAAAACAGGTCGAAGGAGGCGCCTACATTGCCGGCTCGGTGGCCCTGCAAGATGGCCTGGCCTACTTCGGCAACATGGAAAACGAGGTCCGGTGCGTGGATCTGCAGACCGGCACCAATCGCTGGGTGTATCGAGACCGACCATTTGCATTTTACTCCTCGCCTGCGCTGGCTTCGGACCGCTTGGTGATCGGTAGCCGCGATAAACGTGTCCACTGCCTGAATCCAGCCAATGGCCGTGCGCACTGGGCGTTTGCCACCCGCGCCAAGGTGGACAGCTCGCCAGTCATCTGCGGCGACAAAGTGGTAGTGGGCTCAGACGACGGCCGGCTTTACCTGCTGAGCTTGGCTGAAGGCAAGGAACTGTGGTCTTATGATTTGGGTGACGCGGTCAGCAGTTCCCCCGCGGTGGCTGGGACCCGCGTGGTGGTCGGTAGCCAAGACGGAGCAGTGTACTGTTTCGGCACCTCAAAGTAAGGCTGTCCAGCTTGAGCCGTGCTGCCGCCGGCCCGGCGCAGCTCAGTCAGGCACGCAGCGCAGCAACTCGCCCCGGCCGGTTCGGCGTCGGCCCGAAACTGCCAGTGCCTTGGGCCGGATATGCTCTGGCTTAGCCCTTCTTGACCTTCCGATATGCGCCCAGCTCGGGTGCGTCCGGGTTAACGTCCGGGCCAAAGTAGCGCAGGCACACCAGGGGTTCGGTCTCGCTGGTATTTTCGAACGTCACGCCGGCCTTGGCGCCGTCTTCCGAGCAGAAGTATTCGTCCTCGGTCAGCTCGGTGAACCGGATGAGCTTGGGGCTGTTGAGGGGCTGGCCGTTGATTTTGCCGGTGCCTTGGACGCAGATCAGGCCGTAAGCGCCGTTGTCTTTGATGGTGCATTTGACGCCGGGCTCGACCGTCAGTTCCTTGGCCGTGAAGAGCTGTTTGCCGTCGATCTTGCCATACACAATCCACCGGTCCATGAACCCTTCCTTGCTGGTATCGGCCACCGGCACCGGCTCCAAGTAGTGGTTATCCTTGAAGTTGGGGTCGGTGTTGGCCTCCCAATCCAGTTGGTCCACGATCCAGTCCAGGTCCTTGTGCCGTTCCTTGGGCATGTCTTTGACCAACAGGCTCCAAGGCACATACCGGCCCTCGACCATGCTTTGATACATGGCAAACACGTCGCTGCCCCATTGCGGCTCGTAAGTGCATAGGCTGCCCGGAGCATGCAGGATGCAGGGCCCGACCAGCCAGCCTGTGCCGGGCTTGAGCCGATACGCCTTGGACAAATCCAAAATGCCGTTGTCGCCCTTGTTCCAATCTTCCAGGCATTTGCGGACTTGTTCTTTGGTGGTGCCGGGTTCCAAGCCAAAGAACGTGTAGGGGAAATTGTTGCCGACGTTGTTGTGCTGGGGCGGGAAGTAGTAGGCCTCGGGTTTGCCTTCCTGGCCGACCAGTTTGGCTTGTTTATCGTTTTGATGCATGTGGTGGGGGATGGGCCCCATGTTATCAAAGAACTTCGAATACACCGGCCAGCGGCCGTATTTTTTCCAGATGGCCTTGCCCACCAGGGTGGCACCGCAGTCCTCGACGGCTTTGCGCAGCGTGAACCGCTCGTTGCCCACGACGCAGTAGGACAGACCCTCGTCCGGCACACGGCCTTCGTTGGCCGCCTCGGTAGTCGAGGCAAACCACCGCTCGTCAATGCCACCCCGGTGCGCGCCGTAGGCGTAGATGTCATCCGGATGCAGCTTCAGCCGCAGGCCCGGCTGCAAGAACGAGCGCGGCACCCAACACGGAGCCAACCGCAGCAAGCCACCGGTGCGGCTCAATTCAGCTTCGACTTTGGACTTGGTGTTGCCTTTGACGATTTTCAGTTCAGTAATGCTTTTCATGGTTGCGTATGTGCGTGTTGTCACCCACCAGGCCGACCTTTGAGCGGTCACGAACCCGTGGCCTTGCTGCAGGGCCGGCCTAGCCGACTCATGCTTTGAAGCCGAACAGTGGCAAAAGCTCTCCCCTCTGGCAAGCGCCGTTTGACGCCACCTCACCGAGGGCTGTGTTTGTCAATTGTCGGTTTGATGGGGGTTAAGGCGGGGAGCATGTGGACCTGGGCTGGGCTTCCCATCATCGGGAGCGGGCTCGGGCCTGGGCCAGCGGTTGGCGCAGAGCCAGCAGGCGGCTGGCTCATTGCGAGGCCACTACAGCCTTGGCGTTTGAAGCGGCGGTTGATGAGGCTTTGGTGTTTTTCTCCGCGACCTCTGACCGCTTTGGGCGGTAGGCCGGGTGCCACCTTGGCGCGTAGCACAAGGGCACAACGACTTATTTGCCAGGCATCCATGTCATGGCGCTGGTTGGTGAGGTTGCCGCAGAGGGCCTGGGATGCCTTGGGGTTTAGGTGACGCAGCACACCTGTGCCGAGGGCCTCCAGGACGGCGTGGGAGTGCGCGTTGCGGATTGGCTCACTCATGCTGTGGATCCCGCAGGGTGGGCCGGTGAAGGCACGAACCGTCTGGATGCTGGACCACCAGCCCCACATCCACGAGGCGTTGGGCAAGATGGGAGGGTAGCTCGCACGAGAAAGTGGACCAAGCTCTTGGATGCGGGTCCGAACTGCGTAACGGGGCAGTGCAGATGCAGGGGCGCTTACCGCTGAGCTGAAGGTTAGCGGAAGTGCAGGTTTGGTAACGATGAGTGGCCGATCTAGTGCAGGCCCAAGTGGACTGGAAAATGGCTCACGCCTCCATGGCGGTAGCGCGGGTGGGCTTTTGAGCCAGGCGGATCTGGCCCGCTGAACAGGGCTGAGACGGCAGCCACAGGGCGGGGTTTCGTTGGGCCCTAATCTTCCCAGTCCCAACTGAAACAAGAGCGGCAGCCTCTCAGCGTACGCCCGGGTCCTGTGGCGGTACCAGGCCGTGGTAGGGGAACACGTGCCGAGTCACCGCCGCAATGGATTGGCGCAGCTCCGGCTCGACTGCGGCCCGCTGTTGGGCGCTGACGGGCCGGACTGGGTCACGCAAGCCGCCTGCCCATTCGCTGCTGCCCAGCAGCACGCCTCCCAGCCCGGCACTGTCGTCGGGCTGATCTTCCTCGCCGGCAAAGACCCGCCAAGCCCGAGCCCACCCGCGCACGGTGTTTTCGACGTGATAACCGCCGCCGCCGGCCACCAAGACCGGCAGCTCCAACGGTAGCAGTCGCTGGATGAGCGCTGCCGGTGCGTTGTTGGTTAGCACCAAGTGAGTCAGCGGATCCCCAGCCAAGGTGTCCATGCCCAGCTCCAACACCAGCACGTCCGGCCGGTAGGCTTTTAGGATGGGCAGCACCACCTGGTCCACCGCCATCAAAAACGCTTCATCGTAGGCGCCGGCCGGCAGGCAGATATTGACATTGTAGCCGCGGCCTGGGCCTTCACCGATTTCGTGCTCGAAGCCGCCCCAAGGAAACAGGGTCTTGCCACTTTCGTGCACTGAGATGGTCAACACGTCATTTCGATGGTAAAAGGCTTCCTGCACACCGTCGCCATGGTGGGCGTCCACGTCCAGATACGCCACGCGCTTGCCCGCTGCAGCCAGCCGTTGGCAGGCCAAAACCATGTCGTTCAAGTAACAGAACCCCGCAGCGCGATCCGCTCGCGCGTGGTGAAAGCCGCCTAACAGATGGAACACCACCTCAGCCTGCCCTTGAATCAGCAGTTCGGCCGCCTTCAGCGCCGCACCACAAGCCAGCGCGCCGTAAGCGAACATGTCCTTGAACACCGGCGTGTCCGGGCCGCCCAAACCCATTTGCAGCCCTTCCACCGTGAGGTCACCTGCTGCGGCTCGTTGCAACTGCTCCAAGTAGGCTGTGGTGTGAAACTGCTCCAGCTCGGCCAGGGACGCAGGTGCGGCTGAGACCTCCTCGCGTCCCGGGCCGCCCAGCAAGCCAAAGGCCCGCAACCGTTGTCGGGTCAACCCAGCCCGGTGCGTCTTGAACGGGCAATCCGGCGGGTAGCTCATGGCCTCGGCTTCGGGCGGATACACAAAAGCTAAGCGGCGAGCGTTCATTCGCAGACCAAATTTGCTTGAGCCAGCCCTGGGCGCAATGCGCAAGCCTTACCGGCCTCAGGTAGGCCTCGTGGCACGGGTGGGTTCGATCGCGGTGGCTGGACAAGCCGCTGGTCGGGCGGGCATCTTGCTGCTGTGAAGTGCGCAGGGCATGTGGGCTGGTGGTGTGCGTTACTGGCTTGGGGCATCTTATGGGCTGGCGGCTTAGCGGGTGCACCCGCGTTGGACCCTATGGTGCAGGTGCAGGAAGAGCTTTACGAGTTCCAGCCGGCCAATAACGGCGCCGGGCCAATGTGGTGCAGCGGTTCGACCTGCTTGGTGCGAGTGGGCGATCAGCTTTGGGCCAGCGGCTTGGAAACCTTGCCTGGGGTTCCGCCGCTGAATAATTGCCGGTGGATGCTGTTCCGGCGGCATGGGGAGGGCTGGGAGAAGCTGCATGTGGACCAGACCGGTCGAACGCGGGAGCCCTGCCCCTTGGCAGCCAGTTACGACGGGCGTGTGTTCTTGTCGGCCAACCCGACCTTGGCACCGCCTGGCCAGGCTGGCGGCGGACCCGCGCGACCGGAGATTTGGCAATTTTCGACGACCCAGCCCAAAGCTCCGCCCCAGCGCTTGGTGCCGGTCTGGTCTGACACCCGAGCGTTCACGGAGCATTCGTATCGGAGCTTGGCAGCCGATGGGCCCCGAGGCGAGCTGATCCTGTTCCAAAACGTGGGCTACACTCATGCCGAATGGACGTTTTGTGACCGAGCTGGCAATTGGTCCGCCCAAGGCCGGCTCACCTGGCCGTGGGGCGCCGATTACGAGACCCCACAACCCATCCGGCTCTGCTACCCCAACGTGGCCTTGAAAGACCGAGCGGTGTATTTCTGCGGCGTCAGCGATATCCTGGAGCCACGCCGGGCTTGGCGCGAGTTCAAGAAACAATTGACCGGGCGTGATTGGGACTACGATTTTCGCCGGCTGTTCTTCACTTGGACACCGGACATTACCCGCCAGCCGTTTGCTCAATGGGTGGAGATTGCCAGTCGCGAATCGACTTGCGGCTGGATCAGCCCTGGGGACTTGTGGGTAGGGCCTGACGGCGCGGTGCATTTGGTGTGGATCGAGCGGGCTTTGGACGAACGACTGCGACCGAAGTTTTTTCCTGAAGCCAAGCAAAGCTACGCCCTCAACTACGCGCTCCTGCGCCAAGGCCGCCCCGTGCTCCGCCGCACGTTATTGGAAGCCACCGAGGACACGCCCGGTCTGATCCCGTCTGCGGCTCGATTCCACGCCACGCCAGACCACCGGTTAGTGGTTTTCTTTCATGTTCAAGGCCGCACGCCCGAAGGCCAAACCGTGTCGGAAAACCGGCTGATGGAGATTTTGCCTGAAGGCCGGCCTGGCCAAACGGTCACGGTCCGGTTTCAAAAGCCGTTCGTCAGTTGTTTCACCACCACAGTGCGCGCCGGCTCGCCACCCTGGAACCACCTGGATGTGCTTGGGGTGCGCGAAGGTGCCCCGTGGCGAATTGCCTATGCCCAAGTGGCCCTGTTCGGGTCAAAAGCCGCCGGTGGCGGTCAGGAGCCCGACCCGAGCACAGCCCGCCCTGACTCTCAGCGTTGAACCTTGGGCTGATAACGGCTCGGTGAATTAGGGGGCGCGGCGCTCCGCAAGCGCCAAAAGCAAGGTTGCATCCCGCTGCACTCTTAGTATTTGTAGGCGGTGTGCAACTGAAGTTCTGGCGCGTGGAGCTGAGGCTGGCCCATCCCTGGCGCATCGCCCGCAATCTGGATGGGCCACCGATCACTACTTACCCCGTTGTCTTTGTGGAACTGCACAGCCCCGATGGCCGCATCGGGCGCGGGGAAGCAGCGCCTTCGGAGCGCTACAACGAGACCGCCGACACCGTGGAAGCATGCATGCGGTGGGTCGATCCACGGCGGTTTTCCTTCGACAACCTGGACGAGAGCTTGTCGTGGCTCAGTGAGTTGCCATCCGGCAATGAGGCAGCCCGAGCCGCTTTGGACGTAGCCCTGGTGGACGGGGCAGCGCGCACTGCCGGCAAGCCCATCTATGCCTACTTCCGGCTCGGCTTCACCGAAGGCAAGCACCTCACCTCCTTCAGCATTGGCATCGATACGCCGGAGATGATCCAGCGCAAGGTGCAAGCGGCTGCCGACTTCCCGGTGCTGAAACTCAAGGTCGGGAGCCCACACGATTTGGAGAACTTGGCTGCCCTGCGCCAAGTGGCGCCTCAAAAACCCGTACGGTTGGACGCTAATGAGGCATGGAAGACCAAGGAGGAAGCCCTGCGGCACATCGAGGCGTTACATCGGTTCGGCCCGATCCAGTTCATCGAACAGCCCCTCCCCGCCAGCGCGCCTCCGGAAGACATGGCTTGGCTGAAGGCGCGCTCGCCTCTGCCACTATTCGCCGATGAGTCGTATCAGACCGCCCGCGACGTGGACCGATGCGCCCAAGGGTTCCACGGCGTGAATGTGAAGTTGGTCAAGGCCGGCGGACTGACCCGTGCTTATGACGCCTTGCAAGCAGCACGTCGGGCGGGCCTAAAAACCATGATCGGCTGCATGATCGAGTCCAGCCTGCTGATCACCGCCGCAGCGCACTTGGCTGAGCTGGCGGACTATCTGGACTTGGACGGCAATCTGTTGATCACTAACGACCCGTTTGTGGGGGTGCGCACGGAGCGGGGCGTGCTGTCGTTCAAAGACGCACCCGAGCCGACCGGCCTGCGCGTCAGCCCGCGCCCGCAGTAGCCTACGGCGCAACCGAGCTGCGTTGGGCAGCTTGTGGTTCAGCGGCCTGGCCATCACAGGATTGCCAGAGCAGTTCGAACAGTCGCATCTGACCACGGACGCCTTTGACCGACACCGGCGGCAGTTCACGGCATCGAGCTGCCAAAGCAGGGTCGTCTCGCGTCAAGTGTTGGTACGTGGTTTCGCCAAGGATGATTTGCCCAGGCGCCGCTAAGGTTTCCAGGCGACTGGCCACATTGACCGCATGGCCAAAGACAGTGTAGTTGAGCAGGTGCGCATCCGAGCCCATCAACCCTACCGTGACCATGCCGGTATTGAGGCTGCAGCCGATCTGTAGCACCTCCAGCAACGGCCACGGCTCCTGGCCCAGCGCAGCACGACGCTGGTTTTCCTGCGCACGGCGCTGGTTTTCCTCGGTTCGGCTTTGATTGAGCTTTTGGATTGCCTGTTGGACGGCCACAGCCGCTCGCGCGGCTGCGGCGGCGTGATGTGGCTGCGGTGTGGGCGCACCCCAAAAAGCCATGACGCAGTCCCCAATGTATTTGTCCAGCGTGCCGGCGTGGGCTTTGACCGTGCGGGCTACCGTATCCAAATACAAGTTGACCGTCTCCAATAGCTCGCGGGCCTGTTGGTCAAAGAACTGTGCAGCCGCTGCAGCGTCCAGCGCGCTACTGCGGACGTGCACCTCGGCTTCGCTCTGGCGACGGTCGGTCAGTTCGGTGAACCCGCGCACGTCCGCAAAAAACACTGTCACATCCCGGCGCGCACCGCCCAAAGCCAGCCGCTCGGTGCGGAGCAGCTCCTGCACCACGCTGGGGGCGACCAACTTGGCAAACAGCCGCTTGACTCGCCGTTGTTCGCTTTGCTCGAACACGGCGCGCCAACTTACCAGCCCTATGTGGGTGAGCAGTAATCCAGCTCCGGCCGGCCAAACTATCGGAATCCAATAATTCTGGCACACAAACACCCACGTGGCCCCGGCCACAAACCCCGCCAAAGCCAAACCCATCGCGGCGGTGGCCCAGCCTACCGACAATCGCCCGTTCAGCCCCACGGCTATTGCCCACAGCGCCAGGGTCAGGAGCAAGCTCACGCTGCGAGTAGCTGGGCGGATGAACTGGCCGCTGATGAGCATGTTGGCCACGTTCCAATGCGTGCTGGCCAACAGAGTGCGGCTGGCCAGGGGCGTAGCACCCAGGTCGGTCAAATTACTGCCGGTGGCCGCTGAGCCTACGGTGACCAAGGCGCCGCCGAATCGATTCGTCAAACTGTCAGTCTGGCCCGTTTGCCGGAGAAGATCTTGCAGCAGCAGATGTTCGATATTGGCTTGCACCAAGCGGGGGTCGTTGGGCAGCACACGCCAGTTGATGTAGAACCGATTCTGCGAGTCCAGCGGGATCACCCGCCTTACTCCGCCCGGCCCCTGAAGAATGATTCGACCCGGTTCGATCAACGCCTGCTCCACGTCCAACCCCAGAGCCACCGCCGCCAGCACAATGCCCATGTGCCACACTCGGCGCAGGGTGTAGGCGCGCTCCAGCCGGGTCAGGCCGGAATTGGTGTGTCCGGTCAGATCTTCCCATCTGAAGTAGCCCTCGGCATCGATCGGCACAGTCAGTTGCGGTTGGCCGGTGGCAGGGTGGAGGAACTGCACCTGGCGCGGCTCCAGCACCACTTTGCAGTTGTACTTGTGCGCAAGCTGCCTGAACAGGGGATTCCAGAGCCGGTAAGTCTTGAAGGCTGGCACACGGCGCAGCACCCCATCGGCATCAGGCGTGTGAGAGATGTCGCCGATAGCCAGTGCGTTGGTCTGGAACAGCAGGGCCGGCACCACCTCTTGTTCGGCCGCCAAGATCACGTTGCTAGCCTGGCGAAGTTGCTCGGCGAAGAACTGGTCCGAATCCACCCGCTTGCCATCGGGCAACTGCACCGGCGGATGGTCCGGACGCAATTCACCAAACAGGATGTCCAACGCCACCGCTTGGGCCCCCTGAGCGTGCAGCTCGCGAACGAGCCGACCGTAAATGTGCCGCGGCCACAATAAGCCGTAGGATTCGCCCAACAGCCGGCCTTCACCCAGCCAGTAAAGGCTATCGTCATCTATACCCACAAAGGCCAGGTTGGTGGCCAGCGGCTGAGCCACGCGGGCGGCCTGCCGCATCCGCCAATCATAGCTGAGCCACTCTAGACGTTGGACGAACTGAAAAACCGGTAGCTGGTCCTCAACCAGTTGGCCTCCGATAGCTAGGCCGAGCGCCGTCATGGCAATACCCGCTCCGGCGAGGTTGGCTCGGCCTACAGCCATAACCAAATATCGCAGCAGCCCAAGGCCAACCCTTGGGCTGCTGGGCGTGTCCACTTCTAAGACGGTCTGTCTGGTACCGAGCTAGCGCTAAGGTTGGTGCGGCGACACCGCCGGGTACGGGTCGCGGCCTGTAACGGGATCCCTGAACATGTCGATCGCCTCTTCAAACGATTCGGCGCCTCCGGGCAGCAACTTGTTGTTCGGCAAGGGCAAGGCTTCGCCCCACCGAACGCCGATGGTCGGTTCGATGGTGACAGTTGGGGTCTGCGGCGGCGCACCCGCTTCAGGTGCGCCTACACCTGGCGGTCCCACAATCGGCGGCGCAACCACAGCGGGTGCACCCGGCACAATGGCGGCAAACTGGTCGGTAACCTCGCGGATCAGGTCTTCCGGTGCCCGTTTGACCCCTTCCAGCGGCGAGAAATAGACCGCAGGCGGTGCCACCAGCGTGTATGGGGTAGGCTGTTGACCTGCCGGCACATACACAAAGATCAGTGTGCCGTCCAACAGCACAATGTAGGAATTGGAGCTGATCCGGCCTTTGGTGCCCCGAATGCCGGCCACCCCGTTGGGCACCTTGATTTCGTATTTGGAAGCAGCCGACAGCTTACCCACATTGAACAACAACGTGCCTTGGGGCAGGTTCAGCTGCACTTCCACGACCGTATCAGCTCCGGTATCGGTTAGGGCCAGTTTGTCCAGCGCCAGGGTCGAGTTTTCAATCAGCCGCACGACCCCTGCGCTGCTGCCCAGGAACAGGTCCACCGACGAGTCGCCACCGGTCTTAATGACGGTGCCTGGGGCAAGGACTGCGCCGGTCTTTAAGGGAAGGAACGTCGTTCCGTCCGTGGAATAGGTGGCGGTGCCTCGAATAGCGCGCACCACCGCTTTGCCCGGCTGCGGCTGGGCCAGCAGCGGGGCGGTCCAACACACTGCAATAGCTACACTGAACCACGCTACCCGTTTGCTCAGGGGGTTTTTAGTTGGCTTCATAGTCGTCTATAGTCTCAGAGTTCGTCCGTGTCTCGCGCTCAAAAACTAAGAATTGGGCCTTAAGTGTCAACGGTTAATGTGCGGCTGTACCCTTTGGCAGCCCCACCGGCTAGGGCCCTGCCAGCCGCCACTCATCTCAGCAAGTTGCACGCCAAATTCCATCTGCGGCGGCCCGCAACCCCAGGTGAGCTATTGTGGATGGGATTGGTTTTGGGTCCGTTCTTCAATAATCCGCAAATAATTCGCCGCCACGGGATTATCCCGGGGGTAAAGGCGTAAAGACCGTTCTAACCACTGCTTGGCTTGGGCGTAATCACCCACTTGCACGTGATGCCACCCCATGTAGGCCACGGTATAGTAACCGTTGGGGTCCACCTTCAGGGCCGCCTTAAACGCTTCCTCAGCTTCGGTATGCCGGCCCAGCCAGTCCAGACACCGCCCCATCCCCACGTGCGGCAGCGGGTCATGCGGATTCGCCGCAAGGCTGCGTCGGTACCACTCAATGGCAGCTTCAGCCAACCAGCGGTAGCCTGACTGGCCTTGGAAGCTGAGCTCACGCAGAATCTCCCCGACCTCGTAAGCGGTGCGCGGGTTACGGGGCTCGATAGCATGGGCTTGCCGCAGTGCCGCCAGCCGGCCCTGGATGGTGCCAGCCCGGTCAGCGCGGGCCAGCCACCGCGTTTCCCAAGTGGCTTGGAAGGCGTGCAACCCAAGGAAGCCCGCCCCCACCCACAACACCACGGTCAGTAGCCCCCGCAACGCCCAACCCACTGGCCGCCAGTAGCGCTCGGTTGCGAAGCGGAAGTGGCTGCTGATCAGCGCCAACAGCGTGGTAGCCAGTAGGGCATTGGCCGGGATGTGCATGTTGAAGTCCGACCATGAGTGGATCAAGATGGCCACCAGCCCCAGCGTACCGCCTATGACCAGCGCGGTTCGGTTGCTCTGTTTGACGCCCAAGTCGCTGGGGGCCCGTTGCACATACCGCCAACTGCGCGCCAGGTCGGTGAAGAACAACACCCACACCGCCAGCATCAGCCCACCACCCACCAGTCCCCAATCCACCAGCGTGTTCAAGTAATCGTTGTGCACTCGGATTGGGCGGAACTGAAGGTCAAACTCCGCAGGCCGATACTTGAAATAGTGCACGTCAAAATGGCCTGGGCCCAGCCCCAGCCACGGATGTTCGCGCCACATGGCCCAAGCCGGCTTCCAAATTTTCCAACGGAGGTCTTCAGCCCAGGCGGCTGCCTCCAGGGCCTCGGAGCGGCCGGGGCTGAATCGGCCTTTCCAAACAAACAAGCCGGCCATGCAAACCAGGACCGCGGCAATCAGCAGCCCTTGCAACCGGTAACCGCGCTGCCGCACCAGCCAGCCGACCAGCAGCGCTAAACTCATCCCGGCAGCGATCCAACCGCCGCGCGACACCGTAGCCACTAGGCCCACGAAAATCCCCAACGCCGCATAGCCTATCAGCACCTTGGCCAGTGGCTTAAACCGGCTGGTCAACGTATAAGCCAGCGCCAAAGGCAGCACCATCTCCAGGTAACCAGCCAAGTGGTTGGGGTTAATGAATGTGGCCGACCCGCGCTTTCGATAGATCAACGGCTTGGACGCACTCCAGATGTGGTCGGCACCGGTCACAAACTGATAGAAGGCCATCATCGCCAGGCCCAACCCCAAGAACACCACCGCCAAGCTGACCACGCGATTGAGCCGTTGGCGATAGAGGTTGTGCAGCACTACAAAATACAAGGCCCCATACACCAACACCCGAAGCAATTCCTGCCGCGCCACATATTCCACCTCCGCAGTCGCATACCGCACCACCCCATAGCCCATGAAGGCCAGGATCGCCCAGTTCATCGGCGGCCAGAACAACCGGTGCTCCGGATTGAGCCAGAACCGCCCCCACCACAGCAGCAGCGCCACGACCGTCAACCACAAAACCAGCACAAACTCCGACAGCCGAACCGCGCCGAAAGCCAACGGGCTGTAGAGCAGGATCGCCAGCACCACGACCATGATCGCCCACCTACACCACTGGTCCAATTGTTGGCGATCCATACGCAGTTTCAGGTCAGCGCGCCGTGCTCAGTTTGGCGATCAGGAGCCAACGGCCAGGTCGGCTTCTCAACCCAGGAAATCACGCGGGTCGGTGATCCGGCCCGTCAGAGCGCTGGCCGCCACCGTGGCCGGCGAAGCCAGATACACTTCCGAGTCCCTGTGCCCCATGCGGCCTGGGAAGTTGCGGTTGGTAGTGCTGATGCAGCGCAGCGGCTGGTTCACCCGCCCGAATGTATCCAACGGCCCTCCAAGGCATGCGGCACAACTAGCATTCTCGGTCATCTGCACCCCCGCTTCGACCAGCAACTCCCAGACCGATTGCCTGCCCCAGTGCACCGTTTGCAACTGACGCACCACTTCCGGTGTGGCCGGCACACCGAAGGTGTCAATGACCACCCGTCGGCCCCGTACCAAACGTGCAAACTCCACAAAGTCGCTGGTCTTGCCTCCGGTGCAGGAGCCAATGTAAGCCCGGTCCAACTTGATGTCGCGCAGCTCACGGGCTTTCTTGCGCCGGCCAGGGTCTGGATGACACGCCACAGTGGGCTCCAGCTTCGACAAGTCCACCACCAGCTCCGCGATGAACGCTTGGTCCGCATCCGGCTCGACCGGTTCGTAAGCTTGCGGGGTGCCGTTGAGCCGGGTGCGCGCCTCGACGTATTCGGCTGTGCGGCCGTCAAAGGGAAAGATGCCGTTCTTGGCGCCGGCCTCGATGGCCATGTTGGCAATGGTCATCCGATCATCCATTGATAAGGTGGTTACACCGGGCCCCTCGAACTGCATGGCCCGGTAGGTCGCACCATCAAAGCCAATCTCGCCGATGATATGCAGAATGATGTCCTTGGCCATCACACCCGGTTGCAGCCGACCCTCCAGCCAGAAGCGCATCGTGGCCGGCACCTTCAACAACAACTTGCCGGTGCCCAGCACAAAGGCCGCGTCGGTATTGCCGATCCCGGTGGCAAACTCGTTGAACGCACCTGCCATGCACGTGTGCGAGTCGGTCCCAAACAACACTTCCCCGGGCCGCGTATGACCTTTCTCCGCCAGGGCAGTGTGGCACACCCCGGCGTAGCGGGTGCCGTACTGGCGCCGCAGCGGCCCCTGTGCCGGGTCATAGTGCCAACTGCCCTTCGGCTCGTCCACCACATCGTAAAAGTAGGTTATCCCCTGCTCCCGCACGAACTCGCGCAAGATGTCCACGTTCCGATTGCACTTCGAGTCGGCAGTGAAAATGTAGTGGTCGGGAATGATGACCACGCGGTCCTTATCCCAAACCTTGGCGTGCCGGCCAAACTCGCGGTAAAAAACGCCTATTGTGCCCGGGCCGCACACGTCGTGCGTCATCAGGACATCGGCCTTGACCCAGATGTTGTCCCCGGGCTGGACATGCGCTTTGCCTGAGGCGCGAGCCAGGATCTTCTCGGTTAACGTCATCCGCACGCAAGCTACCGGAGCGGGGTTGCGGCTGCAACTGACGAAAAACCTGCCTGCGTCAACCCCGGCGCTGATTCGACAACAACCCCGCAATCGACCAAGGGGGTTGACCACACCGAGCGCCAGTGGTCTATGCGCCCCTGTACCAGCCATCGAGCGTAACCGGAAACGGCAGCCCCCGGTGCACCAACCCTCGTCGAAACGCTGCAACCCTGCCGAGGCCCCAAGCGGCCTAACGTTCGCGTTAAGAACTGCTCTCAGCCCTAGCCTGATAGCCGAAGCAGGTGGCTCCGAGTCCGATTACCAGCCTTTCAGGCCACGAACTGCACCACCGACCCAGTCGGCCGCCGAGCGCCAGGCGCCGCAGGCCCATGGTGCGTCCGCAGGTGGGACCGCCAGCTCAAATCCGAAGCTTGAAGTGGTGGAATCGAGAGGTGTCCAGCACGGGGTTGACCACGCCGTTGTGCCCAGTCTCCCCCGGGCGCCTCCCCTCGTCGAACCGGCCATATGGAGTTCCCCAAGCCGTTTGTGCCCCAGTCGCCTCGCCCATTAGCAGCGCCAATGGGAAGGGAGTGAGGTTAAGGCGCAGGCACGCAGAAAGAACTGCGCTGGGCATGCGCGACGGGTTCAGCGAGGCGGAGTCTGATCTGCCCGTTTCCGTGTTAGATGCGGCTGCGTGTGGGCTGGTGTCGCTCAATAAGCCGCCCGCAGTGACCCTGGGGGGCTGACCTTGAGCGCAAGCTCCTGCTGATGCGAGCTGGCTCGAATTTGGTCTTGCATCGGGTTATGGTCGAGGCCGAGATGAACGTGAAGGAAGTCAGCCATAGTCTGTACGAGGCCGCACGGCTCTGTCTCTGGGCGCCGGTGATCGTTCTGCCACTCCTCAGGCAGGCTCTGCTGGCAGCCTCCGAGGTTCAGCAGCCGGTGCCACGGTCCAAAGGTTACGTGTGGTTCCAAACCGGCTTTGAAGAGCCCGACGCTCGCCAGGGCTGGAGTGGGCCGGTGCGGTTTGAGCCCGGTTGGCAAAGCGCTCAAGCGTTGGCGATCGAGAACCGGCCCGGCT
>Ga0078972_1004963_pt1 | contig 34914 bp, 38 predicted proteins | sample YelNatPaOPGAMG01_FD_67568 | JGI IMG/M metagenome (GOLD analysis project Ga0078972, IMG submission 67568) | Hot spring thermophilic microbial communities from Obsidian Pool, Yellowstone National Park, USA - OP-RAMG-01 (SPADES assembly) (version 2) | ecosystem: Environmental > Aquatic > Thermal... | reverse complement strand
TCAGCTCTGGCCGGGCAGCAACCCAGTCCCTCTGATTGCCCCGCCGCCGAAGCGTCGACGTCTGGAGCCGCCCCGCGCCGAGGTTGAACGTGAAATCCACGATGGCAGCGAGCCGCCCCTCTGGCTCGGTGGCCAGCACCGGGCAATAGCGCAGCGTTGCTGCCAGAGCCGTTTGCAGGTCGTGCGCCAGATAGACCTCGGCTTCTGCCTCCGTGATCGCTGGATGCGTCGGGTCACACAGATGTCCGTAGCCAATCGTCCAGTAGCCTGCTGGGCAGATGTACGGGTGTGCGCGGCCGGGGTCAGCCCTCGGCACTCTGTGGAACCCTTCGAAGCGCTTCGCCAGCTCGATGGCCGTTTTCGGCAGCTCGGTCATGACCGCACCCGGTCGAACACGCGCCCCAGGAACCAGAAGTTCAGCACCCCGGCCCAAAGCGCCTGATCGGCTTCCGTCCAAGCGTGAAGGATGGCCGTTCCCCAACCAGCACCAGCGGCTACGGCAGCTGCAAACGCCGCCGTCTTGGCTGCGCAGTACAGCGCCATGAACCAGTAGGTGATGACGGGCCGCACACTGACCGACAAGGCATCAGCCCAGCGCACGCCAGTTTTCTCGCCCTGAGTGCGAACGGCTTCGCGCAGCGCCTCGATGGCCCCGGTGTTCCACGCTGCATCGGCCCCGGCGCCGATCTCGGCCATGCGCTGGGCGCCGCGCAGCTTCTCGAACTCCAGCGCTTTGTCCTGCATGGCAAGTTCGTGAGCCCGCTCGCCTTTGCGGTCGATCCATTTCAGGATCTCCGGCGCCAGACGAAAGGCCCCGCCGAGGAGGCCGCCCAGTAATGTCTCGATCATTGCGCGCCTCCCATCAGTTTCAACTTGATGGCGGCCCCCACCAGCAGTGCGGCCAGGATGCCGGTGGTCACGACCTTGATGGTGGTCTGCCAAGCCGTGCGCCGGGCATCGCGCCAGGCTTCGAGCAGGTCGCGCAGTTCACGGATGTCTCGTGCTGCATGACCGTTCTCCAGGCCAAGATGGGTCAGGACACGTTCGGCTCCGCGTTCAGCGGCGCGGTCGAGCAGCTCGTCGAAGTCCTCCCGGCGCAGCAGGAGCATGTTCTCGACGAGCGCAGGCTTTTGTTGTTCGGGTTCGGTCATGGTGGTCTCCAAAAATGCGAAACCCGCCTGATGCACGTGGCACCAAGGCGGGTTCAGGGGTGATCAGGAAGATGGAATTCAGATTTCGATGATCTCCAGCGTCAGGCTCGGCGCGACACCTTCGATGACGTCATCGCGCACGAACACCCTCTGGCCGATGGCGGCGCTGCCGCGTGCGCGGATCAAGCCGCCGCCGGGCAAGGCAACGGTCACGCCGCCCGCAACGACGCTGACCACCGTGCCCGCCTGCAACGGCGGTTCGGGGATGAGCTGGCGGAACTGTTCGTAGAGGTTATGCATGGCTCTGCACTCCCAGCGTCTGCCAGACCTCGGGCATCCCGGCCTCGATCTGCGTCGAGCGCACGAGGCCAAGCCGTGTCACGCTGCCGTCGTGGTACTCGACGAAGGCCCCCGGCTCGATGATCCCCGTCTCGGCCAGCACCGGCAGGCGCAGGCTCACCTCAATCTGGCGCCCGGTATCGGCCAGCACGGCGATGCCTCGCTGGCGCGCCGCAGCGGCTCCGGTGATGAGCGCGTCGACCACCATCGGGGCCAGCACATCCCCGGCAGTACCCGCCCGGGTCACCTGCCCAAGCACACCGACGTCCTGCCCGGACACGAACACGCGGTTGTAGCCGGGCTTCTCCACCCAGCGCAGGGACTCGCGGGCGACGGCATCGACGGGTAAAACGAAGTCGGGCGTGACGGTGCTCCATTCCCACGGCGCGATCGGATACCGGTGGCGCACGCGGATGCTCTGGTCGGACGGATGCGGGATCAGGTAACCCCCGGCGGCGCTGGCAATGGCAACCAGGGCTTCCATCCAGGTGCCTTGCTGGGTGAACACCCCGGCCGGAACATTCCAGTCGGTCAGGCCCCAATCGATGTTCCAGCCCAGCGGGATGCCGTTGTGGGTGAGCACGTCGTCCATCAGCTGCCGCGCCGTGCGCGCCTGCGGCTGCTGGAAGTTCATCACCGGCGCGTAGGGGGCGGCCAGCACGGCGTTGCGCCCTCGTCCCGAGATGCGGATGCTGGCGTCGCCGAACACTCGCTCGCGGCTGATACTCTCGGCCAGCACGCGGAAGGTTGTGCCGTTGACGCTGGCGACCAGTTCGACCGGGCCGCCGTTGCTACCTGGCGCAACCAGGCTTTCCGCAGAGGCAGGCAGTTGCGCATCGAATCCCCACGTCCAGGACGCGGCGTCGAGCGACAACGAGAGATTGAACACCGGCACGGGCAAACCATCGGGCAGCCGGTGCAGGGTCACGTTGTTGATCACGAAGTAGACCCTCCGGATGGGAACAACCACCGGCTCGCTATCGGGCGGGTCGGTGTGGTTTTCGCAGAAGAACAGCAGGTGGGCACTGGCCGGAGCCAGCGCAGCGAATAGCAGATGACCGCTCGGCGTGTAGCAGCGCGGCGGTTCGGGCGGCTCGGGGATCACCCACACGCTGATGCCGGGCGGTGGCGGCATCGCGTCCTGGTACCGCCCGCGCCAGCCCACCGGTCGGCGGCTTGCGCTCTGGAAGTCCGTGCCCTGGCGCTGCGTCAGCGGTCGGGCGTTCTGCCAGAGGGCGAGCCGACCGGCGCGCTTGCTGCGGTCACCGTCGTGATGCGCGAAGTGCGTGGCGTCGCGCAAACGGGTGGCGTTCTGGAACACGCCCGTCCGAATCTGCGCGATGGGCGTCGCGTTCTCGTGGGCGAACCCGGTTGCGCCGTGCAAGCGCGTCGCCTGCTGCTGGCCGGTGCGCCGCAGCAGCGGCGCGGCCACCAAGATTGGCGGCAGGCGGTGCGCGATGCAGTGAACCGACAAAGCCCCACGCTGCCACGCCGCACCCCAGCCTGCGGGCGTCGCCGTCGCATCCTGCTGGCGCTGCGCTGCGCCGTCCTCGCGCTGCTCGGCCTGCTGCCACGCGTGCGCCGTCTGGCCTACCGTCGGGCGCTGCGTGTGCGATGCGTACCGCACCTCGCCAGTGAACACGACACCTGGCAGGCTCGCCCCTTCGGTGAGCGGCACGCTCGGCCGCAGCACCAGCGAACGCACACTCGGGCGAGGCAGTTCCGCCAGCAGCTCGGCGCGCGCAGGCGGGATGAACTTGATCGTGGCCGCTGGCCACGGCAGCGCGGCAATGATCGTCAGATCATTGCGTGGCGCGACGAAGTTCGCACCGAACAGCAGGTTGGCGTCGGTGGCGGCCGGGCGGTCGAACAGCAGATCCGTCTGCGCCGATTCGATATCGGCCATGTGTCACCCCAGCACCGCCGACACCATCCGCGCATCGCCGCCAAGGTACAGATTGGTGGAGGCCAGCTTGATGTCGCCATCACCGTCGGTGCCGCTGCAGTCGAGATCAAGCGCGGTGACCTCGTTGCCATTGACGAGCCGCGCCCAGGTCGCCACGCCGGTTGCCGTGATCAGCCCGTCCTCCTGCTGGGTGAGCGTGAGCAATCCGCCCGAGATCGTGCCCGCAGGCTTGGTCAGCCGGATCTCGACGAGCATGGCGCTCCCCGGCGCCGTGGCCGGGGTGGCGGGACGCGTTCCGCCGTAAATGCGCAGCCGCGCGGGCTCCGGCCCGGCATCGAGGAAAGCGAGCGTGCCGGCGAGCCGCGCCTCATTGTGTTCGACAGTGATCGCAACGGTCATGGGATCGGCTCGGGCTTGAGGTTGTCCGCGATCACGGCGCGGTACAGATGCTTGTGGTCATAGCTCACCACGGTGTAGCGCTGGGCAGGGTCGATCAACTCGAAACGGTAGTTGCCGGAGGCATCGCTCCAGGTTTCGGCGACCAGGACATTGGCGTTCTGGCTGATGAGCTGCACCCTCGCTACCCTCGGCTGGTCGGGTTGCCCCTTCTCCTTGACCGTGCCGGCGATGAAACCGTTGCCACTGAAGTGGATGTCCTTGCGACCGTTCGGAATCGGATGGAATTGCCAGTCGTAGCCACCGCCTCGGTTCCACAGATTGCTTGACGGGCTGTTGAGACGCGACAGGTCGACCTGGGCATTGACGCCGATGTTGGCGGCGGTATTCGGCGGCACCGAGGTCGAGCCCCCGGCCAGCCTCAGCAGATCGTCGTCGGCGTTCACGCCCACGGTCGCGGGGAACGCGGGCAGACCGGATGGCATGTCGCCCGCGATGGCGTGGATGCGCGCCGAGGCCCCGTACAGAAACACACCCGGGATCAGCTTGCCCCGGTAGGTGGCATCGATGACCTGGAACATCAGCACGCCGTCGGCCTTGAACTGGATCAGACGTGCCCACGGCACGCCGTTGGCATCGAATGCACCGCAGATCACTTCGCAGCGCAGGATCATCCGCTGACCGACGGTGAAGGTCGGGGCGACATCGGCCACGCCGGCGATGGGCTTCGCTCCGTCGTTGATGGTGACGCCAATCTGTGCGCTGGTCCCAAAGCTGCTGTTCCAGGAGGAAACGGACCACGAGCCGTCGAGATGCGCGAAGCGATAGCCCTCGGCACCGTTGCCCGTCGTCATCCACAGGCCGATGTGCTTGCGGCCACTGGGGTCGGACAGCAACTCGATGTCGGCCTCAAACCAGAAATCGCCGTTGGCGGCTTCGTTGAAGCGCAAGATCGACTGGTTGTTCGACGCCGAGATGTCGATGGCCTGCTGCGCGCTGTTATAGCTGGCGGACATGCTGCCGAGCGCCGTGGTATAGCCATTCGCCGGTGCCGTGGCGAAGGTGTCGTTGAGCGGGTAGCTCACGGCTCACCTCCACGGGCCGGTGATGTCGAAGGCGACCTGCGCACCTTCGGCATCATTGCTGTACTGCGTCCGCACCAACAGGAACCGCTTGCCTGCCTGCCCGACCACGTTGTCCACGATGGTCTGGTCGCTGTATGGCCGGTCCTGCGGCATCCACAGCATCCCAGGCATGATTCCGCGCATGTGGCCATCCTCTTGCCGCACGTAAGTCGGGAGCAGCCACAGGCTGTAGTCGGCACCGTTCGGAAACGGCATCGGCCCGCGCCCGCAGACCTGCTGGCCGTTGTTGGTGTTGAGCGACGTCAGCCCGAACCGCACCGGATTGCCAAGCTGCGTGTGGTTGCGCAGCAGCACATGGCCGTAGAAGTCCAGCGAGGCGACCAGGGATGCACCACCGTAGTCGCCCGGGTAGCTCATGTACTGGCTGTTGTTGCTCCAATAGAGATCGTGCGCGGCCAGCACGGTGGCGTAGTTATCGCCAGGCTTGAAGCTCGTGATGTCGCCAAAGCAGTAGCTGTTGCGGCCGTACCAGTTGTACCCCGCAGCATTGGTGACGAACAGGTAGAACAGCCGGTCGTCGCCGATCAGGACCCAATTGCGGTTGCCGCCGCCGCTGTCCCCGTAGGTGTCGTAGCCACCCTGGCGCGCGTGGTACCACTTGTACCATCCCCACTGGTTGGCCTGAACCTGCTTCCAGTTCTGCGTCGGGTTGTTCGGGTCATAGGGGGCCTGGGCGCCGACGATGGTGTCGATGTCGGCCAGGTCTTCAACGATGCCGACGTTGGCCCATTTGGCCCAGCCCGTCGTGTAGCCCGGCGTCTTGAGGCTGTTGTCGATCAGCAGAAGGTTCTGCGGGGACTGCGGGTTCCTGCTGCGGTAAGCGGCCTTGTGGGTCGCCGAGAAAGGCTTCTCCCAGCCCAGCGGTGCGACCTTGGCCGAGAGACTCGTCGCCGTCGTGGCCGGTGATGCGGGCGTGCCGGTCACCGCGTAGGTGAAGGTGGTCGTCGTCGCGGTCAACACACGGAACTGCCCGTTGTACTCGGGTTGCTCGGCGCCCGCGACCTCGACCACCTGGAAAGGCCGGTAGGCGTGGCCCGAGGCAATGGTGGCCGTGGCGACGCCGTCCGCAAAGGTCAGCGAGTCAATGGCCTTCAAGGCAAAGCCGTTGACGAGGCAGGCATCGAGCATCGTCACCAGATCGCCCCAGTTGTTGCTGATCTGGGGCGCGCCGGTCATGCCGCTGTTGAAGTATTTGACGGTGAGGTCAGCCATGGTATGGATTCCTTCTGATCAAGGGGTGTCGACGTCGCCGCGAATCAGCAGCGTGAAGTGGTCGTCGGGCACGGACTCCGGCCCCTGCTGGACGGTGCGTACCACCCACACCGGGAACTGCGCGCCGATGGTGTTGAAGCGCAGCACGTTGCCGGTGGCCCAGCCATTGCCCCAACCGAGCGCGGGCAGACGGAAGTACGGGACGCCAGTCGCGGGATTGATGGGCGCGCAGTCGGTGCTGGTGTTGCCGGTGGCGATCACGCCAACGTTCTCGCCGATGACCTCGAACGAAGTGCTGTTGGTCATCCGCACCACCCAGCGCTCGGTGAGCGCCCCACGATTGGTGACCGTGATCGGGTATTGCGTGTGGTTGAAGGTGGCCGTCGCGGCGCTGCCGACGGGTTCATCCGACCAGCTGCCGTTCCAGGTGCTCTGATCGAACACGAGGTTCACGCGGGCGAACAGATCACCGGCCACCAGCGCGCTGGACACGAAACTGCCAGACGCGGGGTCGCCAGGACTCGCCAGCGGATAGGCGTGCGTAAGAGGCCGCGTGAAGCTGATCTCGCCGTTGATCTGCACGTCGCGCACCACGGCCATGTCCTCGACGCGGTGCTCGATGGTCACCGGCTGGCTGTAGCCGGAAACATCAGTGAACGACACCGTGCCGGCTTCCAGGTCCGTGGTGTAGCCGCTGTGGATCACCACACCATCGTGGCCGACCACCCGCACGCGCGACAGGCGCACCCGGCCGCAATCGATGGTCTGCCCGTTGCTGACCGATGCCGTGATGCGACCGGTGTGGCCGACGACGGCGAAGCCACCCGGCCGGAAGATTGGCACGCGGCCGTCGCTGGGCAGGCGAACCGGATCGATGCCCAGCAACGCAGCATCCAGGGGCAGATAGCTGTAGGCCACCGCGCTGTAGCGCACGCTGGAGGCTGCGACGGGCTCGGGCCGGAAGATCTTGCCGTCCGGACGGACGTTCTCGGCATCGAACCAGGGTTCACTCTCGTTGCCCGCCGCCGTGACCACGGTGCCAAAACGCACGCGCACGAGGCCGGTGTCGTAATCGACGCTGCCGATGACGCCAGACGCGCTGATCGTGCCGTCGATGCCTGCCGTCACGGTCTGCGTGCCACCCACCGCGCGGGCGAACTGGATGGACAGCGATCCCGGGCGCAGCGGTGCGGCACCGGTGCGGAACACGTATTCGCTGGAGATGTTCTCGCCGACCGTGGTCACGCAACTGGCGCGCGTGATGCTGTTGGTAGCGCCCGCCGACCACGAGGTAAGCGTGACGTCGCCGGAGAGGTAGTTGATCGAGCCGCGCGTCACCCAGCCGCTCGGCGTGAACTCGCGCAATGTCCCTTGGCCGTTGTCGCCCCAGGGCTGCGCGCCGGGGACGGCAAGCAGCACGGTGCCGGTCACCACTTGCGCGTTCACGCCCGGCACCAGCCGAAACGACGGGCTGAACGCGAACGTCTCGCTGTGGTTGCTGGTGGAGCCCGCACTGTTGTAGCGCAGCTTCACGTAACCCGATTCGTCGTTCGGGTATAGAGACGGCGCGTTCACGTAGGAAATGCCGCTATAGTTCAAGCGCCATCTATAGCCTGAGGCGGTTCGCGACGCCGTGTAGTTCGGACGTGGAATCTGGACGGTCACATCCGGGTTGAAGACTACTTGACCCGTCGTGTAGTTGACCGTGCCGATGTTGCTGCCGTTCAGAACGACGTTGCCGTTACCGTCATCACGGGCGATCTGGGTCGGGTCACTCCACCAAGGAATGCCCATCTCGTAAATTTGAGTCCACGTATAAGTGCCTAGAACCGACGTGTCGGTCAGCGTATTCCACTCGATCTCAAGCGACCCTGGTTCGATGGAGCCGAGCGTCGCGGTCACCGGCAACCGGCCCTGACCGTTGCGCGATGGGTGCGCGAAGGTGTCTTCCTGCTTTGGACCTGCGACATAGCTCACAGTCAGCTGTGAGCCGACTGGCGGTAGCACGTTGGGCGCAAATTCAATTCGGTTCTGCGCGACGTACAGATTTCCAGTGGCATCGCCGCTGAGCACGCCAGACGTGGAGGCTGACGCGGTGCGCGTGCCCGTTCCACTCTCGTTCGGCCAAGTGATGGTGAGCGTCCCCGGTTGCACGCTTTTTCCTGCTGGTGGTGAAAGCGCAAGTGACTGCGACGCCTTGAGGACTGCTGACGGATGCTGCGTCTCCTGCGTCGGCACGTTCCAGGTCAGGATGAGCGATGACCCGACGTCGGGAAGCGCGCCCAGGGTCACGACGAACGCACCGGTGTTCTTGTTGAACGTGCCCGCGCCGTAGCTGGCATCCAACCCCTTGAGCGTGCCGTTGCCGCCATCAGACAACACGTACCAGCGCCCCTGCGCCATGTAGCTGATCGACAGCGTGCCGGGCTGCGGCACCGGATTGACCGTGCCGACGTAGGACTGGCTGCGCGACTCCGGCGTGACCGGAATCTCCGAGCTCTGCGGCGCACGCTGCAATTGAGCGGCAGGCGTGTACGTGACGTTCTTGGTGTTCGACATCGAGCCGGCGTTGAGGCTCAGAATGCCGTTGGCGTAGTCGATGGTGCCCAGCGTGCCGCTGGCTGTCTTGAGCAGCCCCGCGTCGTCGAAGATCGTGATGCCATCGGTCTGGATGGTCAGCGACCCCGGCAGACAACCGCCAGGAAGATTGAACTTGATGGTCGTCGTCCAGGCGTGGCTCGCCGTGTAGCTGACCGGCGCCGCACCGGGCACGGGCAGTCCGGAGGCCGCATACGGCGGAACGAAAGAGATCGGCGTCTCGGTCTGGGCGCTGGGCACCAGCTGCGTGTAGATGGACGCGCCCTTGATCGTGAAGTCGCCCACATGGGCCGCTTGCGTCAGCGGCACCACGCCGACGTAGGTGCCCGCGTCCGCCACGACCGTGTCGCGCACGCGGGTCGCATTGGCTGCCCGCGTGAACGTGCGGCTGGCCGGGGAGCCCGTGAAGTCAAAGCGCAGCGCGTCGCTGAGGGAGACGGTGACGACCGCTGCCTTGTAGTCCTGGTCGGTGTTGTAAGTGAAGCTGCGCTCGACCACGGACACGGCAGTGGCCCGGATGTACTGCTCCTTCTGCGTGGGCAGCCCTTCGTTCTCGATCAGGACCAGGGTCTGTCCGACGTTGGGCACGGCGTCGCTCAGGCGCTGGAAGAGCTGGATCACCCGCTGGCCCGCGATGTGGTTCTCGAAGAGATACCCGGCCCACTCCGGCCCTTTGTTGAGGTAGGCCTCGATCCGGGTCTGGGCCTGCTCGCGGGTGTCAAAGGTCTTGCGGGTGGAAAACAGCGTGACGCTGACGCGCTCGTCCTGCGGCGGCTCGGCCACGATCACGTTGGCCCCGAAGTAGGTGTCGGTATCGTCGGTCTGCACCGAGACGAAGGTCTTGCGCAGGTTGACCCGACCACCAGCGCGATCCAGCTCGGAGATGTCCGGGAAGATGGCGTTGGAGACGCCATCGGCTATTGCGTTGCCGGTGGGCGCACCGCCGCCTTCGGGCACATCCGCCATCACGGCGGACTTCAGCAATTTCACGTCGCCCGATTGGATGGGCATGATCAGATCTCCAGGAAACGCAAGGTCAGGTGGTAAAAGTCGGTGTCGGCACGCGCCGGAATGCCCAGCACGGGCTCGGCCTCGATGGCCGTCTCCGCATGCCGAAAGGCCACGGTGAACGAGCGGCCATCGGCGAAGGTCAGCGCGAACCGTCCCGTGGTGCTGCCGACCGGAATTGCCGCCCACGCGCGCAACTGCTCGACGGTGGCCCGGGTGACCCAGGCCATGTCGGGCGCGCCCACCAGCGTGATCGGCCGCCCGGCCTGCCGGGTCGCGGATTGGATCAGCAAGGCGCCGGTGATGAGGTAGGACGCGGACGCCACGGCCGGTGACCAGGCGTGCTCGTCGCTCCACAGCAGATCGTCGGGAAGTACCAGGGCCACCTCGTCGGCGAGGTTCTTCAGTTGCATCGGGGAGAACTCAGACCGCCCGGGCGCGGGCGGCATCCAACAGTTGCAGCAGGCGCGACTCGTCGCGCGCATCGATGGCGGCATTGACTTTGCGGTCGCCCGAGGACAACTCCACGCGCACGGTGCGGGTGGGCGTACCTTCTGGCAACGAGGGACGTGGCAGGCTGCGGCTTGCGGGCTGCACCAGACCGCCAGAGGCAAAGCCCTGGATGCCCGCCAGCGCACGCCCGGCCAGTGCCTGCGCGGGAGCGCTCAGGTTGTTGATGGCTTCGAAGAAGCCCGCGCCGTAGCGGGCGACGGCCTGCCGGTTCACGACGAACTCACCCGGGGTGAGCATCGCCGGTACGGTGTCGGATTTGGACAAGCCGCCGCGCCGGTAGAACTCGCCCTGGTTCTGCTCCATGTAGTCGATCAAGTCGCGCTCCAGGTCTTTGCCCCAGAGCAGAGGCTGGGCCATCGCCTGCCGCCACGTCTTCTTGATGCGCTCGATGTTCTGACGCTCGTTGCCGGTCAGCGTCTTGCGGCCGATGAGATCTTCCAGCGTGCGCCGATCCTGCTGCGCCTGCTGGCCGTAGCTCTCCATCGTTTTCCAGCGCATGTCGACGCTGACTGCCGCGCCGTAGTTTCTCTCGAGCCAGCCGGTATATTCACGCATTCCCTGCAGGCCGAGTTCGATCATCTGCAGAGCTTCGACCACCTCCCTGTTTTTCTTGGGCCTGCTCGGCTGGTCGTTGAAACCGGATCCTGTGGAACCGGTACCGTTCAAGGAGTCAACGCGGCCGCCAACCGCGAAGCGGGCGACGCCCCCGGCGACACTGTTCGCCAGACGAGACAGCGCGCCGCTGCCGTACTTCTGCACGGCGGCTTTGCGGATCACGAAGGCCCCGGCGTCCAGGGTGCGCGGCACCGTGTCGTGGTGGCCGGAGCCAGGAACGGTGCCGCCGGTCATCCGGGGAAAGGCCGGAGCCACCACACCGCCATCGGCAAAGTGGCGCACGCCGCGGCCGACCAAACCGCCAGTGGCATTCGTCTCCACCTTGCGCACGTAGATCGTGTGCGTGCTCGACGTGTTCATGCCGTTGAGGCTCAGGATCTCGGATCGGGCAGCATCCGCGTTCGAGTTGACCTGGTGGCGCGACTCGGTCTGGATGCGGTCGAGCGCCCGGATCATCGTTTCGACGTTGGTGATCGCCGCCTGCGCCTTCTCGGTGGTCACCTTCAGTTCGAGCTGCGAGTTCTGGTCGGCGTAGACCTTGAGCTTGTCGAGCGCTTCCTTGGCCTTCGACACGTCGGCATCGACCGGCAGCGTCTTGCCTTCCTTGAGCAACGCCTCGTACTCCTTGAGCTTCTTCTCCGCTTCCTGCAAGTCGGCCTGGATCTGCAGCAGGTATTTCTTCTCGGCCAGTGCCTTGTCCAGATCGGCAAGGGCCTGGTTGAAGCGCGTCGCATCGGCATCCAGCGTGACCTTCAGGCCGTCCTTGAGCTTGGCCGTGATGTCATCGATCTGGCGCGTGGTCTCGGTCAGCGTCCGCTGGATCTCATCGCGCGCCGAGAGCGCCGATTGGGCTGCTGTCTTGTGGGCTTGGGCTTCGGCGTCGAGCGTCTTGTTGAGGATCTCCTCCGAGTCGCGGATGCGCTGGATGGCCTGATTGACGCCATCCTTACCTTGCGCGATCTGGGCATCCGCTTCCTTCGCCTTCTGCGCCAACTCTGCGCGCAGTTGATCGGCCTGCCGCATCAGAGCATCGGCCTGCGCGTATTCCTGGCGGCGAGTGGCCTCGCGGGACTGCGCTTCGAGCTGCGCGACCTGGGTCACCGCCTGCTCAGACTGCTTGCGCGCCTCCTCGCCGCGCCTGGCCTCGCTGGTCTGGCTACTCGCCACCTGGGCGGCCAGGTCCATCGCCTTCTGCGCCAGTTGTCGGGCCTGCTCAAGCTCGCCGTCGGCCAGCGCCTCGCGTGCCTTCGCCTGGTACTCGGCGATCTGACGCTTGCGGTCTTCGGTCGCCTCGTACTCGGTCATGCCCTGACGGCGGATGTCGCGGATGCGCTCCTCCGTCGTCATCGAGAGCTGGCGCTTCTCCTCCTCGATGCGCTGCACTTCGGCCAGGTGCCGGTTGGCCTCGGCGTTGAGGGCATCGATGTGCTGCCGGTACTCGGAGAGCGCCTGCGTCAAAGTCTGGCGCTTGGTAGCCAAGATTTCGTTTTCGACGCGGGTGACGTTGGCGGCGCGCTCGGCCTCGGTCTGTCCATCACGGCGCGCCGCTTCGATCTTGGCCCGCGACTCGTCGTCAATCAGCTTCAGGGTGTCGGCAGTCGCCTGCCGGCGCAGTGTGGTCTGCTGCGTCAGCGCATCGGTCAGCAGCTGCGTGGACTTCGTGATCAGCGCGGCTTCGGACTGTTTGGAGAGTTCGAGTGCGCTCTTCTCCTGCTCGTAGCGCGCCTTCACGGCCTCAACCTGCCGCTGCAGGCTGGCCTCGACGATGGAGGTCAGGCCCTTGTAGGCATCGGCCATTTTCGCAGTGGCGTCGTTGACCGTCTGGTTGGCCTTGGCCGTTGCCTGCTCGACCTCACCGAGGCGGGATTTCAGTTTCTCAAGGGCGCTATGGACCGCCTCGATGCCGCGCCCGACCGCCTCCTGCGTTCCCTGCCGCACGGCCTCCAGCCGCTTGGCAATCTCCTCGGCAGCCGAGGCGGCGGTGTTCATCGCGCCCTTGGCGGCGTCCGCCCCCTTGGCTGCATCGGCGTACATCTGCGCGAAGATCTGATTCATCTCCGCCAGCCGCTGCTCATGGCGCTTGGTGGCCTCGGCAATCGTGTCCGACGTGAAAACAGCCGCGAACACATCCCAGCGGTAGCGCAGCTGCTCGATACCCTTGACCAGCATCTCCACCATGAAGATGCCGGCCTTGCGGACGATCTCGAACTTCTCGGACAACCACGTGCCGATCTCCCAGCCGACGAGGAAGGCTCCCAGCGCCGCGAACGCGACACGCAGTTTGCCCACCGTGGCGATGGCCTCAGCCAAGGACAGATTCGCGGTCGCCCACGCGGCCGAGGTGGCGGTGGCGGCCGTGACCGCTGCCGCCCCGGCTGTCTGCCACGCGGTGATCAAGGCCGGGATCAGGCGGTAGATCAGCACTGCCAGCCCGACCTCGGCGATGCGCTTCAACCACTGCATCACCGTGTCCAGGTTGTTGGCGAGGAAGGTCAACGCCTCGGCGAGCTTCTTGGTGAAGCCGGTCGATTCGTCAAGCCTGCTGATCCACTGCCCGAAGGCATTGCGCAGGCGCTCAAAGCTCTGGCTGACCGTCTGCGGCAGTTGTGCGTACTCGGCGGCCAGCTTCTCCTTCTGGCTCATCAGCGCGTTGACCACCACGTCGGCGGTGAGCCGTCCTTCTTCGGCGAGCTTCCTCAGCCGACCGATGGGCACGTTCAGGCCATCGGCCAGGGCCTGCGCCAGGCGCGGGCTGTTCTCGACGACGGAGTTGAACTCCTCGCCGCGCAACACGCCCGAGGCCAGCGCCTGCCCGAACTGCAGCAAGGCGGAACGCGATTCCTCGGCGGACGCTCCCGACAAGCGTAGCGCCTGCGAGATGCTCTCGGTGATCGTGAGCGCGTCCTTCTGCTCGAGGCCCAATCCGCGCACGGCCTGCTGCAGCTTGCCGTACAACGTGGCGGTCTCCTGGATCGGCACACCGATTCGCTGAGCGATGTCAAAGAGGGCCGATTGCGCAGTGACGTACTCGCGCTGCCCGGCCGTGGCCAGCTTCAGGCGCGCGGACATCATGTTCCACGCGTCGGCGATCTGGACGATCTCCTGGACCTTGCCGCCGGCCCAGTTGATGGTCAGGAAGGCCAGCAGCTGGGTCTTGGCCCGGTTGACCTGTTCGCCGAACGCGGACATGCCCGCCCTGACCTCGGCCATGCCGGCGGCCGCCTTCTCACCGGCGGTTTTTGCAGTGCTTGAGAGCTCGCCAAGGCTGCGCTCGGCCGAGGTGATGGCGCGTTTGAGCCCCTCGTCGGCTCCTTCGAGCGCGACGAGGATGCTGATGCGCTTGCTAGACATCGCGGGTATATTCCAAGTAACTGATGAGCGAAAGGATGGGTTGTGTTCTCACCGGCAACCGTTGAAGCGATCGGGTCCTATGTCTATGCCCTTGCAGACTTGGACGACCGGATCTTTTACGTGGGCAAGGGCCAAGGAAATCGGGTCTTCGATCACGTCGAAGAGGTGCGTCGACTACTGACCGACGATCCAATGCGCCTGCTCGAAACTCCGGAAGATGAGGACGTCGACAGAGATGGCCTGTCGCCGAAGCGGCAGCGCATTGCAGCCCTACTGCGAGCGGGCTCCGAGCCGTCCATGTACATCGTCTGGGAAGGGCTGACCCCCGAGCAGGCGCTGCTGATTGAGGCTGCCCTCATCAGCGTTCTTGACTGGCAGCTAGGAGGCGCTCTGACGAATCAGGTCTCTGGGCATGGCACGACTCACTTCGGCTTGAAGACGGTGCAAGACCTGGAAGCGACGAAAGGCGAACCTTTCCGCATTGCAGATCTACCGGGCGTCGCCGAGTCGGAGGAGGTCATCGCGATCAACATCAATCGGCGGTGGCCTGAAGTCGTTGCACAGAAGTCCACGCTGCTCGACGTCTCCAAGGGCCGCTGGAAACTCGACCCGAAGCGCGCTTCGCGATGCCGCTACGCGATCATTCACGCCAACGGCATCGTCCGTGGTGTCTTCGAGGTCAAGGAGTGGCAAGGCCCAGATTCAGAGGGCCGATTCACTTTCGTGCCCGTTCACGAAGATCCGCTCCAAGGGGCGAGTTTCAGTCAGAAGAACGCCTCGTCCCTATTCGGCACTGCTGGCAGTGGATCGCAAAACCCCATTCGCTACGTGCGTGTTCCGCGATAGTGGTCACACGATTTGATTCAGGCTCTGCTCCACCGCCGCCGACAGGCGTGGAATCCGGCCCGCGACCAGACGCTCGATATCGAGGCGCTTCCTGAGTACGACCTTGGGCACCAGCACGGCAATCGGGATGTCAGCGCCGCGCTTGAGACGCTTGATGCCATCTGCTTTGCGATAACGGCGCTTGAAGCCCGCCAGCGGACGGTCGTGTTCCTTGATGTTCTCGGCCATCAGGACGATGTTCCCCTTCGCATTCTTGATGAAATAGGCGTTGCCGCCGCGCATCAGCTCGGCAATTTGCGCCTTGAAACGCTTGCGGCCGACGCGCCCGTAGAGCGGGATCAGCATCCGGCCGGCGATCAGGCCACCGCGCTCGTGCATCCCCGACCACGGGATGCGCGAACCCACGTAGAGCGCGGGCAAGCGGTTCGGGTCGCGGTCCAATACGCGGGCGGTGAAGCCCTTGAGGAAGGCCTTTTTCACCACGTTCAACTGCCCGGCGACGTGGCCGCGCACGTCCTGTTTGAGCTCAGCAGCCTCGATGGCGAGGCCGCGCGCGACTGCCTTCCGCGCCTTCTCGCGGAACTCACTGCCCCAACGGCGCAGTTGCGCCTGCGCGGCAGCGCTATCGATGCGGACGGAGATGCGCATGGTCAGTCAGGCGGTCAAGGGTCTGGTCGAGGTGACGGGCGTCGCCGCGCGTGCCGATGGCGACGAGCGACAGCAGCCGCGCATCGCGGGCCGCATCGCTGCGTGCCGTGGCGGCGACGAAGCCGCGCACCTGTGCCAGGGTGTAGTCGAGGATGTCGGGCAAGCGGTGGCCGTGCTCGATCAGGTACTGGACGGTGTCGAACCAGCTGCCATCTCCGGCGCTTGCTTCGTTTGCGCGAACAGGCTGTCGAGCTTCGGCAGCACCGTCCGGGTAAAAAAATCCGCGTTCACCTCGATCACCTTGGCCGCCAGCAGGATCGCCTCGTCGGCGGCCAGATCGTCAACCCACGCGCGCGGCTTACCCACCGCGATGGCGATGGCCGACAACAGGTCCTCGCCCTGCTGCCCGAACAACGCCAGCCAGTCGATCTCGTGAGCGGTGAGCTGCTGCATCACCGGCGTGATCGCGCGCAGGAAGGCGGGCATCTGGCCGACCTTGAGTGGTTTGATGGCCAGCGGCTCGCCGTCGATGACCAGTTCCACCGCCTGCGGGAGCAGGGTTTCCAGATCGCTCATGGCAGTCCCCATCACAGTTGCACGATGCGGCCGAACTGGCCGAGCACCGCGTCATAGGGCTTGGTGGTGTCGGCCAGGAGCGAGCCTTCCAGCTCGAACTTGTTGTACTCGTCCGAGATGAAGGAGATCTCCTTCAGTGGATCAAAGGCCACGCGGTAGAGCTCCACCAGCACCTTGGCGTTGCCCTGCGCGGTGTTGACGCCTTCCAGGCGCAGGAAGCGCTCGGGCAGCGCCTGGGTGAAGATGCCGATCTCGGTGGCCACACCGTAGGCGTAGCTGGCCTTGAACGGCGGCGTGAAGCCGGTGATCTCCAGAAACTGGAGGGCACCGAAGTCGGTGTCTGCCGTGTAGTTCGTGCCCAGAGCCAGGGTGGCAGGCGTCGCCGCCGAATCGACCACGACGAGGGAAGATACCTTCGGGTGGGCCAGGAAGTACCTGTCGCCCACCACGGGCGCGGCACCGCCGATGGGTTCGGCGGTCACCGTGCCGGTGCTGCCGGTGACGTGGTTGCCGTAGAGGGCCAGCGCGAGGTTTTCCTTGGTGAACTCCGAAGTACCTGTCGCCCACCACGGGCGCGGCACCGCCGATGGGTTCGGCGGTCACCGTGCCGGTGCTGCCGGTGACGTGGTTGCCGTAGAGGGCCAGCGCGAGGTTTTCCTTGGTGAACTCCTCGATGGTGAGATTCACGGTGGCGGACTTCTGCTTCACCATCCGGTGGTCGAGTGTGCGCTGGCCGGTCTGGCTCTCGTAGTGCTCCAGTACGTCGGTCTTGAGCGAGAGCTTGAGCTCAGCCACGTTGCCGGGCGATCGCACTTCGATGGGCAGGCCGGATTCGTCGCGCTTGCCGAGAAAGACGCGACCCTGAAAACTGGCATAGGTGCTCATGGCTTGGATTCCTTGCGTTGGTTGGGAGTGGGTTTGGCTTCGCTGGGAGCGCCATCACCTTCCGGCTGCGGCACGGGTGCGGGCCGGTGGTCGTAGCGGGCAATGCCGTTGGCGATGAGCCAGTCGGCGGTGTGGCCATCCACATCGAGCCGTTCGCCCGCCTTGTGGGCTTGGCCCGCGTGGGTGTGCGGCTGAGTCAGAACGATGGAAGTCATGGGGTCATCCTTGGGCTGAAAGATCGGTATCGAGCGTCCGGTAGGTGACGCAATAGCGCGCGGGGATCGTGGCGGCCGCCGCATCGGCGTCCTCGACGTCCCACTCACAGTCCTGCTCACGCAGCCCCAAGGCCAAGCCGCCGAGATTGCGGTCGGCCATCAGCGCGGCGTGGGCGGCGGTGAGCAGCCGGTCGGCTTCGGTTTCCGCAATGGCGGGCGGTACCGCGCGGGCCAGCGCGACGAGGCGCACCGTGAGCTCGCGTGTGACGCGGTCGTTGGCGCGTTCGGTGATCGATTCGGACTCGGGGAACACCACCAGCGCCGGACATTGCTCCCGGCCGATGGCCACCGTGGGCGAGCGGTGCAAGGTCGCCCCAAGCGATTCCACCGGCGTGCGGACGGCCGCCATCACCGCGAGCAGAATCCGTTCGCGGATCGAGTTGCCGGACACGGGTCAGAGCCTTGTGAGCTTGGCGCGCATCTCCGAGCCGTCACCCACGGCCCGGATCTCGCGCACCTGATAGATCACGCCATCGATCTCCAGCGTGTCCCACACAGCCAGCCCTTTGAGCACCGATGCCGGGTAGGCGATCTGGTAGTCGGTGGTCGACGCCAGCCCGTCGAACACGGTGTCGTCCGGTGCGGCGAAGCCGACAGCGTGCGTCTGCGACGGCGAGCCATCGGCAGGCTGCCAATGGCAATCACGCAGCAGGCCCGCGTGGGTGGCGGCGGCATAGACCTGCTCGACGAGGCCCATCACGCGATCTCCAGCTTCACCAGCAACTGTGGGCGGTGGCACAGCGGCAGCGGGTTGGCCTGCGTGTGCAGATCGGTGCCCCGGTCGAACTTGCGCGGTTCCTGCTTGGCGTAGAGCGGCAACGCCACCGTGTTGGCCGTCTCGTTGAAGTCGGCGGGTGCGTAATAGGTGGCGAAGGTGTCCATCGTACCGAGCGGGAAGGCGTGCCCTTCGTCGTCCTCGACAAAGCGGCGCACGCCGCCTCCCGGTGCCGTCGCGCGACCGCGATGCTCCTCGAAGGTAATGCCGCAGAAGGTGAAGCCACTGCGAAGATCAGAGCGAAGCACCAGACCTTCCTGATAACGCTCGTAGGCTTTGACAACATCGTCGTGTTTGACCAGCGCCTCGAAGAAGTCCTTGCCGACAAAGACGTGCAGGCCCGTCATCCGCTCGCCCTGCAGGTTGTCCTCGACGTAGCGAAGCAGCTCGCGGCAGGCCTGTCCGACGTCGAAATCACTGTCGTGCGCGGCGATGTTCCACGCGAAGGTCTTCGGGGTGATGCGGAACTCGTCGTACAGGTTGTAAATCACGCTGCCGTCCGCATCGAGGATCAGCCCCTTGAGCGCGCCGAAGCGCAGGTGCTCCAGGGTGATCGCGTGCTTGTTGCGCATCGTCTGCAGGTGCTGCGCCATCACGCCCGCCACCGTCTGCAGTTCCGTCTCCGAGCCGAAGGCACGGATGCCTTGCACCTCCTCGGGCAGTACCACGTCATCGTGCGGGATGTGCGGGATGTGGAACGAACGCACGTTGCGCTGGCCGCGCACGCCGACCGTGCCCGGCGAGCCCACGGGCATCGTCGGCAGCAAGGTCAGCACGCCGTTCTGCTGCTCGACGATGATCGAGCGGAAGCGCTGCGGACGGTCGACGAACAGCCCCATCTGGGCCAGGCGGTCGTAGTTGTTGGGCAGCAGGTTGATGGCAGTCGTCAGTGCCGACATCGAGAAGGCGGGGTTTTCGAAGATGTTCTGCATGGTCAGACTCCTTGACGGACGAGGACGCCCAGCGCCTTGAGCTGGGCCATGGCCGACGCCTTCTCGGCAGCGGTGATGGCCTCGGGCCACACGAGCGCGTGGTCGGACACGATGGCGTGACGCGCAACGACGAGGCCGTTGTCACGGTCGGCCAGCGTGGCGTCGCAGTTTTGCAGCAGCACGCCTGCAGCGACCTGCGAACCATCCTCAGCGGACGGGTCGATCTGCTTGACCTTGCCGGTGGCGGTGACCATGCCAACGACCGTGCCCAGCGGCAGGTTCTGGCCTGCGGCCACGGTGACGCGGTCACGCGAGTACAGGTTGGGCGCTTCGTACTTGAGCAGGTCGCCCAGGTTCATGCCCTCGGTGAAAACGGTAGCCATTTCAAATCTCCTTCTTGAGCGTCGCCGCCTGGGCGGCGAGTTGCTTGGCCGCATCGATCAGCGGGTTGCTGGCAGTGGATGCGGCCGCATCGGGCGCGATGCGCGTGACGATCTCTGGGCTGGCGTCGGCCTGAGCGGCCAGCAATTGGCTGCGCACCTTGGCCGGCGTGACCTGTGCTTCGAGAAAACCCGCGATCAGGTCGGTGCGACCGGCGAGCGTGCAGGTCTGCGCGATCTCGACGGCCTCCAAAACGGTCAACGTAGTGGCGGGCGATTGAGCAGGACTGCCCACAGGATCAGCAAGAGGCCGATCCAGAGCAGCGGGGTCGGTTCGATCATTCATCAAGGACTCCTTGGGGTGGTTGCTGAGTAAGCCCGCCCGCGCGGCCACGGCCACCGGAGTCGGGTTGGGGGAAAGGGATGCGAGCAGCTGCGCCAGCGCGTCGTCGAAGGTGCCGACGGCGTCGGCCAGGCCCATGGCGACAGCGGCCTGCCCAAAAAACAGTCCGGCCTCGGTGTCGCGCACGGCGGACGGCTCCAGCCGGCGGTTGCGGGCCACCGTCTCGACGAACAGGCCATAGATGCGATTCACCTCCGCCTTGAGAAAGGCGTGGGCCTCGCTCGAGATCGGCTCGTGCGGGTTGAGGTCGTTCTTGCGGTCGCCCGCGAACACGGCGGTGTAACGAACGCCGTCCTGCGCGTCCTTCTCGGACTGGTCGACGTGCATCGCGATGACGCCAATCGACCCCACACCGCCCGTGCGCGAGACGAACACACGGCTGGCGGCGGACGCCAGCGCGTAGGCGGCCGAGAAGGCCATGTCGTTGGCCACGGCCCAGACCGGCTTGATCTGGCTGGCTGTGCGGATACGGTCGGCCAGATCGAACACACCACCCGACTCGCCACCCGGCGAATCGATGTCGAGCAGGATGGCCGACACCGCCGGATTGCCGATGGCGGCGTCCAGTTGCGCGGCGAGATCCGTGTAACTGGTCAGCCCCGACTCGGCTTCCAGCCCCACGGTGCGGCGCACCAGCGTGCCGTGAATCGGAATGACCGCCACACCGGGCGGTGATCCGGACGTGGCGCTGCTGTCACGCTGGGGCGACGTGTAGCCGGGGGCGGCGGCCAGATCGGCAAGGCCGACCCGGGGTCCGAGCACGGCTAGGATCACGTCAAGTTTTGGGCGATGAATGGCCAGCGGCACGCCAAAGAGGCGCGCCGCCAGATGCGGCAGCAGGGTCATGGGAAGTCCTTCAGGCAGGCGATGGGCTGCCGGTTGGCGCAGCGCCGGCAGCGTTCGCGGTGGCCAAGCCACCGTCTTTCGATGTATGACGCGGGTCCGAGTCGAGGATCAAACCGAGGTCATCGGCGCGCCGATTGTCGGCGGCGATCTCGCGGTCAACATCCTCGGCGTCGTAGCCGAAGGCCGAGATGGCTTCCGAGCGCGACATCAAGCCCGCTCGGATGGCCAGCAACATCGCCTTGAATTCCTTCTCGGGATCGACCCACTGCCAGCCCTGCGGAATCCACTTCACCGCGAGATACTGGCGACGGCGGGCAGGCCCGCCGCGTGCGAAGCCCGGCGCATCCAGTGCCCCGGCGAGCACGGCCTGCTTCATCCACGCCGCCCACACTGGGCGGCACATCTGATGCACCAGCACGCCGTGCTGCACCATCTCGCAGCGACGCCGGAACTCCAGCATCCCGGCGCGGATGGACGAGTAGTTGACGCCGGTCAGATCACCAGTCAACTGCTCGTAGGTGATGCCAATGGCGGCAGCGACTGCCCGGAACTGCGTGCGCAGGAATTCGGAATATGAACCGCCCACGTCGGCGGGATCGGAGAACTTGATGTCCTCGCCGGGCTCGAGAATCTGCAAGGTCCCAGGCTCCAGCCCGGCGAGGGCGATGCCGTCGCCGTCGGCGGGGCCTTCGCCCATCAGGTTGTCCTCGGGGTTCTGGCGCGTCACGAAACCCGCGAACATCGCGGCGGTTTTCTTGCGCACCAGCTCGGCATCGTCGTATTGGTCGAGTTCGTTGAGCTTGACGAGCGCCCGCGACAACCAAGGCTCGCCCCGGATCTGGCCCGGGCGCAACACGCGGTACAGATGGATGATCTCGCGCGCATCCACGCGCACCGTGTCCATGCCGCCCTGGCCCGACATCGGCGCGAGGCGACCGTCCTCCGGGTGCGAGCGGTACAGGTGGTAGGCCACACGCCGACCCAGGCTGTCGAACTCGATACCCGATCGCACCACGTTGCCCGACGGCAAATCGGTGTTGAGGGAGATCGGCAGGTGTTCCGGCTCCAGAAGTTGAAGCTGCAGCGGCACGACCAGTCCGTCCTCCGGACGGCGTGGCCGCAGTCGGATCAGGCATTCGCCACCTTCGAGCATCGCCCGACACGCCAGCGCCTGCAGGCCGTAGAAATCGGTCTGTCCGGCGGCATCGGCTTCCTCCGTCCAGTCGCGCCAGAGGGCTTGGACTTCGGCCTTGAACCGTTCGTCGCCAGACAGGCTTTGCGGCTTGATGCCGGTGCCGACCGCGTTGGCCACGAAGGCTTCGATCCCGGCCTGCGCCCAGGCATTGCGGCGCACGAGGTCGCGGCTTTTGATACGCAGTTCGTTGCTGCTCGCCAGCATCGCGGCGACCGCGCCCGGGTTGCCGGGCATCCAAGCCAGCGAGCGACGGCCACGCCCAGCGGCTTCATGTACCGGCGAGGCACCGAACAAGCGGCGCACGGCTTGGGAGAACCAGGCCATCTCAGAACCCCTTGTTCGTGGTGACGCGGATCTGGCGCGGCGCACCGGGCCACAGCCCGGTGGCAGCCGCCTGTTCGAAGAGTTCGCGTTTGACCTCGCGGATCGCCGCCTTGAGCTCGTCGACCGAGCGGTACTCGACCGTCTTGTCGGCAAAGGTCACACGCCGTTCCCCCTTGGCGACTGCGGCTTCCAGTGCGTCGAGATGCGCTTGTGTGTAGGCCATCAGCGATACACCACGAGATTGACTTCGGAGGAGTCCGCAAAACTGGACGCGGCGGTCGTGCAGCTGATGTCGACGTAGTGCGCGGTCTTGGCATCCGCCGTGGCACGCACCACGGCGATGCGTTGCTGGCCCGTGTCCACACTGCTGCGGGCGAGTGCTGTCCAGCAGTAGTTCGCGTCCGGCATCGGCGTGGCAAAGGTCACGCGGTAGCGGCCAGCTGCCGTCCGCGTCACGCTGGCGACGTTGTGCGATCCACGCACGACGATCTGGTTGCCGACATAGCCGAAGCACACCCAAGCCCGGGCAAGACCAGGGTGGGTCGCGTCGATCTTGCTAGCCACCACATCACCCACGCGCGCCGCCAGATCGGCCACGCGTTGAACCAGGGACATCAGACCAAGGCCCCGTCGAAGATCGCCACAAAATCGGTGTCGGTATCGCCCACATCACTGGCGGCCACCGCTCCGATATTGCTGCGGGCCTGCGCCTGCTGCGCTGCATTGAGGGTCTGCTCGCCATCGAATCGCACACGCAGGTTCACGGCGGCCAGCAAGGCATCCAGCCCACTGGTGCCGCTTTGCAGCAGTTGCTGGATCTCCACCAGGGTGTCGTAGGCGGCGTCCGCTCCACCGAGGATGTCGGCCTTGAGCGCGTCGAGCAGCGATGCGATCTTGTTCGACGAGTAGGTGGTGGAGGTGGCGATCTGGCTGTCGTCGATGGTGGTGGCGGACAGCACCGCCGCCTTCAGTTCGTTGATCGCCGCGACTAGGCTCGACTTGTCGGTGGTGGACAGGCTGGCGAGATTGCCTGCGGTGGCCCGGACGTCGTTGAACTCCTGGGCGACCCGGATGACCAGGCTCTCGATACGGGTAGCAAGACTCATGTTTTCTCCTTGGGTTGAAGGTGGCCGCGGTCAGCGAAGCCAACGGCTGCGGATGACACGCCGGCCGCTACGGCGGGTGCCAGAAGCAGCGAGGCCACCGCTGGGGGTGGCCTCGTTCAATTCGATGTCGTGGATGTGCGGTGGCGCATCCGGTGGGGGTGCTACCCCCAGTTGCCGCTCCAACTCCCGCCAGTGGCGTTCCTCGAAGCGGTCCAGTCCCGCACTGGACGCGGCCGCGCGGGCATAGACGTAGCAGTCGAGCGCTTCATTGCGCTCGCGCATCTTTTGCCACTCGCGCACCGGGAAGCCGTTGCGGTCGCGGCGCGTGATCAGTTGCTCGGCACAGAGCTGCTGGATGAACTCGGCGTCGATCTTGGGCAGGTGGACGAAACCGGCCGGGTAGATCGGCGTGGTGCCGTCGTCGGCGACATCCGCGCACTTGCGCAGGTTGTTGTAGAGCTCAAGCTTGGCGATGCCGACCGCCACGGTGTAGACCTTGATGCCCCGGCGCAGCCTCTTGCCGGCCTGCGAAACATCGACCGCAGTCGGTGTGCCGATCAGGGCGGCGCCCCCCATCGCCCCACTTCGCACACCCTTGACCGCCATCACGCGCGCATCGTGGCAGGCTCGCACGAAGGCGTATGCCTCCTGCGTCGCAAAGCCGGTGTCCAGCGCGAAGCGGGCCAGCGGCATGGCCGCCCCCGATGCGTGCGTCCAGTGCTCCGTGACCAGTTCCGCCAGGCGCTTCCATACCGCGTCTCGTGCGGTATCGCCCATCAGGACTCGGTGCTCGACCAGCCACGATTCCTTGCCGCGCCCAAAGGCCCAGATGGACGCCTCGATGCGGTCCTTCTGCACGTCGGCGCCGCCCACCAGCAAGAGGCCACCCTCGGGCACCCGGCCCAGGGGGTAGTCCTCTCGCCGCTCGACCAGCCGTTGCCAGTCCGGCGCTTCACCTTCCTCGACCCAGGTTTCACCCAGTTCGGTGTTCTTGAAGGTCTTGATCGCGGCCGCCGACCCCGACTCTTTGTTGACGGCGGCTTCCCACGCGGCAGCGATGTCACGCCAGGATCGCCAGCCCACCGGGCTGTACAGAGACGACAAGTGAAAGCCTGCCGTCTTGCTTTGTGCCATCGCGCGCCACTCGCCGTGTTCCAGCATCCAGGTCTTGTGGTGCTCGGCAATGCGCGCGTCGCAGGCCTCGCAGACGTAGGCGGCGGATTCCGGCTGCCCCTTGTCCCAGCGCAGTTGCTCGAAGCGCAACCACTGCGAGTGGTTGCAGTGTGGGCACGGCACGAAGTAGCGGCGCTGGTCGCTGGCCTCGTACTCCCGCTCGATGGCGCTCGCACCAGAGATCGTCGGCGTCGAGACAATGAAGATCTTGCGCCGCGCGAAGGTTCGGGTACGCGCCTCGGCCAGTGAGATCGCATCGCCTTCGCCCTCGACGTCCAACGGGTAGCCATCGACCTCGTCGAGGAACAGATAGCGCACCGGCATCGAGCGCAGGCCCACCGCGCTGTTCGCGCCGGTCATTACGAGCACGCCGCCCCGGAACTCCTTGGCGAGGATGGTGTTGCCCGAATCGCGCGAGCGGGCCGGGGCGATCAGTTCAGCGAGCGCCGGTGACTCCTCGATCAGCGGGTCGATCCGCTGCTTGGAGTTGCGCTTGGCCATCTCCACCGTCGGCCAAACCGCCATCATCGGCCCGGGCGCGTGGTGGATCACGTAGCCGATCCAGTTCGAGCCCATCTCGGTCGCGCCCAGCTGCGCGGCCTTCATGAACACCACCCGCTCGACCGGCGAGGTCGGCGACAGGCAATCCATGATGTCCTTCAGGTACGGCGTGCGGCTGGTGCGCCAACGCCCCGGCTCGGCAGACGCTTTGCTCGACAGCATCCGGTGGCGGTCCGACCATTCCGACACCGTGAGCAACGGGTCGGGCGTCAGTCCTTCGCGCCAGGCGCGCTCGATCTCAACAGCGCCTTCGTAATCGTCCATTGTCAATCCACGCGCGGGCGCAGCTCGCCCAGTTCGATCAGGTGCTCACGCACGGCCGTCTCCAAGGCCACGTGCATCCGGTGTGCATCGACCCCGAGCGTGGAGGCCATCTGGCCGGAGATGCGCGCAGGCCAATTCAACCACGCGTCGCGCTCAATGCGCGCGAGCTTGAACACGTGGGCCACGGCCTGCGCCCGATCCACCAGTTCCTTCTTGCGGTGTGCCAGCTCCAGGTTGTTGAGCTTGGCCTTGAGCACCTCGTTGACCGTGCGCGCCTGCAACAGCGACGTGCCGCCCGTCGACAACGGTGGGGCATTGGGTTCGAGCGCCTCACGCTCGGGCAGTACACGCGCCTTCGCAGGACTGGCCTTCTCCTGTGCTGCCGTCTTGCGGGGTTGCAAGGTGTTTTGAGCCCACTGCGCGTCCGCCGCATCCGGATCGATCGTGCCGTCAGGTAGCGGCGTGATCCGCCCAGTGTCGATGGCCTTCTTCACGGCCACGTGCGACACGCCACGGTGGCGCGCGTAGGCGCGAATGGAAAGTCCCATCGTCACCTTCAATCATTTGTTCGCAAATTTTTTCAAATCCGTCCGCAGATTGAGCTTGGCTTTCTTCGGGAACAGCGCGTTCATCACGTCACGCCAACCAACCCCGAAAGGAAACGCCATGAGCCAGATCGACACCATCCTCACCCTGATCGCCCAGAAGCATCTGGACATCGACACCCTCGAAACCCGCAAGTCGGACCGCCTTGACTTCCACGACGTCTCGGTCTGGCGACTTCGTGATGCCCTCGAAGCAGCGTTCAACGCAGGTGTCGAGCAAGCCCGCAAGGCCAAGAAGTCGGAGAAGCCCAACAACTGACCAAGAGGCGCGGGAGCCAAGCACAAAGCGCTTGGCTTCAATCCCAAACAGCGCGTTCATCACTTCGCCATCCACCACCCCCGAAGGAGCAGCCCATGACCACCCAACTCACCCCGGCCCAGCACGCCATCCTCGCCAAGGCCATCCACACCAGCGGCGGCAAGATCGACTGGTTCCCCGACCACGTCAAAGGCGGCGCGCGCAAGAAGGTGCTCGACGGGATGTTCAACCGCGCCCTGATCACACCTGACGGTGAGGGCTGGTGCGTCGCCGCCGAGGGCTACGACGCCTTGGGGCTACCGCGCCCCCACGTCCACGCCGAGCCCGTCTCCACGTTGGAGGCCAGACTCGACGCGATCATCGCCAACGCCGAAGCGGCGCAAGACGACACCGCAGACGCGGACGCAGAGCTCGAAGCTGCCGTCGCCCAAGCCGAAGCATCCTTCAAACCACCCGTCAAAGCGCCTCGTACCCGTCCCAACAGCAAGCAGGCCGACGTGATCCGGATGCTGCAGCGCCCCGAGGGCGCCACCATCGGCCAGATCTGCGCCGCGACCGGCTGGCAGGCGCACACGGTGCGCGGCACCTTGGCCGGAGCCCTCAAGAAAAAGCTCGGCCTGACCATCGTCTCGGACAAGCCAAAGGGCGGCGAGCGGGTCTACCGCATCGCCTAAAAAGATCGAGAAAGAGGCCAAGTAGCGCTTGGCTTCTTAATCGAACTGCGCGTTACTGCGGGTGTCGCAACGATCAACCCGAAGGAGAAACCACCATGACCAGCATCCAGATCCCCGCCACCCAGAACGACGCCTGGGGCTTTTGGGGCACGATGAACGAGCACGCCGAGGCCGCCTGGCCCTTGGCGATGACTGCGATCTCGGACGCCACCTGCCAGCCGCTCGAGTCGGTCCGCACCTTCCTCGACAGCCGCCACGGTCGACACTTTGCCGACGCGGTCCAGAACGGGCTCTATCAGGGCCAGCCCCTTGCGAACGCGATCAACGCCGCCACGGAGCGCTGGATGGGCTGGACGATTGGCCGCCAGACCAGCAAGCAATACGGCATCCCGCGCGGCCTGCCTTACCTGACGGGCTTTGTGATTCACTGCGAGATCGTCGAGGAATCGCTGGCCGCCTGATCGAGCGCCGCGCCATCCGTCTCGCGGGTGGCCTGCTTGCCGGTGAAGTCCTCCCACCGGCGCACGATCACATCGACGTACTTGGGGTCAAGTTCGATCAGGCGCGCCACGCGACCTGACTTTTCGGCCGCAATCAACGTTGTGCCAGAACCACCGAACGGATCGAGTACCACGTTCCCCGGGCGGCTCGAATTTCGGATGGCCCGCTCGACCAGTTCCACCGGCTTCATCGTGGGGTGCAGGTCGTTCTTCTGCGGCTTCTTGATGGCCCAGACGTCGCCCTGGTCGCGGTCGCCACACCAGTGGCGTGTCGCTCCCTCAGGCCAGCCATAGAGGATCGGCTCGTACTGGCGCTGGTAGTCGGCGCGACCGAGCGTGAAGGTGTTCTTGGCCCAGATGATGAAGGTCGACCAGTGACCGCCCGCAGCGCGAAAAGCGGCCTGCAGCACGTCCAGTTCGCTCGACGACATCGCCACGTACATCCCGCCCCGGCAATGGGCGACGGTGGGCGTCAGTGCGGCCAGCAGGAAGTCATAGAACCCGTCGCCCAAGTTGTCGTTCAGGATCGCGCGATCCTTGCCGCGCATCTTGTCGCGGGCAGAGTTGGCGTAGTTCACGTTGTAGGGCGGGTCGGTAAAGACCATGTCCGCCACGCCGCCCTGCATCAGACGGTCGTAGCTCTCAGCCACGGTCGCGTCGCCGCACAGCAGCCGGTGTTGGCCCATGATCCAGACATCGCCCGGGCGAGAAATTGGCGTTTCACCAACCTCCGGCACGGCATCCTCGTCGGTCTGGCCCTCGTTATCAGGCTCGTCGCCCGCAATCAGTTCGGCCAGCGCATCAGCGTCGAAACCGGTGATATCGAGGTCGAAGCCGTCCAAGTGCAAGGCTTCCAGTTCGATCCGCAGCATCGCGTCGTCCCAACCCGCGTTCTCGGCGATGCGGTTGTCCGCGATGACCAGGGCGCGGCGTTGGGTCGGGCTCAAGTGGTCGAGCACGACCACCGGCACGACGGCCAGTCCAAGTTTCTGGGCGGCGGCCAGCCGTCCGTGGCCAGCGACGATGATGCCGTCGCTGCCGGCCAGGATCGGATTGGTGAAACCGAACTCGGCGATGCTGGCGGCGATCTGTGCCACCTGCTCGTCCGAGTGGGTGCGCGCGTTGCGGGCGTAAGGAATGAGCCTGGCGGTCGGCCACTGCTCGATCTTGTCGGCCAGCCAGTTCACACCAGCACCTCGGCATCAGAGGTGGCAATGCGCTCGGCGGTGACCTGCTCGAAGGACTGACCGGTGGCGATCAAGCTGACCGGCACGCCGGGGTGGTTCTGCTGGAAGCGTTTGATGGCCACATCCACGTACTCCGGCGCGATTTCCACGCTGCGGCAGACGCGGCCCGTGCGCTCGGCAGCCAGCATCGTCGTTCCGCTGCCACCGAAGGGTTCGAACACGATATCGCCCACGTCCGTGTAGGCTTCGATCACGAACTCCGGCAGCGCGACCGGGAACACGGCGGGGTGGTCGATATCCTGGCCGATCTTGCCCTTGTGGCGCATCACGCGGATCACGCTGTCGGGGATGCGCGTGTCCTGCGTCGGCAGGCCCTTGTGCGTCCAGCCGCCGACTTCGCCGTCCTTGCCGCGCATCGCCGTGCTTGATCCATCGGCGCGCAGGTGCGATTCCTGCCCGGCGTGCTTGCAGGGCACGATCTTGTGGGGCTTGCGGCTTTGCCGGTTGAAGTGGAAGACGAACTCGAAGCTCGGGGCGAAGCGTCCTGCCCAGTCACCGGGCATGCCCGGCCCTTGGTCCCAGACGTACCACGCGAAGCGCCGCCAGCCCTGCTGACGCATCCAAGATAGCCACGCATCCCAATACGGGATGACTTCGTTGTCGCGGTGGATCAGCCCGAGGTTGACCAGCACCTGGCCATCGACTGCCATCGGCAAGTGTGCAAACGCGCCGCGCATCAGGCCGTCCCAGTCGGCGATCCCGCCCGAGGTGTAGTCGCGCTGGTTGCCGTAGGGTGGCGAGGTGAAGCACAGCCGCGCGGTATCGCCTTGCATCAGTGCCGCAACCACGGCCTGGTCGGTGGCGTCGCCGCAGATCAGCCGGTGCGCACCGATGGCCCAGACATCGCCGGGGCGCGACACCGCCACGGCGGGCGCGTCCGGCACGTCGTCCGCTGCGTCCGGTTCGTCGGTATCCTGCGCCTGGCTGATATCTTCAGCTACCGCGTCGTCCGCCAGTAACGCCTCGATCTCCGCATCCTCGAAGCCGGTCAGCGCCAGGTCGTACCCAGCCTCGGACAAATCGGCCAGCTCCAGGGCCAGCATCTCTTCGTCCCAGCCCGCATCAAGCGCCAGCCGGTTGTCGGCGATCACCAGCGCCCGTTTCTGCGCAACAGTCAGATGGGCCAGTTCGATCACCGGCACCTGATCCAGACCCAGCTTGCGGGCAGCGGCCAGACGTCCGTGCCCGGCGATGATGCCGTTGTCACCATCGACCAGGATCGGGTTGGTCCAGCCGTACTCGACGATGCTGGCCGCGATCTTGGCGATCTGGCCTTCGGCGTGCGTGCGCGGGTTGCGGGCGTAGGGAATCAGCGCCTCGACCTTGCGGTACTCGACGTTGAGCGTGTTCAAACTGGAAATCCCAAAAGCAAAACCCGCCGAGCGTTGCCGCCGGGCGGGTTGGATAGATGAAGATTCTGGCGGGGTGGTAACTGCGCCTGGGGGTGGTAACCGGGGCCGGTAACCTGGCCGGGTGGTAACCTGGTTCGCGCCCTGACGCTAAAAAAGCGTCGCACTCGCGCCCCCCGCATTGCGATTTGGGAAGGAAGGACCCCTTTTGCCTTGGGCCACTTCCTATGCCGTCACCGCTGTCCAGAAGATAGCTGAAATACTACGCCCGGCCGGGCTGTTTTGTTGCAGACTCGACGAGCGTCAAAAGGGACAAACGCAGGAAACGAAGGACAAGCGCGGCAAGCATTACCCTGCTTGGCCCACGATTTTGGAAGGCAGTCGTGTCGGCTATTCGGCATCGGCATCGAACACGGCGGGCAGATCACGCGCGCCGTGCAGGATGCGCACGATCAGCACGGCATCGGGATCGCATTCGAAGAAGATGACGTAGTGGCCGTGAGGACAGGACCGGATGCCATCGCCCAGCTCGGGACGAAGGCGATAGCCGGGCGGGTTGTGCGTGATGCGCTGACACTGCGCGCGCAGCTCACGCACGAAGCTCAGGGCGCGCCCGGGGTTGTCAGCCGCAATGTAATCGGCGATGGCTTCGAGGTCTTGCTCGGCCCTTGGGGTGAAGGCCAGACGCATCAACGACCAACTTGTGCCACGTACTTGGCCTCAAGGCGGTCGAAAACCGCATCGGCAGGCTTGGCGGGGCCGCTGGCACGGCCAGCCGCGATCTCTGCACGCAGGGCTTCCAGTTCGAGCTGCTTGCGCTCCTCGCGTTCTTCCAGTAGACGCAGTCCCGCCCGCACGACCTCGCTGACGTTGTTGAAGCGACCGCTTTGCACCTGATCGCGGACGAAGGTTTCGAAGTGATTGCCAAGGGCGACACTGGTGGGCATGGCATGACTCTTAACTGTTAATAACAGATATTGTGTATCACACCCACCTGCCAGTCAATGGGCAGATTCGTTGAGGCGTTCCGCCACGATCTCCAGCGCCCGCTGCCAGCGACGCCATGCTGTCGTGCGGTCGCAGGCAAAGCGAATCGTGATGTCGCGCCAGCCGAACCGCTTGGCCCGCATCCACACCAGGTGGCGTTGCTCGACCTCCAGCCACTGCACCCAGCGCATCGTCTCCAGCATGCGGTCGATGGCCTCGGGGCTGGGTGGGAAGGGTCGGTAGACCTTCTCGTCAGCCGCGAAGGCCTCCCACTCCTGGCGCACGAAGGCCGGCCAGGTGTTGAAGTAGCCCTGCACACGCACGGGTGGCAGGCGTCGTCCGGTGCTGGCGGCTTCCTCAAAGCGGGCTGCCACGTCCTCAATCGTCCAGTCGTTGCGAGCCACGTCACACCTCCTGTCCAAAGTCATGGTGGTGGACAGCCCAGTGCAGGAGGGCCAGGGCGTCGGCTTCGTTGTCGTCGGCCGGGGCATGACCACGGGCACGGGCCGACGCCACCATCTCGTCCTTGCTGGCGTTGCCCTTGCCGGTGGCGTGCTTCTTGATCGTGCCCACGGGCACGCCCTGGTACGGGATCTGGTGGTGCTCGCACCACGCCGTAAGCGTGGCCAGGAGGCCACCGTACACGTGCGCAGCATCCACGCCAACGTGGCGTCGAACCTCCTCAAAGTACAAAAACTGAATTTCAGAAACCGATTCCTGAACTTCAGAAATCCAGCGACGGAATCGCAAATAGCGCATGCCGCCGCCTTCGAAGCGTTGCGGGCGGAAGCTCTCGCTGCCGCTGGTGATGTGGCCCGTGCGGTCGCGCAGTGCCCATCCGGTGGTGGTACCCAGATCAAGGGCGAGGATGGTCGTGGTCATGGTGTCAGTCCTTATCCGATGTGGATCTGACGCAGCTGACACGGACTATCGAAACTCGCCATGAGGCGCGCGCACGCGCGCACGCGTAGGACTTACGACAAACTGCGTCAGCTGCGTCAGACTGGATGGTTTTCATGGGCTCAGTCGTCCGCGTAAGGGGTGTAGGCTGGGGTCGGCGGATGCTTCAAACCAATGCCTTGAAACCCGCGCACGCCCATGCCGTTGCGCCATTTCTCCAGCCCACGCGTGATGAGCAGATCGGAGAAACGTCGCTGTGCGCCGACAAACTCTCCAGAAGCTTCTGCCCATTGCCTCCAGTCGTTGAACAGCTCCGCCGTCAGCGACTTGGCGTTGGGCTCGCGCACACAGCGCTCATCGAGCCAGCGGCCCAGCGCGTCCTCGGCTTCGAAATACTCCTCGGTAGCCTCCACTACGCGCTGGGGCGGATCGAGCCGTCCGAGGCGCTGCCAGTCCAGACAGCCCTGCACGGCCCACGCGAGGATGCCGTCACGTTCGGCCAGGAGCTTCTGCTGGAGATTCTTGTCACGACGCTCGGGCGGGACGGTGATCGTGAAAGGGATCAGGTGCAGCCGCCGCTTCATCGCCTCGTCGATGTTGCGGATGGCGGGCTTGTGATTGCCGGCGACGAACAGCTTGAACTGCGGGTAGAACTCGAAGAAGTCCTGGCGCATGAAGCGTGCGGAAATCTTGTCGCCGCCGGTCAGACTCTTGACCTTGGACTCGGCCCAGCGCTTGCCCTGTTCGGTCTCGATGGCCGCGACGAACCGTGCGCCGCGAAGTCCCGCCATGTCGGTCGGGTGGCGGTCGGTACGCGTTTCCATGAAGGTGTCCATGGGCGCATTGGTGGCGTAGTCCCCCAGGATGGTGGCCAGGGTGTTGACGAACACCGACTTGCCGTTTGCGCCGGTGCCGTACAGGAAGAACAGCGCGTGCTCTTGCGTTGACCCGGTCAAGGCGTAGCCGACCATCCGTTGCAGGTAGGCTTGCAGTTCGGCGTCGCCGCCCGTGACCTCGTCGATGAACTGCCTCCAGGTCGGGCAGTCGCCGCCCGGTGTGGCCGTGGTGATCTTGGTCATGCGGTCGGCGCGCTCGTGCGGGCGCATCCGACCTGTCTTGAGATCGACCACACCGCCCGGCGTGTTGAGCAGCCAGGGGTCGGCGTCCCACTCGGCCGTGGTCGCGGCATGGCGTCGATCCGAGCGGGCCAGCCGTTCCACGCCGCCCACGGTGCCGGAGGTGGCGAGCTTCGCAGCCACTTTGGGGTTGTCGGCGCGCACCGCCATCTGGCGGCACACACTGCGGATCAAGTCGGTGGCCGCCAGCGTCTCCTCGTGACGCCAGCGCCGCCCATCCCACACCAGCCAGCGCCCCCACGGGGCGACGTAGCGCCAGTCGCGGTGGTAGCGCCGGGTGAAGGCCAGCGCCAGCGCGTCCTCAGTGCCCCAGACGGACTCGTCGCTGCTGACCACCGGCTCGTCGGCATCGGCCACGTCGTGCATCTGCACGCGCGGGCCGTGGGTAAGGAAGGTGGCGACATCGAAGCCTTCGGCCATGGCGTCCGCCGCGTCCCAGCCTTCGGCGGCCTCCTCGGGCGGGTACAGGATGTGGCAGGACTTGGCACCGGCGGACAGGATGGCCTGCGCCGCTTGCACCGCGTACTCCCAGCCCGGCTTGTCGCGGTCGGGCCAAATGAGCACAGCCTTACCCGCCAGCGGCGACCAGTCGGTCTTGTCCACCGGGGCGTTGGCACCGTGCATCGCGGTGGTGGCAGTGACGCCCGCATCGATCAGCGCCTGCGCGCATTTCTCGCCCTCGACCAGCACCACCTGTGCGGCACTGATCATTCCGGGCTGGTTGTAGAGCGGGCGCGGCTCGGGCGGGGCCATCTTGCGGCGGCGCGCATCCCAGGGCCGGAACTGCTTCTTCTGCCCGGGCGGGTCGTAGCGGTAGACGACCGCGATCAGGCGCCCCTGCGCGTCGAGGTAGTCCCACTTGGCGGTGGCGGGGCCGAGGTCGTCAACGGCCGCCTCCTTCCTGGACCGACGCGGCGCGATCGGCCTGACGCGTCCGATCAGGTCGGCAGCAGCCTCCAACACCCGCGGGAACTCGGTGTGGACATCCGCACCGAGATGGGCCGCCATGAGGTCGAAGATATCGCCACCGTCGCGCGTGGCACGGTCGGTCCACAAGCCGGCCTTCTCGCCCTCAAGTACCACTTCGAGGCTGTCGCCGGGGCTGCCGAGCACATCGCCGACGACGAACGTGCCGCGGCGCTTCCTGCCAGCGGGGAACAGGGTGAACAGCACCGATTCGAGCTGGGCCAACAACGCGGCGCGGATCTGATCGCGCTCGACATCGAGGCTGCGCTCGGGGGCAGGGGCAATGTCGTTGAAGTCGATCATTCGCTCCCCCCGACGTTGCCTGGTTGCAGAGCATCCAGCCGCTGCGCCGCGGTGCTGCGGGCCGCCCACGCAGACAGTTCAGACAGCCGGTACCGAACGAGCCCGCCCAGGAGGTAGTGCGGTATGCGGTACTTGCTGCGCATCGCCGGGTCGGCGAACCAGTAGTACGGCAATCGAAGCGACGCGGCCGCTTGCTTGGCGTCGATCATCGGCTCGGCCGCCGCGATGGCATCGGGCCGGGTCCTCATGCTTGACTCCTCCAGCACCGGTCCTGCCACGCGCACATCCGGCACTCGAAGTGCGTGGAATCGGAGAAAGCACGTGGCAGCAGCTCGCCGGAGTCGGTCGCCGTGATGACCTTGACCGCGCGGTCCGACATGCGCTGCGCGAGTTGCGCATCGAAGGGCACCAGCTCCGCGTGGATCTCCATCGTGTCGGCGTTGATCGCCGTGAAGAGCGCAGGGTGCTCGTGCAGTTCGAGATAGGCCTGGTAGAGCGCGACCTGCGCCGCGTAGACGGGCTTGGCCACCGCCAGCCGGTGCTTCTCCAACTCGCGCCACGATTT
>Ga0078972_1004706_pt2 | contig 34915 bp, 37 predicted proteins | sample YelNatPaOPGAMG01_FD_67568 | JGI IMG/M metagenome (GOLD analysis project Ga0078972, IMG submission 67568) | Hot spring thermophilic microbial communities from Obsidian Pool, Yellowstone National Park, USA - OP-RAMG-01 (SPADES assembly) (version 2) | ecosystem: Environmental > Aquatic > Thermal... | reverse complement strand
ACCATTGATAACGAGGATAACTCTTTAAAGAGTTATCTCCCGTTATCAACGGTAAATCATCTTAATAAAAAAAGAATAAAAATTATTAATAAAACGGTCAACGTTATTTAGGCATTGACTTCAAGAAAATCAGAAATCAGAAATCAAAAATCTCGAATCACAAATCTTTCGTTCATCGATTGTTGATTTCGATTTGGGCTCTGGGCAATGGGCTTTGGGGTTTGGTATTTGTGAGTCGTGATTTTTGAGTTGTGATTTGAGATTTTCTAGTTTCGAATAAACAAATGGGTAGAACGTTAAGCTTAGAATAACTGATGAACGCCATTTCTTTACGCTTTACGCTCAATTTCAGAGTTCCAGAGTTCCAAAGTTCCAGAGTTCCAGATATTCAGGGATTTCCGATTTCCCATTTCCCAATTCCCATTAACGTGTTCTGGTTTTAATATCGTGATCAAGGACAGGAAATAGGAAATTGGAAATAGGAAATTTTCAGGAATTTTTGATTTGAGATATTTAAGTGCAGGATTAGCAATAGCGTAGAGAATAGAGCGTAAAGCCAATTGCAAATGGCGAATGGCGAACGGCGAAAAATGAATAGCCAAAAACATTCCATTTCCTCTTCAGGGGCCAAAGGGAAAAATCCATCCTTAGTAAACCTGTCTTTGTAATGAATTGAAAGAAAATGAGTAACTTCGTTTAATCGTAAACTGAACAAAGTGAACTCAATGGCACAGGAAAACGCTAAACAGTCAAAAAAATCAAACGATTCCCAAATTTTGTCCGCTGACTTTCTTCAGCGGATTCTCAGGGAAAGCGTCAACGAGATTTATGTTTTTGAAGAAGATACCTGGCGTTTTGTATACGTAAACGATGCGGCCAGATTGAATCTGGGTTTTAGCGAAGGAGAACTGGCACGAATGACACCACTGGATATCAAACCCGAACTAACAGAAGAGATGTTCAGGGAAATTCTGTCGCCATTGTATAATGGGCTAAAGAAGAAAACAGTATTTGAGACAGTTCATCTGCGCAAGAACAAGTCGAAATATCCCGTGGAGGTTCACCTTCAGATGATGCCGTGCGGCGCCAAGAGATTTTTTGTTGCCCTCATTCTTGATATAACTGAGAGAAAACTTGCTGAAGAAGCTTTACGAAAAAGTGAGAAGCGTTTCCGGACTGCACTTTACAGCATTGGTGATGCTGTAATCACTACCGATACAGAAGGGAATATTATTCATATGAATCCCGTGGCAGAGAAACTGACCGGTTATGAGGAGCCGGAGGCAAGAGGAAAGGCACTGAACGAAGTGTTTGTTATTGTTAATGAATTGACAGGCCTTACAGCCGAGAATCCGGTAAACAGAGTTCTGAAGGAGGGGAATGTGATCGGCCTTGCCAACCACACAGTTCTCATCAGCAAAGACGGACAGCAGATACCTATTGCCGATAGTGGTGCTCCCATTCTCGACGAGGATGGAAAGACAACCGGCGTAGTTCTGGTATTCCGCGATCAGTCCATAGAAAGGAAATGGCAGCGTGAAATATCCGAAAACGAAGCCCGTTTCCGGGGACTGTTTGAGTCTTCAGCTGCAGGTATTGCATTGCATAGGATAGTATATGATGCAGAGGGTAATCCGGTTGATTATGAAATACTTGATGTAAACCCTCAGTATGAAAAAATAACCGGAATTCCTAAGGAAAAAGCTGTGGGGCAAAGGGCAACTTTGTTATACGGAACCGATCAGCCACCCTATTTTGAACAGTATCTTTCCGTTGCTTTGAGCGGTAATTCTCTTTCCTTTGAGACTTACTTTGAACCCATGCAAAAGCATTTTTATATCACCGTTTTTTCACCGGAGCGGGAAAAATTTGCAACCACCTTTATTGATATTACTCCTTTGAAAAATGCTATCCGGCAAATAGAAAAAAGCAGCCGACAGTTCAGCAAAATGTTTTATGAACACAGTGCGGTTAAATTTATACTGGAAGCAAAAACAGGACGAATACTGGATGTAAACCATGCGGCCGAAAAATTCTATGGATGGAAATGTGAACAGATGCGTTCCATGAAAATCAGTGATATCAACACGCTTTCACCTGAAGAGATTCAATTGGAGATAGAAAAGGTACGGACCGGAAAACAAAATTATTTTGAATTCAGACACCGACTGTCTGATGGTTCGGTAAGGGATGTGGAAGTATACAGCACGGCCCTCGAAATGGATGGAAAAGAGGTTCTTTATTCCATTATTCATGACGTAACAGAGAAACGCAGAGCAGTAGAATCGGTTCTTTACGAGCAGTATCTGTTAAATTCGCTGATGGATACCACACCCGATTTAATTTATTTCAAGGATAATGAAAGCCGTCTGATAAGAGTAAACAAGGCTGTTCTCAACCGTTTCGGATTCCGGCACGAAAGTGAAATTTTAGGTAAAACCGATTTTGATCTGTTTTCCCAGGAATATGCCCTGCAAACCTTTAATGATGAACGGAGAATTCTCGAAACAGGCTCGCCGATTATAGGTTTGGAAGAAAAAGTAATCTGGCCCGACGGACATATTACCTGGGCATCTACTTCCAAATTGCCTCTGAAAGATGCAAAAGGGAATATTATAGGAACATTCGGAATATCGCGCGACATAACCGAGTGGAAGAAAATTATTGAGGAACTGTCGAAAGCGAAGGAAAAAGCTGAAGAAAGCGACCGGCTCAAAACTTCTTTTTTGCAGAACATATCGCATGAAGTGAGAACACCTATGAATGCCATAATGGGTTTCTCTGAACTATTGCTGAATGAAAACCTTCTGCCGGGAAAAAGAAAGGAGTATATCAATATTATTTGCCAGAGCGGCACCAATCTCCTGAACATCATTGAGGATGTACTGAAGATTTCTTCTATTGAAACCGGACAGGAAAAAGTCAATCTGGAAGAATGCCGCCTCAGCGAACTGATTTCAGTTCTTGAACTTCAGTTCAGAAGAAAAGTTGAACAGAAAAATCTGGATTTTATAACAGATTATGGACCGGATGAGGAGATTCTTTTTTTGACCGATAAGACCAAACTTACACAGATTCTTGCCAATCTGCTCAACAATGCGCTCAAATTTACGCATAAAGGTTTTGTTCGTTTTGGTTGTCGGGTGGAAAACAATTTTCTCCGCTTTTTTGTCGAGGATTCAGGCATAGGAATTCCTGCGGAGCATATTGATAGAATATTTGAACGGTTTTATCAGGTTGAATCGTATCTCTCACGTGACTTTGGAGGCACCGGACTCGGACTTTCCATCTGCAGGGCCTATGCTGAGATGCTGGGAGGGTCTGTGTGGGCAGAATCCACGCCTGGTAAAGGTTCAGTATTTCATGTTATGATTCCGTATCAACATAAAGAAGTCAATCTGAAGGAACAAAATATGGAGAAAAATACAGCCCCGCCTGCGGGTAGTGCTCTTGTTCTTCTGGTAGAAGACGATGAGTACAATTATGTGCTGGTAAGAGAAATGTTGTCAAAAACCTCTCTTACTTTGCACCGCGTTTCCACCGGGGAGGAAGCTGTTGAAATTTGTAGAAAGGACAGAAATGTCCGTCTGGTGTTAATGGATATCAAACTGCCCGGAATGGATGGATATGAAGCAACAAGGATGATCAGAAAAACGAGGACTGATCTTCCCATTGTAGCCCTCACTGCCTATGCAATGCCCGAGGACGAAGAAAAAGTACGTTTGGCAGGATGCTCAGATTATCTGTCAAAACCCCTGAGCCGTGAACAATTGTTCAGTGTGTTGCAAAAATACCTGGGCTGAAAGAAACTTGGCAGAGATCCGGAGTTCCAGAGTTTCAAGGATTTCCGATTTCCGATTTCCCATTTCCTATTAATAAGAATTCCCGATTTATAGAGTGCTCACTTACAGGAAATTGGAAATTGGAAACAGGAAATTTTCAGTGATTTTCGATTTCCCACTAATGAGGTTCCAGCGTTTCAATGTTCCAGGGTTTCAGAGTTCCAGAGTTCCAAGGTAAAGTGGTTCCATAGTAAAGTGTTATCAATAGCGTAGAGCGTAAAGCGTAGAGCGTAAAGAGGGGTATTGGGTTTAGAGGGCAGAGCATTGTTGATTTAGCGTAGAGCGTGAAGTGAATGGCAAAAGATCTTTCCATTTCCCCGTTAGGAGATGAACGGCAATAGAAACGGTGATCAAATCCAATCAAATTCCCCGTTAGGGGATTAAGGTCAGTAGGTCGGGGTAGAAAGGTTCCAGAGTTTCAGAGTTTCAGAGTTCCAAAGTTTCAGAGTTCCAAAGTTCCAGAGTTCCAAAGTTCCAGCGTAAAGCGCAGAGCGTAAAGCGAAGTGCGAACGGCGAACAGCGAAAAGCAAATGGCGAATGGCGAACAGAAAAAGAAAAATGTCCGACAAACATTACAACCCTATGGATTTGCCCCGTACCCTCCGCCCATAATGTAGTTCTCCAGATCCTTAATTACCACATTCTGTTCATGCACCACCGCCTTAACCACATCACGGATTGTAATAATTCCGGAAATTTCGTTATGATCAAGCACAGGAAGATGGCGCACCTTTTTCTGGAGCATGATGGCCATGCATTCATAAATAGTCATTTCCGGCCTGGCGATCACCAGTTCTGTTGACATGAAATCGCCTACTTTGGCTTCTTTTGAAGAATACCCCTGTAAGATAATTTTTCGGGCATAATCTCTTTCAGAAAACATGCCCACCAGTTTGCCGTTATGGATTACCATTATGGCACCAACGTTTTTTTCGGCCATCAGTTTTAATGCATCGAAAACTGTGGCTTCGGGACTGATGAAATGATAGGTGTGTCCCTTTTTGTCAAGCAGGTCTTTAACAGTTATCATAGGCGTATGTATTTGGAAGTTTGCTTTGGGTTTGAAAGGGCTTGTGGTTTTGTATTACAGTCTGGTAAATGGTTTGGTTTAACAACCGGATAATATTATCTGCAGATTTTTTTACCCCGGGCGTCATTTCTTCCCCAACCTCAAGGCGGGAAGGTTGTATTCCGAGGATGCAAACCGGCATGTTAAAAAACTCCGTTACCCTGCGCAAGGTCAGATTATGTGTGTTTATCGTTGTTTCAAAAGTGTCTTCCGGCAGAAGCAATCCGGCGTATCCCGGTTCACGGCCAAAATCGATGCAATCAACCAATACCAGCAGATCAGGTTTTGCATTGTTGATGCGCGAAACATAGTTTTCAAGGCTTACTTCTACCAGAATTTTGGTGATGTTTGTGTTTTCCATCAGGTTGTTCACTATGTAAACTCCTGCTCCGTCATCGCACCGCAAAACATTTCCTATGCCGGCAAAAAGGATTTTTTTCCGGTTATCCGCAATCAGCTCGAGTAATTCATTAAATTCTTTCATAGCAGCAGTTTAATCTGGATGTTCCGCATGCAGTTGGGGCAGAGGATCCTGAACATATCCTTCCGGCGGAGCCCATCCCCCGGAGGGGTACTGGTTTCTTCCTCACCGGCAAGCTGAAGCCTTGTATTCAGTGCGCGCAGGGTGAGAAGGGATGACCATGCTCTGGTACCCAGTTTGTCGTAGATATAATGCAGATGTTCTCTGGTGGTGATAACACTTCCGCAATGTTCACACACAATAAGTTCTTTGTGCTGTTGTTCTATAAGTGATTCTTTCTGAAAGGTTGACAGGTCGAAAATGGTATGAGACAGAATTACCCCTTTCGCTGTAATGCAATAGGCTTCGCATTGTCCGCAGAAAATGCATTTTCCGAAGTCACGGGTTATGGTGCGGATTTTCTGCACGGCATCATCAGAAACGGTGATGGCACCCGAAGGGCATACGTTGGAACAGGTAAGGCACCCCACGCATTCGGCATCGTTTACCACCGGCTTACCCCTGAACGCCGGTGCGGGAACATGGGGTTTATAGGGAAATTTCGTCGTTGCCGGCGGGGTGACCAGCGAAACGATAGCCTCTTTGAGTTCCCTGAGTTTCGGATATCGCATATGATGAATAGTTACATTATTTTCAGCTTATTCCTTGCCTTCTTCTGTGCTGTGGGCATCACGGTAATCATCTTTTACGCTGTTCTTCCATAAAGGAAACCCTGCTTTATATGAGCCTCTTGCAAGGGCATGTGCGGCAACTGTTGATGTAAAAAACAGTATTGGGATGATCAGCAGGGCCTTCAGGCCGTAATCGGTCAGGCCGTACCTGGCCAGAAGGGAGGCGGCAATGCAACAGGTGCCAAGGGTAACACACTTGGTGGCCGACTGCAGGCGGTTGTATACATCCGGCAGTCGCAGTAATCCGATGCATCCGAAAAGGTCGAAGAGGATGCCGGTTCCGATCAGCAGGTAAAATACTATATCACTCATTCAGCTTCTTGTTTTCAAGGTATTTTGCCATAGTCAGTGTACCAATAAAACTGAGTATAATCCATGCCATCCCCACATCAATCAGGAAGGACCGGCCGGTTTTTTCGGCCAGAACAATACAGATTCCAACTACAAGGATTCCCATGATGTCGATAGCTACCACTCTGTCGGCCACCGTCGGACCCAGTATGATGCGGATCAGGCAAAGCAGACAGAAGGCAATCAGCAGGTATAAGGCAATGTCCATCATTAGTCAAATATTTTTTTAAGCAGGTTTTCAAATCGTCCTGAAACAATCCGGCTGTATTTTTCCGGATCATCGGTAAAAACATTGATCCAGTGCACATAAAGTGTATCATCGATCAGGTCCACCGAAATGGTTCCCGGGGTCATAGTGATGGAATTGGCAAGGATGGCTCTTCCAAATGCACTTTGGATGCTCACTTTCACTTTTACTATTCCGGGCCTGATAGGCATGGCCGGATGCAGTACCCGGTAAGCTACGTCGAAATTCGCTTTCACACATTCCCAGATGAACATAATCAGGTAAACCACAAGCCAGAAATACCGCCTGGGCTGAAGAAATTTTCCCACGCCTTCCACAAAATACTTACCAAAAAACACGGTGGTTATTCCGGCAACCAGTGTTCCTGCTATCAGGTTTTCCACAGCAAGCCTGGCTGTGAGCATAAGCCATACGATCAGGCACAGGATGAAATAAGTTACGTGTTTCATAATCAGATCATAATGTCATATTCATGAGGGCATGTACAGCAGGCATGAGGAAAAGATTCCGTAACGACGGAAATACCAGCACACTCAGCAAAAGGCAGCAAAGGGCAAGCAGAATCATGGTTCCTTTCATGGAAAAGGGTACATCTTTTTCCGGAAGGCCTGATTCAGAAGGTTTTCCGTAGAAGGCATAGCGCTGAAATTTCAGATAATATGCGAGGGTGATAATGCTGACAATAACTGCCAGGATAGCCAGTCCGTAAAAACCCGCCCTCACAGCTGCAATGATGATGATGAGTTTGCTGAAAAACCCGTTAAAAGGCGGAATTCCGGAAATGGCCATGGAAGCTACCAGCGAAGTGGCTGATGTGACCGGCATGGCGTGTGCCAGGCCTCCCATTTTGAGAAGATCTCTCGTTTGCAAACGGTATTCAAGTGCTCCGGCATTTAAGAACAACAATCCTTTGAAAAACGCATGATTGACTAAATGGTATACTCCCCCGAAAATGGCAAGGGCGGCAATCTTCATATCGCCTCCTCGGCATAAGAGAATCATTCCAATCCCTGTGCTCATTACCACATATCCCATCTGGCTTATACTTGAATAGGCCAGCAAACGCTTTGTATCCCATTGATTGATAGCAAGAAAGCCGCCAACTAGCATGGATATAACTCCCAGAGTGGTTATCCCGTATGCAAATTGAACGGAAACAGCAAACAAATTGAAGAAGAAGCGGAACAGGCAGTAAATTCCGATTGCTTTGATCAAAACTCCTGAGAGCATGGCAGAAATAGGTGAAGGAGCAGAGGAATGTGCATCGGGAAGCCATGAATGGAACGGAACCATGGCCGATTTAATTCCGAATCCCGCCAGCAAAAGGACTCCGGCAAAGACAATTCCCGGAGAAGCCGGTGCTGAGCCAAGAAGTTTGTGCATGTCGGCCATGTTGAGCGTTCCCGTTGCCCAATAGAGAACTCCTATGCCAAAAAGGATAAACAGTGACCCCAGCCCGCCAAGTACCTGGTATTTAAAGGAGGCTTCCAGCTCTTCTTTTTTAGTACCGAAGGCCACAAGGGCATAAGAAGCTATGGCTGCAATTTCCAGAAAAACATACAGGTTGAAGATGTCCCCGGTAACGGCCACTCCGTTCATTCCAGCCACCATCAGGCAGAACAGCGCATAAAAATACTGTCCGCTTGTGTACTGTTCGATATATGCGTATGAATAAAATGCACTAAAGAAAGCGAGCGTATTGATGATAACGAGCAGCAATACCGACAATCCGTCAGCCGACAGATGAATGCCGATTGGTATGCCGTTTACGGGCTCCCATCCGCCCACCATGTATAGCAGGATGTTTTCTCTTATGTTGGCCATCATCCAGGCCGATAACCCTGCCAGGAAAAGAAAAACCAGCGGGATGGCAATGCGGTGAAACTGCGGAATGTAGCGTCCCGCTACCGCTGTGATAAAGGCAAACCCAAGAGGAATAACCACAAACAAAGGTAACAGTGCTTCCATCATTTATCCTTTTAGTGCATTGATACCGGAAACATCAAACGTTTTATACTTTCTGTACAGCCGGATGGCAATTGCCAGCAGCAGAGCCGTAGTGGCCAGGCCGATGACGATGGCCGTCAGGATCATGGCCTGGGGCAGGGGATCAACCACAACTGCCGGCACCGTTCCGGCCTTCTTCAGAATGGGAATTTCTCCTCCCTTTACATAGCCAATCAATATAAAAAACAGGTTGAGGCTGTATTCCATTATGGAAAGCGCAATGATGATTTTAATAAGGTTGCGCCGGGTTAGAACTCCGTACAACCCAACCAGGAACAGAAGAAAACACATGACAAACAGCACCATATCAGTCCTCCGCTTTAAAAATGACGAATCCGAGAAATATTGTGAGCAAGGCAGCAGCCACTTCGGTACCCACAACCAGGTTATAAATGGGTATCACACCGGCACTTGCAATGTTTCCGGGTGTGCCGTGGGGCAGGTAATTCCGGAAGAACCACATTGCCCCCATCAGCATTCCGGCTGTGGCCAGGAGCAGAAAGACAAGAATGGCAATGCTTTCTGCAGCCGAGGAAAGCTGTTCTTCACGGTGCAGGCCAAATACCCTGATTCCGTTGGCTACTATGAGCAGAATAAAGGATCCTGCAACTATGGTTCCTCCGGCAAATCCGCCTCCCGGAGTGAGATGTCCATGCAGCATAATATAAACCCCGTACAGGAAAATAATTCCTGCCATCAGCTGGGTTACTTTTTTAACAATCAATGACATGCCGTTCATAGTCCTTCTTTTTTACCGGTCAGCCGCAGCATGGCCAGAACACCTATTACTGCCGTAAATAAAACCGTTGCTTCCCCCAGGGTGTCATACCCTCTGAAATCGAAAACAATTCCGGTAACCAGGTTGATGGCTCCGGTTTTTTCCGCACCATGTTGAATGTACTCGGTAGCCATCCTGGTGTGATGCTCGCCAAAGACGGGAAGCATAGAAGTTGATACAACGAAGAAATACAGAAACAATCCTGTTATGACCAGAGCTGCAGCTACATATACCATGTGCCTGAGGTGAACATACGATGCTCCCTTGATTTTTGCCACGGGTGTTTCCTGCAAATCTTCCCGGGTGGAAATAATGAGCACGGAAATCATGATGACCAGCGATATCGTCTCAACCACTACCTGTACAATGGCAAGGTCGGGAGCCTGGAGCAGCAAAAAGGCAATGACAAGCGCAAAGCCTACAATCCCGTATGAAACCACTGCCGACAGCAGATCTTTCGCATACAGGGCATACAATGCACCGGCCAGCATGATGATGAGAATAAACAACAGGGCAGTTTCCATACTTCAAAGACGTTTAGAGAAATACAAGGAGTAAGATGATCAGTCCTGCCGCCGCCCATAATACGTAAAGCGGAAGCAGTCCGGTATGCAGGATGCTGAGTCCTTTTCCGGTGGCCAGAACCAGTTCCTTTCCCCAGGCATAGATGTCGAACCATTTCTTTTCGGCCATGCGGTAAATGATTTCAAAAAACGGGGCCCGGCTGATGTTCAGATAAAAATCGCCAACCACCACAGGATTCTCTGCCTTTTTGGGTTCTCCCCCGGTGAAGCTTTCGGCAATGCGGATCTTCACCAGTTTGTGCAGGGCATAGAAAAGAAATCCCAGTACAAAGGAAAGTATCACCAGAGCGGAAATCAGTTCGGAGTTCCAGAATCCGACAAATTCAAATTTCTGATACAATGGCATGATCATACCGGGGATCACAAACCGGCTGGCAAGTATTCCCGCAGCCAGGCAAAGCAGGGCAAGGATGACAAGGGGTGTGCACCTGAATCCATTGCTTTCCCTGATCGAAGCAAGTTCTTCCTTCCTGGCACCAAGGAAAATGCCGGTAAGAAATTTGATAAAGCTGGCCAGAGTGAGGGCAGAACCCAGAACAGCCATTCCAAGCCATAGAGGCCAGAGCTGGCTCACAGCATTGCCCTGGTGCCCGAATTCCACAACTCCCTGATAGATCAGCCACTTGGAGGCAAATCCGTTCAGAGGCGGGACACCGGAAATAGCAAAAGCAAAGATGAGCGCTGAAGCAAAGGTTACCGGCATATTGCCTGCAAGCCCTCCCAGATCGTTCAGGTCGTTCTTTCCTGTTTTGTTCTCCACATTTCCGGCGGCAAGAAACAATCCACTTTTGTAAAGGGTATTGTTGAACAGATGGAACAATCCTCCTGCAATCGCAATGGGGGTTCCGATTCCTATCCCCAGTACCATGTATCCTACCTGGGAAACGGCATGGTATCCAAGAAGTTTTTTGAATTGATGCTGAGCCAGGGCCATCATTACCCCGGCTATGATTGAAATACTGCCCAGCAGAATTACAAGCAGTATCAGCCATTGATTGAGAACAAACATTTCGAGGCATAACCGGCTGAGAAAATAAATTCCCAGCAGTTTGTCGAGTGAGGCCGGAAGAAAGGCAGAAGAGGCAGCCGGTCCGGTTTCGGCAAAATCAGGCACCCAGGTATGGAACGGGAAAGCACCGGCTTTGGTCAAACTTCCTGCCAGAAGGCAGAGGAAGGCGCTCAGAGCCAGCGGCGAGTCGGCCGGGATATGCACTGCCGACATGCTGACCGAGGGCTGAAGAAGATAGAGTAAAGCTATACCAAGGATCATCAGACTATCGGAGGCTCCGATCATAATTAGCGATTTCTTTGCGGCGGCCGCCTGCCCGTCGTTGTTACCCCTGATCAGCATAAAGAGGGTCAACCCGAGTATGCCCCAGCAGAACAGGAAAAAGAGCAGATGATTGCTCAGCAAAGCACCTTCTGTAAATCCAAGGGTGAGCAGTACATATCCGTGAAAATTGCGCACCGGTTCGTCAACACTTCTCACCGACAGGGTATAAACCGAAACAATCCATGCATAGAACGCTGCCAGAACCACCATCCAGATGCTGATGGCATCAATCCGAAGGACAGTGAGCTGAAGGAAGGATTTTACCAGTTTGCCGGGGCCTTCATCAGAAATATAATCTTTGAGAAAGGGCATCATCCATACCTGTCCCTTTTCTTGCGAACTTGCAAGAAATGCCATGGTTATGGCAAAAAGGCTTACCGCCATTGCCGTCCAGGCTTTAAACCGGATGAACCTGGCAGGCAAACACAGCAGGATTATTCCTGCAACAATTGGAACAGTAATAATGTAGCCCGGTGCATTCATACCTCGTTATTCTTTTGCAACGAACCGGAATTGTCGAGTTCGCTTATGATTTTTCTTGTTTTTTCGTGCGAAAGGCGGATAAGTTCCATTCCATCGAGCCGCCGCATATCCGCCACCGTCTGGTAGGCGGCAGTAAGCCGTTCGGTACAGCAATAGCAGGGATCAACGGCCGCCAGGATAATGGTGGCATCCGAGATGGTCTGGCCAATGCACGATTCTCTGAAAGTGGCAATGTTTACATAGCTGGGGGCACGGATCTTGTGCCGCACCGGCATATTGGATCCATCCGACCGGACAAAATGAAATACTTCGCCTCTTGGAGCTTCTGCTCTTCCAAAGCCCATTCCGGGCGGAATTTCCCTGACCACCGTTTCAATATCGCCTTCTTTGGTCTTTTCAAGGCCGTTAAGGCATTGTTCAATGATGGAAACCGATTCCACCATTTCGAGCAGGCGTACTTTCGCTTTGGCAAACACGTCTCCTTCATCGGCGGTAATGACCTTCCAGTTCACCATGCCATAGGCTGCATACGGGTCATCCCTTCGCACATCAATGGCTATGCCGGAGGCTCTGGCTGTAGGGCCAACAGCTCCGTATTTTCTGATTACTTCGGGAGTCAGCACTCCCACACCTTTTGTCCTTGCGTGGATCACCGGGTCATCCATCACAGCACCGGTCAGCAGGCCAATTTTGGGTTTCAGACTGTCGAGCATCTTCCGTATTTCAGGAATCATGGCGTTGGGAATATCCCTTCGTACCCCGCCGATCTTGAACATGGCATAGTTGTTTCTGTTTCCGGTAATCATCTCGAAAATGTCCAGTACCGATTCCCGGTATTTCCATGACCACATGTAAACCGTGTTGTATCCGAGAAAATGCCCGGCAAGGCCGACCCAGAGCAGATGGCTGTGGATGCGTTCCAGTTCACCAATGATACTGCGTATGTATTTTGCCCGGTCAGGTATCTCAATCCCGGCTATTTCTTCCATTGCATTGGCATAAGCAAAGGGATGCGAGGTGGAGCAGATGCCGCAAATGCGTTCCACCACAAAAAACACCTGATCGAAGGTCTTCTTTTCGTTTATTTTTTCAATTCCCCGGTGGTTATAACCTGTCTCGAATTCAATATCAACAACGGTTTCCCCTTCGCAGAACAGTTTGAACAGTTCCGGTTCTTCCTGAAGCGGATGGTAGGGACCGATGGGTATGATGGTTCGTCTGCTCATAGTCTGTTTATAAATCTTTATTGATATTCCGCAGGCGCGAATTTTCTTTCTGACCGGATGATGAACCCTCAGCGGCACTTCCGGCAACAATTCCTCTTCGCCCTTGCGTAGCGTAGGGATGTTCATCCGGCCCCCAGTTTCCGCTGGCTATCAGCGGGACCATGTTCGGATGGTTCAGGAAGGTAATTCCGAAGAGATCATGGATTTCCCGTTCAATCCAGTTAGCGGCCGGAACCAGGTTCGCCAGGGATTCGATCTCGGGTTTTTCGGCCGGGAGTTCTACCTGAATGCTCAGAATATATCCTTTGGTATCATCACTCAGATGGTAAAGAATCTCAAAATGCTCAGGATGCGATACGCCGCTGGCAATGATAAACCTGTACCGCCGGTCTTCCGTAAGAAAATTGACGATCTCGAGCAGGGCGGCAGGACGGATCTTTACTACCATGCGTTTATGATTCAGAACCGTCGTTTCCAGAACATCGGTAGAGAATTCTGTCCTGAATATTTCTTCCATTTGCTTGATCATATCATCCGGCCTTTTTGTTTATTAATTTGGCAATTCCGGCTATGATTGCTTCCGGTTTCGGCGGACAACCGGGAATGTACACATCAACGGGAATGATCTGGTCTACCGGGCCGTTAAACGGATTTCCGTCGGCAAAAACCCCTCCGCTGCATCCGCAGGCACCAAAGGCAACCACCACGATGGGTTTTGGGGCCTGATGGTAAACCTCCAGCAACCTATCCCTGCATTTCCGGTTAATGGAGCCTGAAACCAGCAGTACATCGGCATGCTTGATGCTGCCCACCAGTTGTATCCCGAAACGTTCAATATCATACCGTGGCGTGAGGCAATCCAGTATTTCAATGTCACAGTTGTTGCATGAGGCTCCTCCGAAATGGAAGACCCACAGTGATTTTTTAAAGCAATAATCTTTTACTCCCACAATACACTGAATTTAAAGTCCGTAAAGCGATAAAACAAAAGCTGCAATCACCAAAAGATTCATGCCAACAAAGAAGAACCGCATGGCCTGCCCAAGTTTCAGACGGGGGTTTGTGTTCCGTATCAGTGTGAGCACAAGTACCACAGCCAGAAGCTTCAGTACTGACCAAACAATGCCTGTCCCGCTCCATTGAAATCCGCCCAGAAAGAGAACAACCAGGAATGATGGCAAAATGAACAACAGGATGTACCTCGTCAGTTTGACCAGGGCATAGGAAAATCCGGAGTATTCGATGAACATGCCGGCGGTGATTTCTGTTTCCGCCTCCGCCATATCGAAGGGAACCAGTCCCAGTTTTGCCTGAATGCAGAAAATGAAGGCAATAAGCAACAGAATGCCCGACAGGGAACCGGCCAGAGCTCCGTTTTGCTTCTGATAATCAATAATATCAGCCAGGTTCAGGGTCATTCCGGATTTGTAAATGATGGCTGCGAGAATCAGTAAAAAGGCCAGTTCATAGCTCAGGATAAGTTTCATTTCGCGTGAGGCGCCTGTTATCGCCAGTGGATTTCCGGTTGCCATGGCCCCGATGATCCATGAAATGGATGGTACGGTCAGGAAATAGTAAATGACGATCAGATCGCCCCTGAAGCCGGAGGTTATGCCAAAAGAGGGAAGCAGAATGAACACCGCGGCAAGGGTGGCTCCCGTGAGGGCAAATACCGGTGCATACAGAAAGGGAATTTTTGCACTGTTCCGCGGTACCAGCGTTTCTTTTCCCAACAGTTTGAGAACATCATAAAAAGGCTGCAGAAACGGAGGGCCCTTTCTGAACTGAACCCGGGCAGTTATTTTCCTGTCAAACCACGAAAGGATTCCGCCGCCGGCGGCCGCGAAAAGAAAACCCGGAAAAATCAGAAAATAAAACAAATAGTTTGCCATAGCTTGTGCCTATTTCGGTTCCACTTCCGGTTCTTCTTTTAATTTTTCCCAGCTGTATTCCCTGATGAGAATGTGCTCACCCAGGGGCCAGAGGTTTTTCTTCGGATCGGCTTGTTCCCCTCCAAAGGAAAGAGCCTGCCGGGGGCATGAAGCAACCAGGCGTTCCCTTTCTTCCCGGCGTTCAGGGTAATAGTAATCGGCATACACCATTCGGTAGTCAAAAAAATCGTTCATCAGGGTTCCGAAAGGACATACTGCAACACACGATTTGCAAGCCACACAAAGTGCCAGGGAGCGGGTTACAACTCCGTCGGGTCCTTTGGCAAGAGCTTCCACCGGACATACGTCAATGCAGGGTGCACTTTCGCAACGGCGGCAGGTAAACTGAAAAACGGCCAGTTCCCGTATTCGTTTAACCGTTGCGAAAAATGGTCTTCCCAGCCAGGAATTTCCTGCACTGCATTCGGTGCATGTACGGCATTTTTCGAGATCGATGATGAGTTTATCGGCCATACGGAATCGTTCTTATCTCCATATATCGGGTATATGCTTTATTTCATCGTAACTGAATACCGGTCCGTCTTTGCATACAAAAAATTCGCCCATCATGCAATGCCCGCATTTTCCAAACCCGCAGGACATATTCTTTTCCATGGACAGGTAGATGCTTTCTTCGGGAAATCCCATGCTGAGCAGTTTCTGGGTGGCAAACTTCATCATTACCGGAGGGCCGCATACCACAGCAACCGAATCGGGGACGTTGATTTTTACTTTATCAAGGAGCACCGTTACTACCCCTTCTGTTTCTTCCCAGTTTTCATCGGCTACATTAACGGCACGGTGAGCTTCAAATTTGGGAATGGTATTCAGTTCTTTGAACAAAGGCTTGTAAATACAATCGGCGGGTGTTTTTGAACCATAGCACAGGACAACCCTTTTTATCCGGTCTTTCCATTCAATAAGGTGGTATAACAGGGAGCGGATTGGGGCAAGTCCGCATCCGCCTCCCACAATGACCACTTCTTTTTCGTACATATTGTATACGGGGTATCCTCTTCCATAGGGCCCTCGGATTCCGAGCACAGCGCCGGGTGTGAGCTGGTGGAATTTTTCCGTTACATGTCCGGCCTTCATAATGGTTACTTCCAGCTTGTCTTTAATGAAAGGGGAGGAGGATGGGGTAAAAGGAGCTTCCCCATAGCCATTCAGGGTTAATTCAATAAACTGGCCGGTATCAAAGCTGAACTCTCTTTCAGGCCTCAGTACAAGGGTTTTGATGAGGGGTGACTCATCAATCACTGTTTCCAGGGTAGCTTTCAATGGCCGGTATATGTTCTTTGTTTCAGGCATGTTGAGATATTTTGACTTCGCCGGTATTGAGTTCGGTAAACAGTTCATTCTTGCTGATGTTGCCCGGGCAGGCGTCAATGCAGCGTCCGCATCCTGTGCAGGCAGAAACCTTGTACCGTTCCGGACGCCACACATATTTGCACAGATAGCGGTTGCGGAAGCGCACGGTAAGCGGGGCCAGAGGATCTTCTCCGGCAGCTACCCGCTGAAAATCAGGATACTGGCATGTGTCGAGCTGGCGGACCTTTTCAAACTCCGGACGGTCGAGCAGCAAAAAGCAGGTGCAGGTTGGACATATGGCAGCACAGGCTCCGCAGCCAACGCAGGTCGAAGCATACTTCTTCCACAGCCAGTATTCCGATTGCTGTATCAGGGTGGAAGTTTTTTTCAGATCAGGTAATCCCTTGTTTTGCCTGTTGATATCATCCCTTACCGAAATCCGTTTCAGCTTGATGGCTTCTATTTCACTGTCCTTTGCTTCCTGCACCGGTATGCGCGAGCGCATTTCATTCAGCACTTTCTGCCCCTTTTCGGAAAGCACGCGGATAAAAACATTGTTCCGGTAGCCCGACAGGACAAGATCACAGTTTCGCTCAGGAAAAGGATTTACATTATATATGGTGCAATGGCAGTTTTCCTTGTGGCTCTGGCAGTCAGTTCCGATAAGAATGGCCTGTTCCCTCTGTTTTCTGTACAGATCATCAGGAAAGGCAGGATCCAGATAGACGGCATCCAGCAGATCCAGCGCCGCAAGGTCGCATGCCGGAACGCCCAGTATAAGCAAAGGGAGGGAACCATTCATGTCAATGGTTACATTCTTCCGGATGGGCAGAAAAAATGTCTTTAGCGGCGTGGCCGGCAAGGGTTCATTCAGCAGGATGTGCTGAACATTTTCTGCATTTACCCTGTCGTAATCCAGCGTATTAAGCCTGCGGAAAGGGGCATAAACCGTATAGTCCTTCAGACAGGATACCAGAAACTGCTCAAACGACCCGCGGCTGGTAAGGTAATGTTTGTCCATAACATCCTTAAATCGGAAACAAAATTCTTAAGGATTACCAGCACGGGCAATGACAGGAAACAGGCAGAAACAGGATTTTTATCAGAATGCTGCCTAGGAACGGGTCAGTCAGCAATATGACATTGGTTCCGTCAAAATATGATCTATGTCAGTTTTTTATAAGGAAGCCGGACAGTCCGCCTTCATACGCCGAAGGCCTTAAGGAAACCATTGACATGGGCGTGGGCAACTTTTTGCAGTCCGGTTATATCCAGCAAATGAATTTTCCGTCCTGAAATGGCAATGAGTTTTTCCTCGCGGAATTCAGAGAGCAGCCTGATCACGGTTTCGGTGGCTGAGCCCACCATGTTGGCCAGGTCTTCCCGCGAGAGATTGATTACCGGGCTTGCTGTGCGGGCCGGATCATTCTGTCCTTCAGATAGCCGGAGAAGGGTTTCGGCCAGCCGCTCCCTGACCGATTTCTGGGCCAGTGAGGTTAGTTGATTCTCGGTATCTTCCAGTAAATCAGAAAGTGCGATGATGATCTTATGGGTTATTTCGGGAATTTTCCGGGTAATCTGCAGAAAGTTTTCTGCCGTGAAAAAACATACAGCGGCATCGGTAAGGGCCTGGGCATTAATGCAATAGAGTCTGCTTCCTACCAGGGCGCGGTACCCAAACAAGTCGCCCGGCTGAACCATACGGACAATTTGTTCCCGGCCGTCGGGCCCGTATTTATAAAGTTTTACACTGCCGCTGTAAAGGCAATAAACACCAAGCGCCCGGTTATCTTCCTGAAAAATTACCTGCCCCTTTTTGTACATGGAACAGGCTTTTTCATATTTCAGTTCAGATAAATAATCAGGAAGCACATTTGCAAAACAGGACCTTTGCAAATTATGGCAGGTAAGACATTCCGGAAGTTCCCGTATCATAGGGCTCCGTTTTTGAGGTGAAAACGTCTCTGCCCGGCACGGAGGACTGGTTCCGGCAGTCCTTCCTTTCCTTTCGTAAGGTAAAAGTAATAATAATTTTTTAATGACAATATGGTTAGCTATTTGTCATTCGCTAATTGCCATTCACTTCTGACTTTTTGCTTTTTACGGGGGAGTAGGAGGGGTATTCCCAATCGGTAAATATTTTGTAACCCGAAACTATTTTTACCTTTGTGCCACAAATCATTAGATTATGAAACCCACATGTTTTACAAACACAAACACAGCGGTAATAAAATGCCGAACAGGTGGGTTCCATTATACCATTGAAAATTAATTTTATTATGATGAAAATAGCGCTTGCTCAGCAGAACTATCATATTGGCAATTTTCAGGAGAACGTAACAAAAATTATTTCCGCTATCCGGCAGGCGCAGGATGAGGGAGCTGACCTGGTGGTGTTTCCTGAACTGAGCGTCTGTGGCTACCCCCCTCTGGATTTGCTGGATCAGAAATCGTTTATCGAAAAATGCCTGAGGGCCGTTGAAAGCATTGCCCCGGTTTGCAAAGATATAGCAGCTATTGTCGGTGGTCCGGCTTATAACGACGATCCCGCCGGGAAGAGCTTATTCAATTCGGCCTTTTTCCTTTACCAGGGAAAAGTTGTGGACCAGGTAAACAAAAGCCTTCTCCCCACGTACGATGTGTTTGACGAATACCGTTATTTTGAACCCAACCGGCAATTCAAGGTCATTCCGTTCCGCGGACAAAAGATTGGAATAACCATATGCGAAGATATTTGGGACAACCAGCCTGCCCCCAATTCACTGGGCCGTACCAGGCTGTACACCCTTTCTCCCATGGAAGAACTCAGCCGGCTGCACCCCGATGTGGTTATCAATATTTCGGCCAGTCCGTTTTCCACATCGCACGAAAAAATAAAAAAGAAGATCCTGAAAGACCATGCAGGAAAATACTCGGTTCCGATTGTTTATGTGAACCAGGTGGGAGCGCATACCGAGCTGATATTTGACGGTGCTTCCATGGTGGTGAACAGTTCGGGCAATATTGTCAGTGAACTGGCCTGGTTCCGCGAAGATTTTCAGGTGATTGATATGGGTGAGGTGGACAGAATGGACGCTGTTGCCCATGCTGAGAAAGAAACCACCGAGAAGATTTACGAAGCCCTGATCCTGGGCATTCACGACTTCTTTGCCAAGCAGGGTTTTTCAAAAGCTGTGCTCGGACTTTCCGGCGGAATTGATTCGTCAGTGGTTGCCGCACTGGCAGTGGAGGCACTCGGCCAGGACAATGTTGCCGGCCTGCTTCTCCCTTCGCAGTTTACTTCACAGCATTCCATTGACGATGCTGTTGAACTTGCCGAAAATCTGGGTATCGATTATCATATACTTCGGATTGACAGCCTCTTTGAACAATATAAAAAGGTTCTCCATCCGCTTTTCAACAACCTGCCGGAAGATGTGACCGAGGAAAACATCCAGGCACGCATACGCGGCAATCTTCTGATGGCTTATTCAAACAAATTCGGAAACATTCTTCTCAATACTTCCAATAAAAGCGAAGCCGCTGTGGGCTACGGCACCCTGTACGGCGATCTGGCCGGAGGACTTTCTGTGCTCGGCGATGTTTACAAAACCCAGGTGTACGATCTTGCCCGTTATATCAACCGTTCCCGGACCATTATTCCGGCCAATGTGCTCATCAAACCCCCTACGGCAGAACTTCGTCCCAATCAGAAAGACTCCGACTCTCTCCCTGAATACAGCGTACTTGACCCCATTCTCTTCCGGTACATTGAACAGTACAAAACCCCCGATGAAATCATCGAGGAAGGGTTTGAGGAAGATACTGTCATGCAGGTTATCCGGATGATCAACCGCAATGAATACAAACGCTATCAGACCCCGCCCATCCTTCGCATCTCGTCCAAAGCATTCGGACCCGGCCGGAAAATGCCCCTGGTTGCTTATTTTTGATTTTTGTGTCGTGCATCAAATCATTTTTGTACATTTGTATGTTTTATAACACGTTCTGAATATTTTGACAACTATGCAGCAACGATTTCTCGAATGCGAAAACTGTATTGACAATCCCAAGTCGGTCTTCGCTGTTCTTACTCCGAAAGAAAAGGAGACTTTCAAAAAGAACCTGATTTGCCATGCGTACAAAAAAGGTGATATTATCTTTAAGGAAGGGGATAAGCCAACCGGACTGATCTTTCTTTCTGAAGGCAAGGTGAAGGTTTTCAAGGAAGGAGTAGGCGGAAGGGAACAGATTATCCGTATGGCGAGGCCGGTGGGATTTATTGGCTACCGTGCCCTGTTTGCCGAAGAGTACCATCATGCCACAGCGGTAGCCATCGAAGATTCGATTATCTGTACCATCGAAAAGGATCTGGTTTATAAAACATTACGTCAGAATCCCGATTTTTCGCTCAGTATTATTAAGGCTTTTGCCACCGAACTTGGTTTTTCCATCGACCGCACGGTTACCCTTACGCAAAAGCATATCCGCGGGCGGCTGGCCGAATCACTCATCTTTCTGAAAGATACTTACGGGTTCGAGAACGACGGAAGTACCCTGAAGGTCTACCTCAGCAGGGAAGATGTGGCCAACCTGTCGAATATGACCACTTCAAACGCCATTCGTACCCTGTCGGCATTTGCCAGTGAAGGAGTGATTGCCATTGACGGCCGGAAGATCAAGATACTGGATCTGCACAAGCTGGAACGCATCAGCGACCTGGGCTGATGATGCTTCTTACGTAAAAAGGGTCTTCTCGAACAGCATTTTTTCAACATTCTGAAGGGTGGTGTGCAGGCTGAAAACTGTCTCTGCCCTTTTGCGCCCTCTGGCACCCATTGACTGGCATAATGCGCGGTCGTTCATCAGCTGTTCAATCCGCTCAGCCATCAGCGGAAGATTATTTTCAGGAACCAGGAAGCCGGTTATCCCGTCTTCAACTATTTCGGGATTACTGCTGGACCGGAAGGCGACCACCGGCCTGGAACCGGCCATTGCTTCCACCAGCACATACCCAAACCCTTCCCACAATGAAGTGAGGCAGAACACATCAATATCCTTCATGAAACTTGGTATGTTTTCCACAAATCCCAGCAAAACAATTTTGTCGTCCACCCCGTTTTTCCGTGCATATTCGTCCAGTTCCTGATGCATTTTGCCTTCTCCCGCAATAACAATGCGAAACCTGTATCCTTTCCTGCTGAGAATGACCGCCAGGTCAATGAGCATTTTCTGTCCTTTCTGATATACCAGCCGGCCGGCATTGCCAATGATAAATTCTTCCTTACTCCGGCTGAAAACCGGCTCATACTTTTCACTGTCGAAAGCATTCAGGTCAAGGCCATTATAAATAACTCTGATTTTATCGGGATTGAAAAGCATGGGGTGGTTGGCCAGGATAGTGTTTTTCGTTTCTTCTGAATTGGCCATAATATCGGTAACCACATGGCGGAAGATGAAGCGGTTGGTGAGGCTGTTTTTGACAGGAACTGCCAGCCCGCGCCGGTATATTACCCGCTCAACGCCGGCAAGGCGTCCGGCAACTCCGCCCAGTTTGATATCGGCCGAAAGGTTCGAAATGACAACCCGCACGCCCAATCGCCTGTAGATCTTCACTACCTTAAACACCTTCAACGGATTGAGGAAATCAAGATTGTGCACCCGCAGGCGTACTACCGGTACCGGCGTTTCACGAAGCCTCTCGTACAAAGCACTTTTTCGGTTGGTGATCACCACAATGCGGTGCCCTTTTTTCTGCAGGCGGGTAGCAATATCAAAATGCCATTTTTCCCCTCCTCCCCAGGTAACTGACGAGTTGAAAAAACAAATGGTTTCTCTTTTCTTACGATGTTCCCTGTAAAGTTGCCGAAGTTTGACATATTTCAGGAAAGTCTCGTACGAAGAAATTCCGCAGATGACCATGCCGTAAAATCCGTCCAGAAAGCCTCCCCGGAGGAAGAAATCACGAAATCCCCGCCAGAACGGGTGGAACATTATGGTGAACCAGGACACCGTTTTCCCCCGCTGAAAAAAGGATTGGGCAATGATGTCGGTAAACCGGTTGCTCTGCGCAACATGCTCCCTGATTGAATAATAGGAATAGTGCAGTAAATTTCCCGGGAGGAATTTTTTAACGGCCCCTTTTTGCAGAATGAATCTGTCGTGCGGATTGGTGCCGCCCCACAGCCCTTTCCTGCGGTCAAACAGGCGAAGCTTCCGGCTTGGGTACCAGCCCGAATACCGTATCCACTTCCCGCAGTAATTGTTTAACCGGCTGAAGTAATAACCGTCGGCTGTCCAGTTTTCTTTTGCCTGGAGAATGGACCGGCAGAGTTCCGGACTCAGGGCTTCGTCGGCATCAAGCGCAAGAACATGATCGTAAGTGGCCTGTTTCAGTGCATAATTCTTCTGCTCAATATATCCGGCAAAGGGGTGCTGCAGGAAGCGGACGCCATAAGTGCGGCATATTTCTTCGGTCCGGTCTTCAGAAAAAGAATCCACCACCACAATTTCATCAGCCACGTCCTTTACCGAACGCAGGCATCGCTCAATATTGTGCTCTTCGTTGTAAGTAATGATGACAACCGATAACTTCACTGGTTTCATTTACTCGTAGTAATATACCCGTTTTACTCTTGACGAAATGCCGGTAAGCACTTCATAGGGAATTGTGTTGAGTTTTTCGGCCATGGCGGTAACCGGAACCGGCCCTCCGAAAAGAATCACTTCGTCGCCTTCTGCAACGGGAATTCCCGTTACATCAATCATGCACATGTCCATACAGATGTTTCCGATTACCGGAGCAAAATGGCCATTGACCCAGAACTGCCCGGTTCCGTTTCCCAGGCGGCGGTCAAGGCCGTCTGCATACCCTACGGGGATTACAGCAATGGTGCTGTCGCTTTCCACCTTTCCGCGGCGGTTATAACCCACGGTTTCTCCGGCCCTGATATTTCGTATCTGGGAAACCACCGACTTGAACGTACTGATTTGCTGAAGCTTTTCGGGATGCACTGCGCTGATGCCGTATAATCCTATTCCCAGCCGCACCATTTCAAAACTGGCCTCAGGGAAACGCTCTATGCCGGCTGAGTTGAGAATATGCCGCAGGAAAGGGTAAGGAAGTCCGGCCTGCAGTATCTCTGCAGCCTGCCTGAAGGTGCCGATCTGCCAGCGCGTAAATTCGTCCAGTCCGGGGTCTTCGCTTCCGGCCAGATGCGAGAAAACAGAAACCACGCGGATGGTATTCTGCTGTGACAGAAAAACCGCCAGCTCGCCGGCATCCTCGGGTGCAAAACCCAGACGGTGCATTCCTGTGTCAATTTTTATATGCACAGGGTACCGGGTAATTCCTTCCATCTGCAACCAGGCAATGATTTTACGCAGAAAAGGCCAGCTGTAAATTTCGGGCTCCAGTTTATGTTGCACCATAAGCCGGAATCCTTGTTCTTCCGGGCTCATGACCATCACCGGAAGGGTGATACCAGCCTGACGAAGGGCAACCCCTTCGTCAATAAACGCCACGGCGAGGTAATCGGCCTTGTGGTACTGCATCAGCTGGGCAATTTCGTGCGACCCGCTGCCGTACGAAAGAGCTTTTACCATCACCATAAGCTTCGTCTCCGGCGGAACCAGCGATTTGAAATAGTTGAAGTTGTGAATCAATGCGTTCAGGTTGATTTCAAGGCGTGTTATGTGCCTGGTTTCTTCCAGAAAGGCCGCTATCCGTTCAAAATTGAAAACCCGTGCTCCTTTCAGCAGAATGGCTTCATCGGAAAACGACATCCGTTCGGCCGACTGCAGAAAAGCATCCGTTGACGGATAAAATGAGGCGGGAAGAGAAAATACATCCCGGTTGCGGGAAATAACTTCTCCTATTCCGATCAGCCTGGTTACATTCTTGCTTTTGAGGAGGGAAGCCACACGCCGGTATAGTTCGCCTTCCGTCCGCCCTGACTGCAGGATGTCGGAAAGAATAACCGTTTTCCCGGGATGCTGGTCCTGGCGGCGAAGAAAATCCAGGGCTATGCTCAGCGATACCAGATCTGAACTGTAACTGTCGTTGATGAGGGTGCAATGCCGGATGCCCTTTTTTACTTCCATGCGCATTGCTACAGGCGGAAGAGCCTGAAACAATTCCTGAAGTTCCCCGGGTTCATAACCCGATTCGAGCATTACCAGCCAGCAGTGAATGGCATTCTCAATGGATGCCTGGTCGGTGAAAGGAATGGCAATCCGCACCGCACGGTCTTTCCAGATGCCGGCTATATGCGTTCGTCCGCCTACCCTGCGTATGGTTTTTACATGAAGACGGCAGGACTCCGTACCCGTTGACCAGCAGATCTTTTCCGGCTTTTCCCCCGGAAACAGTTCATCGACAGCCTGTCGTACCACTTTCTGGTCGGCGCAGTAAAACAGCCGGTCGGCATGCCGGAACAACTGCAGTTTTTCCCGTACCTTCTGACGGACATCAGAAAAATTCTCCTGATGCGCTTCCCCGATGTTGGTTATGATTCCCGTCCGGGGCCGGATGATTTTTTCCAGCCGTTCCATTTCGCCGGGGAAAGAAATCCCCGCTTCGAAGAGGTAAACTTCGGCATCAGGTTCCGACATGAGCACCGACAGGGGAACTCCTACCTGGGAATTGTAGCTTCGCGGACTGCTGACGGTGTTGTATTTCAGGGAAAAAAGATGGTGAAGCCACTCTTTTACAATGGTTTTCCCGTTACTGCCGGTAATGCCGGTTACATTCCCTCTGAACTGCTGTCGGTAATGTGCCGCCAACTGCTGAAGCGCTTTCAGCGTATCGGGAACAATGACGAAAGAAGGGCCGGCAACGTCAACTGCATCAGCTGGTATGGACTGGACAAGGAAACTCCTGATGCCTTTTTTACTCATCTCCCTGATGAACGAGTGCCCGTCATGATTCGGGCCTTTGAGGGCAATGAACAGGCATGAGGTGGTGGACGGCTGTAAACGGCTGTCGGTAAGTACCTCCCTGACCACCTCATCAGACTGACCGTTCAGTTTGCCTTGTGTAATTTCAGCTATTTCCCCGAGTGTGTATTTCATCTGCAATGATTCCTGTCCCTGAAAAACAATTCTTCTAAGGCATTATTTTGCGCAGGCAATTCCCTGCATGTTGTCTGTCTCTGCCGGCTAAAGGCCTGACCAAAGCCACCATGCCGCAGATAATGAAATTCAGTAATAATCCCAATTTATTCATTGGAAGCTCTTGAAAGGAGCAAACGAATGAATTAATTGGGGTTATCCCGATTTAGAAAAACCAGCTTTCAGGTGAATTGAAAATTCGGCTGAAAGTTAGGTTTTTCTTAATCACAATACATTAGAAAAATTTCTGATGCATTGTTTGGGATAATCGTTATTTTTACAAAAGTAAAGAAAAATTGAAAGGATGAGCAATGAACCTCTTTTTGAACGATTGATCAGGGAATGGGATGAAACCACTTCCTTGCTGAAAGAAGCAAAGGAAAAAGGAAAGCTGACGGCCCTCGATGCAGACCTGCTGAGAACACGGTTTGTGAAGCTTTACGACATGCTGCTGGAATTAAAAACCGGGGTAAGGCCTCCGGAGTATTTCACTGCCGCAAAGGCAGAACCCCGGCCGGCTCAGGATGCTGAACCCGTCCGCGCGAAAGAAAAACCCCGGGCGCAGGAACCCTCAACAGCGCCTTCAAAGGCCGTGCCCTCTGAAACTGCCGCAGAAATGGAGACTGGTGCAGAAGAACACGTCCGTCAGCCTGCAGCGGAAACAAAAAAACCGAAGCAGAAATCCGAAATTCTGGCCGACAAGTTTGCAGGAACAAGGAAGTTCATGCACGACCGGCTGGCAGAGAACGTTGGCGAGAAAAAGGACCTTTCGTCGGTAATGAAATCCCGCCCCATCAGCAATATTGAATCGGCGATCGGACTGAACGAGAAATTCCTGTTTATCAAGGAGCTTTTTGCCGGTAATGCCCATCGCTACAAAGAAACCATTGACATCCTCAACAATGCTTCCGGCTACGATGAAGCCATAAACTACATACGCCGGAACTTTTCATGGGATGAAGAGGATCCTGTGGTGATGCAGTTGTTTGAGCTGATTCAGAGGCGCCATTCCCAACAGGCATGAGCAGGTTGTATGTAGTCCCGACCCCTATCGGCAATCTCGAAGACATTACACTCCGGGCCTTGCGCATTTTGAAGGAAGCTGACCTTATACTGGCTGAAGATACCCGTACTTCCCGCATTCTGCTTGACCATTATCAGATAAGGAAACCTCTGCTGTCTCACCATAAATTCAATGAGCACAAGACGGTTCATTCCATTGTTCAGCGCATCCTGTCGGGAGAGACCATAGCCCTTGTTTCCGATGCCGGCACACCCGGAATTTCCGACCCCGGCTATCTTCTGGTTCATGCCTGTATTGAGCAGGGGATTCCCGTTGAAATTCTGCCCGGGCCGTCGGCACTGATACCGGCTGTGGTGGGTAGCGGCCTCCCCTGCGAACGGTTTGTGTTTGAGGGCTTCCTTCCTTTTAAAAAGGGCCGCCAGACTCGGCTGAACCGCCTGAAGGAAGAGGAACGTACCATCATTTTATATGAATCGCCCCACCGGCTGGCGCGCACCCTCAGCGATCTGTCTGCTTTCCTGGGAAACCACCGGAAAGCAGTTGTGGTAAGGGAAATCAGTAAAAAGTTTGAGGAATTCAACCGCGGTACCCTGGGTGAACTGCTTGCCTTTTACCAGCAAAATACTGCAAAAGGCGAAATCGTTATTGTGGTGCAGGGGGCTGATGGCTGACCATTCCGGCCGGTTTGCTCCGGTTGAAATACTTTTTGTTTATTTGTCCCCGGAAATTTTTTGCCAGGATTTCTCGAATTAAACGGAATTGCATATGAAGCGGCTGATAATTGTAATGCTGGGTATGTTGCTGATGGTTTCCTGCCGGCCAAAGCGGCACGAAATTCCGGTACCACAGGGGAAGGTGAATCTTACCATCCTCCGGCTTGACCAGGACCTCTTTAACCTTGCGCCTGACCCGGATTCCATACGGTCTGCCCTGCCGGCTCTGCGGGAAAAATACGGAGAGTTCCTCGAAGCTTACAGCCAGTATGTACTGCAGATCGGAAAAACCAGCGACCCTCTTTACCCCGAATTGCTCATTACCTTTCTTACCGACCGGAGTGTGTTTGAACTCAAACAGGCCTCTGATTCGGTTTTTGCTGACTTTACTCCTGTACAGCGGCGGCTTGAATTTGCCTGGAACCGCTTTGCCGCCTTTTTCCCCGGGCAAAAGCCTCCCGTTCTGGTTACCGTGATTTCCGGCCTGAACCAGTCTTTTATGGCCACCGATTCGATGCTCGGCATTTCGCTCGATAAGTTTCTGGGCATGGAATCCCTTCTGTACCGTGCCGCTATGCTGCCGCTCTATCAGCGCCGCATCATGTTGCCGGCACGCATTGCTCCCGACTGTATCAGAGCCTGGATGACCAGTATTTTCCCTGTGCCCGATTCCTCGCCGCGATTGCTGGAATATATGATACAGGAGGGGAAAATCATGCATCAGGTACGGCAGATGTTTCCTGATGACCCCGACACACTCCTCTGGGGGTTCACCCAGGCCCAGCTTGAATGGTGCAAAAAAAACGAGCACCAGATGTGGACCTATCTGGTGGAAAACAAAAAACTCTTTGTTACCGATGCTTTTACCATTGGTAAATTTATCAACGAAGGGCCGTTTACAAAAGATTTTACACGGGAGTCACCGGCGCGCGCGGCCGTCTGGATAGGCTACCGGATTGTGTCGGGATATATGAAACGACATCCGCAGGTTACTCCGGAGGAATTGATGACCAGGGTGCCGGCAAGGGATATACTGGAAGGGTCACGTTACGACCCCTGAAAAAACAATGCGCTTCGCAGACCATTGCCTGCAAAGCGCATCGCATCCAGAGGATGACTATTCGGGGTGAATAGCTTCGACCGGACAAACATCAGCACATGCACCGCAATCGGTACAGACTTCCGGATCAATTTTGTAAATGTCGCCTGCAGAAATAGCTTCCACCGGACATTCATCAATACAGGTACCACATGCTGTGCAGTCTTCGCTAATTTTATATGCCATAACTAAATGGTTTTGGTTTGCGGTTGCAAATATAGTTTTTTTACCTATATCGTGTGTTAAGCTTATGTAATCATTGCAAATTCCTTTACGATTCCTGCACTATTCCGAAGTAGGAATGATTTCATCAATTTTGTATTTGCGGATTTTACTGAGCAGGGTGTTGTACGACCTGTAGCCCAGCAACTTAAGGGCTTTTTTTCGTGACCCCCCGGTATAATTCAGTACCTTTATGATATGCTGCTTTTCAACATATTCCATTGAGAGCGATGGGCCTGTCTGCTGGTCCAGAATGTATCTGGGCAGGTTACTGAGCCGGACTTCTTTTTCGCAGTATATGTAAAAATTGTTGACAAGATTTTCCATTTCTCTGATATTTCCCGGCCAGGGGTAGGAGAGAAGCCCAGCCAGAGCATCGGGATTCACTTTTAAAACCGGTTTTTTATACTTTTTGGCTGTTTGCTCCAGCATGAACCGGAGCATCGTTTCAATAGCCTCTCTGCCCTGTTCGGCAAGAGAGGGAATAATGAGCTCCACTATGGCCAGCCTGTAATACAGATCCCAGCGGAACTTGCCTTCTTCGCATAACTTCCGCAAGTTTTTATTGGTAGCTGCAATAACCCGTACATCAACCTGTTCAGGCTTCCTGCCGCCGACCGGCAGAACCTCCTTCTCCTGTAATACCCGCAACAGGCTCTTCTGCGTATAGGCCGTAATATCGCCTATTTCGTCAAGAAAAATTGTGCTTCCGTTGGCTTCATGAAACAAACCCGGCGTATCTTTTTCGGCTCCCGTGAAAGCCCCTTTTTTATATCCAAATAAACGTGATTCCAGAAGTTCATGCCCGATAGCCGAGCAGTTAAAGGCCAGCATCTTTTTATTCTTACGGTAACTTTGATCGTGTATGTACCTTGCCAGAAGTTCTTTTCCTGTTCCGGTTTCTCCCAGTATCAGAACCGGAACATCAACCATGGCCGCCGGAAGGGCTTTTTTCCGCAGTTCTTTTAAAGCGGGCGTAAGACAAACCGATTCAGCCGATTTTAATTCAGCAGGCTTGCTGATCTCTTCCTCAAAAATCATCATTGACAGCGGTTGCTCCGATTTCTCGAACTTAAGGGCAAATAATTCCGACTTGCCTGATTTTGAATCTTTCGGCGAACGGGTTTGCAAAAACCGACCCTTTAACCCGAGTGTGGTATAGCAGATGTACCATGCCACCTGCATGGCCGATGTGCCTGGCGAAGCAAATATGTCAACAATATGATGCCGGTACTGCATCAGAACCTTTTCTGTCTTACCTTTTATTTCCTTGATGTCTAAAACATTTTCCACAGGCAACGTTACTTCTTCCACCTTATGGCCGAACTCCTTTCTGATCCTCTCCGCCAGCTGCTTTTGAAGATCCTTATCTGCTTCGGCAGCCAGAAGAACATGAAAGGAATGATCCCAGTGAAAACGGTGAAAACACATTGTTGGTCCGTCTTCCCTGACCCTGTTCTTTGCGAAATCATTCGTACGGGCAATCCATGAAATGAGAATTTTTTCCATACCCCGAATTTTTAACCAAGATACAACATTTTCAAAAATTCATTAACTGAATATCAAAAAATGACAATTCAGACGGGAAATAATTTCAAAAAATGAAATTCAAACAAAAGTGTTAATTGTTTAAAGATTTGACCGACAAATATTTAGATTATTATGGCACATGGATTGAATTTATAGTAACGCTAACCAATTAAATTCCATGCATATGAAAAAGACTCTGTTTTTTCTGATCCTTCTGATCGCGGCCGGCTCTGTTCAGGCAGGCGATCTGATTACCCTTACCAATGGAATGCAGTTTGAGGGCAAGGTTAAGCGGGTGGAAAAATGCAGTGTGGCATTTAAAGTCCGCGGCAGAATGTATGAAATTCCTGCAACAGACATCCTTACGGTTGTTTTTGAAAACCCCTCCGACAGGGTGTACCTTGATTACCTTACGACCATGGCCGGCGACCCTGATGCATGCCTTAAAGGCAAGCAGGATGCCGAGAATTACCATGGGAAGGCAGGGCTTCATATGGTGCTGGGGGTACTTTTTGGTCCCTTTGCCGTGATCGGAGCCGCTGTATCAAGCCCTACCCCTGCTACGGGAAGTCAAACCATGCTCATGTCAAAAAACAAGGAGCTTTTTGGCGATCCCGAGTACCTTTCCTGTTATCAGAAAAAAGCACGCGGGATCAATGTGGGGAATGCCGCTATCGGATGGGCGGCCTGGGTGGCTCTCGTAATCCTCTCTTCCCTGTAAGGGATTCCTGAAGGGAAATTGTCCGGTGCCTGCTCCTTCACACCGCCGGGGGTGCAGGCACTTTAAAAAACGTAAAAGAACACAATGATGATAATGAAACGATACATACTGAGCCGGAAAACATTTTTCGATGAAGACGACATGTCCAACTGGGGCATCGAAATCATCTGGAACATGTATTGTATCGACCCCGGAAATGACGAAGCCGAAATTATGGAAATAATATTATGGTATCAGCGCTGGGCTTTGGGTTCCTTCCGGATGTTGTTTGAACTTGCTGTGGACGAAAAGTTGCGGGTTGAAGGGGCTACGTTTTTTCAGTTTAAAGATTCTGATAATCTGGAATATTTCCTGTCGGCTAACCCTTCACCACACATTGCACATGAAGTATGGAACGATTTAATCAATAAATATTGCCACTATGAAGCAAATTACAGAAGAAGTGTACAGAGAAAAACTGAATGACGCCCGCTGGGAAAAGCGGCGCCAGCAGATCCTGATCCGCGACCGTTTTCGCTGCCTGAATTGCTCCAGCAACGAAAACCTTCAGGTGCATCATCGCCAGTACCATTACCTGCAGGCCGAAAACCGCTATGCAGATCCCTGGGATTACAGCGACGAACTCCTCATTACCCTCTGCGAAGCATGCCACCAGAAAGGACATGCCTTGTATGCAGTACCTGTTAAATACATTTAATAACTAAACAATAACCACTATGAGTTTCTTAGATTTTCTCCGATTTGGCAAAAAGCAGCAGCAGCTTCAGCCTGATACTGCTGGCAAACAGGATGTGCCGGTTTCCCGCTCCCTCTTTGTGGATGACCGGGACCCCTACATCCCTGAAACCGAAGAACCCAAACCTCAGCCTGTGGCCGAATTAAAAGGTATTGAAGCCATCTACGATTTCTTGCAAACCGATTTTGAAATCCGGGGGTACGAGGATGCCCTGGCCACGCCCGACATGAAACACATGGCCGATAATGTGGAACTTATTATGCACGACCTGCGGATGCTCATTCAGAAGACCTGCTCCTGGTACGAGGCAGAACTGCAAAAATATGATTTTCATATTGCTACACGCGGCAGGGCCGGCCTGATGGACCTGGTGGAGGAACTGCGTGCCAAACAGAATGTCATTCGCAATGCCTATGAAAAGGTGAAGGAAATGGGCATCAATTCTGTAGAAATGGTCGGAATGCCACTTAAAATTAAACTGGCCTACGAAAAAGGCTTCCGACGCGGCCTGGAAGCTATTTCACGTTCCACCCTGCTGTCCGATGAAACTGATCTGTCGGAAGATATTTTTGATCAGTAACCAATAAAAATTTATCCAATTAAACACTTCATTATGAGAAATTTCTGGCTAAAATCGGGGTGCTTTTTTACCGGGCACAATTACCGGCTGGTTACCCAATGCAGTGAAGCTACGGCAAAAACCGTCATTAAATACTTTTCTGCCATACTGGTGGTATGCATCGTCTGGGGTTTTATCGGATACGCTTTTGCCCGCCGGTACCTCCATCTTTCTATGCCCTCAGCCATTGCTTTTGCAGGGGCCATGATGTTTATTGTAGTTCAGATCGAGCGTCAGATAATCCTTTCCGTAAAACGCAACAAGTGGAGTTACTTTTTCCGCATCTGTGTAGGCTTTGTTATGGCGCTGATTGGCGCTATCATAACCGACCAGATTGTATTTAGCGACGATATCGAAAAAATGCAGATCAGCAAAATCCAGGAAGAAGTCAACCGTATTTTGCCCGAAAAAACCCGGCAAATCGATTCACAGATTAAACAGCTCGATACCCTTATTCTTGCCCGCGAAACGGAACGGGCAGTGCTTCTGGCTGAAATCAGCAAAAATCCCCGCATTTTCCTTCCTACCATCAATACGGCTTTCGAAAAAGACAGTGCAGGAAATCTGGTCCCTGCCAGCCGGAATGTTGTCAACCAGGCGGTACCCAATCCAAAAATTGATCAGGTAACCCGACTCGACCAGCAACTTACTGCTTTACGCGAACAAAAAGCCGATAAGGAAAAAACCCTCCTGAACATGCGGAGTGAAATCGAATCGGACCTCCGGTCAAAATCCGGATTGATTGATGAAATTGACACCTTGATTATGTTGTTAATGAAAAGTTTAGCCGGACTTTTTGTATGGTTCTTCTTCTTCCTGTTGTTTCTGTCCATTGAGCTGTTTGTGCTGGTGAATAAAGCCGGCGATGGCGAAAGCGATTACGACTGCCTGGTCCGTAACCAGATGGAAATAAAGAAACAACAGATCGAGAAAATATTCGCTTTTTCATCATCCAAAAATCAGGCAGGATAAAAAAGTTATTAACATAATGAAGACGTTATAGAAATTTTACATATATTTGAGTTGCTAAGGTATAATTTGTTCTTTTTAAGTTAGTTATGTGGCATTGTTTTATAAATTAATCGATTAATGATGGGCAGTCCAGGCAGAGATAACGAAAAGCTGATAACCGAAAACGGAGAAGTGTACACAACTCCCAGGGGAGAGCCCTTCCAGCGCCTTCGTGTGTTGTTGGTTGAATTCGCCGATGAAATTGAAGCACACGAAATCCCGGCTTTCCGGGGGGCTGTCATCGCCAAGGCCGGCCGGGAACACATCCTCTTTCATAACCACCTGAACGAACAGAAATACCTTTACCGCTATCCGCTTATACAGTATAAACGCATCAGAAAGCATCCGGCTATTGTTTGCCTCGATTACGGTGTGGACGAAATTCACAATTATTTCGAAAACCGCGACTGGAGCATACATATCAGCGGCCGCTGGCTCGAAATGAAAATTGCCCGCCTGCTGATGAACCAGTTTACTATCCAGGTGTGGGATAAAGACTTTACCTACCGCGTGAACAACTGGATAGCCCTCAACCAGGAAAACTACCGCGAATACCTGAACCTGCCCGAAGACGCAGAAAAAATATCTTACCTCGAAAGGAAATTAACCGGAAACATCCTTTCATTTGCCAAAGGCATCAACTGGGATGTTACCCGGCCCATTAACACACACATCATACAGATTGAAAGCCTTCGGCCGGTTACCCTCAAGGGGAAAAAAGTAATAGGATTCAACCTGGTATTTACTACCAACGTTTTCCTGCCCAACTATATAGGGCTGGGAAAAAGCGTCAGCCTCGGCTATGGAATTGTGTTTCAGATGAATAATACGATTAACAAGGAATAATATGACCCGCGAAGAATTGTATCTTGGTTCTTTTTTGCACGATATTGGCAAATTCTATCAACGTGCTGATGGGGCTTTGAACGACAAAAATGAGCTCAGTGAACAATCCAAAAAACTTGCAGAAATTATTTGTCCTGAGCATAATGGATTCCCTTCTCATCAGCATGTGGTTTGGACCAACGAATTTTTTGAAAAAAACCAACAAATCTTTCTCCGGTTCATTTCGAAGGATCAGCTTTCGAATATAGTTCATGCGGCGGTTTACCATCACAGGCCTGATAACCCCGAAGCGGCTATTGTTCAGTTAGCCGATTGGTGGGCTAGTGGAATGGACAGATCTTCTATGGGTATTTTTGAGGATCCTCAGCTGGAAAAAAGTGAACTGCGCTTCAGGGAAATTCCTCTCAACAACATATTGTGCGCCTTGCGAGTAAAACAAAGCGACAATTCTTTTCAGACTGCAAGCCGTCAGTCTGTCTTCAGATTAAGACCGCTATCCCTTCATGCCCACGATATTATGCCCTCCGATTATTCCAATGAAACTAAGCTTTCAACAGAGCTCTACAGAAAACATTGGAAGGAATTCATTGCCGATTTGGAAAAACTGGAAAAGCGTTCTTTTGATTACAGAGGCCTTTCCATTACGCTCTATTATTTATTAAAAAAATATACCTGGTGTATTCCTTCCTTTACCCAGGATAACCATCCCTGCATAAGCCTTTTTGAACATTCCAAAGTAACAGCGGCTATAGCCCAGTGCTTGTTTGATTTTTACCAGGATAAACCTGAAAGCTTCAGAACCAATACTACCCCTAAGGGCTATCAGATGGAATTGGACGAAAATGTTTTCCCTCTTTTGATTGCTGGATTTGATTTATCGGGTATTCAGGATTATCTGTACAATATTTCTTCAGCCAATGCCGCTAAAAGCCTCAGGGGAAGATCCTTTTACCTCCAGATGACATTGGAGGCTCTGGCATGGCAAATTAT
>Ga0078972_1004962_pt1 | contig 34919 bp, 33 predicted proteins | sample YelNatPaOPGAMG01_FD_67568 | JGI IMG/M metagenome (GOLD analysis project Ga0078972, IMG submission 67568) | Hot spring thermophilic microbial communities from Obsidian Pool, Yellowstone National Park, USA - OP-RAMG-01 (SPADES assembly) (version 2) | ecosystem: Environmental > Aquatic > Thermal... | reverse complement strand
ATCTTTAGGGTTCTCTTTGTAAAAGGTCGGTTATTTTTGTGGTGGCAATTCCTTCATCGGAAACCCCGTTTTCAAACAGACCCATCTTATTTAAGCACACAGACATAAGATAAGTTCGTTATCGAGCTGAATCTTGCAGAGGAAATTCGCTTACCCAAAGCAATGGTGCAAAAAGTTTTAGATTTATAGAGGAAAGATAAAGTATATAATGCTATAAGCGCGATGAATCCATTCTTTTAAAAAACAGAAAACCGATAAAACGGAGGTAAAAAGGAGAATGTAAAACAACTTAACCATCTTACAATAAAAAATAGCTACATTTTCATAATTTTGCGTTTTATATCCGGCGGTGAACCGTCCGGTTATGCAGGGTTTATGAATACACGAAAAACAAAGGTTGCAAGGCTGTCGGTAGCCTCCAACAGCTTTCTTATCATTATTAAAGTGCTGGCCGGTATTGTCACAGGATCGGTCAGTATTTTATCTGAGGCGATTCATTCTTCCATTGATCTGGTAGCTGCCGTAATAGCCTTTTTCTCGGTAAAAGTTTCCGATACTCCTCCCGACAGGAACCATCCTTATGGTCATGGCAAGTTTGAGAATGTGTCGGGAGTGATTGAAGCGGCCCTGATTTTTGTGGCAGCGGTATGGATTATCATCGAAGCCGTTAAAAAACTGCTTGGCGAAAGCACGATTGAGGCTATCGGATGGGGCGGGCTGGTAATGTTCATTTCCGCCCTGGTTAATTTTATTGTTTCGCGCCAGCTTTATAAGGTAGCAAAAGAAACTGACTCAGTGGCTCTTGAAGCTGACGCCCTGCACCTTAAAACCGATGTGCTTACTTCGCTTGGCGTTGGTACCGGTTTGTTGCTCATCTGGATAACCGACGTGCATTTGCTCGACCCCCTCATTGCCATTGCGGTGGCTGGCCTTATTATTTTCGAGGCCTGGCAGCTTTTGCGCAAAGCTTATTCCCCTCTGCTTGACAGTTCCCTTGGTGATGAGGATATCCGTACCATTCATAAGGTTGTTAATGAACACTCCTTTGAACTGCATAACCTTCGTACCCGCAAGGCGGGAAATTACAAGTTTGTTGACATGCATATTGAGATGGCGGGAAACAAAACACTGGATGAGGTGCATGAATACTGCAACCAGATTGAAGAAGACCTGAAGAAACGCATTCCGCACCTTGATGTGCAGATTCACGTGGAACCGCCAGGCAATAAATGAAATATCACCCTATTTGTAGGCATCCTTATGAACGTTTTTCACCGCTCTTCCTGAGGGATCAATATTTTTGCGCAGATCCTCATCCCAGGCCAGGGCTTCGGCCGTACTGCATGCTACCGACGGAACCGAAGGAACGCAGGAAGCAGCCGAATCGGACGGAAAATGTTCACTAAAGACCGAGCGGTAAAAGTATTCCTCCTTGCTCATCGGGGTATTGATGGGGAAACGGTATCGGGCATTGGCCAGCTGCTGGTCTGAAACGGCTTTACTGGTCATATCTTTCAGGGTGTCAATCCAGTTGTAGCCAACCCCGTCGGAAAACTGTTCTTTCTGTCTCCAGGCGATATTTTCAGGAAGAAGATCCTCGAAAGCCTTTCTGAGGACCCATTTTTCCATCCTGCCCTCTTTGGGACGCTTGTCTTCAGGGTTCAGCCGCATGGCTACATCAAGAAATTCCTTGTCGAGAAAAGGGACACGACCTTCCACTCCCCATGCAGCCAGTGATTTGTTTGCCCTCAGGCAGTCATAAAGATGCAGTTTTTTCAGCTTCCTTACGGTTTCTTCATGAAATGCCCGGGCATTGGGTGCTTTATGAAAATAGAGATAGCCACCGAAAACTTCGTCAGCACCTTCACCGGAGAGCACCATTTTAATGCCCATTGATTTGATTACACGGGCCATCAGGTACATTGGCGTGGAAGCCCTTACGGTTGTTACATCGTAGGTTTCAATATGATAAATAACGTCCCTGATGGCATCAAGCCCTTCTTCAATGGTGAAGTGGATTTCATGGTGAATTGTTCCGATGTGTTCTGCAGCTCTCTGCGCCGCAGCCAGGTCAGGCGATCCTTTCAGGCCGATGGCAAAGGAATGCAGGCTGGGCCACCAGGCATCTTTCAGGTCGTTTGTCTCAATACGCCGTGCGGCAAATTTTTTGGCCACTGCTGATACGATGGACGAGTCAAGTCCTCCCGAAAGCAATACTCCGTAAGGAACATCGGTCATTAACTGACGGTGCACAGCATCTTCAAACGACCTTCGCAAATCGCCAATGCTGGTTTCATTGTTCTGCACTGCTTCATACTCTTCCCAATCGCGCCCGTACCAGCGCTTGAGCTGGCCTTCCCTGCTGAAAAGATAATGGCCCGGAGGAAATTCCTTGTAGCTTGTACATACTCCCTCAAGGGCTTTCAGTTCGGAGGCCACATAGAAATTTCCGTGTGCATCCCAGCCCATATACAACGGTACGATACCAATGTGGTCACGGGCAATCAGATATGCGTCCTTCTCTTTATCGTACAGGGCAAAAGCAAATATTCCGTTCAGTTCATCCAGAAAGTCCGGCCCTTTGTCCCTGTACAAGGCAAGAATTACTTCACAGTCTGAATTGGTAAGAAAGGGGTAACTGTCTTTGTAACGGTTCCGGAAAGACTGATGGTTGTATATTTCTCCGTTAACGGCAAGAACCAGGTTACCGTCTTTACTGTACAGGGGTTGTTTCCCAGACTGAGGATCAACGATAGCCAGTCGTTCGTGTGCCAGCAAAGCCTTGTCACATACAAAAATTCCTGACCAGTCGGGACCCCTGTGCCGCAGCTTCTTTGACATGTTTAACACCTGCTGGCGCAGATCCTGAGAAGGAATTTTGAGGTCAAATACTCCAACAATACCACACATTTTGCAAATTTTTATTCTATCGGACAAAAATAATATTTTTTCAGTACAACCCCCCTGTTATTATTAATTTTTTAAATGAAATATATATTATTCTCCTTCTTTATCCCTATTTATTTGCATTTTCTTTTAAAGAATGTAAATTTATGCAATTGACAAATGAAGACAGGAGAGAAATCCTGATGGGATTTTCAGGGCCAATATTTGTTCTGTATTGAATTAATTTTTCTTTGTACCTTTGCGCAAAATTTAGCGGGTGATGGGTCAGGGAACGTTTTATATGAATATTCTTGATTTTCAATACCTTGCCCAAAATTCCGATACACTGGAAAAGGCTGAATCATTGCCTGCAAAACAGGTTTCTTTTGCCACCAAAGGAAACGACACTTCTCTAAAAAACACGTTACGGGACACAACCTATGCAGGATGGAAGGCTGTTCTGAAACAATCATCGGTTACGGTTCCTGCAAAGCAACCAAATACAGATACTCCTGTTCCGATTGAAAAGTATGTTCCTGAACTGCCGGAAGCCTTGCCTTCCGGTGCATTGAAAGACTGGATGGGATTTACCGATGGGCATTCCGCTTCGTCAGGCCTGCAGGTCTTTTCTTCTGTAAGTAGCGGACAGCCTTCTTTCAGAAAGGAAATACAAAGGAATCAGATACTTCCCGACTGGTTTTTTCTTTTGTTTCTTGCAGGACTTCTGGTGCTCAGCACTGCCAGAATGTTGTATGAACGTTATTTTAACCGTGTTCTCATGGCGCTTACCAACGAATACCAGGCGCTCAGCCTTTACAAAAGCCGGAATCTTTTCACCAGCCAGGTATTTTTTCTTCTGCTGCTGAACTTTATTCTCATTACTCCCCTGGCCATTTATCTTTTGCTGAACGGTGAAGGGGGAGAATACACCGGGCGGGTTGTCACAGCACTTGGTTTATCGGCCGTTGCTGCCGGAATCATTGTCCTGAGGCGCATTTTGTTGTATGTTACCGGAGAGCTTTTCCAGAGCAACAAGGTTTTCGGAGAGTATTACTTTTTTGTAAGGAATTTCTACATCAAAACCGGATTGGTTCTTCTTCCCTTTGTATTGCTCGGAGCTTATTTCCGGGGCATTTCTCCCGGAGTGTTTCTTGCTGCAGCAGGCGTACTGGTTGGAATCCTTTACATTGAGCGGCTTTACAGAGGCCTGCGCACCGCTTCCCGGTATCATGTACCAAAATTTTATCTGATTTTGTACCTTTGTGCCCTTGAAATTTTACCTGTTCTTTTAGGATATAAGATAGTCCGGGATCTAACCGGAATGTAAACCTTAAAAACAGAAAGCCTTGAAAATCAAATCCATTTTAGTCTCACAGTCCCAGCCAGAACATGAGAAGTCGCCTTATCAGGAACTGGCTGTGAAACATAACATTAAAATTGACTTCAGGCCTTTTATTCAGATTGAGCCTGTGACGGCCAAAGAATTCCGTCAGACACGGATCAACATTCTGGATCATTCATCTGTTATTATGACGAGCCGTACGGCGGTCGATCATTTCTTCCGTATTTGCGAAGAAATGCGGATTACTGTTCCGGAAACCATGAAGTATTTCTGTCTGACCGAATCCATTGCTTTTTATCTTCAGAAATACATTGTTTACCGGAAGCGAAAGATTTTCTACGGTAAAACCTGCTTTGCTGATCTGATGGATGTGATTCTGAAGCACAAAGACGAGAAATTTCTTCTTCCCCTGTCGGCAGAACATAAGAAAGATATACCGGAAACCCTGGAGAAGAACAAAATCAACTTTACCAAGGCGATTTTATACCGGCCTGTGAGCAATGACCTTTCCGACCTTTCGCTTTTGAATTACGACATTATCGTCTTTTACAGTCCTTCCGGCATAAAGTCGCTGCTGCAGAATTTTCCCGAATTCCAGCAGAATGAGATTAAAATTGCTTCGTTTGGAGCTGAAACCGCAAAAGCTGTTAAGGAAAGCGGGCTTCGTCTGGACATCCAGGCACCTGCCCCTGAAGCACCCAGTATGACGATGGCGCTCGAGAAGTATATCCGGGAAGCACAAAAGAACAACAACAAGAAATAGGTCTGTTTCCGGCCGTTCCGGAGATGAATAAGACCACTATGGCCACATTCAGAAAGCATGAGATTCTTCGGGGTAAACGGTCGGTTTCCAGGCTGTTTGAAAACGGAAAAACTGTATCGCGGCATCCGCTGAAGCTGGTCTGGGTGCCATGCGACGGCCAGGGCCATTTATCTCCGGCGCGGGTTCTGATCTCGGTTCCACGGAAAACATTCCGCAAAGCGCACGACAGAAACCTCATAAAAAGGCGTATCAGGGAAGCATACCGCCAGCTTAAAACTTCCTTTTACGAAGAACTGGAAAAGCACACTCTTTGCATAGATATAGGCCTGATTTACACAGGAAAGGAAATTGCTACCTATCATGAAATCTCACAACAGATTGACAAACTTCTTGCAATGGTTGTACGGCATGCTGAAAAAGGGACTTAATGCCCTTTTCATTGGTATGGTGAAATTTTACCGGTATGCTATTTCACCGCTTAAGCCTCCTTCCTGCCGTTTCACGCCGACATGTTCGGAATATGCTGTCGAAGCGCTGAAGAAGCATGGCCCGTTCAAAGGCCTTTACCTGGCCATCCGACGCGTTCTGCGCTGTCATCCCTGGGGAGGACACGGATATGATCCGGTACCCTGATGCAATGAAATTGTTGCGTCGGACGTATGCCTTTCTCCTCTAAATAAGCCTCCTGAATGAATTTGCCGGAACAATTTTTGTTGTTTATGCAAAACAAGATTAAACCCCGGCCATGATTTTTCATCTAACTTTTAAACAAATCATTACAAGTATGAAACGCTATCATTATCAACTACTGCTCATTCTGATGAGCTCGTTTCTTTTCATGTCGGTAACGGATCTTTCAGCCCAGAGAAGGGAACGCTGGGAGCTTCTCGGAAGCCGCACCGTGGATTTTCGCCTCGACAGGGATGTAATACCCGTCACCTGGAGGGAAGGAGCCTTTAATGCCATCCGGATTGTGGTAAAAGACGGTTCGCTGAACATGCACCGGTGCGTTATTCACTTTGAAAACGGAGACACCCAGGAAGTTGCGTTGCGGCATCAGTTTCGCCGCGGCAGTGCCTCACGCCTGATTGACCTGCCCGGAAACAAACGGCTGATTGAGAAGATTGTATTCTGGTACGACACAAAAAATTTCAGCGGAGAAAAGGCAACAGTGCTTGTTTACGGGCGGCATTAGACCGATTTTGCGTTGACGGATGAAACTACTTCTTAATCACCGGTGTGTCCCTTTGTCAAAGCTGTATAAGGGTGCACCGGTTGTTTTATTGGCAGAAAAAAATCAGCCGCCAGGAAAGGGGGGTATCAGATCGATGGTATCCCCGTCAGAAACCGGACTGTTGCCTGAAATGATCCTGTTGTTAACCGCCACACGGAAAACGTATTGCTTCGCCGCAGGATATTTTTCGTAAAACTGCTTCAGCAGGTTTTCTGTGGAGCCGACAGGGTCGTATTCATCGTCGAACCGGTGAGCTATGTCAGCCAGTATTCCATGATAATAAACCGTAACAGGCATATCAGAAAGAATTTCAATGTGCTTCAAGCCAGTTGGCGCCGGTACCGACATCCACAACCAAAGGAACCTTTAACCGGCAGGCATTCTGCATTTCCTGCACTGCTATCTCCTTCACAACTTCCACTTCACCTGGTGCCACATCAAATACCAGTTCATCATGTACCTGCATGATCATCCGCGAACGGAGTTTCTGCTGATGGAGGCGTTTGTTGACGCTGATCATAGCCAGCTTGATAATATCGGCGGCTGTTCCCTGAATGGGGGTATTGATAGCATTTCGCTCGGCCATTCCTCTGATATTTCCGTTTTGCGAATTGATTTCTGGCAGAAAACGCCTCCGGCCGAACATGGTTTCAGCATATCCCTTTTCGCGCGCTTTACGGATAGCCTCCTGCATATACCGGTGAACTCCCGGAAAATTATGAAAATACTCCCGTATGAGTTCTTCGGCTTCCCGGCGGGGTATTCCCAGCCTCTGGGATAATCCAAATGCCGAAATGCCGTAGATAATGCCAAAATTGGCGGTTTTGGCCCTGTTCCTCATTTCACGGGTAACGTTTTCACGTGAAACCTTATAGATTTTAGCCGCTGTGGCAATATGAATATCCTCTCCCCTTTCAAAGGCCTCGATCATGGAAGGATCTTCGCTGAAATGTGCCATAATGCGCAGTTCAATCTGCGAATAGTCGGCCGAAAGAAGGCATCCCTGCGGGTCTGACGGGATAAATGCTTTCCTGATTTCCCTGCCGCGCTCATCGCGCACCGGGATATTCTGCAGGTTGGGATTTGTGGAACTCAGACGGCCGGTGGCAACGATGGTCTGGTTGTACGAAGTGTGTATCTTCCCCGTTTTCGGATTAATCAGCCGCGGAAGCGTTTCAACATAGGTAGAAAGAAGCTTCTTGTAGGAGCGGTAGTCGAGAATTTTTTCCACCACAGGATGGGCACCTTTGAGTTCGAGTAAAACTTCTTCTGAAGTTGCATACTGTTTTGTCTTTGTTTTCTTTACGTTTTCAGCAATTTTCAGTTTTTCGAACAGAACCTCTCCCAGTTGTTTGGGCGATCCGATGTTGAAACGCATTCCGGCCAGGGAATAAATTTCTTCCTCAACCGAATTCATTTCTTTTGTAAGCAAAAGGGCATAATCGTTCAGGGCTTCCGTATCAATTTTCACTCCTGTACATTCCATTTCGGTAAGTACCCGCACAAGGGGCATTTCAATTTCACGGAACAGTTGCATAAGGCCGGCCTCTGAAAGAAGTTTTTCCAGGATGTGTTTCAATTGAAGGGTAACATCGGCATCTTCGGCAGCATATTCCGACACTTCTTCAGGCTTTACCTGGGCCATGCTCAGCTGATTTTTCCCCTTTTCTCCGATCAGTTCTGTGATGGGTACAGGATTGTACCCCAGGAATTTCCGGGCCAGAAAATCCATGCTGTGCCTTTCCTCCGGCTGCAGCAGATAATGTGCCACCATGGTATCAAACAGCTCTCCTTTCACATTGATGCCTCTGTGGGCCATCACAGCCAGGTCAAATTTCATGTTCTGGCCGATTTTCCCAATTTTTTCATTTTCCAGCACTGGCCGGAGAATTTCCATAATTTTCTCATTGTTCCACGTGTAAACAAACCATGCTTTACCGGGCTCGGCCGAAACCGAAATTCCCACCAGGTCGGCCGTATGGGTATCAAGGGAGGTTGTCTCGGTATCGAAACAGAATTCTTTCTGCTTTCCGAGAAAGTCAGCAAGTTGCTGTACGTCGCGTTCTGAAACAACCAGCCTGTAATCATGCGGAACATCGTTAATTGTTTTGAACACAGCACCGGAAGCATCCTGTTCAGAAGAATCCCTGCCCGCAAAGCCTGAGATCAAAGACTGCTCATTGTCGGCCGGAAAAAGGCTTGTCTGTGCCCGGTTTACGCTTACTGAACGTCCTTTTTCCTTTGCGGTACTTTCTTCGGTGAGTGGCGGATTCTGGCGGATGCGGTTCAACAGGCTTCTGAAATCGAGTTCACTATATATTTCGCTGATTTTCTGTATATCAGGATTTGTCATTTTAAGTTCCGGTTCAATAAATTCCACCGGAACACTGCAATTAATGGTAACCAGCTTTTTTGACAGCTCAATTAACTCTTTGTTATTTAATAAAATATTACGTGTTTTTTCAGGTAAAAGATGAATATTTGCGTACAAATTTTCAATTGATTTAAACTGGCTGATCAGTTTGATTGCTCCTTTTTCGCCAATGCCCGGAGCTCCGGGTACATTATCGGAGGTATCACCCCAGAGAGCAAGGATATCAATTACCTGAGAAGGGTGGTCCACCTGAAAACGTTTGGTAACTTCCTCCGGCCCGATAATCTCAGCTTCTCCTCCCGACCGTCCGGGTTTCAGCATTTTAACCCTGGGTGTTACAAGCTGGGTAAAATCCTTATCAGGAGTAACCATGAGGGTATAAAAGCCTTTCTTTTCGGCCAGGCGCGACATGGTTCCAATCACATCGTCGGCCTCAAAACCAGGTACCTCAAGAATAGGGATGTTCCATGCCTCAATCACTTTTTTTATCCAGGGAACGGCCACTTTTATCGGTTCAGGAGTCTCCTCCCGGTTGGCTTTATAAGGAGGATAGAGTTCGTTGCGAAACGTGGGACCTGAAGGATCAAATACCACACCTATGTGCGTTGGTTTCTGCGTTCGGATTACATCTTCGAGAGCCGCTGTGAACCCGTAGATTGCTGATGTATTCAGGCCCCTGGCATTGGTCATCCGGCTGTTGATGAAGGCATAATAGGCCCGGAAAATCAGCGCATAGGCATCAACAAGGACGAGCCTGGGAGAAGTATCGGCCGCAGACATGGGGAAGAGTTTTTTACGAAGGTAGTAAAAATGTTTTGTGTTTCGAGTGAGGCGCATTCGTTTACCGCCTGAGGTCAGAAGCGCCGCCCTTTAGACCCCGGTTAATTTCTTTTCCCGACTTTAGCGTTGATCCTTTGCTGTAATTCCAAATATTCCGGCATTCATACCCTCCCGGGCTACCTGTTATGCTTGGCCGGCGGGCATGCGGCTTCAGCTTTTCAGAAAAATTTCCTTTTAAACACGATATGAATCCTGTATTGGTGTTCTTGCTCACTAAATCCTAAATTTTCATAAGAAACCTGTTTAAAGGAACCGGAAATGTTTCTAACCGAAAGGGGGACAGGTATTTGGGTCTGATGTAAGACGGAAGGCCTATGGCTATGCCATCAGGAATTATCATCGGCATACCATTCAGCATACGAACCGGCTGTTTCGTAAAGCTTCAGGCTATGAAGCCTGACAGCAGAGGGAAGGCTCTTCCGCAACCGGTTAGCCATGTCGACAATCAGATTTTCGCAGGTAGGCTGGTAGTCGAGAAAATGAATTTTTCCGAAAAGGTCTTTCGCCTGTGCAGCAAAATCAGGTGGAGTATTTTTGTTGACCACCAGTGCATGGTCAAACTGGTCAACGATCTGTGTTTTTACTATGTTTTTGAGTTCAGAGAAATCCATAAGCATACCGTTTTTCGGATGGCCGGGATTCTGCATTGGTTCTCCTGAAACGGTGACAAAGAGCGCATAGGAATGACCATGGATGTTCCGGCAAGGGCCATCATAGTTCCACAGGGCATGCGCCATTTCAAAATGAAACTCTTTTGTTATACGGATTACTGGCATATTCAAACTATCTGAAAAAACAATGGGCGTGCCAGGTTTCAGAGGCAGGCACACCGGTTGATACAGTCAATGATTCCCAGAAAGCCGGGATTTTTAATAAAATAGTAGGTATTTTTCCCTTCGCGTTTCGAGGAAAGAATGCCTTTATCGCGAAGTATTCCCAGGTGGTGGGATGCCACAGATTGTTCCATGTGAAGCATTTCGTGAATTTCTGTCACGGTGAGTTTTTTGCCTTCATTGAGCAGGTTCAGAATGGCAATCCGGGCCGGATGGGCCATAGCCTTGAGCATAACAGCAGCGCGGTCAAGTTGTTCCGAAGTAAACTGCTCAGCGGAGAAACCTTTTACTTCGTCAACCTTAAACGGGAAAGATGCGGGTCCTGAATCCATAGTAATGGTTTAAGATATGCAAATATATAAATATATTTGATTCCAAAGAGAAATAATTATAATATTTTGTTTTTCAAATTATTATATAAATAGTTCTAAAATAATTCCACGTTTGGCAACATTTTATTGGCCGCCTTGTTTATGGAAGTACACTTCTTGTGAAAGAACCGAAAAGAATTTGATACAGATAATTCCTATATTTGTCGCGATTACAAAACGTATGGGAGAGCTCGAAAAGATCAGAAAACCCGTTAAGCAGGAGCTTGCTGAATTTGAAAAAGTATTCCGGGAGGCATTAAAGGGCTCCATCCCTTTTCTTGATTTTATTACCAACTTTATTCTTCGAAGGAAGGGTAAGCAAATCAGGCCGCTGTTTGTTTTTCTATCGGCACGTCTTCACGGGCAGGTGAACAACAGTACCTTTGTTGCAGCTTCTCTTATTGAGTTGCTTCATACCGCCACCCTTGTCCATGATGATGTTGTGGACGAATCGTACGAAAGGCGCGGATTTTTCAGTCTCAATGCGTTGTGGAAATCAAAGGTAGCCGTGCTGGTTGGCGACTATTTGCTGGCAAAGGGACTGTTACTTGCTGTCAAACATAAGGAATACCGCCTTCTGGAGATCGTTTCGGATGCGGTGCGCGAAATGAGCGAAGGAGAGCTTCTTCAGATACAGAAATCGCGCCGGAATGGCATTACGGCCGAGGAGTATTTTGAAATTATCCGTAAGAAGACGGCGGCGCTAATATCTTCATGCACTGCCTCCGGAGCATATTCAGCCGGGGCTTCCGAAGAAATTGTCGAGCGGATGAAACAGTTCGGAGAATATGCCGGCATTGTTTTTCAGATAAAGGATGATCTGCTCGATTACCAAAAGACAGGATTAACAGGGAAACCAACGGGAAATGATATCCGGGAAGGAAAATATACCCTCCCTCTGATCCTGGCCCTTCAAAATTCTTCTTCAGGCGAAGCCCGGGAAATCAGAAAGATGATGCGCAGAAAGGATCTCAAAGGAAAGGATGTTTATACAGTCATAGAATTTGCCGAGAGAAACGGCGGCATTTCGCAGGCAACAGAAAAAATGAACGAATACATCCAAACGGCACTGACCCTGCTTCAGGATTTCCCCGCCAATGATGCCCGGAATGCCCTTTCAGAATTACTTTACTTTATCGCTTCAAGGGAAAACTGATCAGCACTTTATAGGTTACATTTTTCACGGAGCAGAAAGGGAAAGAAACCATTTTATGGTAGTGACTCCCCATGGTACCAGTGCCGTTTGATGATTGAGTCCATCCAGGAGATAAAGGGAAATATTTTCTTCAGAGGAACCTTGCCGGAGCATGTCCTCATGCATTAATACCGACTGTCCATAATACACATTATCATCGGAGGTACCATGATAAAAGCGCACCGGTATTTCGGTTCTCCATCCATATATTGAATTTTTATCGAGTTCATTCCGTAAACCAGCGAATTCTGCACCGTCGGTAAAATGGTTTTTCAGATTTTCGGTAACCAGCCTGGCCACTGTGTCGGTGAGCTGCTGGTTAATTTCATCCCCTGAAAAACGGCCGTTGAAAAGACCGGGTATACGGGAGGCATAGGGTTCCCTGAAAAAAAGAGAAAGGGGATCGGTGAGCATTCCGTTCTGCCTGTGCGATTCAATAAAATATGGCAGATAGTATGGAGTAGGATAAGTAACAAGGCTTAAAACATGCTCAGAGAAAGGGATCATCTGGTACGCACCTGCTCCGCATGAAACGGCTTTTGATGACATCCCTGAAGGCGCTGTTTCCTCAAAATACCTACCCGCAGAAAGAGTTGCCCATCCACCCTGTGAATAGCCCATCAGAAAAATATTTCCGTTGCATCCGGCCTGTATATTGCTCTCGTTTGTAAGTTCCCTGGCAGCCAGAATAAGGTTTTTTACGGCCAGGTCGTTTGATTCCCTGTGGTAATACGGATGAACAATCTGTTCTGAAGAACCAAACCCCAGGTAATCGGCGATAACAACTATGAAACCATAAGAAGCGGCTGATTCAATGAGGGTATACAGACCATTGAAAATATCCCTCGAAGGAGCGGCATCATGAAGTGTGTTTGTTCCGTTCTGGAAACTGATGATTCCAAAGTTTCCTTTCGCTTCAGGCAGGCATACTACACCGGAGGCAGTTAGCGTCTTTCCCTGAAAATTTACAGGATAATTCACCAAATATACTGATACATCATACCGAAGATCGGCAGGAAGGGAATCAAGCGCGGAATATATCTGGCTGGCATTCTGTATAAACGACTGTATTCCGGGAACCGTCATTTGCTTGAGCAGTGAATAGCTTATAAGATATTCATGTTCAACATCTTCCTGTTTTGAACAGGCGGAAAAATAGAATAAACCCGCCAGAATCAGCGTCAGAAAAAGGATGCAATTTTTCCAGGCTTTCATGGTAACGAAAATTATGTTATATCTAATGGCGCATTAGAAGTGATAACGAACTAATGCGCAGCGCTTTATCCTTTTGCGGAGGTATCCAGGTTAACCCCGACGAAACGCCTTGAAGCCGTCCATGAGGCACGTTGCGCATTTTTTTGATGCAAAATTTCGATTATTCTTTGTCTCTATGAAAATAATCATAGACCATTCGGGCCTTATTCGTGCCAATAATTTCTTCCAGATTACGTATTGATAATGTTCTAATTACACTTACTGATTTAAACTTTTCCATTAATTTCTGACGGGTTGATTCCCCTATTCCTTTAATATCGTCCAGTTCGGAATGTATAAAGGCCTTGCTTCTTTTCTGCCGGTGAAAGGTGATCCCGAACCGGTGGGCTTCGTTTCGTATATGTTGAATGAGACGCAGGGATGGTGAGTTTTTGTCAAGATACAGCGGGTAGGGATCGTTCGGAAAGTAAATTTCCTCCAATTTTTTTGCAATTCCAATAACTGCAATTTTTTTGTTTAATTTCAGTTTTTCAAGGCTCTTTATAGCGGCGCTGATCTGGCCTTTTCCTCCATCGATTACAACCAGGTCCGGGAGAGGCAGGTTTTCATCGAGCACACGTTTGTATCGGCGGAAAATAATTTCTTCCATGGAGGCAAAATCATCGGGATGATCAACTGTTTTGACATGATAGTGCCGGTATTCACCCGGAGCCGGTTTGCCGTTCAGAAACACCACACAGGCTGCCACGGGATTTGTGCCCTGAAGGTTGCTATTGTCAAAACACTCAATTCGCGTGGGCAAATTGTGAAGGTGTAAGTCTTTTTTCAGCTGTTCCAGAATTTCTTCCTTACGTCTAAGTTTTCTTTGCGACAGGGAAGAAATATCTTTTGATCTTTTATAAATCAGTGCATTGTTGATAGAAAAGTCGAGCAGTTTTTTCTTGTCTCCTTCTTTGGGTATGGTGTACCTTACTCCCTGGATTTTTAATTCGGGCAAAATAGGGACAATAATTTCCGTGGCATTGCTCTCATACCTGGTTCGAAGGCTGGCTATTGCAAGAGCAAGGATTTCAGGTTCTGTTTCATCGAGCTTTTTTTGTATTTCAATTGTATGTGACTGTATTACAGAACCTTTAATCACTTTAATGAAATTAATGATGGAAGTATTTCCATCGGTTAAGATAGAAAACACATCGACATTGGTAATAGACGGATTAACAATGACAGATTTTCCTCTGAATTTAGATAAGAGCTCCAGTTTTTGCCGGATAATTTCTGCTTCCTCGAAACGATATTCCTTTGCCAGGTTTCTCATGGTTTCTTCGAGGTATTCAATAACCTCGTTAATGTGTCCTTTCAGTATTTTACGAATCTGGTCAATGGTTTGATTGTAATCATTTTCTCTTTGAAGTCCTTCGCAGGGACCTTTGCAGTTGCCCATGTGGTACTCCAGACATACTTTGAATTTTTGGGCATTGATATTTTCTTCTGACAAATTCAGGTTGCAGGTTCTCAGTGAGTAAAGTTCCCGAATGAGTGCCAGAAGGGTTCGGACCATCTGCGCTGAAGTATAGGGTCCGAAATACGATGAGCCATCATTCACAATTTTTCTTGTAAGGAATACACGGGGAAATCGTTCGTTCTTTATGCAGATCCAGGGAAATGTTTTGTCATCTTTCAGAAGTACATTGTATCGTGGCTGATATTCCTTAATGAAATTGTTTTCAAGCAGAAGAGCATCGTGTTCAGTTGGGACAACAATGTGTTTAATTTCATGAACTTTCCCAACCATGACCTGTATTTTTCTGTTCTCGAAGGTTGTCCTGGAAAAATAGGAACTGACTCTTTTTTTCAGATTCTTGGCTTTTCCGACATAAATCAATTTGCCCGATTGATCGAAAAACTGGTATATGCCTGGTTTTTCGGGCAGGAGTGCGATGGTTTCTTTCAGGATTTCCTTATTCATACTATGAAATTACCTGAACAGGCTGGTAAAGGTAAAATTGGTAGCATCGAACAATCCCTTATCACTCAGTTTCAGTTCGGGAATAACGAGCAGTGCCATAAAGGAAAGGGTCATAAAGGGTGCAGAGAAGTCACAACCCCACGATTTTACAGTCTGATTTAATTTATTGTATAAAGAAGCTACCTCAGTGGCCGGAAGATCACTCATAAGTCCTGCATAAGGCAAAGGCAAAAACAGGGTTTCCTTTCCATTAACGGCGGCAAGGCCTCCTTTTGAAGCGATAACCATATTGATTGCGGCAATCAGGTCATGATCATTGGTTCCAACAGCGAGAATGTTATGGCTATCGTGTGCCACCGAAGAGGCGATGGCTCCTGCTTTGAGATTAAATCCCTTAATCAAGGCAACCTGAGGTTTATCGTTGGTATATCGCGAGAGATTTATCAATTTCAGAAGATCACGACTGCTGTCAGCTATGATTTCTCTTTCCCTGGTCAGTAAGGGTTTTTCGGTAGCTGATTCTGTGATCAGGCTTTTGTCTCTTGCAACTATACATACTATGTGTGAAGCATTTTCCGGGAGATATATTTTAATCTCATCGGATAAAACAGGTTGACGTTGAAAATTGTTTTTATATGGTGGGATTGTTATTTCCCTGACGAAGTCATTTTCTTTGGAGAATACCTGTTTACCGTTTATCCATGTTTCCAAAACATTGCAATTTTTCGGAGAGTCAACAACGATAAAATCAGCATAATCTCCTTTCTGAAGCAATCCTACGGGGAGTTTATAATGCAGGACGGGATTAATACAGGCAGCTTTAATTATGTTCTCAAAAGGAATTTTGTAATCTATGGCTTTTTTGACCATTTTATCGATATGCCCTTCCAGCAGTTCATCGACATGGCAATCATCTGTGCAGAACATAGTTTTATCAGGAAAATCATGAAGAAGGCTGATAAGGTTTGTCAGATTTTTTGCAGCGCTCCCCTCCCTGATAATAATATGGCAACCATACTTAATTTTTTCCAGGGCTTCTTCAATTGATTCACATTCATGATCAGTAGATATTCCAGCGTCAAAATATGTTCTGGACTGTTCTCCTCTGAGGCCTGGAGCATGACCATCGATGATTTTACCAAAAGATTTCGCTATGTTTATTTTCTCTATCAGACCAGGATCCTGAAGGATTACGCCGGGGTAGTTCATTACTTCGGCGAGATGATAGCAGGTTTCTGAGGCCAACAGGTTTTTGATATCATTGGCAGTAAGAATTGCTCCGGATGTCTCGAAATTTGTTGCCGGAACACAGGGAGGTGCGCCGAAGAAGAATTTTATCTCAGCCTGTTCTGTATTTTCCTTCATAAATCGGATGCCATCAGCACCAAGAACATTTGCAATTTCATGAGGGTCTGCTATCACAGCAACTGTACCATGAGATATGGCTGCCTGGCTGAAAAATGAGGGCAGAAGCAAACTACTCTCAATATGTACATGCGAATCAATGAAACCTGGAAGAATAAAATTTGTATATGATTTTGAGGTTGGCATAATATCGATGATGCGATCTCCCTGAATTAAAATTTCGCCTGGAAAAAAAGTTCCTGTACGAACATCAAAGATATTTCCAACAATGCTGTTCATTTGAATTTAACTGATTTTATAATTAACGTTCCACGTGGAACAATGTTAATAACTTCCGATTTTACATTTTTTGTTCCACGTGGAACATTATCTTCCTAAATGAATTAATAGAACATTAATGTCAGCTGGTGAAACACCAGGTATTCTACTGGCTTGTCCAATATTTTTAGGTTTTATCCTGTTAAGTTTCTGTCGTGCCTCTGTTGATAACGATTTTATTTTCCCATAATCAAAGTCTTCGCGCAAAGTAATATTCTCGAGCCTACGGCATTTTAATGCAATGTCCTTTTCACGCTCAATATATCCAGCGTATTTTATATTTATTTCCAATGATTCTAATACTTCTTTACCGAGCTTTCCAGCTTCTTGCACGAAATTATTCAATTCATTAACATATTTAATTACGTCATAAATTCCAATTTCAGTTCGCATTAATATATCTTTAATTTTTACAGACTGTTTAATAAGCGAACTCCCTTTTTCCTTTAGTAGTTGATTAATTATATCAGGCTTAACACTCTTCTTATATAATATTTCTAACCCATCTTCAATTAATTTTCTTTTTTCTACATATAATCTATACCTATCTTCAGTTACACTTCCTATTTTATAGCCTTTTTCTGTTAACCGCTCATCAGCATTATCCTGACGCAAGAGAATTCTATATTCAGCCCTGGAAGTAAACATTCTATAAGGTTCATCCACGCCTTTTGACACAAGGTCGTCAATTAATACCCCTATGTAGGCTTCATCCCGATTCAAAATGAATTCCCTCTCTCCTATTATTCTCAAATGTGCATTCATACCCGCAATAAGTCCTTGTGCTCCGGCTTCTTCATAACCGGTTGTACCATTAATTTGTCCAGCAAAAAATAAATTCCTTATTCTCTTTGTCTCCAGAGTATGCTTTAATTCTGTTGGATCAAAGTAATCGTATTCTATTGCATAACCAGGTCGCAACAGCTTAACATTTTCAAGTCCCGGAATTAACTTAATAGCTTCATACTGTATTTTCCAAGGTAATGAAGAAGAAAATCCGTTCAGATAATATTCATTTGTTAGCTCGCTTTCAGGTTCTACAAACAAGTGATGGCTCTTTTTATCCGCAAATGTTACGATCTTGTCTTCTATACTCGGGCAATATCTTGGACCAATACTTTTTATTATGCCAGCATATAGGGGAGAATCCTTAAATCCTCTTTCCAAAACAGAATGTACTTTCTCATTTGTTTCAGTAATATAGCACGATCTGTGGTTTCCAATGAATGTGCCCGTATCCAGAAATGAAAACTTCCCTCCTTCAGGGTCACCTTTCTGCTCGATCATTTTGCCAAAATCAATAGTTCGTCCGTCTAATCGTGCAGGGGTTCCAGTTTTCATTCTTCCTGCTCTGAATCCTAGTTCTTTTAATTGCTCAGTCAAACCTTCAGCGGCCGGTTCTCCTATTCTTCCACCCTTTTGATGAGCTCTCCCAACATGAATTAATCCATTCAAAAAAGTTCCATTTGTTAAAATAACGCACTTAGCATTAAATTCAATACCTAGAACAGTTTTTATTCCTTTTACAGTACCATCTTCAATTTTAAGCTGTACAACAGAATCCTGCCATAAATCGACATTTTTATTCTTTTCCAGAAATTCCCTCCAGTACCAGCTGAACTTAACTCTGTCACATTGCGCTCTTGGACTCCACATCGCAGGACCTTTGCTTTTATTAAGCATTCTGAATTGCAACATGCTTTTATCAGTAACTATTCCAGCTCCACCTCCGAGAGCATCTATTTCACGTATAATCTGACCTTTGGCTATTCCCCCCATGGCCGGATTACAGGACATTTGTGCGATTTTTGTCAGATCCATACTGACCAGAAGTACTTTAGATCCCATTACACCGGCAATATTTGCCGCCTCAGCACCTGCATGCCCAGCTCCTACAACTATAATATCATATTCCAAATTCAGCATACTACCATCACATTATAATAAGGTTTATTTTTATTTTTAAGACAGAACCCAAATGTTACCTATTTTCGTACTTTTTTTTTTTAAAACACCTGGGTATCTTTTCATGACCATAAATCAAGCATACTATCTTCCATCCTTCTCATTTCTTCCTTTTCCTTATCTGTACCATCGTTATATCCAGATAAATGCAGCATTCCATGAGCTATTACTCTTCGTAACTCATCTTCAAAAGAAACATTAAATCGCTTTGCGTTCTTTTTTACCTGGTAAGGGCAAATGTATATTTCCCCTAAAATTTCAGAATCTTCTTCGTACTTAAACGATATAACGTCAGTTAAATAATTATGACCCAGAAACTCCCTGTTTATTTTAAGAATGGTATTTCTTCCTACCAAAATAATATTAATGCCTCCCTCCTTATCCAGTCCAAGATTCTTCGAAATTCTTGCAATCCATTCAATATGCTTTTTCTTTCGCCTTAATTTAAATTTTCCAACATCATTAAATAAATTAATCCTCATTTATCAAGGTAAAAAATTAGTTCAGCTTTTGTACCGTTTTCATCAAATATAAGCTTATCAGAAAGCTTCCTCATAAGGAATATTCCACGTCCGCTGATATTCTCGATGTTTTCCGGTGCCGTAGGATCAGGTACATTTTCATAATCAAATCCTTTCCCCTGATCTTTGACCACAATGTGTAATTCACCTTTTTCAATAGTTATGTTTACAATAACATCCTTTTCTTCATTTTGTTTATTGCCATGCACAATAGCATTATTCACAGCTTCAAGGAATGCAATAAGAATATTTCCATAAAGCTCATTCTTAAGTTGAAACTTAGTAGCAATTTCATCAACCACCTTTTCAACTTCCCTCAGGTTTTCAATCTTTGATGCTATTTTCATTGTCCTTTTCATTTTTATCTTATTCGATACTTTATACTCATATCTCTTGTTTTTTGTTTCAAAATTACTTCATTTTATTCTTATCCATTCCTCCGGATCCATTCGTTCAAAATCCTTCCATATTTCAAGATGTATCACAGGATTATCTTCACCTTCCATATTTATAACCTTTCCTATTTTCTGTCCTGTCTGTACTTTTTCCCCATTTTTCACCAATACATCATCAATATTTTGATATACAGATAAGTAGTTACCATGTCGAATAATAATAGTAAATTTTGCGCCCAAAATACTTACAATCTTTGTCACAACACCCTCATAAATAGATCGTACATCAGAATTCTTTTCCGTTTCAATATCAATTCCATTGTTCCTTACTTTTACATTTTTCAGGACAATGTGGGGATGCTCTCCGAATTTATCAATTATTACTCCTTTTTCAACCGGCCAAGGTAACCTTCCTTTATTTCTTTCAAAATTTCCTGCTATAATTTTTTCCTCGGCCGTTAAAGAAATAACATTTTTTCCTTTACTTCTTTTTATTTCTTCCTCAATAATCTTCTTCATTTCCTTTTCAAGCTTTTCAGCAATACTTTTTTTCTCAGTGATTTGTTTTCGTATTTCACCTTGTTCCTTTTTCAACTTTTCCAATATAATTATCTTCTGCTTTTTATTTTCTTCAAGCTTTTTTATCTCTGATTCTTTTAATTTCATTAAATTTATTCTATCATTTATTAAAATCTGTGCTTGTTTCTTTTTATCACCAATTTCATTCAATAATTCCTGAATGCTTTTTGCCTTATATTCCATTTCCTTTATATACTGTCTATAATATAAAAATCTTCTTTGAGATTGGACCAGGTTATCAGCTGCCAAAAGATAAACCCAAAAATATACCTTGTCCCGTTTTAAATAATAATTTCTCAATGCAATTCCATAGGACATTTTCAGCCCCTCCAACTTTTCAGACAAATTTTTCAAAATTCCGTCGTACTCTTTTATAATTCTCTCAAGATTTCCTATCTCTGATTCCAAAGCAAACACATATTTCTCCTGCGAATTTATTTTTCTTTCAACCAAGCTAATAGTACTAATATAGTTCTTCTTTTCGCTTTCTCTTTTTTCCAGCAAACCATTCAAATATTCAATTTCTTCCTTGATTTCATCAATTTTTTTGCGTATTGTTTCTTTTTGCTGACAGTATGTTATTCTTTCAGCAAAAAATAACAATGTAAAAAGAAAAAATATTTTATAATTTTTCCAGAAATTCATCAAGATTAATATTATCTATTTTATTATAACTTTTTGGAATCAGGTATATATAATCTCCTTCTTTTTTTTCTTCATAATCATCAATTTTTAATTTAATATTCAGCTTTGTATCTCCCTTTTTAAATTCTATATTAATTTGATCACATATCTTTATATCAGAACCTGAATATGTCTTATAATTAATTAATAAACTCATATTTTTCCCAGCGTAATAAATTTCTTTAATTTTATAATATCGCCTATCTATGTATATATATGTTCCCTCTTCATCTGTAATATTTTTTATCCATTCTGAATATTTTTCATTGTTATCCGTGATATTTGCAACATATTTGTATTTCCGATAATAGTTATTAAGCAAAATGCTGCAGTATATTTTATTTAATTCCACCCGACTAATACCATTATTTTCAAAGATATTTTTTTCATAAATTTTCTTGCTTTCCCTATCAACGATTTTTAGATTATTTCCGTCCAAAAAAATTCTAAATGCTTCAAAATTAACATAAGGAATCAATGAAATAACAATTCCTTTCCTCTTGTTTAAATTTATTATGCATTTTGAAGATAGATTTTTCCGTTCGTTAATAGTTATATCAAAAGTACTTTTCTTTATTACTATATTATCAATTTTAACGTTATTTTTAACAATTCTTCTCTCATCATAATCCACACATTTTCGTTTATCTTTGAGAAGGACGCATGATGAAATTAGTAAAAAAACAATTATGATAATTTTATTCATTTATCTTCCTTTCATTTTCCAATTTTTCTTCTAAACTGAAAATACAATTTTTCAATTCACAACTCCTTTTCCAGGCATTTTCTGCCATTTTTCTCTTTCTAATTTTGTACAGAATATATCCGTAATGATCCCATATAATATAATTACCTTTATCAATTTCTATGGCCTTTTCAATATATTTAACGGCTTCTCTGTATTTACCTTGCTTATATAATATCCAAGCATACGTATCAAAAAATGAAGCATTATTTTTTTCTCTCTCAATAGTATATTTGCTTAAATCTTCAGCCTTATCTAATCTTTTTTCTCTTATTGCAAGATAATATGCATAATTATTACGTGCGGTCAAATCATTCGGATTATATTTTATAACCTCTTCAAAAAGTGAATCGCTAAATTCAAAAAGTCCTAATTTGTAATAAACCTCAGCTAATAATCCCTTTACCATATATTTAAAATCATCATTTACATACGAAAGAAGACATGATTCCAGATTTTTCTTTGCATTCTCATAATCCGACATCTGATAAAAAGCCAAACCCATAAAATAGTTAAATCGTATATCATCTAACCCAATATTCTTTGCATCCTTACAAATATCCACTACTTTTAACCACTTGTTAGAACTGTAGTATGTTTCTATTAATCTAAAGTAAACAAAAACATTCGTTGCATCAAGCCTACGAAGAATTTCCAGCTGAGCTATGAGAGAATCCTTTAATTCTATTTTATCATAATAATCAGCAAGGGTAGCATAAAATTGATTTTCAGAATCTTTATAGCAATAATTTTTTAATTTATAAATAAATTCTTCTAAATTAATCTCTTTTAAGGTGTTCTTTGATGTTTCATTTATGATAAATTGAATCAACCATTTCTCAAATTCTATATCTTTAATATTATTTTCAATTAAATCCTTTATGATATCGGTTTTAGCATCTTTTTCATTTTTTATAATAATTTCAGCAATTTCACGTTTAAAATTAGAATTTAAATCAGATCCATTTTTAATTAATGCCTTCAAACTATCATTTTTTTGTAGCTCTGTGAAAATTTTGGCTTTTAGCTTATTTTTTTCCTCACCATCTATATAAGTTGAACTATTTAATATCAGTAAAACATTTTCATAATTCTCTCTTTTCATTTCAAAGGCAATATTCAATCTATTAATCAAATCATCAGTTAATATTTTATGGTATTTTCTCATTTCCTTTTTTGCTAATCTTAATTCATTTTCTTCAATAAACGAATTAATATATTCATAGATTAATTCATTATCTAATACGCCTTCCTTTAATCTTCTTTTTATAATACTATTTATAATTTTTCTATTTCCAGTAATTTTTAAAATATTAATATAGTTTAATAGATATGTATTATTATCGCTAATTAAACACGCTTTTTCCGCATAATACTCAGCACTTTTTGCGTCTCCTTTAATGAGTTTTATTTTCGATAACTGAAAATAAGCTGCGGCTCCACATTTCTCATATTCTACAGCTTTTTCATAAATATTTTCAGCCATTTGCATATTACCGTTTAAGAGAAATCTGTATCCTTCAACAATAAGATAATCATAGTCGAGCTGATTCTTTATATAACATGAATCTACATTCACAGTATATGCCTGTAAGGTATTTATAAACTGATTTATAAATACTAAAAAAATTATAAACTTTTTCATTTTATTCTTTACCGCTATGTCCAAATCCACCATCAGCACGTTTTGTCGATTCAAGTTCACTCACATTAATCCATTTAATTTTTTCATATCTTGTAATAACAAGTTGAGCTATCCTATCGGCGTTTTTGACGACAAAGCCCTCGTTCGACAAGTTAATCAAAATGACTTTAATTTCTCCCCTATAATCAGAATCGACCGTTCCAGGAGTATTCAATACAGTTATACCGTCTTTTAAAGCCAGCCCCGACCTTGGTCGCACTTCAGCCTGAAATCCATCAGGTAACTGGATATATAAGCCAGTAGGTATTGCAACCCTTTGACCAGGCTTAAGCAAAATATCATCCTTCAAATTTGCACGAAGATCCATTCCAGCACTACCTTCAGTAGCATATTCAGGATTTGGATTTCCTGATTCATTTCTGATCTTTATATCTACCATATCTACTAAGTTTAAATGCTTCTTTCCTTAACTGCTTATCAAACGTAATAATGATAAATACATACAATATAACTATACTGTTAGCATAAATAAACCAAAATCTGCTCTCATTCAGCTTCAAACTTGAAAAAAGAATAAAAAAGAGTATGCTTAGTGTAATAGCCAGAAATATTCCACTCCATCTATAGGGAATAAAATACTTCTTATTTCCGAGATATATAGTGATTGCTGCCATTAAGCCAAAGGTTAACAATCTTGTTACAGCTGCCCCATAATAACCGAATTTCGGTACCAACATATAATTAAAAACAATAGTTAATATAGCACCAATAGCTGTAATATAAGCCCCAACCATTGTTTTCTTTGTAATCTTATACCATATGCTTGCATTATTTTGTATACCTATAAACAAATAACTCATCATTACAACAGGTACTATTTTTAATCCTTCATAATAATTACGTCCTATAAATAATTTAAATACATTCAAATTCAGCAGAACAAATAAAAATATAAGCATTCCAATAAATACAAAAACTTTCATCACATCCGCATATAAATTTTTTGCGTTTTTATCATACATATTTTCAAAATAAAAGGGTTCAGCAGCATATCTAAACATCTGAACAAACAACATCATAATAACAGAAAGTTTAATGTTTGCACCATAAATGCCCAGTTGGTACATTGCATCTGATCCATCTTTTATTAAATGTTTCAGAAGAATTCTGTCCATTGCATCGGTTAACGAACCACCTATTCCAGCAATAAGCACAGGCAAAGAAAATTTCAGTAATTCTGTAAATATTTTAATATCAAAACGAAGCTCTGATTCATAAATCTCATTAAATAACATAATAAGCACAAAAAAACTGGCAACAATATTTGCAATAAAAACATATTCAACCTTATATTCCGGAACGTATAAAGCACAAAGTATTGAATTTGTGTTTTTCAAACAATATGCAGGGAAAAAACTTAAAAATCCAAAAACAAGTATTAATGTAATAACCACATTTATTATTTTTATTATTGCGAACTTCATTGCTTTTCCTTCCATTCTCAATTTAGCAAATGGAATAGCTGAAAAAGCATCCATAGAAACAATAAGTCCAACTGCAAAGATTAAAATAACCTTATTTTCGTAACCTAATACATTTGCAATACTTTTACCCAGTAAAAAGGTTACAATAATAAATAAAACCGATGTGAACAGCACGGAAGTCTGAACGATACTATATATAAGTCCTTTTCTTTTTTCATCTCTACTGAAACGGAAATATCCCGTTTCCATACCATAAGTGAGTAATACTTGTAATACAATAATATAGGCATACAATTCGGTAATTATACCATATTCATCAGGTTTAAAAATTCTTGTATAATAGGGAGTAAGGATAACGAAATTTAATAGCCTTGGTATCATTGTTCCAAGACCATATATTAATGTCTGTCCAATAAGCCTTTGAATTTTTCCCACGCTATTTATACATCAAATTTTCAGCTATTGCGTTGAAATTATCAAATTTAAATTTAAATCCATTTTCAATCAGTTTCTTAGGATAAACGATTCTATCGTCCAACAAAAGACAAGACCTTTCACCAGCAAAAGACTTAACGATCCATTTATTAATTTGAATTTTAAACTTCTTTCCATATTTTTCACTAATCTTTTCAACAATATCAATCTGCCTGCAATCAAAGGGAGCAACTACATTAACAGCACCGTACAAAGTCTCATTTTCTAGAATAAATTTCATTGCCGAAAAGACATCATAAATATGCACAACCGGCATATGTTGCTTACCATTTCCGAAAACAACACCAACAAATTTTCTTGTATTTTCATTAAAAATTTTAAAAACCCCACCATCTTTCCCTAATACAATACCAAACCGAGTTTTTACAGTTCTTACACCAAGCTTATTCATTTGATCAGCTGTATTCTCCCATTCACTAATTACATCCGACAAAAAAGAGTTATTCTTTTCTGTACAATTTTCATCGCAAATGCGTGATGGTGGATAAATATCAACTCCACTGGCATTGATGAAAACATCCGGCCGTTTTTTTGACATTTCCACAGCGCTAACAATCAAGGTAGTTGATATTATCCTGCTACTTCTAATTAATTCTTTATTCTTTTTATTCCATCGCCGATTAATAGAAACTCCGGCCAGATTAATAACAGCATCACAACCATCTACAACACGAACAATTTCATCAAGATTTCCCTCGACTATATCCTTCTTTTGTATTCCTAAAACTTCAAATCCGCTTTCCTCAAACATTGGTACAATATGTCTTCCAATGAATCCAGTATAGCCGGCTATGCATAATCGCTTCTTCATAGTAACTGTTAAAAAAGAAATACAATTTTAATACATTTGCACCTCAAAAGTTGACGTATTATGCTTTCCAAGTTCTATATCTTATTAACAGGAACTCTTCTTATCCTCGTTCCTAATTCCTGCAAAACTACTACAAATACACAAAATTCTGATATACGGATTGACACGGAATTTGGGTCAATGTATGTTAAGTTATATACAGATACACCGAAACACCGGGAGAATTTCCTTTCCCTTGTAAAAAACCACTACTTTGACGATCTTTTGTTTCATCGTGTGATTCCTTCCTTTATGATTCAGGGGGGTGATCCTGACTCAAAAAATGCCCCTGTCGGAGCTCTTCTTGGTAATGGAGGACCTGATTATACGCTCGAACCAGAAATAGTTTCATCCCATTTTCACAAACGAGGAGTTCTTGCTGCAGCCCGAGAAGGTGACGCCTCAAATCCATACAGACTTTCCAGCGGCTCACAGTTTTACATTGTCACCGGGCGGAGTTACACTGACGATGAGCTTAATAAAATAGAGAACTATATTCAGCAACAAACTTTCCAGAATCTTTATTTTCGTATCCTGGAAGATCAGAAAAAGCTGGCAGAACAATCAGGTCAGACGCCGGATCTTAATCTTCTTTCAGCCATAGCTTCAGATTCAGCCCGAATCAGAATGTCTCAACTGCCTCTATTCCGGTTTTCTCCAGAGCAACGCACGGTATATAAAACGATAGGAGGAGCACCCCATCTCGATAATTCATACACAATTTTTGGAGAAGTTGTTCAAGGTATGGAAGTAGCCGATAAGATAGCTTCCCTTGAAAGGGACAAAAATGATCGTCCCCTTCATGATGTCAAAATGAAAATATCCTTAATAAAGAAATAGAATAACATATGAAAGATCTAATTAACAATTACTTAGAAGAAATTCATTCTTTTCACCCCGGTACATCTTCTGAACTTGAAGAATTTCGCTTACGCTTCCTCAGCAAGAAAGGTATATTGTCGGAGTTATTTGATCAATTCAAACACCTTCCTCAAGAACAAAAGAAAGAAACAGGCCGTCTTTTAAATGATCTAAAAAACGCAGCTGTTTCAAAATATGAACAATTCCAGGAATACTTAAAACAAACAGCCGGACCTATTTCAAAGGTTTCTGATCTTTCCCTGCCCGGACAAAACATTCCTTTGTCTTCGCGGCATCCAATTTCCATTGTAAGGAAAGAAATATCAGAGATTTTTTCCCGTCTGGGTTTTACTATTGCTGATGGTCCGGAGATTGAAGACGACTGGCATGTATTCAGTGCCCTCAATTTTCCACCTGAGCATCCTGCCAGGGACATGCAGGATACCTTCTTTATCGAACAAAAACCTGATATTCTTTTACGAACACATACCTCCTCCGTCCAGGTAAGAGTTATGGAAAACACACAACCTCCGATACGAATGATCATGCCCGGACGAGTATTTCGTAACGAAGCAATATCTGCGCGTGCTCATTGCATTTTTCATCAAGTTGAGGGTTTATACATTGACAAAAATGTATCTTTTGCTGATCTCAAGCAGACATTGCTATATTTTGCCCGTGAGATGTTTGGACAAAATACAAAGGTTCGCCTTCGGCCTTCCTTTTTTCCTTTTACGGAGCCATCAGCTGAATTTGATGTATCCTGCACCATATGCAAGGGAAATGGTTGTAATATTTGCAAATATACCGGCTGGCTAGAAATTCTTGGCTGTGGAATGGTAGACCCCAATGTTCTTTCACTTAATGGGATTGATCCATCAATTTATTCAGGATACGCCTTTGGAATGGGAATTGAACGGATAGCACAGCTCACATTTCAGGTACGCGATCTTCGTCTTTATTTTGAAAACGATATCCGCTTCCTTCACCAGTTTTCGCCTCATCTACATTTTACGTATTGAATAAATGCAATGGTTTATGAATCAACATCCTGTTGAAAGTTCACAAATTTTTCCGATATTCGGCTTACCTAACTCGGTTTTCCGTCATCTTCCACCGATCAAGATAGATGAAATTATTACAATTTCTGAACAAGTTACATATCAGCGAAATAAGCTTATTTACCGCCAGGGTAATAATATATCCGGTTCCTACTTTGTACTTCGCGGGATTATAAAAATTTTCAAGACAGGAGCAGATGGCAAGGAGCAGATCATACGTTTTGCACGACCAGGCGATATAATAGCTTTCCGTTCATTATTCAGCAATGAACCCGCCTGCACCAGCGCTCAGGTTCACGAAGACAGCACTCTTCTTTTTATTCCAGGTTTTTTCCTTATACATCTTGTAAAGGCAGACGGCACCTTTGCCCTTGATTTAATACAGCTCATCTGCCAGGAATTAGGCGAAGCCAACGAGTATATAACTGACATTGCGCAAAAAACGGTAAGAGAGAGGCTGGCTGAAGTTCTCCTTCATATTGAAAAGACTTTTGGTACAGATTCTCAGGGATTTATTAATCTTTCCCTTACGCGGGAAGAAATGGCCAACATTGTGGGCACAGCAACAGAGTCCACAATCCGACTGCTTTCAGAATTCAAAGATGATAAACTAATAGATTTGTCGGGCCGGAAGATAAAGATACTTAATCGTCCTTTTCTTCAGAAGTTGGCCAATATGAGCTAATCTTCAGCGAATTTATTAATAAGTATAAAGAATACCAATCCCAACAGCATCAAACTAATACCAACAACAAGAAGTGAATTTGAAGTTTCAGACTTTATCTGATGAATCAACAGGGCAATTACTCCCAGTATGTTTAAAACAATTCCGGAAAATTTCATAAAATTTCTCATATTCTAAATTTTTGGCAATATTAAAAAAGTTTTCCATTTCTTATTTCACTTTTCAGGTTAAAATGCCTATACGCCAGTTCTGTAACTTCTCTGCCTCGTGGAGTTCGCTTCATAAAGCCTTCCTGAATCAAGAATGGTTCATAAACTTCCTCAATTGTTTCTTCGTCTTCTCCAACAGCCGTAGCAATCGTCTTTAATCCAACAGGGCCTCCTTTAAATTTCTGAATTATCGTCATTAAAATTTTATTGTCCATAAAGTCAAGACCGTGGGTATCAATATCCAAAGCATTTAATGCATATAAGGTAATTTTCAGATCTATTTTTCCATCGCCTTTAATTTGTGCGAAGTCTCTAACCCTTCTTAAGATGGCGTTTGCAATTCGCGGTGTTCCTCTGCTTCTTCTTGATATTTCTTCAGCAGCCTCGTCGTCAATTTCTATTCTAAGAATTTTCGCCGATCTCAGAATAATATCCTTCAGCACATTCGCCTTATAATATTCCAGATGCAAATTTATTCCGAATCGTGCACGCAATGGGCTAGTGAGTAAACCAGACCTTGTAGTAGCCCCAACCAGTGTGAACCGATTAAGTTTCAACTGTACTGATCTTGCATTAGGACCCTTATCCAGCAATATATCAATGCAATAGTCTTCCATGGCTGAATAGAGGTATTCTTCCACTACGGGTGAAAGTCTGTGAATTTCATCGATGAATAGTACATCATTTTCTTCCAGGCTGGTAAGTATTCCCGCAAGATCACCAGGCTTATCAAGTACCGGACCTGATGTAGTTCTCAGTCCGACATTCATTTCATTTGCAATGATACTCGCCAAGGTTGTCTTTCCCAGTCCCGGAGGCCCATGCAGCAGAACATGATCTAAAGACTCCTTCCTGTTTTTTGCAGCCTGCACGAAAATCTTCAGATTGCTTACAATATTTTCCTGCCCCTTGAAATCCCCAAAATTTGAAGGACGCAGTTTGTTCTCAAAATCGGGATCACTGGTCTCAAGGCTAATAATTTTTCTTTCATCCTTTTTCGCCATCCGATACTATCTTATAAGTTTTATTTCCCTTTCCGAATCTTCAACTTTTACACCGTTTATTCTCACCTCTACATCTTCGGCATAGGTAACCGTAAGAACAATATTTCCCTGTCTGTCATATTTCTTCCAAGTCTTTTCTCTTATTCCGTTAATATAGTATTGCTCCTCCATGATTTTCCCATCGTCATAAAACCATTTAACTTTTCCATCCAGGTTACCTTGAACATATCTTCCTTCGAACTGCAAATTTCCATTTTCGTAATAATATCGCCAAATGCCATCTCTTAGACCGCTAATATACTTTCCTATTTCGCTATGATCTCCAACATGATAAAACCACTCCCCTTCCTTTTCTCCTTCTACGAAAACTCCTTTTGCAATGATTTTTCCCCCGTTATCATATTCCATGTATTCTCCATCTTCTTTTCCATTCAGGAAAGCTTCCGTCCTTTTAATAGTCTGATCCGGATAGTACCATGTCCATAATCCATTTGGCATATCATTTCTGAACTCACCTTCCTGCTCCAAAACTCCATTTATTCCATAGAATTTCCATCTGCCTTCCCTTTTGTTATCCTTATACTCACCTTTTGATAATATTTTCCTATCAGGATAATAAAAAACAGTCATTCCTTCGCGTTTTCCTTCATTATCAATTATTCCTTCCGATATCAGTTTTCCGTCCGTACCATAGAGCTCAGCCCGAATCACCTTACCATCCTTGTTATACCACCTATGGATGCCCACAGGAACAGAGTCATCAATAAAAGCCCCGTTGAATTCGACCCATCCTTCACTATTTATTTTTGTCTTAACTTCAGCAGCTTTTTCCATTTTTGGATTCTCTTCAACTATGCGACCGTCTTTATACAGCAATGACAGAATCAATGCACCTTTTTCATTGAATCTTTTCATTATTCCATTATAGACTCCATTTTTATAAACAGCTTCTTCTTTAATTTTGCCATCCGGGAAATATTCTCTCCATATCCCATCTTTTCTACCGAGAGAATCATACCTGTTCAATCTTTCCAAAAGTACCGGAAAATCATTTCTGTATTCTCTTATTTCAGTAAGCAGGCTGTCTTTGTTAAAAACAAACGTTATTCCATCTCGTTTCCCTTTTCTATATTTTACAATTTCCCTCAGATTTCCCTGCTTGTCATAGTAGTAGCTGTTTCCCTCTTTAACATCATTAATATATAACTCCTTCGCCACTATTATCACTCTTTCCTTGCCTACCCTATCGTTTACGTAACCATATTTTAAGCTATAACCATTCTTTTTTCCCAGGACATAAGAAATTTTCTCTGCTGTATCGCCTAACTGATTATAAAACACCCAAATACTATCAAGAAGAAAATTTTTTCTGTTTCCTTCAGACTTTTTTGTACCATTCGGATAATAGGATATCCAGTATCCATCTGGTTGACCATCACGCATATAGCCTTCGCTGGCTTTCGCGCCGTTCGGATAGTACAGAACAGAATATTCTTTCTTTTCCTGAGCTATAGTTTCAGATGAAAAACTGATAAGTATTCCAAGGAAAAACAAACAGTACCATCCGTATTTTTGCATATTTCCCAGTCTAAATTCCTTTTCCATCAGATAATTGCATTTATTCACATTTAATTCATTAACAAAATTACATATAAAAGAATTTTGAATTTCTATTACTATATGATTATATGCTGTTAGTTCTGTTAGCAATATTTTTCAAAGGTACTTGCATTTGTTGTTATAAACCTTATAAAAACATATTTTCAACCAGAGTAAAAATCTTTACTTATTGAATTACAATATATTAAGTGGAATTAGTAACATTTGTTAATATTTGTGCCTGTTAAAAAAATAGGCTGATTTGTGGTATGCAGAATGGAGGTTTTTTGTTGAAATACCTGCGGACAAGATTATGGTAAAAGGTGAAAAAATCCGGATTTTATGTTTGTAACGCAATGTCAATATAAAATGAACAGGTATTTAACATTTTTTTGTCATCTGGGGGTAAATGAGTGTGTTTATTGAAGCATAAGATAAAAAGGTCTTTTTTATTTTAAATCTTTTGCTTTTATTACTTTTGGAGCAACAAAACAAACGCGAATATGGAGAAAAAGATTGCTATTGCATCCGATCATGCAGGGTATTTTATGAAGCAGAGGATCATTGAGTATTTGAAGAATATGGGGTATACGGTGAAGGATTTTGGTGCATACAACAGTGATTCAAGTGATTATCCTGATTTTGGGCATCTGATAGCGGAGGCTATTGAAGGGGGTCAGTATCCTTTGGGGATCACCTTATGCGGAACCGGAAACGGGATCAATATGACAGCGAACAAGCATCAGGGTATCCGCTCGGCGGTTTGCTGGAACGAGCAAATAGCATCTCTGGCGCGTCAGCATAACAATGCGAATATATGTGCTTTGCCTGCGCGCTTTATCAGTGAAATGGAAGCTTTTAAGATTGTCAAAGCGTTTCTGGAGGCATCCTTTGAGGGAGGAAGGCATGAACGTAGGATACAGAAAATTCCGGTTAAATCATAGTGTATGTTATCAAATACCAGCAAGTATGCCATCCGGGCAATGATCTATATTGCCAGTCACAGTTCAAAAAGCAAGCGGCTTGGCATAAAGGTTATTGCAAAAGAATTGCAGATTCCAGCCTTTTTCCTGGGGAAGATTCTGCAGGTTTTGGCGAGAAAAAAGCTGCTGGATTCAATGAAAGGTCCTACGGGAGGCTTTACTCTGGGGAAGCCGGCTGAAAAAATTACTTTGCTTCAGATAATTGAAACAGTAGACAATACGGATTTTCTCAATCAGTGTATTATTGGCAGTGCACGTTGTTCTATGCGTCATAAACCCTGTGTGCTGCATGAAAAGTATGCACCAATCAGGGATACGTTCAGGGAAATGCTGGCTAATGAAACCATTGCCGATGTTCTGAAGGGTGAAGAAACGATCTGAGTTAGCCCAACCAACGGATTTTTATTTTACGAATCTGGTAGAAAAGCAAAGTTCCGACTATTGCACCACCCATGTCGGCCAACAGATCATAAAAACTTTTGGAACGTCCGGTCAAAGGCTGAAGGAATTCGATCAACAGACCGTAAGACAGGCAGAGGAGTATGGTCATGATTCTGATTTTCAGTTTGCTCGTTTTCAATTCCTGAAACATGGTATTGGAGAGGAAGATTGCCAGAATAACGTAGAATAAGGCATGCAGCACTTTATCCATACCTGGTATATGAAGAAAACTCCAGCCGGATAGTTCAGAGGGAGGTAAAAGAGAAAGAATGCCAATTAAAATTATCCATACCAGTGATGCAACCCACCAGAAGATATTATCCTTGTTGTACATTACAGTGTATTTTCCGGGAATTAATGTGTACAAAGTAAACATATTTCTTTATTAAGAGTTACAGGAAAATGGCCGGAATCTATTTTCATATTCCATTCTGCAAATCATCCTGTGTTTACTGTGATTTTTACCATACTATTGATTTGAGGCGGATGCAGGAACTGGGCGAATGCCTGCAAAAGGAAATGGAAGAACGAAGAGGTTATCTCGGGAAGGAGGCAGTTGAAAGTATCTATTTTGGAGGAGGAACTCCCAGTCTGATGGCTCCCGATTTTTATAAAAAGTGCATTGACAATATAAAGAACTGGTTTCAGGTAGATTCCTGTCCGGAAATTACCCTGGAAGCCAATCCTGATGATATCAGCAGGGATTTTGTGCAGGCGCTCAGAAGAGCAGGAATCAACAGGATAAGCCTGGGTGTACAATCTTTTCAGGATTTTGTCCTGAAGTTTATGGACAGAAGGCATACTGCAGGCAAAGCCATGGAAGCCATTGATATCCTCCGGCAGGAAGGGATTCCCAGCATAAGTATTGATTTAATTTATGGTTCCCCGGGATATACAGCGGATCACCTTTTTCAGGATCTGCACATACTGGAACGTTTTGATATTCCTCATTTTTCAGCCTATTTACTAACTCCTGAGAAGGGAACGGTTCTTTATCAGAATATTGTTGAAGAGGAGGTTAGTTTGCCCGGTGAAGAAGAACAATTTGAACAATACATGATGCTGTGTGAATTTTCGGCCAGCCTGGGGTACCGGCATTATGAAATTTCCAATTTCTGCCGCGAAGGCTTTATGGCAAGGCATAACAAAGGATACTGGGAGGGAAAGATATATTGTGGTATAGGACCTTCAGCGCATTCCTACAATGGGATTTCACGAAGGTGGAATATTTCCTCGCTTTACCATTACATACTGGCAATAAAGGAAGGCAAGCGATATTATGAGGAGGAGCAATTATCCGACAAGGACCTGTACAATGAATACCTTTTAACAGCACTTCGAACTGATGATGGGGTAACTGAAGAGGAAATCAGAGAGAAATTCGGAGAAGAACTTGCAAGGTATTTTATGAAAGGCATTTCAAAATATGTCGGAAAGGGGCACATCGAAGTTAAAAGAGGCAGGTACAGGTTAACGAATACCGGAATGTTCATTTCAGACACCATTATTTCTTCCTTATTTATTCCAAATTCGTCAATTGAAAAACTCAATTGATGAATCGACTAACAAAATCTAATCAGATTTTATCAGTCGGGATTACCTCGATAAGTCAATAGAAACAAGTTGTTGAAATGTTTTTTGTGTTTCTATTGACTTATCTCGTTCTATTTCCTGAGATTTTTTGAATACGTTAAGCCCCTGTTGCGCATCAGGAAAGCGAGCGAACTATTGTGCAGTGGGTGGGTTATTGTGAAAGCATCCGGGTCAACCCCGCTGAAACGCAAAGGAAGCGGCCCTTGCGGATCAAAGTCTGTATCCAAAGCTTAGGAAAAATCCGGGAGCCGGATGGATTTCACTGGAATGGACTGAAATAATAAGAGGACCAACTACGCTGTTATAGCAGTAAGAAAGACAGACACCGTAAAACGGGCGGTTCACCAGGAGATTATATATTGATTCCTGCGCACTACCCATATTTCCCTGGGCGATAATATAATGATTCTGAAACATC
>Ga0078972_1004961_pt1 | contig 34925 bp, 45 predicted proteins | sample YelNatPaOPGAMG01_FD_67568 | JGI IMG/M metagenome (GOLD analysis project Ga0078972, IMG submission 67568) | Hot spring thermophilic microbial communities from Obsidian Pool, Yellowstone National Park, USA - OP-RAMG-01 (SPADES assembly) (version 2) | ecosystem: Environmental > Aquatic > Thermal... | reverse complement strand
ATTGAAAACAGGATTATCCAAATCAAGATAAAAAGTTTCTTGAATAAGAGCAGATTTGGCAAAATGGAAAATAATAAAAACCAAAGCAAAGAAAAACATTAAAACTAAAAATTTTTTAGCAATTCCCATATTATATATTTTCTTCTTTACCTAATTTTAATCTCTCCCTTATCTTTCTTAGCCTCCTGAAAGGCTCAAACTCAACTTTTTTCCTGTAAGCCAAGAAAATCAACAAGCCACAAACCACAAGAACAGAAATCACTATCACCAAAGAAATTTGGGAATAGAAAGAATATCTCTTAACTTCAGCCAAATTCTTACAAAAGCTTCTGTAATTTCTCTCTTTCAAATTTTTCGAGAGCTCAACAAAATTTTCATTCACAGCTTGAGAGAAAGGTGGGAAAGAAAATGGCTTTAACCTAGAAAATTCTTCATCCATCTTGAAATTTGCAATATCAATTGCCTTATCATACTTATCCAAAACATATTCAAAATATTCAACTGCCTTCTTCCAATTTTTATTGTTAAATTCAGCAATAGCAATTTCTTTCATTTTCTGACTTGAAGCAATTTCATCAAGGATATCAGTTAAATCAATGCACTCTAGCAACTTAACCTTCATCACATTTTCCTCGCTTGCATTAACCTGTAAATAAAGGTTTTTTGCCATAGACTCCCAATCTTTGGCTACTGTGAGAAAAACAATTTCTTCATTGCTTTCTATTCCATCAGTTCCTTTAACCTTGAGCTGATAAGCTCCTTCTGAAGCATCTAAAGGCACTTTTATCAGAACAAGGTAATCTTCACTTTTTCCAACTTCTATGTCTGATTTCAAAGGCGTAACAGTTATCCAATAAACTGGAGCTCCTGTTATGCTGAGCTTTATGCCTTGAGCTGTTCCTGTGCCAATGTTCTTGATACTTGCCAAAAAGCTCGTGAAGCCTCCAAGCAAAGCATGAACCCTTCTTGTTGAAACATTCAAAACAATCTGGGGCATTGGTGGTGGCGGTGGAGGAGGTGGAGGTGGTGGTGGCGGTGGAGGACAGTATTTTGCAGTGAAGATGTTTGAAGCATAAACACTTGTTTCATTGTATTGCAACAAAGCAGAAAATGTGTAAATTCCTTCAGGTGCATCCGATGGAACTTTAAGTCTTACAGTTTTCTGGAGCTCATCGCTAACAGCAATTACTTCTTTCTTGCTATCGTAAGTCGTGCCATTCGTCTCTATCCAGTAAGTCATGTTCACATCTAAGGTTTGAGGTGGGAAGATTTTTTTAATTGTTACAGTTGCATAAATCTCATCTCCCAAACAAACTTCTTTCTTTTCAGGAGGAATTTCCACGATAAGGTCAAAAATAGGTGTAGGCTGAACATGGATTATTATAGGTATAGCCACAACCTGCCTTTCAATTTCAGTTACAGCAAAAATGTAGCCAGTGTATGTAGCAGGAGGCGTATCTCTTGGCAAATCGACATATATGAAAACTTTTGTTGCATTCCATTCAGTTGGAGAGAGCCAAAGTCTGTTTGATGAGAAAACAACCCAGTCACCAGGAGGTCCAGGTGAAGCATTCAAATCAACCCAAGTGCCATAACAAGGATAAATCAGCCAAAAATAAATTTCCTTAACAACCAAATCTCCAGGCATCTTAGTTTCTTCTATGTATGGAGGAGAAGCAATCAAAGTTCCAATACCATGTTTTATTCTGAAATTGTTAGTTGCAAACTTGTATTGATTGCCATAGCTGAAGTTTGCATTTATGGTGTAAATTCCGCCTAAATCATCATCGCTTACAGTATGGTTGAGATAATATATCTTGCTTTCATTTGGCGCAAGAGATAGGCTTGGCCAATTGCCTTCAAGGAACTTTGCACCGTTTGGGTCATAAACTGTAGAAACCAAATTTCCAATTGTACCTAAATTCCCTCTATTTTCAACAAGGTTTGTTATCGTTATGTTTTCTGGCGGACAATAAGATGGCTTGTCCGAATAAGTGGATAAGAAAATGTTTGGAGCTAGGGCAACGCTTACATTTATCACAGTCTTATTTTGAGTTATGTTGACTTGTGCTTGAGCTAAATCAAAAAAAGCTAGAAAAATTAAAAAAATGAGAATGTATTTCTTATCAAACCACATAATAATTATTTATAAATCCCCCTTAAAAAGTGAGACAGATGAAATTCCTAATTTTGCTCTCATTTTTCCTGCTTTTGTTCTTTCTCATTTCTCAAACTAAAATTGAAGCTCAAGTCTCGGTAATAAATGCTTCAATCTATCACATTCCCTATTACTACATCATCATAAGCGATAAACTTTTTGAAGGGATTTTATACACAAACGACACAGGGGCAATGCAAAATGTACAATATCCTTTGCTTTCAGGCTCAACTAATAACAATGCGATTTGGAACTACAACAAATCATACCAAACAGAATACTGGATAGCTTTCATAGGCAACATTCCAGGTGACATTTGTCATGGTGCTACCAACCATCTTTGCTCAACACCAAACTGCTCAGGCCCAAACAACTTTCAAATAGACATAAGCAATGCAAAGTGGAGTTCTTCTTTGCAGAACGATCAAAACAACCCAAGCTTAAGCAACGCAAAACCTTTTGTCATAGGCTTCGATAATAACAACAAAATCTCTAAAAATACACAAAACAATACTGTAATATACTTAAGGTATTGGCTTGATTTGCCTCCAGCAACTCCAGCCCTGAACTACAACACAACCTATCAAATAAGGCTTGTGTATGCAGGTGAAAGCTGTGTTTAAAAAAGTAAGCTTTATTACAATTTTTTCTTTGATTTTTCTTAGCTCTGTTTATGCCCAAACTGGCGTAGGCATCTTCCCGGCAAAAATTGAAATTGAAGCCCCTTTTCTCAAAAACACTTTCACAGATGTGACAATTTTCAACCCAAGTCAAAGAGAGCTTAAACTTAAGGTTGAAGTCTATTGTAAGAATTGCGAGAGAGATGTTAAATTTTTTGAAAATAAAATCGGGACTTTAACTTATGACTTAGATGTTAAGGCTTTTCCGGAAACGATAACCCTTCAACCCATGATGGAGCAAAGAATCATGGTAAAATTTCCAAATTCTTTGCTCTTGAAAGGAATTTTCAAAACAACAATTTTTGGAAGAGAAGTAGGAATTCCTGTCTATTTGTTTCATTTTGATGAAGAAAGGTTTGATTATCGAGTTGTAGCTTCAACAGTTTCAACTCCAATAGAAATTTCTCTTGTGAGTGGAATTTCCCTTAAATTCTTGGGTATGAGCAAGATATACTTCATGCTTGCAATTTTGGTTTTGCTCCTCATAGCTTCTTTTGTCTACTACATTTACAACAAAAAAATTTATGAGAAATATGAAAAGTTTTAGCTTTTCTTCCTTTTCACAAGCTTAGAAATAGAACTAGAAACTCTGTGAAAACCAATTCTCCTCAAAATTACAACTATAATCAAAATTATCATCAAAACAAGGAATACAAAACTCTCAAAAGGCATTCCCATTACATGAACCTCAAGGCCAGAAGCTACAGATGGTATTACTCCAGGCTTCATTCCATCATAACTTAAGATTTCAGCGACAATTCTCCCTTTAAAATCTCTTGTTCCTATAAGCAAGGTGAAATAAGGTATCTTAAAGCTTCCTGCATAGCCTTTGTTAGCATATCTGATGAAAAAATTGAGCCATTCTGGAGTGTAGAATACCAAGTTTTTCTTTATCACAAGCTTAGGAGCAAACTTTATTGTTATTGGTACGGCATTTTGTTGTGTTGTTCCAGGTGGTACATCCACAATTTCCTTATCAAGCTTGAAATATTCATCCAAAACTTCCTCATCATCAAAAAGCTTAAACCCAAAAAGCTTGACTTCATTAATACAATTGTCACATTGTGGATAAACTTTCACTTTTATTGTATAGATGCTAGGGTTCATGACTCCAAAATTGACATTGTAAACATCGCCAACATTTCCCCGCAAAGGTATACTGTAGGAAGTTATTCCCACACCAACCTGAGCAAAAGAAGGAAAAGGTAAGAAAAAAAGAAATAAACTAAACACTACAAATATCGCGAGTTTCTTCATGTCACTTCTCCTTTTAGCAACTTGCACTTCCTGGATTAGTACCGTATTCTACTGCTAAAATTTTATATGTTGTATTATAAATAGCTGATGGTGCATTGTTTGGCCAAGGATCAAGCCAGAACCTGAGGTAGATGTAATTGCTTGCATCAACTTTACTACCAACTAGTGCCCAATTGGGAACCTTCTTAAATGCATAGTCCACAGTTGTGTTTAAACTTGGTGTTGTTGCGGTTGTACCATTGCCAAAGAAAGCCCCTTGTCCTCCATCACCACTATCGTAAGTTAGGTTTATGTAAGCGTTAAGTGTTGAGTTCTTTAAGTCATCACATGCTGTGAAATATATAGTAATATTTATTTGGTTTGTGGAGCCAGATCGAACCCAATATTCTGTCCCACCACCACTTCCCCAATAGTTTGCAGTTGCATTGTTTTCTATGTTAACATTTGTTATTGGATACTGTACTCCTATGGTTGAACCATTTGTGAAGAAAATCCCTGTTGTTAAATTACCACTTGCCTGGATAGTTATAGGCTGAGAGATGCTTGCATTTATTGGTCCACTTACTACATTAGTTTGTCCCATAGTCATGCTAGCAAGACTCGCAATTCCTAAGAATACAATCAAGCAGAATAGTATTTTTTCTTCTACCTGCATTTCTATCTTATATTAATTTATTATTTTTTAAATATAAGTTTATATTAAAATTTGCATCCAGTGGCAGATTCAAACCATTCTATGGTTTTAACCCCAGGTTCAATCCTACCACCAAAAACAACTGAAGGAACTTGTGTCACTCCAGCTGAAATACAATTTTGAACAAATCTTCCATCACAAGAAACATAGAGCTTTGAAGAATAAACTCCCAAGATGTTCAGTTGCAAAAGAGTTGCAGTAGCACCTTGTGGATTTTCTGTTTGGTTTAGCACACCATAAATCTTTAGCTTCTTGCTGTCTAAGCAATCAACAAAATCTTTCAACTTCTTTATCTGCTCTGTTGCTTGTTCCACAAAGATTACATTTTGTACCAAAATCTTTCCATCCTTAGTTACATAAACTTCTGCATAATTTGTTCCTGTCGGAGAAACAACTTTCAACAAAGCCTTGTAGAGGCCGCTTTCTTCACTTAATGTCAAAACTTCAACGTTTGTGCCTGGGTTTGCAAGCTCATACAAGCTCTCTATCTTTTTGCTTACTTCACTTTTTGGCAAGCTGAGAGAAAAAGAAAAATAACCACTGATAGAAGCAAAAAGAGCAACAACCAAAAGCAGAACAGCAGCAACAGCTATTATTAAAGGCCTTGAATTTTTCATTTTCTCTTAATTTAATTGCTTCTTTAACCTATAAAAACTTAACCTTGAGCTAATGTAATGTTTTTCTAACAGTTGATACATAGATCTATCACTTAAAAACTTAACTTCAAGCTCACAAAAATAACTTATGAGGAAAATTTTGTTCTTGGTTATTGTTGCTTTAACCTTTAGTCTTATATTTTTAGATTTTGTCTTTTCACAATCTTGCTCTTTAACAGTAGAAGCAGGAGGCCCTTACATCAAGACATCAAGCTTACCAAAAGTTTTAATAGTTGGTAATGTAAGCTCTCCAAATGCAAATGTTACGATTAAAATCTATGAAGGCAGCTCTCTTAAAGCAACAAAAGATCTTACAGCTTCTTCAGAAGGTAAATTTTATTCTGAATTTGAGAATTTGGACAAGGGCAACTACACAGCTAACATCACTGCAAACTATTCTTCTTTAACTTGTGAAGCAAGCGATGAATTTGAAATAAAAGAAAGCTTGCCTGGCTGTAAACAAATGAACATCAGCTTAGCAGGCTTAGCAAGAGATTTTTTGACAGGACAACCAATTTCTGGAATTGTTAAAGTTTTAATCAAGGAAAGTGGTGATGAATTCTCAAAAAGTTTTGATTCAGGGAAATGGAGTTTAAGCTTTACAGAATGTTTGATTTCAGGTCAAAGGTATACTGCGATAATTGAAGTTGAAGACTTGCAAGGAAGAAAATCATGGGCTGAAATTAGATTTGGGGTGTGAAAAATGAAAAATTATTTGTTTATAGCAACATTTTTTCTCATTTTCTCTTTTATAATTCATCCTTCTTACGCTTGGCTTTCTGGTTGGCAGTACAGAAAAAATATAACAATAAACAACACTCAAAATTCCAACACTTTGACAAATTACCAAGTTTTGGTTACTTTAGATACTCAAAGCTTAATTTCAGCAGGAAAGATGCAACCTTATTGCAATGATACAAGGTTTACTGACAGCGATGGAGATACTCTATTAAGCTATTGGATAGAATCAGGCTGCAATACTAATTCAACAAAAATTTGGGTTAATGTTACAAATATCCCAGCAAGCTCAACAAAAACAATTTATGTTTATTACGGAAATCCAAGTGCTGCAAGTTTGAGCAACATTACAAATACTTTTATTTTTGGTGATGATTTTACTTCTTACTCTGAAGGAAATATAAATGGTCAAGGTGGGTGGGTTTGGGAACCTTATTCAACTTCTTCTCAAGCTGTTATCGAAACATTCAATGGAAAAAAACATCTTAAACTTTATTCCTATCAATATGCAAACAATGTCAAACATGCTGTTAACATACAAAATTCAGTAAGAGTTGTATCAAAAGCTTACTATTATAGTGGGGATCAAGCTTTTGCTTTTTATCTTTTTGATGGTAACACTTATACATCTTACAAAGAACCAGGAAATAGTTACTATTGGATGATGGAATCTGGAGCAGACCATTATGATTTATGTAAGTTTATTGGGACAACAAAAACATGTCTTTGCCAAAGTTTTTTAAATTCTCCTCTTAACTACTATTATCAACTTGAGCTATTGTGGTATGGTTCCTCTTTAAACGGCTCTTCCTACCAAAATGGGGCATTTTTCACATCTTGTTCCGCTTCGGATACAAGTTTCTCTTCTCAATCTTACATTTCTTTAACAAACTGGGAATATAGTGGCACAGGCTCAGCATCAACTTATTATGTGGATTATATTTTTATTTCTAACTATACTTCTCCAGAGCCAACAACAAGCATTGGAGAAGAAGAAATAAACCAACCTCCAACTTTATCTTACATATGGAAATCACCAACAGACCCAGCAACATATTCTCAAGGAGCAACTTTTCTTTTTAATATAACAGCTTGCGACGTAAACGGAGCAGTTGACATTTCATCAGTTTTATTCGAGTGGAATAGTGAATCAAATCTCACGGTTACCAACTATGTTGTTCACAATTCAACTTGTAGGAATTATACAGTAACCAAAACAGATTTAGCAGCAGGCACCTACAACTACAAATGGTATGTTAACGACACTCAAAACAAATGGGCTTCTTTAAGCGATAGTTATACTGTCAACCAGAGTACTAACCCAATCGACATTTATCTAACCAATTCTACAGGCACTTACAAGAATCAAAACATAACAGTAATTTTTGGTCAGAATACAACAGTAAATGTTACTGCTGTTTATCCAAATTCTGGAACAGTTGCCTTATATGAAGATGGAAATCCTGTTTCAAATCCAAGAAATACATCTTTGCCTTTGGGTGAACACAGCTACAAAGGAAACACAACAGGAAATGCCAACTATACTGCTAATGCAACAGGTGCTACATATTACATAAAGGTCATAGACATAACTCCACCAACCTATTCTTTTAACTCAACAAATTCAACTTCAGCAGGCTCAATTGTAAGCCACAATCTATATTGGCAAGACAATGTTAATTTGAGCTATGCTATCTTCAGCTTTGATAATTGTACCGGCAGTTTGAAAAACATAACAGGAATGAGCTTATCAGGAAATTCAACTTGGAGTAATTTTACAGTAACAATAAATTCAACTGTAGGCTGTACAATAAGGTGGTGCATCTATGCTAACGATACTAGCAACAATTGGAATTCTTCTTGTGAAGATCCTTTCATTTATAAAACAAAAGGGGTGACTTGTGAAGCAGGTGGTCCTTACTCTTTTGGCTCAACAGTTCTTGTTGTGGGAAATGTTTTTGGTGAATTGAGCAACAAAACCAATGTAACGATAAACATAACCAAATCAGGGAGCTTGGTAGCTTCTCAAACCACAACTTCTGATTCTTCTGGTATCTATTATTCAATTTTCAACCAATCTTTTGAAACTGGAAAATATACTGTGAATGTTTTTTCAAACAACGAGTTCTTTTGTTCCGATGAATTTGAAGTTACTTCAGCTGAAGCAAGCAAAGAATGTTTACAAAAAACAATTTCAATAGAAGGTAAAGCTATAGACACTTCTGGCAATACCATAAATTCAGGTAAAGCTTCCATCTCAGCAGAAGGCATAACCACAACAAACTCTACAAATTTTTCAAATGGTGAATTTCAAGCTTTCCTTACTGCTTGTTTTTATCCCGGGGAAAGATACCTTGTACAGCTTACAATTGTTGACGATAAGGGGAGAAAAGGTATAAAATATTTTTACTATTTGGCAACATGAGAATATTTAAGTGAAATTTAAGTAATATTTAAAAGGTGGGAGCTTGATAGAAATAGCAGTTTGGGCTGAAAAATATAGACCACAAAAGCTTTCAGAAGTGATAAACCAAAAGCATGTAGTTGAGAGAATAAAGGCTTTCGTGAAAGAGAAGAACATACCCAACATGCTGTTTGCAGGACCGGCAGGCACTGGTAAAACCACAGTTGCTTTGGCCATAGCTCATGAACTTTACGGTAAAGACTGGAAACAAAATATTTTAAATTTGAATGCATCTGATGAGCGTGGTATAGATGTGATTAGAGGTCAAGTAAAAGATTTTGCTCGAACAAGAGCTATAGGCGATGTACCCTATAAAATAATTATTCTTGACGAAGCAGATGCACTAACATCAGAAGCTCAACAAGCCTTAAGAAGAACAATGGAAACTTTTACAAATGTTTCACGTTTCATCCTCATAGCCAATTTTTCTTCACGTATTATTGAACCTATCCAGAGTAGATGCGCTGTTTTCAGATTTAAAGCTTTAACTGAAGCTGATGTAAGAAAGTACATTCAAAGGATTGTAGAAGGAGAAAAGTTAAAAATCACAGAAGATGGAATTAAGGCCATAATTGAAATATCAGAAGGAGATTTAAGGAAAGTTGCCAATCTCTTGCAAGCTTCTGCTGCCCTAGGAGAAAAAATCACAGAAGATGTGGTTTATGAAGTTGCTTCCCAAGCCAAACCAACAGACGTGAAGGAAATGCTTGATCTTGTTTTGAAAGGAAAATTTGAAGATGCTAGGAAGAAATTACAAGACATGCTCTTAAGGCAAGGCTTGTCAGGTAGGGATGTGATTAGAGAAATTCATAAACAAATTTACTCTTTACCACTAACAGAAGAAGCTAAAGTTCAGCTTGTTGAAAAATGTGGTGAATATGAGTTTAGAATTTCAGAAGGCGGAGACGATTTGATTCAACTTGAGGCATTTTTGGCACAATTCTTGCTTTTCTCAAAAAGTGAGTGAATGTCTTTCACAGAAAAATACAAACCTGATAGTCTTGCAGAATTTGTTGACCAGAAAGAAGCTGTAGAGAAATTTCTAGATTGGATAAAAAAATGGAAGCCTGGAAGTAAAGCTCTACTTTTTTATGGCCCTCCCGGTACAGGAAAGACTTGCTTGCTTCATGCTTTTGCAAAAGAGAAAAATTTGCAGCTAATAGAAATGAACGCAAGCGACTGGCGTTCAGCTAATCAAATTCAAGAAGTTTTCGGGCAATCCATGAAACAAGCTTCTCTTTTCTCTAAAGGCAAGATATTTTTGATTGATGAAGTTGATGGTCTTGCGGGAAGGGAAGATTTAGGTGGTGTGGGAGCTGTAATCAAAATAATTAAAGAATCAAGATTTCCTGTAGTTTTAGTTGCAAATGATCCTTATGAGCCTAAACTAAGAACATTGAGAGAATATTGTGAACTGGTTGAATTCAAGAAAATTTCAGTTTTTGACATAGAAAAAAGACTTAAGAAGATTTGTGAAAAAGAGAAGATAAAATATGATGAAGAAGTTTTGAGGCAAATCGCAAAAAGGTCAGAAGGAGACTTGAGATCAGCGATAAATGATTTGGAAATTATTTCAAGCGGAAAAAAAGAAATTAGCTTAGAAGACCTAGAATTTTTGGGATATAGGGAAAGAGAAAAAAACATTTTTGATGTTTTGAAAATGATTTTCAAGACTAAAACAGCTTTAGCGGCAAAGCTCTCTGTAGCAGAAGTTGATAAAGACCCAGAAGAAGTCTTTTGGTGGATAGAAAACAATATAACCAAGGAATATGAAAAGCCAGAAGAAATAGCTAAAGCTTTTGAACTATTGAGCAAAGCGGACCTTTTCAGAAGAAGGGTAATTTTGAGACAAGATTGGGCTTTTAAAGCTTACATGATTGACTTGATGACCGCAGGCGTGGCAATTTCAAAAAAAGAGATGTATCACAAATTCACGAGATATCAATATCCTAGCAACATTATGCTTCTTGGAGCTACAAAATTTTCAAGGAAGTCTGAACATGAAATTTTATTGAGATTGTCTAAAGAATTACATGTTTCCCAGAGAAAACTGAAGTCAGAATATCTGCCTTTCTTGAAAATAATTCTGAAAGATAAGAAAACTTTGAATGAATTTGCCTCTTCTCTTGGTGTGGAAAAAGAAGATTTAAAATCTCTATTGGAATAATTTTTCTACAAAAAAAGTTTTTTTGATTTGAGATGATGGCGAACTTAAAGTTATGTTGAAAGAGACTTTTGCAGAAGAATAAGTACAATCAATTATTGTGTAATTCAAGTTTAGACCTAAAGCTTTTCTTGAAACAAAATCTTCAACAAATGCTTTATACTCTCCTAAATTGTATCTCAAATCTTCACAATCTTTACTCAAACTTACAGTTTCATTTGCTTTTTCCACTATATTGTCAAAAATGAAAAAATCTTCTCTCATTGCTATTGAAGAGGTGTCAGTAATAGTGTAAGGTTCAATCCACTGACTGATAGAAAAAATAGTAACTATTATGGCAAAAGCTGAAAGTAAGAAAAACTGGGCTTTTTTAGAGCTTAACAAATTATACATATCAATAAAATATTAATAAGACTAAGGATAAATCTTATAAAGGTGAAATGAAAGCCGAAAAAATATGGTTAGAAAAAGAGTTTAAGTGATTTAGAAGTGGCTGCATTTAATTTTAAGTGGAAAAAATTTTATGTTGCTGCATTTTTTGCTCAACAAGCAGCTGAAAAAGCACTTAAAGCAGTTTACATAAAAAATTTTGGAAAATTAATAAAGACACATGACCTTTTTTTAATTGGAAAAAAAGTCAAACTTCCTTCTCAACTTTTAAAGAAATGTATGCCTTTGACTAGGGCATATGTTGTTACAAGATACCCTGATATAGAAGAGGTTTATACATCAAAAGAAGTTGAAGATTTCATCAAGACTGCAGAAGAGGTAATAAAATGGGCAAAAAAGGAATTGAAGTAGTGGAAGAACTAAAGAAATTTAAAAGAAAAATAAAAAAGAAATTTGGAGTAGAGAGAACTATAGTTTTTGGCTCTGCTGCAAGAACAAGATTTAAGAAATTTAACGATATAGATATGATTATTGTTAGTGATTATTTAAGAAAAATTGGTCCATACAAAAACTCCATACTTCTCTATTCTAACTGGAAATTAGATTTACCAATAGATTTCATTTGTTTGAGCAGCAGAGAGTTTAGGAAATTGGCAAAAAGGGTGAGCATTGTTAAAGAAGCTATAGAAAAAGGTATAGAAATCTAAAGCTTAACAAACTGTGCATGTGGCACTCCATCAATTAAAATTACATTTTCTTTAACAATAAAACCATTCTTGCTTGCCAACTCAACTATATTTTTGCCCATCAAGTTCCCTATAGTAGCCTTATCCAAAAGTTTTTTTGCCGTATTTTCGTCTATCAGTTTTCCTCTATAAAATTTTTCACTTATCTCTATTGTTATATTTTTCTCTTTCATCTTTAGCTTTTTCCCCAAGAGCTCTTCATCGCATATAACTACTACTATATCTTTCTTGTCTGTAAACACATTGCACCAAAACATTCAATCACTTTTTCTTAGGCTTTCCACAACCCATTTCAACCTTCCTCCTAAACATTTTCCACAGGGTATTTTGCTCCACAAGCCTCACAAACCAAAAAAGTTATTCTATTTTCTTTCACAAGCTTGGTATCAGGCTCACCACAAACTTTGCAATAAACAAATTTTTTTATGTAAGAGTTTAACTTTTCTTGAAGCAAATTGCTAGGTAGTTTTCTTTGAAAAACTAAGGTACTTCCTTCTATTGAACCAGAAGTTGCCAACTCTTTTAAAAGATATTTTGATAAGTGGGCAGGATTTCTCCTGAGAATATTAGCTATAGCCAAAAAATTTTTGAATATAGTTTTATTACCACTGAATTCAAACTCAACTTCAGGCACAGTAAATCTTTTCTTATTTTCTGCTTTTTTTGGTAATTTTTCCATTGCTCTTTTTAACAATTCCTCATAATTCATGTTCACACCTTTTTCAAAAAGCCTGGCTTAGGCTCAAAGAGCTCACCAGAAGCCAATAACTCATTAATTGCATTTTCAATTATTCTTTCGGGCAAATCAACAACTTCAAAGATTTTACTCATTTCTACACCTTCACCTTTATCAATACTTGCTATTATTTCAAGTATCTTTGGTTTATAATCTATTTCTTTTCCAACTTTTAAATTTGCTCTCACTATATTCAAACATTCTTCATCCAAACCATATTTTTTTTCTACATATTCTTTTAATTCTTCTTCAGACATTTGATCAATCAGATTTCTTATTTCTTCCAAAACTTTCTTCTTCTCTTTTAAATCTTTCAGAATTTCAATTTTTCTAAGAATTTCATGGTTAAAGTCTTCGAGCTTTCTCACAGCTTCTGCAGCTACGTAAATTTCACCGTTATATTCTTTTAACTTGCCTATAAGAAGCACCAAATCACCATTAGAAATGTTTTTCACAAGTTTTACATTATCACCAAAAACTTTCGCTCTTATTGAAGCACTACCATCATCTAGAGTAAAACTTCCATAACTTTCATCTTCCGAGATAAACATATCAATAACAGTCCCAATAACATTTACTCTCGAAATTTTTTCTCCAAAAGGTGTTATCAAATAGCTTGGTTTCATTTCAACTTTGCTACCATGGAAGAATGTACCATTCACTAAATCAAAAATTCTAACTTTCTTTGCAACACTTCTTTTCTTTTCCACGATTAAAATTAGGTGTTAATTTAAATATTCTTTTACATCTTCTGTAGAAATCCTACTTTTGGCTCGAAAATGTCACCCTTATTCTTCAACTCGTTCAAAATCTTTTCAACATCAAACTCTTTGAGTCCTCTATCTTTTGCAGCTTTAATTAAATCTTCTTTTGGAATAGTGTTTCCCATAGTTTTTGTTAATTCTTCTATAATATCAAGAACAACTCTGATTTTACCTCTTTCAGAGGCAGTTGTTCTACCTTCAAGTCTATCAACGTCAAATCTTCCAGTTTCAGCTTCAAACCCAAACTCTCTGAGTGAAGCTTTCATCAAATTTATTGCCCTTATTGCATCTTCTTTGGTCACAGTATCCCTTAACTGAACTTTTGCTGAAGCTTCAGCAAGTCTTATCAAAGCTTCATATTGTCTTAAAGTTATTGGTACAGCAGCTTCTTCTACACCAACTTTTTCCCTTAAACTTAGGAAGAAGTTCTTTATTTCTTCGCCAGCTTCTTTTGAAAGTTTGGGATGACAATTCTTTCTTGCATAAGCAATATATTTTTTAAGAAGGTCTGCTTCTATGGCCGGTTTTATTTCTTCTTCACCGTAATGTCTTGATTTAAGGATATGGTCAGCAACTTTTGCATCAACTTCAGGATTTGGTATATCACGCAAAGCAAACTTCAAGTCAAACCTTGAAAGCAAAGTTTCAGGCACATCTATTTGTTCTTTTATCGGCAAATAAGGATCAAATCTTCCAAGTTTTGGATTACCACCAGCAAGGATTGAGGTTTGTGCAGGCAAAGTTGCAACTATGCTAGCTTTAGCTATTGAGATTGTATTTTGTTCCATAGCTTCATGCAAAGCAATTTGATCTGTCTTCTCAATTTTTTCGAACTCATCAATAGCTATAAGGCTCCTATTGCACATAACAAGAGCTCCAGCTTCAAGAACCCAACCTCCCAAAAATTCTTCATCTCTTACTACAGTAGCAGTTAATCCTGCTCCACTAACTCCTTTACCTGACACATATCTTCCACGAGGAATCAAACCAGCAACAACTTTCATCAGAGCAGACTTGGCAGTTGAAGGATCACCAACTAACAAGATATGAATTTCACCCCTAACCCTTGACTTATCTTTCTGAACATGAGTTTCACCACCAAACAACTGCAAAGCAATAGCTTCTTTTATTTCATCAAGTCCATACAAGCTTGGGGCAATCGAACTAACAAGCTTAGAATAAATTTCGGGGTCTCTAGCAAGCTCTAAAATTTTTTTCTCATCTTCTGGGGTTATCTCAAGTTCTTCCCACTCTACTTCCACACTTTCGATAGAATTTGCATCAATATAAATTTCTAATTGTCTTGACCTTGTTCCTTTCACCCTTCTTGGTATTTGTTTCAAAATACCCACAACTTTTATCCTGTTTCCTGGATCTGTTTTGTTTTGCATTTTTGGTGAAGTCAAATCTTCTTTTAAGAATACCATTATTTCAGAAGGTCTTTCTCCACTTGTGATTTCAAAAGGCTCTTCAATTGTTAACCATCTTGCATCATAAAGTTTTTGATCTATAAACTTGAAATTTTTTCTATTCCCACATTTTTCACATTCGGTTGGAGGTCTTATGAATCTTTCTGTTTGAATCACACTTATCTTAGCTCCACATTCTGGGCACTGGAAAATTGCTTCTGAAACTTCTGGCCTTATCTCACTAGCCCTCTTAACCATCCCATCAACAGATATTAGCTTACCAATATGCTCAGCTCTTATGTTCCTTATTCTCATCTGTTTTTCTTCTGGTAGGTTGAATATCCTTATCCTGAGCTTCACACTTCCAGGCAAATCTATCTGTTTAAGAGAATCTTCTGCAGCTGCTAAAACTTCTTCTGGATTTTCAAGTAAGTAATCAGCAAGTTCAGGATTAAATTTATCTAAGATTGAAAAATCTATGAGCAAAGATTTTTTACCTTCACTTGCAGCAGAAACTAAATCATTGTAGTAATATTCTTTTAAAAATTCAGCAAACTTTTCAACTATTTCTTCCCTTTCCATGACAATTATTTCTACGTACTTATTAATTTTAAAGTTTTTGGAATTTTGAAAAAAATAAAAAATGAGGTAAAATGTTTGCATTTACTTTTCTTTTATTATTGCTTTAATATCTCTTAACTTCTTGTAAACTTTGTTCAAAGCAGTTTTGACATCGTTCACACTTCTTCCACCAGTGCAAACTATTTTTCCTGAACCAAACAACAAGAAAGCCACTTTAGGTTCATTCATCCTGTAAACAAGTCCAGGAAACTGTTCAGGTTCATATTCTGAGTTTTCAAGGTTCAAAGCTATTGTATCCAGGTTTAAATTTCCTTCAATTTTTGCAGAGGCCACTATGTTCTCAACTTGTATCTTAAAATTCTTTGGAACCTGCACACCAACACTTTTAATCACAGAAATCACTTTTTTGAAAACTGTGTTGACATCTTCTGTGCTTCTTGCTCCAGTGCAAACTATCTTTCCTGAACCAAAGATTAAGGCTGCTGCTTTTGGTTTATCCATGCGGTAAACAAGTCCAGGAAACTGTTCAGGTTCATATTCCATACCTTCAAGCTTTGAAACTATTTTTTCTAGTGGTACTTCAACATTCAAAGAAGCTGAGGCCACTATATTTTCAATTTTTATCTTAAAATCTGACATTTTCTCACTAACTATATTTATTTCTTGCTAAAAGTATTTAAAGGGTTAATTTAAATAAAAAGGTTTCATTATTTTTATTATGATAGATATTCTCCTTTCTTTTCTTAAAGAATATGGTCTTGTTGCTCTTTTCCTTGGATCTTTTGCTTCCAATTTTTTGATTTTTCCAGCTTTTACAGAACTTTCATACGTGCTTTTCCTGAGCTTGAACTTTTCTCCCATTTACATTTTTCTTTCTTTAAGTCTTGGTTCAATTCTTGGAGGTTTAACAAGCTATTCTTTTGGTTTCTTTGGCTCTAAGTTAATTTTGAGATATGAGCAAAGAATTAAAGATATGCAAAAGCTGATAGAAAAATATGGAAATTTTTCTGTCTTTCTTGTTTCTTTTTTACCTGTTCCATTTCCATTTGCTCTTTTTGCCATGCTTGTGGGTTTTTTAAGAATGAGTATTAAATCTTTCTTGCTTACTATGGTTGCAGGAAAAACTTTGAGAATTGGTCTAGCACTTTTTATCTTAACATGGGGTATAGAAATTTTGAAATTTTATGGATTGGTTTAAATGTAATTTTCAATTTCAAGCAAGAAAGAGTTTAGTTTGAAAACAGGAACTATGAAAGTATTTTTTTCTTTAGCTAAATCTTCTTCCATTAAAGTCACAAGCAAAGATTTAACCTCAAACTTATCTTTAATCTTTAGTGCTTTCCTTAAAATCGGGTTTTTATCTAAAATATTCTTTATTATTTCTGTTCTTTTTTCTTGCATTTCTACACTTTTTTTGATTCCTGATTTTTTGTACCTTCCCCCAGACCATCTCTTACAATCCACACAAAAAACTAGATTTTGCCTTACTGCTACAATATCCACTTCATATCTTCTCTTTGTTTTGAACCTAAAATTCTTCCTTACAATAAAATCATGTCTTCTGAATATTTCGGCAACAATTTCTTCAAAATCTTTCCAGTCAAAATTCTCTAAAATTTCTTCTATTGGAGCTCTCTTGGCCAAATTTTCTATTTTTTCAAGTTCTACCACAAATATAATATAAAACTCAAATCATTAATGATATAGACAAATGATAAAGGGGTGATGGTTATTTTAATTGGGGGTATCGATGAGGCTGGGAGTAAACTGTAAGTTAATTCTTCAGTTTCCCAATAGGTGCCCTCATCGGCCCAATGGTAATAGCAGGAGTTGTAATAGATAGCAGAGATGAGAAAAAACTAAAGAGAATTGGTGTTAAAGATTCAAAAGTCTTATCACCAAAAAGAAGGGAAGAACTGGCAAAAAAGATAGAAGAAATAGCAAGGAATATTGTTGTGTTAAGAGTTCAACCTTGTAAGATAGATTCTTACCGTGCAAAGGGGATAAATCTAGATAAGATAGAAGCAATGAAGATGGCTGAAATAATAGAAATTTGTGGTGCAAAAAAAGTTTTTGTTGATTCTTTAGAGCAGAATTCAAAAAAATTCAAGGATTTGATTTTAAGTTTTCTTCAAAAAAAGGATGTTGAGCTTGTAGTTGAAAACTATTTGGATGAAAGTGTTCCAGTAGTGAGTGCTGCCAGCATCATAGCAAAAGTTAATCGTGATGAAGCAATAGAAGAGATAAAGAAGAAAGAAGGTGTTGATTTTGGAGTTGGGTACAGTCATGACAGCAGGACTATTGAATTTATACAAAAACTCATAAAAGAAAGAAAGGGTGAGCTTCCTTCATACGTAAGGCAATCTTGGATAACTACACAAGAGCTAAAGAAGAAATCCTTGCAACAAAAACTTAAAGATTTCTTTAAAAAAGAAGAAAAATGTAAAGAGGGAGAAAATGAAAATTGAGCAAAAAATAATTATTGCTTACACAATTTTAGGTTTTTGCTCAGGCTTCTTAACAAATTATTTATTTATATCTGGTCTTGGATTGATTTTCGCGATAGTAGCTCCTTTTGTGATTTATTTCGTCTCTTTGCTATTTTTGGTAGTTTTTGTTAAGAAGAAAAAAATTTTGCTTTTTTACAATAGTTTTGTGACATTTCTTTTAGTTTGGTTAACCATTTGGATTTTGTTATATAACTTGGGTGGTTAAATGAAAAGAATTTTCACAAGTGAACTAAAAAAATTCTTGGGAGAAAAAGTTAATCTCTTCGGTTGGGTGCATGATGTAAGGCTTCTTGGAAAAATCAATTTTCTGATTTTGAGAGATAGGGAAGGTATGGTTCAAGTTGTAGCACAAAAAGATAAAGTTCCAGAAAAAATCTTTGAAATTATTAAAAAATTGCATCAAGAAGATGTAGTGTCTGTTGAAGGCAAAGTTGTCAAGAGCAAAATAGAAAAAGTTGGAATAGAAGTTATACCAGAAAAAATAGAAGTTGTTAATAAAGCACAAGTTCCTTTACCCTTAGACCCAAGATGGGTAACTCCAGCAAATTTAGACACAAGGTTAGATTGGAGACCTCTTGACTTAAGAAGAAAAGAAAATTTGGCTATATTTAAAATTCAGGCAAAAATTGTTGAAGCAGCAGAAGAATTTTTAAGGAAAAATGGCTTCATACAAGTTTTTACTCCAGCCATCATCGGTGGAATTTCTGAAGGAGGAGCAGACGTTTTTAAAATAAATTTTTTTGGGAAAGAAGCTTTCCTGAGACAAGACCCACAATTACACAGGCAGCTATTGATTTTAGCCGGATTTGAAAAAATTTTTGATATTGGTCCAAGCTGGAGGGCAGAACCTTCAGATACACCTTATCATCTAGCAGAACATAGAGGGATTGCCCCAGAATTTGTTTTAAAAGATGAAATAGACGTGATAAAGTTAGAAGAGGCTATGGTTGTTCATATAATAAGAAAAGTTATGAAAGAGTGTGTGAAAGAACTTGAGATCCTTGGTAAAGAAATAAAAATTCCAAAAACTCCATTCCCAGAATTAAGATTCCCAAAAATTTATGATATTTTGGAGGAATATGGCAAAAAATTACCATTTGGTTCAGATTTAGACAAAGAATCAGAAAAGATTTTGTCTAAGCACGTGAAAGAAAAATTCAAGCAAGATTTCTTTTTCGTCAACAGATTTCCCTTTCAAGTAAAGCCATTCTATGTCATGCGTGTAGATGAAGAACCAGAATTTGCAAGAAGCATTGACTTGATTTTCAAAGGGATGGAAATTTCTTCAGGAGGACAAAGGGAGCACAGATATGAAAAAATTATTCAACAAGTAAAAGAAAAAGGCATGAATCTAGAGCACATAAAATGGTTTACTGAACAATTCAAATATGGAGCCCCTCCACATGGAGGCTTTTGCTTAGGTTTAGAAAGATTTACGATGCAGTTACTTGATATAGGAAATATAAAAGAGGCGGTCTTATTTCCAAGATATTTAACAAGAATGTTGCCTTAATTTTGAGTTAAAAAACGAAAAGTTTATATATCTCTTTTCTTTTTGAACTTACTTTTAAGCTTTACGCAAAACTTTAAATTTAGACATTTCCTTATTTAAATTACTTCTTTAAAAAATTCATAGGGGGTGTTAAAACGGCTAAGAAAAAGGCAAAGAAAGAAGAACAACAACCTCAGACAGAACAAACACCTTCTCAATAAATTTGATTTTTTGAATTTTCTTTCTTTTTCTTTTTTAATAAGAGCTTTACAGCTTCTATATGAGAACAATATTTTTTCTTCAAAGTGAAATAAGTGCAATCACAAGAAAACTCATTTTTTTCTTTATCAAAAATCACGGAATGTTCTTCTGTTTCCCCTTGAACTTTAAAATGAATTCTTTTATCAGTTTCAAATTCTTCTTTAACTTTTCCCTCTTTTAACAATTTTTTTGCCTTTATTTTTATTTCATCAGAAATTTTCATTAAATTGAATATTGAAGCTAAAATTTAAATTAATAAAAATTCAAAACTCAATTGATGAAAAAATTTTGTGACATATGTAAGAAGCCTGTTAGTGAAGTAGGAAGGCTTTATCGTTATCGTTTTCTTGATGTTTGTAAGAAATGTAGGGAAAAATTGAAAAAGAACAGAAAACTAACATAAGTTATGGAAATTCCAGAAGAGGTAATTAAAAAATTGAAAAAGCTGAAAGCAAAAAGGATTTTTATTCAATTTCCTGAAGGGATAAGGCTCAAGATTCAAAAAATTGTTAAAGAGTTGGAGGGGAATGGCTTTGAGACTATTCTTTGTGTGGAAAAATGTTTTGGGGCATGTGATGTTAGAGAAAACGAAGCAAAATTGCTAGGTTGTGATGTGATTTTGCACATAGGACACGAGAAGTTTTTACCAAGAACAAAAATTCCTGTTGTTTATTGGGAATATTTTATAGAAGCAGACCCATTACCGATTTTAGAGAAAGATTTTGAAAAATTGAAAGATTTTGGTAAAATTGGACTGATAACAAGCATACAATTTGTTAAGCTTTTACCGAAAGTTGAAGAATACTTGAAGGAAAAAGGGAAGAAAGTTTTTGTTCATAAAGCTTTACAATATCCAGGTCAAGTTTTGGGTTGTGACTTAAGAGCTGCTAAGGCAATAGAGAAAAAGGTTGACTGTTTCCTTGCAGTTTCAGCTGGAGAATTTTATGCTGCCGGTCTTGTTCTTCAAACAGATAAACCTGTTTTAAACTTAGATTTGGAAAGAGGGGAAATAAGAAGTTTGGAAGAATTCAAAAAGAAAATTCAAAAAATTCTTGTTTGGAATAAAGCACAATTAAAAGAAGCCAAAAAAATTGGTTTGCTTGTGAGTTGGAAAAAAGGGCAATTGAGATTGCCTTTTGAATTGAAGAAAAAACTTGAGTCTGGAGGTAAAGAAGTTTACATTTTAGCTATGGACGAAGTTACCCCAGAAAAAATAGAAGGTTTAGAGCTTGACTTCTTGATAAACCTTGCCTGTCCTAGAATTGCAATAGACGACCAAGCTAAATATCCAATCCCAATCTTAAATTTTAACACATAAATAGAATTTAAATATTAAAAGTTCAATTATTTTTACGGTGTTTTAATGGAGCTTAAGGTTATAAAAGAGGATGATAAGACTTTGTTCATTGAAGTTACAGGAGAAACTCACACTTTGACAAACACGATAAGAGAAGAGCTTTGGAATGATAAGAATGTTTCTGAAGCTGCTGAAGTTAAAGAGCATCCTTACCTAAGCCAACCAAAGATTTTTGTTAGAGTTACAAAAGGTTCACCAAGAGAAGCTTTGGAAAAAGCTGCTGAAAGGATAGCAGAAAAAGCAAGAGAATTTGGAGAAGAATTTAAGAAGGCTTTAAAAAGTTAGTTTTTCATGTAAGAAAAATATATAGGATGTAATAAACTACTTGTATTTATGAAACTTTCAGAAGAAGATAAATCACTTTTCTTTGGGGCAGTTTCATTTGCCATAGTTTCCCTTATCTTATATGTTATCATAAAGCTAGATTTTTCTCTTAGCATAGCTCTTGGTATTGTTGTTGGAATTCTTGTAGGGATTTATGTTCAGAGGTGAACAAATGAGAATTAAGCCATCAACTGCCTTAGGAATAATATCTTGGGGATTGATTTTACTTCTTTTGATTTTGCTGTTGCTCAAGCATTTCAAGCTTGTTGCATCCCCTAGCTTTCAGGATATCGCTCTCGGAGCCATTTTAACAGAATTGTTGAGATTGGAATTGAAATTGAAGGAAGTTGATGTAAAGTTTGAATTACTCTGGAGTGAATTTAAAAAGAGAAAGAGGATTTAGCAAATTTTCTTTCCAACTTCTTTCAAAAGGGTTGAGTTTACATAAACAGAAGAGTTTAGCCTTAAAGCAATTGCAATTGCATCGCTCGGCCTTGCATCTAAGCTTAAAATCGTGTTGCCTTGCCTTAAGATGAGCTTAGAATAGAAAGAATTTTCTTTCAATTCTGTCACTTTTACCATTAGGACTTCTATTCCTAAAGATTTGAAAGCATCAGCTACAATATCATGAGCATTTGGTCTTGCTACATAAGTTTTATCCAAACCTCTTTGAATTGATTCAGCTTGACTTGCTTCGACACTTGCAGTCATTTCATAGCAATCTGCCCTCAAGCTTACGGCACCAGCATTTCCAAGTACAGCAGTTTCAATTTTTTCAACTTTAGAAAAGCCAGAAGTTGAAAGCTCAGGCAAAATCATTTCTTGGGCAAACTGTTCAACCTCTTTTGGCCAGAGAATGTAGATTGTTAAACTGATGACAATAACCAAAAGTATGAGAGAAAGTATTTTGTATCGATCAGAATCTTTCTTCCATCTGTATTTCATATTTATTCCTTATCTTAATTAAATAAAAGCTTTTATATATCCAAAAAGAAAAAATTATTTATGAATTCAAAAGCCATAAGCCCAATGATAGCTACCATTCTTCTAATAGCTTTCACGGTAGCTGTAGGAGGAATAATTTCAGTCTGGCTTACAGGCTATACTCGAACAACAAGTGCTGCAGTTTCAACAGCAACAGAAGACCAAATCAAATGTACAGGCACTTATCCAGATGTTTATCTTGTGACAAATGGTTCGATAATAGTGAGAAACCCAGGTAGTGAAAACATATACAATATAACATGTTTTACTAGCGATGGTACACCACTTCCAGGCCAAATAATAGAATTGCTTGTTCCAGGGAATGTTTCTGCAATTAAATGGACAAGAGGAGACAATACATCTGTTACCTGTTCTGGACTTTGCAGAAGCATAGGAGTCACAGGAGAATGCAGGTCTGACCAAAGTTGTTGGGCAGCACAATAGAGGTAATTTATGAATTCAAAAGCCATAAGCCCAATGATAGCTACCATTCTTCTAATAGCTTTCACGGTAGCTGTAGGAGCGATCATTTCTGTTTGGCTTACAGGCTACACTAGAACAACAGGAGCAGCAGTGTCTGGTGTAACAGAAGACCAAATCAAATGTTCTGGAACATACCCAAACATTTTAATGGTTACTAATAATACTGCACTCATTTCAAATCCTGGTTCAGAAGTGATAACAAATTTAAGATGCATAGCTGGAAATGGCTCAGCTCTTTGGCCGGGAATTCAAGGGAGCTTTAATACATCTTTATCTCCAGGAAATATGGTAGCTTTTTACTGGTCCAATTCAACTGGTTCAAAAGAGGTTTATGACTTTGGCTTTGGTACTAGAGTGATTTGTTCTGGAGTTTGTAGAAGCATAGGAGTCACAGGAGAATGCAATTCAGGTCAGATGTGTTGGAAAATATCTTAAATTTAGCATGCAGCTATTTCGACTAAGGGTTTGTTATTAAGTTCACCAATTTTTTCTATGCAAATCTTATGTGTGCCTTTACCAAGTTTTAGATTTCCGGTCAAGGCAATTCTGCTGTACTCTAGAACAACTTGATAGTTTGAAGGTCGAGCATTGTAATTTTCTTTTATCTCTTCTTCGCTTAAAGCTCTGTTATAAATCCTAACTTCATCTATTGTTCCATTAAAATTCCCAGATGTTGCATTCCATCCACCGATTGTTCTCACAGTTTTTTGAGACATTAGATTTTTTGTTTGCGTTGAGCTGTTAATAAAAACTCCGTTATCATAAAAATAGTAAGTGTTATCACTTCTTTTAACAACAACATGGTGCCATGTTCCGTCTAAAACATCATGCCCAAGGTAGGCTGTTGCATTTGAGTTGTCTGTGAATCTACACCACATGCCAAGACTCTCATTATTTAAACCGAAACTGATTATAAAACCGAAATCATCTTGAAGAGTTAGGACATAAATTTTTTCATCTTTTTGTGAATGAGTTCCTTTAATCCATGCTTCTAGAACAAAGTCACCATTTTCTACGCCTATTGAGTCATCATATCCAATTTCAACAAAATCATCAATTCCATCAAAATTTAAAGCTCTTCCAAACTTTCCATCAACCCAAACAGGACAACCATCAGAATTTGGAGGATTAGCACAGCTTACACTTCCATTGTAAATAGTGCCGTCATTCTCATAAGACCAATCTTTAAGAAGAGTGCCATTACCTTCGTCAAATTTCCAATATCCAACTAAGCCAGCAGAATTCATTCCAGCTGTATACTTCAAATTTCCAATTTTTTTAAACATAGGAGCTTCAAAAGGGCTATGTTTCAAGTCAATCTTGAATTGAAATGCTCCAGTAAAATTTCCACTTGTGTTCAAAAGCCTGTAATCACCATCAGAAACTTTTATCAAAACACTCCTTAAACTTCCTGTACCTTCTGAAGCTACTTCCCTTATCAAATTATCCAAAAGCTGCATGTTTTGATCAGCTTCATTCATGGCAGCAGACTCAAAAACCATTTCTACAGTTGGCTTAATGATATTCAAAACAAGATAGATTGCTACAATTGATATTAAAAGCAATAGCACAAAAGAAATTAGGGTCGAAATTCCTTTTTTCATCAAATAGAAATTGTTTTTCCTTAATCTAAAATGTTTCCACTACTTTAAGGAATTCGTCTCTTATTTCACTCGTTAGTCCTTTCATCCTTAAATCAAAAAAGCCAAAGAACTTATTCTTCCCTATTTCTACAAGAATTTGGATTTTATACTGCTTGCTTTCTTTTGGTGTGGTGTAATTTACATTTAAACTACAATTTTCATTTGAGCCAATAAAAGTAAACTCTACTCTTCTGCTTGAATTGTCTGGAATGTTTGAAAGGGATTGGCTTGAGCCATTGCAGCTAAAGTTCAAGTTCAAGCTTTGAATGCTTTCTCCAAGAAAATTGAAGATTGTGACATTCAAACTTACAGGAGAATTTTCCACAACATTATTAACTTCAGTCTCAATAGCAATTCCATCTAATTCAATTGCTTTAGCTTTAAGTCTTTGCCTTACATAAACAATGAAGTTTTCAATTTTTTCACTTTCATTTTTGTTGTAAGAATAATCTATTGTTTTAAGGAGTTCATCTTTCACATTCAAAAATTCTTTTTTCTCCATGCTAGTTTCAAGGCTTCTCTTGTTTTCTATTATTTGGGCTAAATCCAAACTATTCTTAATGAGCAATAGAACTACAACAATTACAATTCCAGAAATCAAAAAGAATTGACCTTTCATGTTCATCTCCACATATAGAGCAAAATCTCTTTTGGTTCAAGATTTGTAGCGTTGCCTGCTATGAAATAACTAACAGAAGTGATTTTTTCTGAGCTTATATTTACTCCAGGACATTCTTGTGTGCAGATCAAAACCTTGTAATTTATACCTATTGGCAAAATTTTTTCAAGGTCAGCTTCTATTTTTCCTGTTTCATTGGCTAGGGCATTAGTGGCAAGCTTGTTTGATTCATCCAAAACTCTAAGTGCTTCAAATCCCCTTATCTTCCATGTTGTGATCTCTAAATCTGGAACTTTTTCTCCAGGACCAAAAAGATAAAGATATACACTTGCTATAAACAATATTGCAATTAAAACTTCAAGAATTTTTGAAATCCCTTTCATGATATTTCCACCCTGAAATTATAGCCTTTAGGGATTGTCTGGGCGATTTCTTCATAACTTAAATTTCTCAATCTGATGAGCTTATCTACTGATATTGCTTGAAATTCTTGAACAGGTGAAACTTGAAAAGTATAGTTTTCTGCATTCTCGGGAAAATCAAGAAAATAGCTTGGTGGGATAACATTTTTTTCAGATGAAAAGTACAAAAAGAAAATTTTTGATTCATTAGAAGAAAGTGTAACATTGAAAACAATATCACTTTTTTTAAGGCTCAAACCTTCACAAAAACTTTGATTGTAAAGTTTGAATGGAACTTCTAAATTTTCAGAATTATAGAGCCTGACCGTATTGTTCCAAATGTTTTTGCTGCAATCCAAATCAAAATCTATGCTTCCATTTATGGTGATATTTTCTCTCGAACTTCCACTTGAATCTGTTACATTTATAATTACCAAATAAAAATCATCAATCAAACCAATTTTAATCGGAGAATAATTTTCTTCTTCCCAATTGCTAGGCAAACCTTTATCACCAAATAATGAACTGAAAATAATTGAAGCTCCTTCTTTCAATTCAGCAGTCTCAACCACATTCTTGTAATTTGAAATATAGCTCAAAACTTGATTAAAAAGTAGAACTATAAAAATCAAGAAGATGCTAGAGGCAATTGCAAAATCTATGTAAGAGAAAGCCATCAACTCACCTTGGTTACATCAATAATTATATCTTGTGGCTCCAACAAGATAATATCTTTGACAGTACCATTTAAATTGTATCTGTAATAAGCAAGTGAGCTATTCAAACCATTTTCACTTTTTCCTTCTGCATAAACACCTATGTTCGGAACATCAACTTCTACAGAGACTTCTGGGTATTGTGTGGTTCTTAAAAGAATTTTTGTTCCGTATGTTGTTATTGTATAGGGTGGCAAAGATTCGTTTATACTTATGTTCGAAATTTGAATCAAAATTGGGCTTGTAAGGAGAAGAATTTCATAATTTTTTCCAGATATGTGTGAAGGTAATTTAAGTTCAATCTCAGCAAGTTTTTTACTTTCATTTTCATTAGGAATATATTTTGAGTCTTTTCCAACTTCATACAATTTTATGATACTTTCTGATATTCCTATTCCAATTTGTCTTAAGCTATTTTCAATTTCACTTTTAAGCTGATTAGTGTAAATACTGTAAGACAAAATTGAAATTGCTGTTAAGAAAACAACACTTAAAAAAATCATGAAAACATTTTCTATTATTTGGGCCTGTGCTTTCACAATTCTCCCTAAATATATTTATTAGCCGAAATCTAAATTTAGATTAATGAAAGGAATTTCTCCATTGGTCGCATCAGTCTTGTTGATAGCAATAACAATGTCAGTGGCTGGAATACTAGCTTTTTGGGTTTCAAGCTACACTACTCAAACTTTGCCAAAAACTAATATAACAGAAGAAGAATGCAGGTTCTCAAACTTTGAAATTTGGTCTTGTAATTTGGATACACAAACAGGGAAACTTACATTTACACTACACAATATTGGTTCGTATGATATAAGAGATTTGAGGGTCTTTATAGTCTTGAATGACAACACAGTAACACCTCCAGTTTCTTTGAATGACACACTTTTTAAAGGTGAATACAAAAGCTTTGTTTTGGAGAATTCTTCAACAAATGTGCCAAGTGAAAAATTCTCAAAGTTAATAGTTGGTACAGGTTTGTGTCCTACATTGAGTGTAGAATATGTATGTACGAGGAGTTAAGATGAAAGGAATTTCTCCTCTTGTTGCTACTGTTCTCCTAATAGCACTCACAGTAGCAGTTGGTGGTATGATTGGCACTTGGTTATTTGGCTTCACAAGAACTTCAGTTCAGACAGTGCAAGAAAAAGCCAACATAGAAATAATCTGTGGAAATGGCGGTATTTCTTTTTCAGATGTTTGTTATTCTAACAATTACCTTTCTGGCTTCATAACAAACACAGGAACTATAACTCTTGGAAATATCACCCTCACAATTTTATATAAAAATGCTACAATTCAAAGGTATTATCTCTACTATTCAGCTGGCAATGTTTTTGCAGAAACTTCGTGTTGTGGTAACTTAACTATGCTTATCGGTGAAAAATATAAGTTCAATGTTTCAGCTGATAGCAATTACGATAGGCTTAGGGTGAACACAAATTGTACGGAAAAAGTCTCTGATGAATTAAAAGCTTCAGATATATTGACAGTTTGTTAACCTAAAAATGTGAATACAAGCAAACTCACAACAATCATCACCAAACTATGTTTTAAACCGCTTATTATTTTTCCTTCAGCCATTTTTCCTACAGACATACCAGCAAAAGCCCCTTGAATCACGAGGAGATTTAAGAAAAGACTTCTGTATTCATTGATAAGGTTTTCTTGAGTAGTTGTGACACCTTGTATGCTTACATTTCCTAAGTTTGGTATTAAAAATTTCCAAATTGAAATTATAATGCCAAGAAAGAAAAAGAATACAAGATAACCAGATGTAACTTGAGAATAGAGGTACATCATCCTTTCAGCTTTAAGTCTTTCAACTTCTATGCTAGCATTGTTCAACGCTTCAAGGGTATCTGTAAGGTTACCACCAAATCTATGGCTTTCTATAACAGACGATATAGTTCTCTGTATCATGGGAGATTTAGTTGATTTTGAAAAATTACTAAGAACTTTTTCCACAGGAAGTCCCCAATCTAACTGAGCCGCCATTTTTTTGATATAAGGGTTAAGTTCTTTGTAATCATTCTTCTTCAAATTTTTCATAGCTTGTTCGACTGTCATACCACCTCTCATCAATTCTATGAAATCTCTAAGGAAATTTGGAAACATAGATTCAATAATTTTTAATCTTCTGTATTCAAGATATTTCCAAAGCACGAGTGGCAATACAGCCAATATTAAAGCAAAGATATTTATGGTAGAGAAAAGGTTTGGAATTCCTTTCAAGAAAATGAAGTTAATCACAACTATACAAGCTACAATAAACATGTTCAATATTGCCAATGCAAGGTATTTTTTCTCTATCTTCATACTTGGACCTCAACTCCTGACAAGAAAAGTAAAAAGCCTATATTTATTAGAGGCACTAAGATGTAAATGCCCAATTTCATCAATTCAAATATACTTAAACCAGCAAGTGTTGGTTGAATCATGTTCATCACGGCAAAAAGTGAAATTATGAAAAGTGGTGCTGTCATTATTATGCTTATGTAAAATTCTGAGATGGTGGTTAGCTGTTGGTTGAACTTTTCCCTCTTCATTCTCCATTCAAAAAGTGACTCCTCTCCTACACTTTTCAAGAAAATTTTAACATCACCACCAGCCTCTATTGTTGTTATGAACCCAAGCAATATTTGCCTGAAAGAATCACTTGGTGTTTTGTTTGCAACTTCTTTCACAGCAGTTAAAGGGTCAACTCCAAATTCATCTATATTTCTAACTATTTTTTCCATTTCTCTAGAGACCTCTTCATATTCTTTGAACTTGCTTATTAGCCTGAAAACAACATATGGTGGAATTCCAGACTCGGCTATTGCCCCCATATGAGTTATAGCAAAAGGTAAATTTGCTTCTATACTTCTCTTTCTTCTTTCTGCGCGTTGAGAAGGATAAAAGATGAAAACAAGAAATGTGGTGATAGAGATTAAAAATGAGGCAAAAAATGAATAAATTATCCTAGGGAGAATGTCGACTTTAATTATACTTAAAGCTATGAAAGATATCAAAATGCTTGAGAAGAATGAAATTATAGATATGAGAATCACAAGACTTACATAAGTTCTATAATTAATTTTCATATCAGCTTTTGATAAATTTTCTTTTACTGTAGAGAATAATTCAGGATATTTTTCTGCGACCCAACCAAAATTTGAAGTTGCAAATCCTTTAATTGAATCCAGCATCACTTTTCCTCCATCACTTTAAATCCAAGCATTTCTAACAAAGATTTCTTCTTCATCTTTTTTTCAGCTTTCTTTACTATAGGCTCTAATTTTGTTTTTTCACTTACCAAAGCCTTTTCTTCTGGTTCAATATCTTTTAATTCTTCACCATACATTTCAAAAAATTTCTTTTTGTCTTTATGATAAAGGCTTAACATCTTCACTACTTCAACATAATCTTTTATTCCTTTTGATTTAAGCCAGTTCAAGATTTTCTCTCTTCTTTTAATTTCGTTCCAAGCATCTTCTAATTTTCCACCTTTAGCTAAAACAACTTTTTCCACCTTTATACTCTCGTTTACTTTCTCATATTCATCTTTTTCAGGATTCCATCGGAACACTGTTCTGTATTTGACTTCATCAGTTTTTGGATCTACAGATTCTATTTCCACCACTTCCTTTATCCTTCTCGCTGACTTTCCTTTTTCTCTTGCATGTATCATAACTACAACAACATCCAAACCTTCTATAAGTGTAGGTGAAAGATCTATGGGTGGAGTAGTCAATCTTTTAATCAAAGTTTCGACTGAACCTGCATGCATCGTGCTCAAACTAGGGTGACCAGAACTTATTCCTTGAAACATGACATAGGCTTCTTCACCTCTTGTCTCGCCTACAATAACATAGTCGGGATTTTGCCTAAAACTTTCTTTAAGTAAATCAAAAAGGCTTACACCACCATATTTTTCACCAGATGGCATTGGAATACCAAAACCGGGCCTAGCTAAAGTTGGAATCCAATGTTCATTTGGAATTCTTAACTCTCTTGTATCTTCGATTGACACAATTTTATATTCAGGAGGAATGAACATACAAAGTGTGTTGAGAAAGGAAGTTTTACCAGTTGCAACACCACCAATAACAAGAATTGAAATACCATGCTCTAACAAATACCAAAAATAAGCCAAAACTTCCGCTGAAGCCGTTTTCAATTCGATTTGTTCAATTGGTGAAAAAGGTTTTTCACCAAATTTTCTTATTGTTATCACAGGACCTCTAGTGGCAACATCTACAGCTAAGGTAGCAGCCACTCTACTACCATCTGGTAAAGTTCCATCAAGGATAGGTTCAGCATAACTCACATATCTCCCACATCTTTCAGCAAGTTTCACCACAAGCTCTCTTAGAGCCTCCAAATCTTCAAAAACCACATTAGTCTTTAGAGAACCATATTTTCTGTGGACAATGTAAAAAGGAATACCAATACCATCACAACTTATATCTTCAATATTTGGATCTTGCATGAAAGGTTCAATTTCATTTAAACCTACAAAATTTCTGTAAATGTAGTACATCATTTTTATGTACTGCTCTTGAGTTAACTTGAGCCCAAGCTCTTTTATCACCTTCATCACATTTTTTTCAAGATATTCTATAACTTTAGAAGGTTGTTTGATTGCTGAAAGTTCTACATCCATCAGTTCTATTAAACCTTCAGAAATTTTCTGTAAGATTTTTTTATCTTCTTCACTCATTTTCGGTTCAAGCACATTGTAAATAAGCTCTTTTGTTTCAGGATTCCATTTTATTTGGGCATAAGCAAAAGGTTCTAACAGAGGATAGATAACATTAACTTTTGTTATATCAGTTACATCTGGAAATTCCACAATCCTCTTAGATTTCATCACAGTAAACCCAGGTAGTATTTCATCTAATTTTTGTTCTATCTTCTTTTTTTCAATAGATTTTTTCACCTTTCTGTAAAGGATTCCCTTGAGATTCAATATCTCTTTAAACATGTTTATCTCAAGTGTTTTTTTCTCACACTTTTTCCAGGTTTAACTATACCCATAAATCTTGCGCAAGCTGGGCAAACCCTTATAGTTCTCGTCATTGTGTGAATAAATCTTTTGTCAACTTGCTGGAGGATTGTAGGGTCGTTTATCCTAAAACCTTTTCTAACTACAAATGTCTTATATTTAGGAACTTGTCTTCCACAAATACCGCAAACTACAGTAGATTCCCTTCCCCTGGATTTAGTGTGAGCATACTTTCTTTTATAAGGCACAGTACTTATTGGCATGTTCTCACCTAAGATAAAATTGTACTTCTGTTAATATTATGTTTTTTTAAAAAAGCTCCAAAAGCTTCTTCGGCTCAGATTCTTTAAGTACAAACTCATTTCCCCTTTTCTCAAATCTCTCTAAAGTTTTTTCAATACTTGCATCTTTTGGCTGGAAATTTTTAAGCTCTTTTACCGACAAGGGCAAAGATACCAAGCCGGTCTTGCTGTGTACTCCATAAGGACTTCTCACCAAGCCCATAGGTTTCATACTTGAAGGATCTAGCAAAATCTTATCTTCTCTCTCTTCTTTTGCTAAAGTTTCAGAAGTTGTTATTTTTGGGATTTCTTTATCAACTTCTTTTTGAATCAAACGAACAAAATCTGCAAAAAGAGAAAAGTAATTCTTCTCTCTTTTGCTTTCTCCCTTTAAAACCAAAGGCTGATAATTTTCTGGAAGCTGAAATTCTTTTATTAAAGACCAAATTTGAAAGCCTCTTGATCCTGAAAATTTCATCGCAGGGTTAAGCTTAAGTCTTTCAAAAATTTTGTAAGTAACTTCAGCTACTTCTTTTGTCTTTTCAAAATCAACTTTTGGTCCTGGGTCAATATCAACCACAAGCCAGTCTGGTCTTTGCATTCCAATGCGATGCACACAAGGAATTACATCAATGTAATGGATATTGACAAAAAAGAGCAAGTCTTTTGGGCTTTTCAAGACAATCTTTTTGCCTTTGAAATCTCTTCTGAAAAATCTTTTTTCGGTAAAGAGGCAGTAAAATCCTACATAGCGATCTTTACAAAATTCAAAAATTGTGTCAGCAACAAAAGGATAATACTGCTTTGCTTTATAAACAATAACCCAAGGCTCATTAACTTTTCTGAGCTCATCCTCTATTTCTTTCAGCCTTTGAGCAAAAAATTCTTTTCCTTCTTTTGTTATTCCATACATTCCTTTAACTTCTTCTAGAAGTCCTTCTTTTATCATGCTTTCAAGAATTTTCTTTGTCTCTTCTTCTGAGAATTTCTTCAAATCTCTTGAAATTTTTTCTTGCACATGTTTCAAGTCAACTCTTTTGCCTAAACCTTTCATAGAAAACATCAAAAGGAGATAATCTTCCGGTCTTACCATAATTTTAAATTATCAGTTTAAATAAGAATATTTAAATATCAAAGTCAATTAGTAATTATTGAATTGGCACGCGCTCACTTCAAAAAATTGAAGAAATGGGTGCGTGCAGCTTGTCCTGCACGCTGAATAGTTTGAAAAAGAAAAGAGGTGATTGAAATAGGGTTGAAAGAAAAATTGAAGAAAATTGGGCCTAGTTTATGGGAGTTGCCAAAAGAAGCAAAACCAGGAATGAAAGTGCCAGCATGGCTTTTCTTGTCAGATAAGCTACTTAAAGAAGTGGAAGAAGGAGCAATAGAACAAGCTGCCAATGTAGCTTTTCTACCAGGAATTTACAAACATAGCATTGCTTTACCTGATATGCACTATGGGTATGGGTTCCCAATAGGAGGAGTAGCAGCACTTGATTTTTTCGATGGCGGTCTTTCTCCAGGCGGAATTGGTTTTGATATTAATTGTGGTGTAAGGCTGCTAAGAACAAATCTAACAGTAGAGCAAGTAAGACCAAAACTAAAGGAATTGCTTGAAGCAATTTTCCAAAATGTGCCATCAGGAGTAGGAGAAGTTGGTAAAATTAAGTTGAGCTTTTCTGAGCTAGATGAAGTTTTAGTTAACGGGGCAAGATGGGCCGTCGAGCATGGCTATGGAACAGAAAAAGATTTAGAGCATTTGGAAGAGAATGGTTGCATGAAAGGTGCTGATCCAAGCAAGGTTTCGAATGAAGCAAGAAAAAGAGGAGCTCCTCAGCTCGGCACTCTTGGAGCAGGAAATCATTTTCTTGAGATCCAAAAAGTTGACAAAATTTATTTGCCTGAAGTAGCAAAAGCTTTTGGGATTGAAAGAGAAGGACAAGTAACAGTTTTAATTCACACTGGCAGCAGAGGGTTTGGGCATCAAGTTTGTACTGACTATTTGAAAATTTTGGAATCAAGGTTTAAAGATGAGTTGAGAAAATTGCCGGATAGAGAGTTAGTTTATGCTCCTGCTGGAACTCAAGAGTGTGAAGATTATTTTGCTGCTATGGTTTGTGCTATGAATTACGCATGGACTAATAGACAAATGATTAATCATTGGGTTAGAGAAAGTTTTGTCAAAGTTTTGGGAATGAAGTTAGAAGATATAGGGTTAGAAGTTGTTTATGACGTTACTCACAACACGGCTAAAGTCGAAGAATATGAGATTGATGGAGAGAAAAGGAAAGTTTATGTTCATCGTAAAGGCGCAACAAGAGCCTTTCCTGCTGGTCATCCTGAAATACCAGCAGATTACAGAAAGGTTGGGCAGCCGGTCTTGCTTCCAGGTGCGATGGCAACAGCTTCTTATGTTTTGGTTGGTGCTGAAACAGCAAAAGAAACCTTCTATTCAACAGCTCATGGAGCAGGGAGAGTTAGCTCAAGATCTAAAATGTTGAAGGGTGTAAGGGGGGAAGATGTAGCTAGAAAAATGGCTGAAAAAGGAATTTTGTCTAAGGCTGCAAGCTGGAGAGTTATGGCTGAAGAAGCAAGTGAAGCTTACAAAAACATAGATGAAGTTGCAAGAGTAACTGAAGAAGCTGGAATAAGTAAACGTGTTGTAAGGTTGGTTCCTCTGGGTGTAGTTAAAGGTTAGATGTGAACATTCAACTTCCTTTTTATCTCTTTTCTTTATTTAGTACATCTATAAGTTTATCAAATATTCTATTGATTTCATTTACATTTTTTAATAAAAATAAAAAATTAAAAATTCATTTCTTTTCTGAAAGTTCCTTGATTTTTTCTTCTAATTCTTGCAAATACTTTTTTACTTCTTCCTGCTCTTTCTTTAAGATTTCTATCTGTTGTTCTTTATCGAGACTTGCTATCCATGTTGCACAAGGTGGTAAAGTTCCTGCTCTCATCCATCCTGGCATTCCTGTTGCATAGTATAGCCATCTAAAACCTCTACCCCAAAACATTTTTTCACCTCCTTAAAATTTTGTGCTTTTGCACATAATATTATGTGCATATGCAAATATTTAAATGTTACGGTTGCCATAGAATTATTATGCCTAGATGGAGATGGTGCTGCAGAAGAGGAGGACCAGGAAGACCTTTTAGTTACTTATATCTTTCCCAAATACCTCAAGCTAATGAGTTTGTTCCAAACAGAATAAAAAATCCAGAGCCAATAGAGCTAACTTATCCTGAGTTTGAAGCTTTCAGGCTTAGCGATTTAGAAAAGTTGACACAAGAAGAAATTGCAGAAAAGATGAAAACTTCTCGTGGAACAGTTTGGCGTTTATTGGAAAGTGCAAGAGAAAAAGTTGCAAAAGCTTTGACAGAATCAAGACCTTTAATTATTTCTCCAAAAGGGGAAGT
>Ga0078972_1004960_pt1 | contig 34929 bp, 28 predicted proteins | sample YelNatPaOPGAMG01_FD_67568 | JGI IMG/M metagenome (GOLD analysis project Ga0078972, IMG submission 67568) | Hot spring thermophilic microbial communities from Obsidian Pool, Yellowstone National Park, USA - OP-RAMG-01 (SPADES assembly) (version 2) | ecosystem: Environmental > Aquatic > Thermal... | reverse complement strand
CCATGAAGAATATCATCATATTACCAACCACTACAAGGAATGCAAGCGAATACATGACCAATAAAAAGTTGAAAGAGCATCCTTCATATCGAAATGATCACAAGCACTATGCAATGGCTACGCAGCATCAGCCTCTAATTTATAATCAAATGTCTTAGTGTTGCATGCAATTATAAAGCAATTGTTTCAGTGACTACAAAACCAACTATGCATTTCGCAGCAACTTAGGGGACGGAGGTTTTGGACAAGGGCTTTACATCGGTCAATTACCACCACCAAAGGAGGTAACTTGAAGAAGTATGGCCTCTACAATAGGCCATACTTCTTCAAGTTCTTCTCCTCCATTAATTCTTTTTCTCCCTAGTATTTTACATATCGCCGTATCTTCTCTTCTACTGCTTTCGCGATGTCTCCTTCGAGAATCCGGTACCTGTATTGTGGCGTCCATACGATATGGTAGCTGCATTGATAGACCACATGTGCAAGCTTATTCCATTTGGCCATATCCCTATTCTATGACAGCTTTATCTTAAGGCATAGCCAGTCAGTACATTACCACCGCCATAGGCGGTGGATTTTCAAGTCCGATTAAAATAGATCATCATCTTCTTGCTCATTAAAACCTTCATCAAGTTCCTCATCTTCGTCTTTTGGCTTAAGAAGACGTTTTTTACCTTGCCGCTTTGCTTTCCGTTCAAGTTCTTCGATAAATTGCGGGTCATTGCCAATATAAGGAATTTCATAACAGGTAGTATAGCTTTTAGGCCTTAGTCGTTTGTCAAATCTTTTTCTCACAACCTTCGCTTTTTCAAGCCTATCGAGCAGAAATACAGCAGATTTTCTTGCTCTTTCTACCAAATCTTTTGCATCCCCAAAGCCAACCCAATCGACGGCGATTCCAGCCTTTGTCAATTTTTCATAATGTTCATCTTCAATTGACCCTGTTACAAGGACTTTCGCACCGCGGCTTATGATCCATTCGGTTTTCCCTTTTATAGTTCCTTTGGCCGTAATTTCTGGAGAATATTTCTGAATTCGATTATATTCATCCACAATAATTAGATGAGGGCTATCTTCAAATACCGGATAGAGATCGGTGTACAAAGCTGGCTCATAAGTAGTAATCGCTATTTTTACTCGTTCCATTCTAAAATCCTCTCTACTATGCATCGCTTTCAGCACTCAGCTGAGGCTTCAGCCCGGCATGCTGTTTCTATGGTCTATGCTAGCTGATTATCGCTGATTATAATTGCATATGAAGTTGAACGAAATCAATAGCCTTTTTGAAAAGATATGCTTTTTTGCAATTGCGTAATATTTTATAGATATAAATCTTTCTATTTTAAAAAGCATACATATGAAAAACCATACATTATTTTTTATTTTTATCCTTCTTCGAAAGTAGATTTTCATATTGACAAAAATGCTATCATTCGCTATTTTAGCTTTCGTTGGGATGAATCATTCCCCTGTAGCTCAGCTGGCAGAGCAAGTGGCTGTTAACCACTGGGTCCGGTGTTCGAACCACCGCGGGGGAGCGTTGAAAAGGCTGTCCGAAAATGGCAGCCTTTTTTATTTTATAGCAAAGTATGGTAAAATCATGAAATAAGGTGAGCACATTTCAATTTAAAAAATTCCATATATAGTCTCAGCCATTATCAATCATTTCAAACTGCGATAGAATTCCAAAAGTTCCTGCGGAGGTCTCTCTATAATACTAAAATCTCCTGCTAAAATGAATTTAGCTGCTGAAAAGGCATAATGATATGGGCAATGGACAAGTCCAGCTGATACAGGATTATTGGCAATATATGCATGCGCTTTCATCCGTTGAGCATCGGTAAAAAGAATGAAGCTTTTGAAGCGGTCCATCCAGACATGCCCAATCAATCCAAAATGTCTATTGAACCGAAGTGCAAATACAGAAAGCAGCCATTGCATGATGCGCGAGACACTCTCTCCTTCCAATGGGCGAATGATAAGATGGACGTGGCTATCCATTATGCAAAATGTTTCTACTGCAAACTTATAACGCTTTTTAGCTTTTCTGATTAAAGCTAAAAAGAGAGCTTTAATCTCTTGTCTCTGAAAAATGAATTCGCCGCGATTTGCTCTTGCGATGATATGGTATCGCGCACCTGGTAAAGTTAATCTTGGTTTTCTCATACACAATAAATATCGCATTTTAATAGCAATTTGATTCAAAAATTGACGCAAATTTGAGAATTTTGTTATGCTATGCTCCGTCCCCTAAAATAATCTCTTCATATACTTTGCTCTGATTCATTTTCAAGTTTCGGGGCTGAGCGTATTTGCAAATTATCTCTGCAGAAAATATCAAGAAAGCTATATGTAGCAACCAGATGAATTACCATAAAAGGTGCAACTTCTATCGGCCAGTAATTATTCCTGACGCCAAAGGTATAGTAATTGCGGAAAGGACAGTAGTAATGAAGACTATCCTCGAAGCCAAAGCAACATCAGCATCATAGCGTTCAGCAAAAATGACAGTCTGTGCGGCGGCTGGCATTGCAACAAGAAAATTAGCCACTTTTGCTGCATCGCTTCGAATACCGGTCAAAATAAAGAGGAGCAAAACAAGTGCTGGCATTATAAATAGTCTCATTATTGAACCAATCCATACCTCCGTCCCTGAGAGCAAGCCTTTAATCCCGAGATTAGCGAGGGTTGCGCCCACTACGATCATTGAGAGAGGAGTCGTGCAATTCCCGAGAAGCAAGACTGCATAATTCAAGGTTTCTGGAATTTCGAACGGGAGAATCCATAATGTAAAGCCTATTGCAAATGCAATGTTCCCTGGGTTCAACAGAACACTATACCATATATTCCTTTTTTCTTTGCCTGTTGATAATAATGCAATTCCGTAGGTCCAAACGAAAATATTAAAAACCATTACATAGATCGATGCATACATTAAGCCTATTTTACCAAAAACGCTTTCAGCAACTGGGAAGCCCATAAACCCGCAATTCGAAAAAACAGTGATGTATGTAAGTATTTTTCTCTTTGCGTCGGGGAATCGCGAATATGCAAGCTTTGAAATAAAAATCGCCAAGACATGTACTCCAATAGCAAAGATAGCTACCTTGAGCAGATTCCCTGCAGTCGAAAGAGAAATACTCTTATCAAAGCTTGATATTATCGTAAAAGGAAGAAATATCCTCAATACAAGGCTGGAAATAGAATTAATTCCATTAGCATCCAGAATCTTTCTTTTTTGCGCAACAAATCCTACAACCAATAAAAGAAAGATCGAAACAACGCGGGAAAGGGTCATACATGACCAACTTTATTTCAAGCGACGATATTTTCGAGACGCCCAATGCCCTGTATTTCGATAATGATTCGATCACCTTTCTGCATTGGACCAACCCCAGAAGGAGTTCCCGTCATAATGGCATCTCCAGGTTCGAGAGTCATAATCTGGGAGATATACGCTACCAGATCTGCGACATTGAAAATGAGATTCTCTGTCGATGATAATTGTCGAACTTCTCCATTGAGAATCGCCTGGACGCGAAGATTTGATGGGTCAAGTTCAGTTTCAATCCAGGGGCCAAGCGGCATAAAAGTATCAAATGATTTCGCGACGGTCCATTGACCATCTTTTGGCTGCAAATCCCTTGCGGTTACATCATTTCCGCACGTATACCCAAGAATATAATTGAGCGCATCCTTTTTTTCAACGTTTTTAGCTTTGGCGCCAATAACAGCGACAAGTTCTGCTTCATAATCTACCCGACTGGAAATTGAAGGATATAGAATTTCTCCATATGGATCTAAAAGACTTGTTGAGGGCTTTATAAAAAGCACTGGACTGGATGGTATTGCAAGGCCGAATTCTTTTGCATGATCTCGATAATTTAGCCCAACACAGACTGCTTTCCCAGGTACACAGGGAGCTTTTAAACGAACAAATGAAAGAGGTACTCTCCCCTTCTCTTCGGAAAGAAGAATTCGCTTTGAGCCATCTTTCATCTCTATTTGCGGAAAATCATCGAATAATGCAACCTCATCTTTATCGATCCGGCCATGATACACCTTTCCATCATATTCACAACGAATCAATTTCATTACAGCACTTCCTTCCGTTAGGGTTTTGCATTTTCTCCTCAGCCCCTCACTTTTTCATAGTACCATCAGGATAGAGTTCAAACAACATAAAGGCACATATAAATCGCCTTATTATTCAACTGACGCAAAATGGGGACGGAGGTTAGTTCTACTTCTCATCCATTTGTTCATAGGCTATCGCTATCCTAGCAGCAAGATGCGCATTATTTGTCACGAGCGCGATATTTGTCTCAAGAGAATCCCCTCCCGTTATTTCAGCGACCCGAGCCAATAGATACGGCGTTACGCTTGATCCCTTAATCCTTTTTTGTTCAAGCTCTCCCAAAGCCTGTTCAATTGCTGCATCAATCTTATTTATAGCCATGGAGTATTCAACAGGCACAGGATTTGCAATTACTACACCTCCTGTCAGCCCCAAAGACCATTTCGCGCGGAGAAGCCGAGCTATTTCCATTGGATCATCAGCGCGTTGGGTAAGCATTATCCCAGACTCCCGTGAATAGAATGCGGGAAGTTCCGATGTCCCATAACCAATTACCGGAACGCCTTTGGTCTCGAGATATTCCATTGTTTTTGCTAAATCGAGAATTGCTTTTGCACCAGCGCAGACAACTGCAACATCGGTTCGAGCTAATTCATCTAGATCCGCAGAAATATCCCAGCTCAATTCTGCACCGCGATGCACGCCGCCAATACCGCCTGTAGCAAAAAGCCGGATACCAGCCATCGAAGCAATTATCATTGTGCTGGCCACAGTTGTGGCGCCGTTTCCATTCTGGGCAATAACCATAGGCAGGTCACGACGAGATACCTTTGCCGGATGAAGCGAGCCGTTCGAGAAAAGAATCAATTCCTCTTTCGAAAGACCAACCTTTAGCCTACCTTTAATAATTGCAATTGTGGCGGGTACCGCTCCTTCTTTTCTAATCGCATCTTCTACAGCAAGAGCAGTCTCCAAATTCCGCGGCCATGGCATCCCATGACTGATGATAGTCGATTCCAGCGCAACAACAGGAAGGCCAGCGTGCAGCGCATCAGCGACCTCTTCCGCAATATCAAGATATGGGTTCATATAATTCCTCCATTTTGCATCATAAATTCAACCAAATCGGACAGTTCAGGGTACCAGAATTTTGTCTTTTCGCACAGCATGCGAGAATCAAGCTTTGGATTAACCGGATGCCTCGATGCAGATGCTAAAAGCGCTGCGCTCAAGGCGAATTTTGCTTTTGCAGAGGGACGGAGGTTTGGGAATGGCACATTCTTAAGTTTCTTTGAAAACATAGATCGGATACTTATCCATGCGAGGGCTGCGCAAGCTGCATCCCCTGCCCCTGATCGATTGACTGTAGGGGGACGGAGGTTCGATGCAGGGAGATAAATTGCATGGATAGAATTATCTTCAACAACAAGTATGCCTTTTTCGCCTAAGGAGAGATAAAGTTCATTGGGCAAAATGGACTTTTCATTCAATGCTGCAATGATTTGAGACGCATTCGCGGCTGGATCAAAATTTGCAATCGCACTTGCCTCAGCTAGGTTTGGCTTTGCAATATCAAATAAACCAAAGCAATCCCTGAATTTTACTGCTTTTGATGAAGAAACAGGATCAGCAATCAATATCGGATGCTGTGATACGGCAATCTGCGGTTGGATGCTAACATTTTGAAAACCTCTGTCCCCAATTTTATCCTTTTCCGCCGAACAAGCAAAATCTCCAGAAATTAAAACATTTTCTCGTTCTGTTGCATTTAGCGCTGAATGAATTATTCCTTTATTCTGGGCGTTTGCTGCATGGTATTGCTGAGCAATCCATTCGATACAAGCTTCGGGAAGATTGCCATCAATGATTATGCAGGCAGCCTTTCTAAGCAAAGAGTCTTGGCTTTCAAGATGTTCAATTTGCAGTCTTTCGATAGCACGCATATCAGCAACTGCGCTTACCAAACCTCCGTCCCTCTCCAGAATGCACAAATACCTAGGCAAAGGGACATCTGCAAGCCTGGGGCTATGACTCAATCCGATTCCAAGATGCGCTATGTGCGAAATAAGTGCTTCCCACGCTGGTGAGGTTCCAAGGACAGTGATGAGCTCAGTACGCACACCAAGCCGCACCAGATTTTCGGCAATATTGCGGCCAACCCCTCCTAGACTTTGAGTAATTTTACCTGGGTTTGAGTCTTTTTCTATATGAGCAGCATTGCAGAATCCCTGTATGTCGATATTGATGCCGCCTATTACCACGCAATAAGGCTCAGATGATGTCTCAGCTCTGTGCACAAACTCGCCCTCCACTTCGAATCATAAATATGGTATAGTATAATATGAATACGATGTGAGCGAGGCTATACGTGGATCAGATATTCGATCGTCTCGAACGATTGGTGCGCGCGTGGACATCTTCCGCATTTGGTGAAGGTTTTGGCAGAAGCAATTTTGGCAGCAGTGATATTTTCGAAGATCAGGATCTTGCTGATGCTTGGGAAGAACTGGAATCGTATCTTGACCCCTCGAAAAGCGAATCAGAACGAGAAGCCGAGATGCACCGCCGCTCGGAATTCAGAAGCCAAGCCTCAAATGATCAGGATCCGCGCAAAGCAACAGAACGCCAAGCGGTTCAAGACGCATACCGCTTCTTGGGACTTGAACCCTATGCACCATTTACAGAAGTAAAAGCCCGATATAAAGAGCTTCTCAAGAAACATCATCCTGATCGCCATACCACTTCACCAGAAGACATGGAAACAGCGACGGCGGTAAGCGCAAAAATAAATGCAGCATACCAGCTCATCGAAACATGGGAAGAAGCCAATGCACAGAAAGCGCGATGATGGAGTTCCAATTGCTCTGGCTGTGCAAAGTAGCTCTATTTTCAATACAACTCGCCAGCGGAAGCTTAATTGTGCAGCTGTAGCCAGTTGACACACTAGGCTTCAAGATAGAGCCGTAATTTGCCATTATATAATAGTTATCAACAATTGAATTGATAACGAGCGATCGAAAAACGGGAACGCTTTCTGGAGAAAACAATGAACGAAAAAGACCCATTATATGTGCTCGATGTGTATGCTTTTATTTACCGATCATACTTTGCTTTCATTCGAAAGCCATTGCGAAATTCTCGAGGGGAAAATGTTTCAGCAATATTCGGTTTCTTCAGGTTTCTTTTTTCGCTATTTGAACAAAGAAAACCAATTCTGTTTGCTGCTGCGCTCGATTCCATCGGTCCGACCTTCCGACATGAACAATTTTTGACGTATAAAGCAACACGTCAGAAGACACCTGATGATTTAATCGCTCAAATCCCCAAAATCGAGTCTATCCTTCGCGCTCTGGAAGTACCCACAATTCGTTGTGAGGGTTATGAGGCTGATGATGTTATTGCAACGCTTGCAACACAATGTTCGCGCGAAAAACGAGCATGCTTCATTGTCTCAGGGGATAAGGATCTCTTGCAGCTCGTCGGCGGCTTTACGAAAGCCCTCCGTCCCTCGGAAGGTTTTTCTTTTCGAGAAATAGACGAAAATGGTGTATTGGAAGAATGGGGGGTTTTGCCCGATCAAATCCGGGATTATCTTTCTTTAACTGGAGACGCCTCGGACAATATTCCAGGCGTAAAGGGAATAGGTGATAAAACAGCACAGAAGCTCATTTCGCAGTTTGGCTCTCTTGAGTCTATTTACCAACATCTAAACGAAATTGAGCCAGAATCTCTTCGCAAGAAGTTGGAGGCAGGGAAGGAAGAGGCCTTTCTATCAAAGGATCTTATTACCCTTTGTGATAATGTCCCTTCATGCCCATTGGATGTTGCTTCCCTCAGAGCTTCACTCAATATAACAGCAGCAGCTCCCCTTTTACTGAGAGAAGAAATGAAAAGCTTGGTACCGGAGCCGCTCAGAAACATTAAAGCAGCACAAACCTCCGTCCCCAATGCATTCACGAGAACAAGTACGGAGGCAGATAGAACCGAAATTCAAACCTCCGTCCCCGATTTGGACAATAACCCAAAGCCAGAGATGAAGCACGAAGAAAGCATCGCGTCCACCAAAGTGCAATCCTCTCAACAAAGCCCCACCCTGTTTTCTCGTATTGACAATGCACCGCTATATCAAGCCGTCATTAAAGAAGAGAAACTGGATGAAATAATCGATGCAGCGCTCGCTCATGGAGTATGTGCATTTGATACAGAGACAAATTCGCTTGATTCACATCATGCTCGCATCGTTGGGTTTTCACTTTGCTACGAAGCGGGAAAAGCTTGGTATATTCCTTTGCTCAGCCCCGATTCAAAGTGCATACCCCATAAAAAGGCGCTCGAAGCCTTGTCGCGATTGGTTCATGCAACTCAGATGCTGCTTGTGGGACACAATCTCAAATTCGATATAAATGTTCTCGCTGCAGCGGGGACGGAGGTTACATGCTCATGTTTCGACACAATGGTTGCAGCATGGGTTCTCGATGCCGAGGCACCTTCCTTCTCACTTTCTTCTGTTGCTGCGCGCTTTCTTGGGCTTTCGGGGCTTGAATATGATCAAGTTGTGCCAAAGGGTGCCACATTTGCTGATGTTCCCCTGGCTACTGCCGTACAATATGCGGCTGAAGATGCGGATTTTTCTTTTCGGCTTTATCAAAGACTCTCGAAAGAAATCGAGTCGGCGCAATTGAATAATATTTTTTATGATATAGAAATGCCTCTCTTGCCCATTCTTGCTGAAATGGAACGCACAGGTATCCGTGTCGATGCAGCTAGGCTTAGAGCATATGGGGTGGAGCTTGAGCATGAGCTTGGGAAAATTCAATCAGAAGTATTCAACCTCGTTGGACATGAATTTAATCTTGGCTCCCCTAAACAACTCGCCGATGTGCTCTTCATCGAGCGTAAGCTGCCTGTTCAAAAGCGCACAAAAACCGGATTTTCTACCGACACATCAGTACTTGAGGAATTAGCTCCTCTCGACCCAGTGCCACAGCTTATCCTAAGGCACAGGCTCCTCACGAAGCTTATAAATACATATATCGAGCCTCTTGCTGCGCTCGCAGAAATAAGCGGACGAGTGCATACAACGTATGTCCAAACGGGAGCGGCCACGGGCAGACTTTCCAGTAGAGATCCAAACCTCCAAAACATTCCTATCCGCGATGAAGAAGGTCGCAGAATCCGCGAAGCTTTCGTTGCCGAGCCAGGGCATACGCTCATTTCGGCAGATTATTCGCAAATCGAACTTGTTGTAATGGCGCATCTTTCCAAAGATCCAAATTTGAAAAAAGCTTTCAAAGAGAAGGTGGATATCCACAAGCGCACGGCATCTTTCATTTTCGGAATCCCGGAGGACCAAGTTGATGCAAGCCAGCGGCGCATTGCAAAAACAATCAACTTCGGCGTTATTTATGGAATGAGTGCGTTCAGGCTCGCACGCGATCTAGGCATTTCGAATACGCTTGCAAAAGAATTTATTGATTCATATTTCTCTACATATTCGGGAATTGCCGAATTCATAAAAAAAACCATAGAAGAAGCACAAAAGACAGGCATAACATCGACGCTTTTTGGCCGAAAGCGAAGAATTCTCGGCATTAACTCCAGAAACAAGACAGAGCAGCAGGCTGCACAGAGAGTCGCAGTCAATACGCCAATCCAGGGTACTGCTGCTGATATTGTTAAAATTGCCATGATAAAGATACATCGCGCACTGGCTGCTCAAATGCCTGAAGTAAGGATGCTTCTTCAGGTTCATGATGAGTTGATATTCGAGGCTCCCGAAAGCTCTGTCCCCGCAGCGATTGACTTAATCAAGGAAGAAATGGAACATGCTGTGCAGCTGGACGTCCCGCTTCGGGTGAGTGTGGAATCTGCTTTTTCCTGGGGCGATATGCACCTGTAATAATTCGTCGGGAAATATGTGATCTAGAAAAGGCAGGAATGCAATGCATATAATCGGGCTAACTGGGGGCTATTGCACTGGAAAGAATGAAGTAGCAAAGATTCTGACGGAATGTGGCTGGCAGGTGGTTGATGTGGACAAACTTGGCCATGCAGCGCTTGCGCTCTCTTCCCTCGCTATCAGAAATGCATTCGGACCTGCTGTCATGAATGAAGATGGTTCGGTGAATCGAACAAAGCTTGGACAGATAGTCTTTTCTAATGCCCAGCAGATGCAAATCCTCGAATCGCTGGTTCATCCTGCGATGCTTACACTGCTTGATAGGGAAATTCAAAGCGCCCGCGAGCAAAAAAAAGAAAAATTCTGCATAAATGCTGCACTTCTCTATCGTTTCCCTCAGCTTTCATTGTGTGAAGCGGTGATTGAAGTGCATGCACCGCTGTTTCTGCGCGTCTTGCGTGCGAAAAAAAGAGACAATCTGTCTGCAATAAGAGCATTGCAAAGGATTTTCAGCCAAAGAGAACTCTGGAAATTGAGGCCAAGAAAAAAAGCCAGGGTTTTGGTTCTCTTGAACTCTGGAAACAGAGAACAGCTTGAGAAAAAAACCAAAAAGCTGATTGGAAAAATTTCGCAGGATTTGCCGAAATAGTCATCCTCTATATTGCGGCGATATTGCTTTATATTACTATTGCTAATGCCGATTATAAAAATGTAGGGGTGTTTACATGTCAGATAGATCGAAAAAAATTCTCTGGATAGCAGTAGCAATGAGTGGTTTCGCACTGGTAGTGCTCTTGGCAGCCTTTCTCTTGTTTCCACCTTCAGAAGCATCAGAGTCACGACCATTCGATCTGACAAAAAGATCCCCTTCAAAACCTCTGTCCCCAAATGATTTCTCTGCTTTCCCCAGCATTGTTGTCCAGCCTTCTGGCGAGACTACTCAGATACCCACAGAATCACAGCTAAAAAGTACGAGCGAGAACAAATCTTCGAGTACAGTCATAGTAGTACCTGCTCCTGCAGCAAATCAGACTACTACAAGTGCGCCGCAAAATGAAAAGGAACCAGCAGGTACAGGCTCGGTACCTAAGCCAGCCTCTTCTTCAGTTTCTGGACAATCCACGGCAAAAACTCCGCAAACCTCCGTCCCCACAGTAAAGCCCTCCGCTTCTCCTGTCGCTTCTCCTGTGGCTGAAAAGCCTGCCTCTCCTCCGTCCCCACCTCCGTCCCCACAACCGTCCACCAAAGCGGCATCGAGCGCGGAATATTGGATTCAGGTCGGAAGTTTTTCCGCAAAAGGCACAGCAGACAAATTGCGTGATGAATTTGCTGCTCGTGGCATGACTTCAATCATTGCAGTCAAGGAAATCGGAGGACGCAACTATTATCAGGTCAAAGTAGGTCCTTACCCTTCCGCGGACGAAGCAAAAAAATGGCTGTCTACGGTTAAGGCGGTACAAGGAGCCAGCCAGGATGCATTTGTGACTACCCGCTAACAACCTCCGTCCCCGTTTTGGCCATTTTGAATAATTCATTTGACAGCTGGCAAAATGAAGGCTACACTTTTTTCCAGCGCGAAAGTGCTGCCGGGCTTGCCCCGGTATGATTCTGATCTGGAGAAAGGAGCCTTCAATGAGAAAAATTGTTCTTGGTCTCATCGCTGTTCTCATGCTGGTTACGCTCGTGTTGCCCGCCACCGCACAAGCAAAGAAACCTCTCAAGATTGCGTTCGTCTATATCGGCCCGCCAGGTGATCTCGGATGGACCTATGAACACGAACGCGGTCGTCTTGCAGCGCAGAAATATTTCGGCGACAAGATCGAAACTAAGTACATAGAGAATGTACCCGAAGGCCCTGATGCTGAGCGTGTCATCCGTCAGTATGCAATTCAGGGCTATGATGTGATTTTTACGACCAGCTTTGGATACATGGATCCGACATATGCAGTCGCGCAGGAATTCCCCAAGGTCATTTTTGAGCATTGTTCGGGATACAAGACTGCCCCAAATATGGCAACCTACTTCGGCCGTATCGAAGAAGCTCGCTATCTCACAGGCATAATCGCGGGACGCATGACAAAATCCAATAAGATTGGCTATGTCGCAGCATTCCCGATTCCGGAAGTCGTGAGGGGCATCAATGGGTTTACGCTTGGTGTTCGCTCGGTCAACCCGAACGCTAAGGTACAAGTCGTGTGGACGAATACCTGGTATGATCCAGTAAAGGAACGTGAGGCCGCAGTCGCTCTTCTCGATGCAGGATGCGATATCATCGCTCAGCACCAGGATACCACGGAACCTCAGAAAGCAGCCCAGGAGCGTGGAAAGCTTTCGATTGGCTACGATTCGGATATGGGCAAATTTGTAGGTGACACAGTGCTCGCAAGCGCAATGTGGAACTGGGAAACATACTACATAGCCACCATACAGAACATTTTGAATGGAACCTGGAAAACGCATGAGTTCTGGGGAGGGCTCAAGGATAATATCGCCAAGCTCTCAGATCTGAGCCCACGGGTTCCTGCAAATGTCAGAAAGGAAGTTGAAGACGCACAGAAGAAAATACTGAGCGGATGGAAAATTTTCTCCGGTCCTATCAAAGATCAGAGCGGCAAAATTGTTTATAAAGCTGGCGAAGTCGTGCCTGATGACAAGCAGCTTTCGATGGATTGGTTTGTCGAGGGCGTCGTCGGCAAAGTACAATAAGCTATCCATACAGCCGGTATGCGTTTTTCAGGCGCGCATACCGGTTTTTTGTATATGTTCCTTTCAGACGAAAGTGTACATACATTGCTTTTAATTGCTTTTAGATGTTCCCAGCCTGAGAATCAAAAAGAAAATTCAGGAATTAGCCGATGGACGAAACCGTCATTCCAAAAGTGGAAATGCGAGGTATCTCAAAGTCTTTTCCAGGAGTGCTCGCAAATGATTGCATCGATTTGATGTTGCATAAAAGCGAAGTGCTCGCTTTGCTTGGAGAAAACGGAGCAGGCAAAAGTACGCTGATGAATATACTTTGTGGCCTGTACAGGCCGGACAAAGGTGAAATCTATATCAATGGATCATATGCCGACATTCATTCCCCTCGTGATGCACAAAAATATGGTATTGGCATGGTCCATCAAAACTTCAAGCTTGTTGATTCGATGAGCGTGCTTGAAAACATTATCCTAGGTTTGCAAAACGAGCCATTCATGCCCGATTTCAAGCGGGTGCGGCAGAGGCTTGTCGACCTCGCCGCGCAATATCATTTGAAAGTCGATCCGAATGCGAACATTTGGCAGCTTTCGGTAGGTGAACAACAACGCGTTGAAATTCTGAAACTTCTCTATCGTAATGCCGAAATTCTCATCCTCGATGAGCCGACAGCGGTGCTCACTCCGCAGGAGTCTCACGAACTCAGCCGAATTGTACATGCGATGAAACAGGAAGGAAAATCTGCTGTTTTCATTACTCATAAAATGGAAGAAGTGATGGAATTCTCCGATCGAGTCATGGTCCTTAGAAAAGGCAAGGTCGTCGCTGAAGCCCACACCGCTGACACTACTCCGAAGGAGCTTGCGCGCATGATGGTCGGGCGCGAAGTCCTGTTCCAAATCGAAAAGAAGCCTTTCAGCCCGGGAGATGTCGTCCTCGAACTGTCGAATATCGATGCGCTAGGGGACAGAGGTTTGCTCGCGCTCAATAATGTATCCCTCCAGTTGAGAGCTGGCGAGATCCTCGGTATTGCCGGTGTCGCGGGGAATGGCCAGCGCGAGCTCGCTGAGGTTGTCACCGGCCTCAGGCGTTCGACGAAAGGCGTGCTTCGAATCGGCAACAAGGACATGACGAACAAGTCCCCTCTCGAGATTATTCGCCAGGGAGTAGCACATATCCCGCAAGATCGATCCTCGGTCGGAGCCGTTGGAGATTTGAGCGTCGCTTCGAACCTGGCTATGAAGCAATATCGCTCTCGTCCTCTCGCTGCAGGTATATTTCTGCTGCCCAAGAGAATAGTCGATTTTGCCCGCTCGCTGATCGAAAAATTCCGTATTGCAACGCCATCGCCGCAGACACAGGTTAAGTTTCTCTCTGGCGGAAATATACAGAAGACAATTCTCGCGCGCGAGATCGGCGCTGCCCGGACAGTGATGGTTGCAGTCTACCCTTCCCGCGGGCTCGATGTTGGAGCTACCGAGATTGTGCGCCGCCAGCTTATCGATCAGAGGGACAGAGGTTTGGGAGTGCTCTTTTTTTCTGAGGATCTAGACGAGCTCTTGCAGGTTTCGGATCGAATTGCAGTGCTGTTCGAAGGGAAGATCATGGGAATTTTCGACGCAGATAAGGCTGACATTGAGCAAATCGGCATGCTGATGGCAGGGATGAGCAAGGAGGCCAGTGCATGAAGTTTGTGTTTGAGAAGCGCAAGTCAACCTCTGTCCCCGCACTTATCCTTGTCCCTCTTATATCGTTCGCGGTATCGCTGGTGCTGACCGCATTGCTGCTCGCAGTTTTTGGGGCTGATCCTTTCAAGACGTATGCGGCAATGGCAGTTGGAGCCTTCGGTACTTCACATGGCTTTGCAGAGACCTTGGTCAAGGCAATTCCGCTCATGATGACAGGATTGGGGGTTGCCATCGCTTTCAGGCTCAAGTTCTGGAATATCGGTGCGGAGGGGCAGCTCACTCTTGGCGGTGTTGCAGCAGCGGGGGTAGCGCTTTTCATGGAACACTATTTCCCGGGACGCTCGCTCCTCTTTGCGGCGCTTTTCGGCGGCTTGATCGCGGGAGCGCTCTGGGCAGGAATCCCGGCCATTCTCAAGACAGCGCTCAAGGTTGATGAAACGCTCGTAACCCTGATGATGAACTATATTGCAATACTGTATTCGGAGTTTCTGTACTATGGGCCATGGCGCGACCCGAAAGGGTATGGATTCCCCGGCTCTCGCATGTTCTCGGCAAATGCATGGCTGCCTCGCATTATGGGACGAGCCCATGTCGGAATCTGGGTCGGTATTGCGCTTGCAGTCATTCTTTGGCTCGTTCTCAGGCGCACGCGCTGGGGATTTGAATTGCAGATCATTGGCGCAAGTCAGAAAGCAGCGCGCTATCAGGGAATCGCTGTTGAACGGAATATTATTCTTGCGGTGATGCTTTCTGGCGCACTCTGCGGACTTGCTGGGGCATTCGAAATTACTGGTATATCGCACCGTCTTCAGCAAGGGCTGTCGATTGGCTACGGCTACACTGCCATCATCGTCGCCTGGATGAGCCAGCTCAATCCTTTAGCTGTGCCGTTTGTTGCGATAGCGCTTGCCGGGCTGTCGGTTGGGGGTGATCAAGTGCAGATGGTAATGGGTTTACCAGCAGCGATGGGAGTCGTTATGCAAGGCCTTATCCTCTTTCCGATGCTCGCAGGGTCTCTCTTTACTGAATACCGGCTTCTCATTGTGAAGCCAGAGCCGCGGGCAGCGTGCCCCGAACCGAGCCAGGAGTGATGCCATGGACTTTCTGACTTCGATTTTGACAATCACGATTCGTGCGGGTACAAGCCTTACAATAGCGACAATTGGTGAAATTCTCACGGAGCGGAGTGGTATTCTCAATCTGGGAGTCGAAGGGATCATGCTCATGGGAGCGATCTCTGCATTTGCCGCGGTATTCTATAGTCACAGCATTGCGATTGGCCTTTTGACAGCAGTAGGAGTGGGAGGATTGCTTGCCCTGCTGCACGCTTTTCTAACAACGACGATGAGAGCAAATCAGGTTGTGTCGGGGCTTTCGATTACGCTCTTCGGAACGGGTTTTTCGTCGTTTTTGGGACAGAGACTGGGGCCAGCATCCAATAATTTCAGGCTCGTGGGATTGCGCGCTGAACGAATAGTCCCTCTCGCGCCGGAATGGGTTAAACAGATCCCTATCATTTCTGCATTTTTCAATCAGGATATTATTACCTATCTCGTCTATATTTTGCTGCCGCTTGCCTGGTTCTTTCTATATAAAACAAGACCCGGCCTGTGGCTCAGGTCGGTGGGGGAAGACCCGCAGACTGCTGATGCGATGGGTATCGATGTAACAAAGACGCGTTATCTGTATACTATTCTTGGCGGTATCATGATCGCGCTAGGAGGCGCACACCTTTCGCTCTCCTATACGCCTGGCTGGTCAGAAAACATCACGGGCGGACGGGGTTGGATTGTCATTGCGCTCGTTATTTTTTCGATGTGGAATCCAGCACGGGCGGTCTGGGGCGCGCTGCTCTTCGGCGGGATCAATGCTGTTCAGTTTCGCTTGCAAGCTTCGGGCACGAGCATTCCGGCAAACTTTCTCAACATGATGCCCTATATCGGTACAATAATTGTTCTTGTCGTCATGACATGGTGGGAAGCGCTTTCAAAAAAAGTGGGCGCTCCTGCTGCGCTCGGTACTTCCTACATGCGGGAGGATAAATGAACAGAGATGTCATCGATGCAGCGACCGGCAAAACGTCCTGTGATGTCAATTATACGAATTGCACGGTCGTCGATGTGTTTTCCGGACGATTTTTGCCGAATTCCGTTGTCTCAGTAAAGAGTGGGTTTATTGCAGGAATAAACGATGGGCTTGCCGCAAAGGAAAGCATCGATCTCGAAGGAATGTTCTTGGCCCCTGGACTCATCGATGCTCATGTGCACATCGAGTCATCGCTGTTGACGCCTGCTGAATACGCGCGCGTCGTACTGCCTAGAGGGACTACTGCCGTTGTGGCTGATCCGCACGAAATCGCAAATGTCATGGGCTACGACGGTATGCGCTATATGCTCAATGTCTCCAGGGATATTCCCCTCGATGTATATTTTATGGTTCCTTCGTGCGTTCCGGCTACGGATTTCGATACAGCCGGTGCTGCCCTCTACGCGTCTGACATGCATCAGTTCTTGCAGGAATCTCGAGTGCTCGGCCTTGGGGAAGTAATGAATTATCCCGGTGTGCTCGCTAGAAATCCTCAGCTCATGGATAAAATAGCGCTTTTCCAGTCCAACGGAAGGCCAATTGACGGACACTCGCCTGGCTTGAGGGGGGCAAGTCTTTCAGCCTATGTGGTCGCGGGAATCGGCTCGGATCACGAATGTACGACGCCCGAAGAGGCCCTGGAAAAGGTAGGCAAAGGCATGTACATCATGCTTCGCGAAGGATCGACAGCCAAAGACCTCCGTCCCCTTCTGCCCGCCATCACGCGGGAGAATGCAAGCCGCTTCATGTTGTGTTCCGACGACCGGCACTGCAATGACCTAAGAGACGAAGGGCACATGGACTTTTCCCTGAGGTTGATGCTCGAACAAGGCATCGATCCTATCGATGCAATCCGTATCGCATCAAGCAATGCTGCAAGGTGGTTCGGAATTCCCAACCAAGGAGCGATTGCGCCGGGTTATAAAGCTGATTTTGTCGCCTTCCCTTCGTTCGAATATTTCGAGGCAAAAACAGTGATCAAGAATGGCGTGATTGTCGCCCGAAACGGCGCGCTTGTAAAAGAATTTGCAGCTGTGAGCACGCCCATTCGCGATTCAGTGAATATCAAATGGCTGACGATCGATGACTTTGTCATTCCGGATAAGGGCAAGCCAGTAAGGGTCATTGAAGTGAATCGCGAATCGCTCCTTACCGGCAATGGTATTTCGCGCCTTGAAGGGATAAAGGGAAGGCTTTCCTCAGATATCGAGCGCGACATTCTGAAAATTTTCGTCATTGAACGGCATACAGGCTCGGGGAATATCGGAAAAGGATTTATCCATGGGCTCGGCCTCAAGCGCGGCGCAATCGGCAGCACAATAAGCCACGATTCGCACAACATGATTATTGCTGGTGTCGACGATGTTTCAATTTTCAAAGCAGCGAGGCATCTCAACAAAATCAAAGGCGGGCTTGTATATGCGGTAGGCGATGAAATTCTGCTCGATCTGCCACTTCCAGTAGCAGGGCTCATGAGCGACAAGCCCGCTGATTTCGTGATTGAACGGCTCACAGCCTTCGAAAAATTGTTCAAGCAAGAAGGGCTGACCGCGACATCTCCCCTTATGACGCTGTCGTTCATGGCTTTGCCGGTAATTCCGAGTCTCAAGATCACTGACATGGGGCTTGTCGATGTCGATCGATTCGAAAGAGTGCCGCTCTACGTGGACATGGGGGACAGAGCTTGGTGAACAGAATGCGGCTTTTGTGCTATACTGTCGCTATTGGGAGTGAAAAATGGCTTTGCTGCACATAATGGTAAATAATGCATGGAGAGGTCTGGCGTCAGCAGAAGGCATGCCAGTCTTGGATGTCGCACGCGGAGAACTTGGTCTTACATCGACGAAAGAAGGTTGCCGTGAGGGAGATTGCGGAGCATGTGCGGTTCTCGTTGGTGAACAAATTGCCAACACAGTGCGCTATCGTGCTGTCCCTTCCTGCCTTCTGGCGCTTGGCGAACTAAAAGGCAAGCACCTCCTGTCGCTCGAAGGACTCATAGAGGGGACAGAGGATGGGCTCACTCCGGTAATGCGTGCATTTATTGAAGAAAACGCCAGTCAATGCGGCTTTTGTACTCCAGGATTCATTATCGCTTTAACCTCGTGGCTGGCTGAGCCCCAAGTTCCAGATCTAGCCGGAGCCCTGCGAGCGGTGGACGGCAACCTGTGCCGCTGTACCGGCTATGCAGCAATTCGCAGGGCGGCCGCGCGGCTTGTCGAACAATTCAAAGACCTCCCGCTTGAGCCAACAGCGAGACTGAAAGCATTGGTCAGTGCGCAGGTGCTTCCCCAGTCTGTGCTGAAATTTATCGAGGAATCGGGAAGCTCATCATTGCAAACCTCCGTCCCTCACGACGCTGCAAGTGGAGCTGGCCTCGACATGGCAGGCGATGAAAAAGGCAAGGCAACTGCTTCCGCGCCCGAGCCCTCAGTCATTGTTGGAGGCGGCACGGATTTCTATGTGCGCAATCCCGATCCAGATGAAGGTTTTTCTCCATTGCTGACTCGAACGATACCCGAATTCGCGCTGGTAGAATATCGCGACGAACCGCAGGGCAAATGGCTTGAAATCGGTGCTGCCGTCACCGTAAGAGATTTTTTTGCTTCCCCCTTAGTACAGCGCGAAGTCCCCGGCATCGAGCGTTTTGAGACGATGTTTGCGAGCACGCTTATCCGCAATCTCGCTACGGTGGGAGGCAATATCGTCAATGCATCTCCTGTTGCAGACATAACTTCGATGCTGATGGCACTCGGCGCACAGCTCGTGATTGTCCCCGAAACTCGGGCATTTGAGTCCCGGGCGCCAATTCGGCTTTGTCCTCTGGAGCAATTTTACCTTGATTATAAAAAGCTCGATCTTCGGCCAGGAGAAGTGCTCAAAGCGATTCGAATCCCTGCAGCTGCAAACCGCAAATTCTCGTTCGAAAAAGCATCAAAGCGCAAAAATCTCGACATCGCAGCAGTCAATACCGCCATAGCATTCCAAATAGAAGAAAAACAGTTCAAAGATGTGCGCATAAGTCTCGGCGGCGTTGCGCCCGTGCCGATGCTCGGTACTGCAGCAATGAAAGTACTCGAAGGCGCTCCATGTAATCCAGCTGACAGAAAAACGCTCGCTTCGCTGGCGATGCAAACAGCCCAAGCTGCCTCCGCCAGTATTTCCCCAATCAGCGATGTCCGTGGATCCGCTGAGTACCGCCGGCGGATGGTTCATCAGCTCATGCTGGCTCATTTCGTGCGGTTTTTCGAAGCCAGTGGCATTGCGGAGGAGTTATTTCCATGAAAGAAGCAGATATGAACGTTGGAAAAAAATCCAAGGCATTTTGGGATGAAGCGAACGCACGCGCAGGTATAGCGCCTCGCAAGACAATATCCACACCCGATGCCGCTACAGCCATCCCCGAATCTCTTCCGAATGTCCTTGGGCAGACGCAGTACATCGATGACATTCCTCGCCCTGCCGGCTGCCTGCAGGCTGCGGTCCGCCTTTCGGACAGCGCCCATGCGCGTATCCTCGCTATCCATACAGAAGAAGCTCTGTCCCTCGACCCTTCGGTTCGGGTAATCTTGGCAAAGGATATCCCAGGCATCAATCAGATCGGGTTCAACAAGCCTGATGAGCCGCTTTTGCCTGAGAAAGAGTGGGAATACTGGGGGCAACCCATCGCAATCGTCGTCGCTAGAACGCGCTCGCTTGCACGAAAGGCAGCCAGCCTTTTGCGCGTAGAAAGCGAAGAGCTTCCAGCAGTTATTGATCCTCGAGAAGCCGCGGCCAAAGGCGATTTTATTTTCCCGCCGCGAACCATCGCCTGCGGCAATGTTGAAGAAGCCTTTGCAAAGTGCGCCTATGTCGTTGAAGGACGCGTCGATTCAGGTGGCCAGGAGCATGTTTACCTCGAAACTCAGGGCGCTATCGCCCAAGTGATCGACGGCCGGCGCATGCACGTGATTTCCAGCACGCAGGGACCGACAGGCGTCCAGCGCGCGGTTGCTCAAGTGCTCGGCCTTCCCATGAACATGGTCGAAGTGGAAGCTCGAAGACTTGGCGGCGCCTTTGGCGGCAAAGAAGATCAAGCAGCAAACTGGGCAAGCATGGCAGCGGTGGCTTCGTGGGTGTGCGGCAAGCCTGTCGAACTCTATCTCAACCGCAGAGACGACATGCGGGCAACCGGCAAGCGCCATCCCTACACAACGGACTTCCGCATCGGCGCAGATGCAGATGGAAAGCTCCTCGCGTTCGAAGCTGACTATTACCAAAACTCTGGCTCGACATGCGACCTTTCTGCAGCAATCCTGGCGCGCACACTGCTGCATGCGACAGGCGCCTACCAAATACCAAACGTTCGCGTGACAGGCTACATGTGCCATACCAACCTGCCCTCCTTTACCGCATTCCGTGGTTTTGGTGCGCCCCAGGCATTCTTCGTGATCGAAGCTGCAATGGATGCGCTTGCGCAAAAAATGGGGACAGAGGTTGTCGAGCTCAAGCGCCGCAATCTTTACAGAGAAGGCGACCGAACCTACTACGGCATGACGCTCGAGCGCGTACGCGCAAGTGAGTCTGTCGAGCGGCTTCTAGCAAAAGTTGACTACCCTGCCCTTTCCCAGCGCATCAAAACCTTCAATGCTGCCCACCGCCTTCAAAAAAAAGGCCTCGGCTTCATTCCGGTGGCATTCGGTATCAGCTTTACCAAGCTGCAGATGAACCAAGCAGGAGCGCTTGTACACGTCTATACCGACGGCTCGGTCGTCGTTTCGACCGGCGCAATCGAGATGGGCCAGCAGGTTGCGCGCAAAATAGCCCTTGTCGCAGCGCGCACCCTCGGCGTTCCTGCAAGCTATGTCACGGTCCAGCGCACCACCACACTCACCGTCGCCAATACCGTGCCGACAGCTGCGAGCACCGGCGCCGATCTCAATGGCATGGCAGCCAAAATTGCGTGCCAAGAAATACGCAGCCGCCTCGTGCAAAAAGCCGCAGACCTGCTCAAAGCCTTGCCAGAAGAAATCAATATAAAAGAAGGAATTATCTTGTGCGACGGCAAACCGGCCAGCCTGACATGGAAGGAGCTTGTCGAAGCGATGCATGCAGCACGCCGAGACCTTTCCGCGCATGGTTTCTACGCAACTCCATTCCTCGAGTACGACATGAAGGCGGAGCGAGGCCGGCCATTTGCCTATCATGTCTATGGCGCTGCGCTCGTGGAAGCGACAGTCGATATCCTTCGGAGCACCGCCACCATCGATTCGGTTTCCATTGTGCACGACATAGGAGACAGCATCGATCCATCAGTAGACCGAGGGCAAATCGAAGGCGCTCTGGCACAGGGGCTCGGCTGGTCATTGCTTGAGGACCTGCGTTTCGGGCCGGACGGCAGGCCGCTGTCTGACACGCTTTCGACCTACAAAGTGCCCGATGTTACCTTTATGCCAGAGACTATCGATATCGAATTCATGCCGCCGATTGAAAATCCGACTGCGCCATACAATTCGAAAGCCGTGGGAGAGCCTCCGCTTCAATATGGTATTGCAGGATACTTCGCAGTACTCGATGCGATCCGTGCTGCAATCGGAAAGCCCATCGCATACTACAACCTGCCGCTGATTCCGGAAAAAATTTCCGATTTGCTTGCCAGGCAGGGGTCTGACCCCCAGGAGACATCGCTGCATGCTCACTGAGCGACCTGCTAGGAGAGACGAAATGATTATTGCAAATGTTGCAGCAGCCCTCCCAGGGGAGCATGATTTTCATCTGGTAGATATGCTTGTCCGTGATGGCAAGATTGCATGGATAAGAGAGGCGGGACATTTTCGGCTGGACCAGGCTGCGAACGCCAGCGTGAAGAACGGCGGTGCAGACTCTGGCATAGGGACCGGCGCAGGGGACAGAGCTTCAGAAGACAGAGCTTCTGAAGAAATCCTCGATGCAAAAGGCCTCCTTGCTTTCCCGGGGGCGATTGACCCTCATGTTCATTTTGATGAACCCGGCTTCACGCATAGAGAAGATTTTTTGCATGGCTCTGCCGAAGCAGCACGCGGAGGCGTCACCACGGTCATCGATATGCCATGCACCTCAATCCCGCCTATCACCACGCCGCACGCACTCGAAGGCAAACTTTCGATTATCAGGGACAGAGCTTTGGTCGATTATGCATTCTTCGGCGGCATAAACGGCACCATGCCGCCCGAACAAATTCCCGTCGTCGTACAATCGTTGGCAAATCGCGTTGTCGGCTTCAAATGCTACTTCATCTCAGGAATGGATACCTTTCCTGCAGTGAACGATACCCAGTTTGCAGCTGCTGCCGCGGCATGTGCAAAGGAAGGCCGCCCGCTTCTTCTCCATGCAGAAGACCCCAATGTGATTGCCGAAGCCTCCCAGGAACGCCAGTCGCTGCGCGGCTCGCAAGCGCCCACCTGGGCTGACTACTATGCCTCGCGCCCAATGGAAGCCGAAATCGCCGCTGTCCACAAAGCCCTCAAACTTGCAGGCCAATACACCAAATATCTCCATATTGTGCATGTCGGCACCGGAAAAGCTGCAATCGCCGCATCGGAAAAAGGTGCAAGCTGTGAAACCTGCGCGCACTACCTCGCCTTCGACGAAACGGATTTTGCTCGATTCGGAGCTGCACTCAAAACAGCACCACCAGTAAAGAGCCCTGAGCAAAAAGCCATCCTTTGGCGCCTTCTTGCAGAAGGACGCGTGAGCTTTGTAACTTCCGACCACGCCGGAGCGCCCGAATACGAAAAATTCACGGACAATCCGCTCACTGCCTATGGAGGCATCCCAGGCACGGGAACCCTCTTCCCCTACCTGTTGTCCGAAGGCCTCTTTGCCAAACGACTCAGCCTCGAACGCTTCCTTGAAGCGACGAGCGGCGGCGCTGCGCGGCGCTATGGCCTCTGGCAGGGCAAAGGCTCACTCATGCCAGGCAAAGACGCAGATTTCGTCCTTGTAGATCCCGATCACACCACCTACCTTGAACCTTCCTACATGATGAGCAAAAGTTCTATTACGCCATTTGCCGGAATGCGGCTTTCTGGGCGCATTGAAGGCACATTTGTCCGCGGTTCTTGCGTGTACGCCTCTGTGCGACTCGCCGCCGCTCTCCGCTCTCAAGCGAATCCGGCGTTTTCGAATGAAGCTGGCATGATTCTCGCAAAGCCCGGCTTCGGTACATTTCTTACCTGGGGGTATCGATGAGCAAAGTGATGAAGACGACATCGCTGCCTGCGCTCCTCTCGCGCATGGCCGGCGAGTACCTCGCAAAGCGCACCATTTTCGAAATACCTGAGCCCACGTGGCTGGATGTATTCGCACAGGAATCCGAAAGCCCCGGCATCACCGTGATGTCAGCAAATGTAAGCATTCCGCTTGGGCCAGCCGCAGGCCCTCACACGCAGATTGCTCCCAACCTTGTCGCCGCCTACCTTTCAGGTGCACGGGTGTTCGAGCTCAAAACAGTCCAGGAAAACGACCACCTCGATATCGACAAGCCCTGCATCGATGCGCTCGATGAAGGCCACAATGTCGAATGGTCAACCGAGCTGACTCTCGACCAGGCCAGGGAAGAATACATCAATGCATGGATAGCCATTAACCTCCTTGCGCGCATTTACTCGAGGAAACCAGGCGATTTCATGTTCAATATGTCGGTCGGCTATACGCTGGATGGCATAAAGAGCGAAAAAATGGATGCATTCATCGAGGGCATGCGCAGACCGGAAGCTACCGAATACTGGGCAAAAGCCATCGATCAGCTCAAAGCCTTCATCGAAGAACCGATATTTGCCGAAGCCTTCGGACAGGCTGCACTGGAACGAGCTCGTCCCATTGCAGAACACATGCCGGTTCGCCCCGTGCACTCGGTGACGCTCTCGACAATGCATGGTTGTCCACCCGATGAAATCGAGCGTATCGGCCGTTATTTAATTGAAGAAAAAGGGTTTGACACCTATATCAAACTCAACCCCACACTGCTCGGCTATAACGCGGCTCGAGCGATTCTGAACCAGCTCGGATGGACCGATATCATCCTCAAACCCGAAAGCTTTTCGCACGACCTTCAGTTCGATGCAGCACTTTCGCTCATCCAGAGCCTCACCCAAACTGCGGCTGCACGGGGACGGAGGTTTGGTATCAAGCTATCAAACACCCTCGCCAACATCAACGATGGGCGCACCCTCCCCGGAGCTGAGCGCTACATGTCTGGCCGCGCGCTCTACCCAATCACAGTCCATCTTGCTGCAAAACTTGCCCATGCCCTGCCGGATTTTCCTGCGCGCTTTTCGTACTGTGGCGGAGTTTCGGCTTTCAACGCTGCTAACCTCCTGAAGGCTGGCTTGGGTCCTCTCACGATTGCGACCGATCTTCTGAAGCCGGGCGGCTATCAGCGCATGGCGCATATGGTCAAGGATGTCCTTGGCGCGCTAACCTCTGTCCCCGAACGGCCAGATGCCGACGCACTCGATCAGCTCGCAAGAGATGCGCTCGAGGCTCCGTATTACCGCAAGGAATGGAAAGAAGGCACCGCAGCCATTGGCCGGCCGTTGCCGCTTTTCGATTGTTTTGCGGCGCCTTGTATCGAAGCATGCCCTGTGCATCAAAAAGCGCCAGCATATATCGCCGCAACGGGCTCCGGCGATGCGGATCGCGGCATGTCCATCATTCTGTCCGACAATCCGCTTCCGACAATCACAGGCGTGCTCTGCGACCATGTATGCCAGGAACACTGCTCGCGCGTCGACTATGAGGGCGCTGTGCAGATTCGCGATGTAAAACTTGCCACGGTGCGTGCGAGTAAAGCGGCGCTGGCAGAGCAGATTGCGCCGGCGTGGCCGCATGCGCCAAAGGGCAAGACGGCGGTGGTTGGGGCTGGGCCCGCAGGGCTCGCATGTGCATGGTATCTGGCGCAGTACGGGCAGAAGGTTGTGGTGTTCGATGCAAGCTCTGTCCCCGGGGGTGTGCCAGCAAATGTCATTCCATCATTCCGCATCGCGAGAGAAGATATTGCGGCAGATATCGCGCGCCTGGAAAAACTCGGCGTCGAGTTCCGCTTCGGAATAGATGTCCGCTCTGCAGAGAAGCTCAAGGCTGAAGGGTTCGAGCATATTGTGATTGCTAGCGGCGCTCATACCGCACGCGAAATGCACCTAAAGGGAAACGGCGTTCGTGTGGTTCATGCACTCGAGTTCCTCGGTGCGTGCATGGCAAAAGGCGCTGAGCATTTTGAGGGTGCCAGGAATGTCCTTGTAGTCGGCGGCGGCAATACCGCATGCGACGCAGTCCGCATGGCGACGCGTATTCCTGGCGTTAAATCGGTCTTGTGGTCGTACAGACGAACGAGAAAAGAAATGCCTGCAGACCTGGAGGAGCTGACGAATGCGATCGAGGAAGCACGCGCGCTCCAGCATGACGAATCTGCGGCCCCTTTCAATCCAAACACTTCGAATACACTGATCGAGCTTACCCTTCCCGAAGCCATGCAGCCTGGTTCCGTTACTCTGCGGCGAATGAAGCTTGCAGAAAAAGATGCATCTGGCCGACGGTCTCCCGTGCCAACCGAAGAGACACTCGACCTGCCCTGTGATCTGATGATCACCGCAGTTGGCGAGAAACCCGATCCGACATTTTTAGCTGCATTCGGCATCGAGGTCGACAAAAACGGGCTGCCAGCAGTCGATGAAGTCACGATGCAAACCTCCGTCCCCGGAATTTACGTCTGCGGCGATGCGCGCCGTGGGCCTTCGTCGATCATCGCTTCGGAAGCCGATGGGCGGGCGGCTGCAATGGCCATTTTAAAGAACCTCGGGATTGAAACAGCATCGGCGGACTATCGAGCACCGGCCTGGTCTTCCGAAGCCCGTGCATCGCGCGGAAAGATTTTGCCGTCGCTTGATCCGAGCGACCCCGGCTTTGCTGCACGCGAAGCTGAACGTTGCCTTTCCTGCGACACAGCCTGCCTGCGGTGCGTCGAAGTCTGCCCGAATCGCGCGAATATGGTGATCGATACAGACCGGCTCTTCGATCAGCCCGCTCAAATCCTCCATATTGACAGGTTGTGCAACGAGTGCGGCAATTGCGGCCTTTTCTGCCCATGGAATGGTGAGCCGTACAATGACAAACCGACACTCTTCGATTCCAAGGATGACCTGACGCATTCCAAAAACGCAGGCTTTGCCTTCGCTGGCAATAAAGCTCGTCCCTTCCTGGTGCTTCGCGCCGAGAAAGGCGGCGCAGTCGTAGAACTTCCGTACTTGGCATGGAACGGTGCCATTTCAGTGCCAGCCCAGCGCCCGATGATTGCGCTCGCCCGAACCGTATGGGCTGATCACCGCTATCTTGTGGAGGTCCATGAATGATTCTTTTTCACAAAGTACGAATTCTCGAACTCGAGCCTCCCTCGGTGTCCGAACCGACAGATGTGGCAGTTTATGAGTCTGGAGAAGGGGACAGAGGTGGCACGGTTGCCGCAATCGGGCCAGACCTGACCGCCCAATTTCCAACCGCCAAAGTCGCAGGCGAAGGCGGCTACCTTTCCGCAGGCCTTGTGTGCGGCCACACGCACCTGTACTCAGCCCTCGCTCGCGGCATGCTGGTCGATATCAAGCCATCCAAGGATTTCGCCCAGCTTTTGGATCACCTGTGGTGGCGGCTCGACCGCGCTATCGACCCTGCGATCCTGCGTTCGAGCGCGCTCGCAGGCTGTTCCGACGCCCTGAAGGCAGGGGTCACGAGCCTTGTTGACCATCATGCAGGCCCCGAATGCATCGACGGCAGCCTTTCCATCATCAGGGAGGCATACGAACAGACAGGAGTGCGCGGCATTCTCTGCTACGAAACGACTGACCGCAACGGCAATGCCGGTGCCCGCGCCGGCGTTGCCGAGAACATCCGCTTTGCGCGCGAAGTAGACTCCCTCAGAGCCCAGGGCCGCAAGCCCCTGGTCGACGCTTCAATAGGTGCCCACGCAAGCTTCACCGTGAGCAATGAAACCCTGGAAGCCCTCGCCGACGCCGTGCGCCAGACCGGCCGGGGCATCCATATCCACCTGGCCGAAGATAAGTTCGACGCCGTCGATGCCCGCTACCGCTTCGGCAAGGACCCCGTCGAGCGCATCGAGTCAGCGGGCGCGCTCAACGAGCGCAGTATCATCGGGCACGGCGTCTGGCTCAGCCCCTCCGAGGTCGAAATCATGAACGCGCGCGGTGCCTTCCTCGCCCACAACGCCCGCTCGAATATGAATAACTCAGTGGGCTACAATCAGCTTTTGCCCAGCTTCAACAATGTGGTGCTGGGCACCGATGGCATGGGTGCCGACATGCTCGAAGAATTCAAGTTCGCGGTATTCCGCCATCGCGAAAGCCAGGGGCCTTGGTGGCCAGGCGATTTTCTCAAAGCCCTGCACCGCGGAAATGCACTCATCCAGCGCTACTTCGCGCAGGACTTCGCCCCGGACTTTCCCGGCTTCGGCACGGTGCAGGCAGGTGCACCTGCCGACCTTGTGCTCTGGGATTACGATCCCCCAACCCCGCTTGTCGGCGACAATATCGCCGGCCACTTTGCGTTTGGCATGTCCAGCCGCTCAGCACGAACCGTCATGGTCGCTGGAAACGTACGGATTCTGGATCACCGGCCGCTCTATGATGATGTAACAATCCAGGCCGAAGCCCGTGAACAGGCATTGCGGCTCTGGAAACAAATGGAAGAGAGGTAAACCATGGACAGCAAGAAGATTCTCGAAAAGGCTCGCGAATACCGCGACTACACCGCACAGAACCTGAGCAAGATAATTCAGGTTCCCGCATTCTCCACCAAAGAAAAAGAGCGCATCTACCTGCTCAAACAGCTTTCCGAGGAAGCAGGCATGGAAGATCTCTGGATCGACGGCCTTGGCTCTCTTCTCGGACGTGTAGGCAAAGGTTCCAAAAAAATCGTGTTCGACGCACATATCGACACCGTCGGCGTCGGCGACGAAACGCAGTGGAAGTTCCCGCCCTTTTCCGGGCTCATCAAAGATGGGCTTGTGCATGGCCGCGGCGCGTCCGACCAGCTCGGCGGTGCAGCCTCGATGATCACTGCAGCGCGCATTCTCAAGGAGCTCGGTTACAGCGGCGACTATGAGGTCTGGTTCTCTTTCACTGCGATTGAAGAAGACTGCGACGGCATGTGCTGGAAGTATCTCATTGAAGAAGAGAAATTCGTTCCCGACCTTGCGGTTTCCACCGAACCGACATCCTGCCGCCTCTACCGGGGCCATCGCGGGCGCATGGAGATCCAGATCAATATCGAAGGCATTTCCTGCCACGGCTCCGCACCCGAACGTGGAGACAGCGCCGCCTACAAAGCCGCCCGTGCCGCTCTCGCTATCGAAAAGCTCAACGAGCGCCTCCAGCCGGATGACGACCATTTCCTCGGCAAAGGCACCATTGTCGTGAGCCAGATCGATGTCCATGGCCCGAGCCAATGCTCTGTCCCCGACCAGGCCATGCTTTACTGCGATCGCCGCCTCACCTGGGGCGAGACCGACGAAATCGCAATCAAACAGGTCGAGGATGCTCTCCGCGAAGCCGGCGTGAACAATTTCACCGTCCATATGCCCGAATTCCGCAAACCAGCCTGGACAGGGACAGAGTATCATCAGGAACTCTATTTCCCGACATGGAAGATTCCAGCAGACCACATGCTTGTACAGTCCGGTGTCGATGCCTACACCTCGCTCTACGGTAAGGCTCCCGTGATCGACAAGTGGACCTTCTCGACCAACGGTGTCGCCATCTGCGGCCGCCATAAGATTCCGGTTATCGGTTTCGGCCCCGGCGACGAAGAGCAGGCACACGCGCCGAATGAAACCACCCGCATCGACGACCTCGAGATGGCCGCGGCCTTCTATGCCGCCCTGCCCTATGCCCTCGAGGCGCGCAAGTAAGCGGGGCCGGCTGTGATCACCTGGCGCTATCGCTGTCCTGCCTGCGGCAGGACCTACCCGATCGAACCGGGGCGCTATGTCTGCGATGCATGCGCGGCGTCGCAGCGCCCCGACGAACCTCTGCGCGGCGTACTGGAATGTACCTGGGAGGGTGGAAACCCCGAACCAGGCTCTGTCCCCCTTCCCGTGGAAGCGCAATTTTTCCCGCAGATTCCGGTGGGCGAGACGCCGCTCTGGGCGCCCCAGCGCCTGCGCGCGGAGCTCGGCATGCCGAACCTCTGGCTCAAGGATGACACCTGCAATCCTTCGGGCTCGTACAAGGACAGGGCGAGCTGGCTAGTCGCCGCCTTTGCACGCAAGTTCGGCATTGGGGAAATCGTGCTCGCTTCGACCGGCAATGCGGCATCGAGTATGGCCTGCATCGGGGCGGCCGCGGGTATCAAGATCAAGGTCTATGTGCCCAAGGCCGCGCCCATCGCCAAGCGGGTACAGATTCTGCAGTATGGAGCCGAGCTGGTTGAGGTCGACGGCACCTATGACCTGGCCTTTGACCAGTCGCTGGCCTATTCGAAGGCGACGGGCATGCTCTCGCGCAATACGGCCTACAATCCGCTGACCATCGAAGGCAAGAAGACCGCCAGCTTCGAGATCGCCCGGGACATGGGGGCGCGCGCGGGAGCGAGTTCGGGAGCAAGTCTGGAAGCGAGCTCCGAAGCGGGATCGGTAGCTCGCTCAGATGCGCGCCCGGGTACGTATCCGGGTTCTGGCACTGCGCCGGCCTACCGGGCTCCCGACCATGTCTTCGTGCCCACGGGTGATGGGGTCATCATCGCGGGCGTGATCAGAGGCTTCGAGGACCTCCTGCGGCTTGGCTGGATCGACCACATGCCGACCATCTGGGCGGCGCAGGCCGAGGGGTCCAGCGCGATCGCACGCGCGCTGGCGAGCGGGCGCTTCGAGGCCATTCCTTCCTCGACGATTGCCGATTCGATTTCGGTAGACATTCCGCGCAATGGCTACTACACGCTCGACAAGCTGAGAAAGCACGCAGGCCGTGCCGTCGTTGTGAGCGATGCCGAAATCCTCGAAGCCCAGCGGTCGCTTGCCCGGATGTCGGGGCTCTTTGCCGAGCCGTCGAGCGCCTGCGCCTATGCGGGCTTTTTGAAAGCGCGGCCCGAGCTCGACCCCCAGGCCCACATCGTCGTCATGCTGACCGGCAGCGGGCTCAAGGACATCCGTTCCGCGGCGCGCGGAGTGGGACTCGAGATTTGAGCCTGAGGGCGCATTGTGGGTCTCGTAATCTGAGGCCGAAGGCGCGCATTGCGCCTCGAAATCTGAGGCCAAGCCCAGCCTTGCGCTGGATGAAATAATGAGCAAAGCCCGGGCAGTGCGCTGGGGCTTTGTTTTTCAAAGTATTCAAGACATCAAAAAACCAGAAAATCATGGTCGCCAGAACCTCTCGCTTGGCAACCTTCTCTTCACCCTCCCTATTTTCTGATGTAAAACAACCTAAATGCCTGCTTCAATGCTGCACCTTCTACGGAATGATGCGTTGAAGAAAGAAATACCAAAAACTATACCAGGCGGCTGGCCAAGATGAACCTGGCCATCCGCGGCATCGATGGCAATCTCGGCAAGGAGCACGCCCACACCTTCCACGCCTGGTCGCCCAACTGCGCAAACAGCAGGCTGAAGCGTTGAAACTGGATGCGGCGATTGCGAAAAATCTGGAGGAGCTGCGGTATGGCCTATGATGTTTCTTGCGTTGAATATGGAGTACTAATGAGCTCCATGATAAACACAGCGTTTATTATGGGATGGAAGTTGTCCTATGATTAACAAAGACAATACCATGCAGGGCCGTGCTGGTCGTTACATTCTGCAATCGTCCGGTTACCGAGCCTTTATCCCGGCGCAGTTGCCGCCTGTTCCCCCCCGAAGGACAGCTGCTGATCTATCAGGATGGCGCTCTGTGTGTCCAGGTGCGGATAGACGGCAGAACCGTCTGGCTTACCCAGCGGCTCATGGCCGAGCTGTATCAGATATAAGTCAAAACCATAAACGAGCTCGATCCTTCGGCAACTATCCGGAAATTCCGGATAGTTCAAACCGAGGGCACCCGCCAAGTCTCCCGAATGGTGGCCATGTATCTCGACTATACCGAAGACCAAGCCCGCTACCGCAAGCCCATGTACATGGCCGACAAGATAAAAAAACGGGAGAGGATGAAATGACAGAGGAAGAAAAGAACAAGCAGAAAATATTGGTTAGCGAGAGCAAGATCCAGACAAAAGCCGGTGATTTTGTGTTGCTTCTTTCTGAAGTGAAACAGCGCATTCAACTCGCTCAAATTTTGCCACAGCTTATGGCAAAAATTGCCAATTCGCTTCTCTGGGCGGTCGCTTGGGCATATCATGCGATTCTCATGGACAAGATTTCGGACATCGCCCACCGTATCTGCTACATGGAGCAGGCCCTTAAGCACCCTCATATCTTCTATTTTCTCACTCTGACCGAGCCGTTCCAAGAACGGGAGTGGGTAGTAATACACTGACCGCGGGAGCTGGACAGGCAATCTAGGTTACTGTTCGGCATTTTGCATGGTCTAGGTACCGAAAAGGAGAATAAAAATGAAAGAAAAAGGCTATGTGCAGGTATACACAGGAAATGGCAAAGGCAAAACAACCGCTGCTATTGGTTTAGCTATAAGGGCTTTAGGTGCTGGCTTTAAGGTATTGTTTACGCAATTTGTTAAAGGATTGCCATATAGCGAACACAATGTGCTTTCAAGGTTTGAAAATCTCACTATAAAACAATTTGGCAGACCCGAATTTATCCATTCTAAGCCCTCTTTAGAAGACATACAAGCTGCAAAAGATGGCTACAATTTTGTTTTAGATGTATTTAATAACAATAGCGCGTCTTACGATGTTGTTATTTTAGATGAAGCAAATATTGCTGTATTCTTTGGTCTTTTTACAGAGGATGAGTTGTTAGAGCTTATTAAGAAAAAACCCCAAAATACAGAACTTGTTATAACAGGTAGATTTGCCACGCAAAAAATCATTGATGCAGCGGATTTGGTAACAGAAATGAAAGAAACAAAACACTACTACACTCAAGGTGTGATAGCAAGAGACGGCATAGAAAAGTAATTACATAAATCCGTATAAAATAGCTGAAGACTTGAAATATGGCTCTTCCGCCTCACCAGTGCGTTAGGTCAAACCATCTGAGGCGGCCGCTCCAGTCGTCTGCCACGCCGGGCAATTTTTTCAAAACCACTTCTTTTGCCGATATGGTTCTCTCTGCTTATATTTACTATACCATGTTAGTAATGAATTCAGTACAAAGTCCGCCTAAATCTCATAGACTATTTTTACTCATGCTGGTAATTGGGGCTACCGCGCTTTCCGTGGCTTTCCTGGCCGCCTGCTCCTCCCCGAGGCCCGCAGCAAAAGTCTATTCGACCCAGGAGACCGCCGCATCCCAAATGCCCGCCCCAGCCCAGCCCAAAGGAGGCCAACTCATGATTCTCAGCGAAAAAGAAGCAGCCAATGTCTGCTATGTGCAGCCGACCGAAGAGCTCAAGAAAAAACTGAGCCCGGAAGAATATGCCGTCCTGGTAGAGGCCGCCACCGAGCCGCCCTTCCAGAATCCCTACTGGGACAACCATGCCGCAGGCATCTACGTTGACCGCATCGACAACACCCCGCTGTTCGCGTCCAGCACAAAATTCGACTCAGGAACAGGCTGGCCCAGCTTCTGGCAGCCCATCGATCAAAATGCCCTGGTGCTGGTTGAAGACCACTCCTTTGGCATGAATCGAATCGAAGTTCGGGCTAAAAAATCAGGCGGCCATCTCGGCCACCTCTTCAATGACGGACCTAATCCAACCGGCTTGCGCTACTGCATCAATTCGGCCTCGCTCAGGTTCATTCCCAAAGAAAAGATGGCCGAAGAAGGATTTGCGGACCTTCTGCCGCTTGTCGAAAGCAACTAGTCTGAACGCCGCGGTATAAAAAATTTGCAAAGCTTTTTTGATATTTCTATGCAAGAGAGCACATTAGCTGAATTTCTCATATCGATGGCTGTACAATATCCCAGCCGCTCAAAAAAGCAAAAATCCTCGGGCGATCAAACCAAAATCGGAATGTATCACCGACTGCAAAACGCTCTATCTGCCAGCCCTATAAAAACCCAATTCTGTTAGCTTTTTGCCAATAGATTCGACCGTTTCTTCAATCAGCGCCCTGCCATATTCTGGCGAGCTTTCTTGAGGATTTTCACCTATTATTCCGACGAGCTTCGCGCCAAGTCTTGCTAAATCAGAATACCCCCCATTTATTGACATCAACAATGATGTTTCATTCTTGCCAGCATGATCGATTTGTGTCTTCCATTCTCCTTGCTTAAAATCCCTTAGTGCGGAGATCAATTTTATCCCAAACATTGTTTCAAGCCGATCGACATTTTTGTACCAGATATTCCTCGCAGGACCATGCCCATCGGCAATGATTACTTTGAACCCGGCTCTCTTCGCTTGCGCGAGTATCGCTTCAACCATCAAAACGAAAAGCTCGTCAGATATCCAATAGCAGCTGCCCGGAAGTTGCGCATTGGGAGAGGTTTCATGGAAAAAATCCATCCCGATTAGCATTCCTCCGTCATATTCCCTTGTTATGTCTGGCGCAAGCCACAACGGCGGAAAAACAATTCCACCAAATCTCTTTGCACATTCAGTAAATAAGCCTTCGGCAATGAGCATGTCTGCACCGAGGACATTATGAAAACCATGCCATTCAAGCGTTCCAAACGGCAAATACCCAATTGGTTTTCGAGCTATAATTGCTGTAAACTCATCTGGATAAAGATTTTCATACTGGACTTTGTTCATAAAGTCGCCCTTCATTGTATCTATCGGGGCGGTTCAGCCTTATTGCGGAGCACAGCGGAGCAAGGCTGAGCAGCGTCAGCCGCAGCCAGCTGTTTGACGCACCTTTGGCTTACCCCTGCTTTGCCACGTGCAAGCGACACCACGCATAGAGCGCGTCGTATACGTCAAACTGTCGGCTCAGATTCTCCTTATCATTAGGAAAACGCAAACTGTACCCTACTGCGATGGCTTCCAAACCAGGAGCTATCTCATCTGTGGAAAGGTCAGCCTCAATATCCGCCGCGTGCACGATTTTAGCCAACCGAAGCAAGGCAGGGTCAGTGAGCCCATACGTTTCGATTATGGACTCGAAAGAACATTTCCCATTCTTATGCCCAAGTTCCGCGTTGGGAACATCGAAGGAAATGGCTCCCGTTTCTTTTGCCACCTGCTCCACCTGACTCTTGGGCACGAAAATAAATTCAGCCTCCGAGTCTATAAAACGGCTGATGAGCCACGGACACGCAATGCGGTCCACATGGACGTGTGAGCGAGTTACCCATTTCATAATCGTTTACTCCTTTGCCTGTCGAGGATCATCGTATTCCTCCGGCAAGCCCAAGACAATTCCCAGAGGGCCCCTGCTTTGTTATCCCTCCCACAGAAACGCCAGCC